>WBZX01000053.1_pt1 | contig 57293 bp, 56 predicted proteins | sample 5204211 | NCBI WGS metagenome assembly WBZX01 (sample SAMN12344362, study PRJNA552823) | activated sludge metagenome | biome: Activated sludge suspended growth; feature: Nitrification reactor; material: Wastewater; isolation source: activated sludge from nitrification reactor of wastewater...
GCATTAGGGCCTATGGGCTCGGTGCTTCGATGAGAAACAGCTCTGGCAGGTAGTCCGATTGCGGCCTGCATGGCGGGCCGGCGCAGCAACATCGATCATTAATTCCACCCCGGCCGGACGGTAGTGGCAGCCTCGGAAACTGAAAAGTAAATTATGCATCGGCGGTGAATATTGGCGGGGATGATTCAGCGGAAGTTCGCCCAGAGAAGCCGGGCTGGCTCAGACGATGGACGGGGAGAAGGCCACAGCCAATAGTGCGGCCGTCACCACCGAAAGACGGTCATGAACAGTTCTGTTGTGTCATCCTTGGATTTCCGCGTCGTCAGCTATCCGGTCCGCGTCTACAGCGGACAGGGAGCGCTGGAGAGCCTGCCTGCCGAGGTGGGGCGTCATCGCGCCAAGCGAGCCTTCGTCGTCTGCGGCCGATCGGTGTCGCGCAACACGCCTCTCGTGGCTCAAATTCGCGATCTGCTGGGTGAACGGTTTGCGGGCCTCTACGACGAGATGGGTAAGGACTCGCCCATCGAGGACGTGGTCGCCGCAGCCGACAAGGCGCGTGCCGCGGGGGCCGATCTCCTGATCGCGGTCGGGGCCGGCAGCGTGCTTCAGGGCACACGTGTGGTTGCGGTCCTGCTGGCGGAGCAAGAGCCTGTCGAGCAATTGATCACGCAGTATCCGCCGGGACGGCCCGCGATCAGCCCCAAGCTGATGGCACCCAAGCTGCCGATCATCAACGTCCTTACCGTCGGTTCGTCGGCGCAGAATCGCGCCGGCTCGGCGGTGAAGTCGGAGAGCCTCGGCCGCCGCATGGAATTCTTCGATCCCAAGACGCGGCCAGTGGCGCTGTTCTGGGACAACGACGCGCTGCTGACGGCGCCGACCTCCATGGTGTGTGCCAGCGGCGGCGCGATCTATTGGCGTGCAGTCATGAACATGGGCTACACGAACGCCGCGCCGCTGGCCGACTTCGCTCGGCGGCAGGCGTTCGAGTTGATGAGCCGCGCGCTGCCGCGTCTCGGCGATCCGCACGACGTCGCTGCGCGCAATGATCTCTGCCTCGCAACCTTCCTGCAGAACCGCGAGGTCGACGATGGCGGCGCGCCGGTCCGGCATTGGGTCAGCCGCGTCGTCTATGCCTTTGCGTCGAGCCTGTTCAATCTCCACGGCCACGTTTCACAAGGCGCGGCGCATTGTGCGCTGACGCCGACGGTCATGCGCCGTCTGGGCAATCGCGATCCACAGGAGATGTGTGCGATCGCACGTGCGCTGGGCGTCTGGAAGGAGGGCGATCCCGTCGCCGACGCGCCTTTCCGTGCGGCCGACCAGCTCGAGAAGGTGTTCGCCTCGATTGGCATGCCGATCAATCTCGCGCCCCTCGACGTGCCTCAATCGAGCATCGACGCTATCCTCGAGCCGTCGCTGACGAACTTCAATGCCGATCCCAAGCAGGAGTTCGTGAAGGAGAGAGATCTTCTGCGCGAGGTGCTGAAGTCGGCGTGGTGAGCATGATCCCTCGACAGGAGGTCCGACCGGGAGGACGATAGGCCACCATGTACGTTACGGAGGTCACGATGCGTAAGGCAATCATCGACGATCACCTGAACCGGCGCCGGCTCCTGTGGGTTTCCCTGGGAGGTGCCGTCGCGGGGGCGAGCTTGCCGGCGATGGCCCATCATGGATGGTCGTGGGCCGAGGAACAGCAGACCGAGTTGAAGGGGACGATCCAGTCCATTTCCATGGCGCCGCCGCATCCGTCTCTGCAGATGGTCGCGGCGGATGGCGTCCTTTGGCAGATTGATCTCGGCAATCCCAACCAGACGGCGCGGTCTGGATTTACGGCCACTTCCGCCAAGGCCGGCGACGCAATCATCGTCCTCGGCAACCGCCATCTCGACAAGACGAAGATGCAATTCAAGGCGGTGCGCATAACGATCGCCGGCAAGAACTACGACATGTATCCCGAACGGATCCGCACCAACTGAGTCCTGTCTCGCCGATGCAGTTCGCGGAATGGATCGGCACCTGGCCGGGTGCCGTCCTGTTGCACCGCTCGGGCGTTGCGTATCTGCTGGTGAACGCGACCCACATTCTCGGCGTGGGGTTGATCCTGGGCGCCATTCTGCCGCTCGACCTGCGTCTGCTGGGATTCTTTCGCAGTGTACCGCTTGCCGCGATCGGCCCGTTCCTCGTGAGAGTCGCGGCAACCGGCCTTGGCTTCGCAATCCTCACGGGCCTCTGGCTCTTCTCGGTGAAGCCTGTCGAGTATCTCGGCAATTCGGCTTTTCTCTGGAAGATCTCCGTCCTGTTTTTGGCGCTGATGAATGTCGTGCTGCAGCACCGCGGCCGGCACTACCGGAACGCCCTGGCGAGCGGCGTCGTTCACCCGCGTGTTCGTGCCTTGGCCGGGTGCTCCGCAATCCTCTGGTTGACCGTGCTGATCGCCGGGCGATGGATAGGGTTCATTTAGGGGCTGCCGCCGCGGCCAGCGCCTGCGTGAGATCGGCAATCAGGTCGTCGGGATGTTCGATACCCACCGACAGGCGTATCGTCGTGTCCAGAACGCCGATGCGGGCGCGCACATCGGCCGGGACGCCGGAATGCGTCATGGCAGCAGGATGGCTCGCGAGCGACTCTGTGCCGCCGAGGCTTACGGCCAGCTTGAAGATCTGCAGCGCATTTAGGAAGGCAAAGGCCTGTTTCTCCCCGCCCTTGATATCGAAGGAGAATGTGGAACCGGCGCCGGTGCATTGCCGGGCAAAGACTGCCTGTGCGGCCGAGCCTTCTTCCAGGGACTCCAGGTAATGGACCTTCGCGACCGTGGGATGATCGCGGAGATATTCGGCGACGAGCCTGGCATTGGAGTTCGCGCGCTCCATCCGGAGTCCGAGCGTTTCGAGCGAGCGGCCCAGCATCCAGCAGGAATGCGGATCGAGCTGGGTGCCGAGGCTGCCACGCAGCGCCTTGATCGGTCCGATGATCGCCTTCGAGCCGAGGGTGGCGCCTGCGATGAGGTCGGAATGGCCACCGACATACTTGGTTAGCGAGTAGACCGAGACGTCGGCTCCGTGGGCGAGGGGGCGCTGGAACACCGGACCGAGCAGGGTGTTGTCGCAGACCAGAACGGGCCGAAACCCCTGGGCAGCGCCGATCTCGTCGGCGATCTGGCGCAGCAGCTTGATGTCGACCAGCGTGTTGGTCGGATTGGCCGGCGTCTCGATCATGATGACCGATATCCGCCCTTTCTCACGGGCCTCCTGCACGGCGGCGCGGACGGCGGGTTCGCTCACGCCATCGACGAAGCCGACGGCCTGGATGCCGAAGTCCATCATCGTCCGCGACAGAAGCGTCTCCGTCCCGCCGTAGAGCGGTTGCGAATGCACGATGACGTCGCCTGGTCGGGCAAAGGCGAGGATCGTCGTGGAGATCGCCGACATGCCCGAGGAAAACAAAACACAGGACTCTGCGCCTTCGTAGACCGCAAGCCTGTCCTCGACGATCTCGCTGTTTGGATGGTTGAAGCGGGAATAGACGAGCCCCGCGGAGCTGCCTTTCGGAGGCTGTTTGCGCCCGGAGGCATAGTCGAAGAAATCGCGCCCTTCTTCAGCCGAACTGAAGACGAAGGTCGAGGTCAGGAAGACGGGCGGCTTCACCGCGCCCTCCGACAGGACCGGATCATAGCCATAGCTGAGCATCAGGGTCTCGGGCTTCAGGGCATGGTTGCCGATATGCGTCTTGGACGGGCGCGGAGCGGTCATGATGCCTCCTGTCATGGGAGTAGCTCGGGCCCGCCAGCTTGGGCCGGAAGGCTCCTTCACGCGAGCGCTAAGGATCGCGGTAGCGGGCGGCCAAGACGGATGGACCGAAGTCGCTTGGGAAGCGCCGGCGTCCGATGCGCAGCGCTCTCCGAGGCAGGTTTGCTATGGGCCAGCCAATAATGTTCGGTGCATGACGCTGGAAACTATTGTGCTGCCAAGCGATAGTTCCGCCGTCGGCCTCCCAGCTATCGCCGGCGAACGTGATGGATCGCTGCCCGCTACACAAGCCGACGGGACACACTCTCGAAGTTGCGCGAAAGGAAGAATTGAGACGATGTTCAGGCTTCCTGTCATACTTTTTGGAATGGCCATGAGTCTTGCAGCTACAGCCGCATCCGCCGATCAACTGGCGGGTTCAGCCGGTGGAACAGGAGGGAAGGCTTTTACGGCACGCTGTGCACCCGGAACCTACCTGAAGGGAATTGCGTATCGCGCAGGCGATGACATCGATTCTGTTGCCGCTATTTGTTTTGATCCTAAGAATCCGGCGAGCACGCGGCCGACGTCCGCTCACGGAGGGCGTGGCGGGGAAGCCGGGACATTGGTTTGTCAGGACCACGAGCCTTACGTGCGCGCAGTAAAGGTGTTTGCAGCCGGCGCGGCCACCACGGTCGTGAAGGGATTCCAGATTTGGTGCAGTCCGCGTCAGCAGGCAACTCTGCCTCCGGTGCCGTCCGCCGAATTTCTCGCGGGCGGTTCGAACAAGAATTTTGGCTCCGGACGGTATCCGTGTGGGCCAAACGCGGTTGCCGTCGGCTTATACGGTCGGTCGGGCAATATGGTCGACGCATTGGGGATGGTTTGCGATCAGGAACCGGCCGGTAGTCCGGCCCAGAGCAAGCCGGTGCCCAAATCCGTTACGGTGAAACCGGTCCCCAAGGCCGACTCTGTACCGATGAGCAAGCCAAACTGAATTATCGCCACAGCACAGACTCTGCGACAATGTGTCGGGCATAGAAAAAGCCCCTGAAAAGGGGCTTTCTGGAGAGTGGCTGGGGGACCAGGATTCGAACCTAGACTAACCGGGTCAGAGCCGGTTGTTCTACCGTTAAACTATCCCCCAACGGCCCGATGACGGGCAGGTCGGGCGCACGATTTAGCGATGACCGGCCGAAATGGCAAGCGGCGCTCGCTCCCGGGCGTTTCATAAGTTACCATCCGGCCAAGGAAAGAGTTTTCAATGGCCGGGGATTCCAAGCCACAGGGAGGCTGGCACAGCGGTCGGTTTGCGCACACTTTTGCCGCCATAGATCTCGGCACCAACAATTGCCGGCTTCTGGTGGCCAGGGCATCGGTCGAGGGTTTCGAAGTGATCGATGCCTATTCCCGCCCGGTTCGTCTGGGCGAGGGGGTGGCGCTGAACGGGACGCTGTGCGGCGATGCCATCGAGCGCACGCTGCATGCGCTGGGCGTTTGCGCGGCCAAGATCGAACGTAACAGCGTCACGCGCGCCCGTCATATCGCCACGGAAGCCTGCCGCCGTGCCTGCAACGGCGAGGATTTCCTGGGCATGGTGAAGGAGCGCACCGGCCTGCGCTTCGAGGTCATTGCGCCGGCCGAGGAAGCGCGGTTGGCGCTCGCAAGCTGCGAAAATCTGCTCGATCCGGAGGTGCCTTTCGGCCTGCTGATCGACATCGGCGGCGGGTCGACGGAAGTGAGCTGGGTCCACGTAAAGCCGCGCAACGACCGACAGGGTGGCGTCGCGACAGAGCTGATCGGCATGACGTCCGTACCGTGGGGCGTCGTGACCCTCACCGAGTTCTGCACCCGCGGCCAGCCGCGCGAGCGGCCACTGACCCGCGCCTGCTACGACGACATGGTCGAGCGCATCCGCGCCGACCTCCGGCCATTCTGCGCCAGGCATCAGATCGGCCCCGCCATCGCCCGCGGCGAGGTCCAGATGGTCGGAGCCTCGGGCACTGTGACGACAGTGAGCGCGCATCACCTCGGCCTGAAGCGCTATAACCGCACCATGGTCGATGGCTCGCGCATCGGCCGCGACCAGATCCTGCGTATTTGCGACGAGCTTTCGGTGATGTCGGTGAACCAGCTTACCCACTTGCCCTGCATTGGCGACGATCGCGCCGACCTGGCCCTGGCCGGCGGGGCAATCCTCGAAGCGGTATGCCGGCAGTGGGCTGCGCCGACGGTGCGCGTGGCCGACCGCGGCCTGCGCGAGGGCGTGTTGATGGACCTGATGCGTCAGGCCGATCGCGAGGCCGATCCTCTCTGCCGACGGGACAACTGAGCATGGCCCGCGATTCCAGTGGCGGCCGCCCCACCGGGAGCAAGCCGACCGGCCGACGCGCCACGGTGCGAGTGAAGACGGCGCGCGGCCGCACCACCTCCTCGCAACGCTGGCTGCAGCGCCAGCTCAACGATCCCTATGTCGCCGAAGCGAAAAAGCGCGGCTACCGCTCGCGCGCAGCCTTCAAGCTGCTGCAGCTCGACGACCAGTTTCGTTTCCTGAAGCCGGGCGCCCGTGTCGTCGATCTCGGGGCGGCCCCCGGCGGCTGGACCCAGGTCGCCGTCGAAAAGGTGAAGGCGGGGGCAAAGGCCGGACGGAGTGCCGGCGTCGTGATCGGCATCGACATCACGCCCGTCGAGCCGATCGCCGGCGCCACGGTGCTGGCCAAGGATTTCTACGACGAGGATGCGCCGGCCGAGTTGACGGCACTGCTGGGCGGGCCGGCCGACGTCGTGCTGAGCGATATGGCGGCATCTGCCACCGGCGACACGCAGGTCGACCATATGCGCATCATGGGGCTGGCCGAAGCCGCCCATGACTTCGCGCGCCAGATCCTGAAGCCCGGCGGTGCGTTCGTGGCCAAGGTGCTGCGCGGCGGTACGGAGCGGACTCTGCTCGACCTGCTCAAGAAGGATTTCGCCAAGGTCCGTCACGTGAAGCCCGAGGCAAGCCGGGCCGATTCAGCGGAAATGTATGTCGTCGGTACGGGCTTCCGCGGCTGATTGCCCGGGGATCGGAGGCTGTCACCGCAGTATAGAAGGCCGCTGCAATGGCTTGTGCTGGGCGTGAGCAATGAAGAAGTTTCTGGGTAGTGTGCTGCTGACCGCGATGTCGATCGTGGTCTGCGCGGCTTTTGCCGAACTGGCGACGCGGATGATCGACGGTCTTCCGTGGTTCGCGGCAGATCTGCCTCCGGTCGGCGGCACCGAAGGCACGGATACGACGGCCAACCATCTCGGCAATCTCCCCAAAGCCGACGGTGCCAACCCCGCGCTCTACGCCAGCGATCCGCCGCCGCTGCCCAACCGCACCAAGGCGCCACAGGAATGGATCGACCTCGAAAAGGCGATTGTCAGTGGTACCGCCAAGGGCGGCGCAAAGACCGGCAAGCAGCGCTTCGAAGACTGGGACATGTTCAAGGCATGGAACTCGGTCTTCGTGGGCGATGACGTCTGCAAGCACTGGTATCTCAAGGGTGCGCCGGGCCAGCTCTGGGTCTACGATCCGCCGGACGGCAAGGCGCGGCCTGTGTTCCGGTTCCTGCCCAACGTCACGACCCCGCGCGGTCTCGTTACCAACGAATTGGGTTGGCGCGGCCCGCCGGTCCAGGCGGCGCGCCAGCCCAAGACCATCCGCATCGTCTTCGTCGGTGCCTCGACCACGGCGGAGGTGCACGGCTACCCCTATTCAGGGCCCGAATACATCCAGAACTGGCTGAACCGCTGGGCGGTAGCAAAGCAGCTCGACGTCCATTTCGAGGTGCTGAATGCCGGCCGCGAGAGCCTGCAGTCGGCCGATATCGCCGCCGTCGTGAAGACCGAGGTGGCGCCGCTCCGGCCCGATCTCGTCGTCTATTACGAAGGCGGCAACGAACTCGATCTTTCCACGGTGGTGAAGAACGTGCCCAAGGGCGTGCCGCAGCCGGCCGGCCGGCTGGCACGCTGGTTACGCGAAGCGGCCAAGCATTCGGCGCTGGCGCGGCGGCTGGAGGCGGTCACCGACGGCGGTGAATGGCCCAAGCCCGACTACCAGCTCACCTGGCCGGCCGGTGTCGACGAGAAGAATCCGGACCTGTCGCGGGGCGACCTGCCGGTCAATCTCAGCGGGATCCTGCGCAACCTCGACTCGATTCGCGAGGACGTCACCGAGGCCGGTGGCGAGCTTGCCGTGTCGTCGTTCAGCTGGCTGGCCAAGGACGGGCTTCAGCTCGACGGCAACCGGCACAAGCCGTTGGTCGAGGGCCTGAACGTGCGTCTGTATCCGTATCGTTACCGGGATCTCGAACGGATGACGAAGTTCGAGAACCTCGTGTTCGAGAAGTACGCCGCCGAGCACAAGTTGCCGTTCATCGACGTTGCACGCTGGATGCCGTACGATCCGGAGCTGTTCAGCGACGCCTTTCACAATACGCCGGCCGGTGTGAAGCTCAGGGCCTGGATCGTGTTCCTGCAGCTGGTTCCTCTGATTGAAAAGAAGCTGGCGCTGGGCGAATGGCCAAAACAAGCCGCCGAGATGGGTGTGGTGCAAGCTCCTTTCGCCGTGGCGCCACGCAAGATCACCTTCGATTGCAGCAACGCGCCCGACGTCGAGCGACCCGCCGGGGACCAATAGGCCGGCCCGACGTAAGGGCTCCTTCCTGTGCATAACGGACCCGCGCCACCGGACTTGGCTTGGGCGCGGCAGTGTGTATAAAGGCTCGCCAACCCGGCGGCCCTCTCCCGAGGGCCGCCGTTTTCTTTTCTCCTTTCGGAGGTTGGCATGCAGATTCAGGAAGCGCTCACCTTCGATGACGTCCTCCTGAAGCCCGCTGCCTCGGCTGTCCTGCCCGGTCAGACCGATACGCGGACGCGCCTCACGCGGACCATCGAACTCAATATCCCGCTGATGTCCTCGGCCATGGATACTGTCACAGAGGCAGCCATGGCGATTGCGATGGCGCAGGCCGGTGCCATCGGCGTCATCCACAAGAACCTCGATGCCGAGGCGCAGGCCAACGAGGTGCGCAAGGTCAAGAAGTTCGAAAGCGGCATGGTGGTGAATCCGGTTACCATCCACCCCGAACAGAGGCTGGCCGACGCATTGGCGTTGATGGAAGCCCATCAGATCTCGGGCATTCCCGTGGTCGAGCGCAGCAACGGCAAGCTGGTAGGCATCCTGACCAATCGCGACGTGCGCTTCGCGACCGACAGCAACACGCCGGTCCATGCGCTGATGACCAAGGACAAGCTGGTTACGGTCCGCGAGGGCGCCACCAAGGAAGAGGCCAAGCGTCTCCTGCACCAGTACCGGATCGAGAAGCTCCTGGTGGTGGACGATGCCTATCGCTGCATCGGCCTGATCACCGTCAAGGACATCGAGAAGGCGAACAAGTTCCCCGGCGCCAGCAAGGACGAGAAGGGCCGCCTGCGCACCGCCGCGGCGACCGGCGTCGGCGAGGACGGGTTACGCCGTGCCCAGCTCCTGATCGATGCGGAGGTCGATGTCATCGTGGTCGACACCGCGCACGGCCATTCGCGCGGCGTGCTCGATGCCGTGACCCGGGTGAAGAAGCTCAGCAACTACACCCAGATCATGGCCGGCAACGTCGCCACCCGCGAAGGCGCGCAGGCCTTGATCGATGCTGGTGCTGACGCCGTCAAGATTGGCATCGGACCGGGCTCGATCTGCACCACGCGGATGGTGGCCGGCGTCGGCGTGCCGCAACTCACGGCAATCTTTGAGGCGGCTGAGGCCTGTCACGCTGCAGGCGTGCCGGCAATCGGCGACGGCGGCATCAAGTATTCCGGCGACCTCGCCAAGGCGATCGCTGCCGGAGCCGACTGCGCCATGATCGGCTCGCTGCTCGCCGGTACCGACGAAGCGCCGGGCGAGGTGATCCTCTACCAGGGACGCTCCTACAAGTCGTACCGCGGCATGGGGTCGATCGGCGCGATGGCGCGCGGCTCGGCCGACCGCTACTTCCAGCAGGAAGTGCAGAGCACCTTGAAGCTGGTGCCCGAAGGCATCGAGGGCCGCGTGCCCTACAAGGGCGCCGTGGGCAATATCCTGCACCAGCTGGTCGGCGGCCTGCGCGCTGCCATGGGTTACACCGGCAACGGCACCATCAAGGACATGCAGAGGAACTGCCAGTTCCTGCGCATCACCGGGTCGGGCCTGCGCGAGAGCCATGTGCACGATGTCGAGATCATGCGCGAGGCGCCGAACTATCGCGGCGGCATGTGACCTGAGATTTTGTCGAGCGCGTTCCTGATCGCCCGGGCGATCAGGGCGTTGCCGGCCTCGTTCATGTGCCACAGCACATAGAGCTGGCGCGGGCTCGGAGTCGCGGCCATCGCGTCGTAGCTGTCGAGCGTCGCCAGCCCGTTCCGGCGGGCACAGGCCAGCAGGCCCGAGGTAAGCCGGCGCTGTTCGGCGGCGAAGGCAGGGTCGTCCCAGACGACAGGGTCGTATTCTGCGACCAGCAGTACGGGCACCCCGTTGGTTTTCTGCAGGTCGGCCAGCCGCTGTGTCAGCGCACAGGCGATGCGCTCGCCGGTGCCGGCAGGGTGCACGCGGACATGGTCGCCGAACCAGTTGTGCAGCAGGTCGAGGCGGCGCAGCACGAAGTCGAACAGCAGCGAATAGCCCAGGGTCTGCTGCCAGAAGGTGAGCGTGGTCCGCGGATCGGCGCGCGGCGGCACCGGCACGTTGCGCAAGGTGGCCGAGTTGCCGTCGAGATCGAAGTAAGGCTTGTCGGCGCTCCACAGACGGCGCATTTCGGTGCGGCGGATGTCGTCGGCAATGAAGGCCACGACGACGGCCTCGGGCCGATAGAAGGGCACCAGCGCTTCTGCTCGAAGGACGATCTGGTCGAAGCCGTAGCCGCTCACGCCGGCATTCAGCACCGGCCGCCCGGTAAGGCGCTGGAGCTGTGCCGGCCAGGTCTCGCCGTCGCTCACTTCGTCGCCGAAAGTAAATGAATCACCTACGGCGAGGATGGGTGCCGGCGTGCCGGCCGCTGGGGCCCCCGTGTGGCGCAGGCCGCTGGCTTCGATGGTGATGCCCGATGCGGCATAGCCAGCCCGGGGCAGGTAGCCCAGCCGGTCGTCGTGGACGTAACGGCTGGAGTCGCGCCCGGCGAGGACCGTGCGTGCATCGAGCACGAAGTTCGGCCAGGAGAAGAGGTAGTCCCAAGACCAGGCACGCAGGCCCAGTTCGAGCAGGCCGAAGCCCACCAGAACCGCCACGAGGACCAAAGTGATGCGGCCCAGCAGGCTGGTTCGGGCTTGTGGTACCGGCTGCGGCGGGTGGGGACGTTGCGCGTCGGGCGTATTCATCGTAGCGGCATGCTTTGAAAGGAAAAACGGACGTGACACCAGGCGCGCGGGTTGCCGCCACCATAGAACTCCTGGACGAAATCGTCAGCCGATCCGAACGGCCGGCCGATCTCGTCGCCAATGCCTTCTTCCGTGCACGCCGCTTCATCGGCGGCGGCGACCGGCGTGCCGTGTCGGAACGTGCGTGGGGCATCCTGCGCCGCTACGGCCAGCTCACCTGGTGGCTCGAGCGCACCCGCCATCCCGACCGTGGTGGCCGGGCCATCGTTGCGGCCGACCTGATGCTGGTCGAGGGCATGGGCATGCGCGATCTCGAAGCGATCTTCGACGGCGGCCGCTATCGGCCCTCGATGCTCGACGAGGCGGAGTATCGCGCGCTGCGCCAGATGGAAGGCCATTCGCTGCCTCACCCCGAGCAGCCGGACTGGGTGCGACTCAACGTGCAGGAGTGGGTGGCGCCGCATCTCAAGGAAGCCTATGGCGACGCTTGGGGTCGCGAGATCGCCGCTCTCGAGACGCCGCCGCCGGTCGACCTGCGCGTCAACCGTCTCAAGGCAAGCGTCGAGGAGGCGCGCGAGGCCCTGGCGCGCGAAGGCATCGATACCGAGCCGATGCGCTACGCGGCGGACGGCCTGCGACTGCGCAAGCGCCTCTCGGTCGTCGCGGGCGATGCCTTCCAGAACGGCTTGGTCGAGATCCAGGACGAGGGCTCGCAGCTCGTGGCGGCGCTGGTCGATGCCAAGCCCGGCATGCAGATCGCCGACTATTGTGCCGGCGCCGGTGGCAAGACGCTGGCGATGGCGGCCGGCATGAACAACAAGGGCCGCGTTGTCGCCATGGACGTGCTGGAGACGCGGCTCGACCGCTCGGCGCAGCGCCTGCGCCGTGCCGGCGCCCACAATGTCGAACGCCGTCCCATCGACGCCGACAATCGCAAGTGGCTGAAGCGCCAGAGCGGCGCCTTCGATCGCGTGCTGGTCGATGCTCCCTGCACCGGAACGGGCACGTGGCGGCGCAATCCCGACGGACGCTGGACCCTGCGACCGCAGGACCTCGAAGAACTTCTGCCCAAGCAGGCGGCGATCCTCGATGCTGCGGCCAGGCTGGTGAAGCCGGGTGGCGGGCTGATCTACGCGACGTGTTCGGTGCTGCCGGCAGAGAACGAACACCAGATCGACGCCTTCCTCGAACGCCACGCCGATTTCGAGGCGGTGCCGGTAACGGCGATCTGGCGCGACGTGCTGCCGACCGAGCCGCCGGGCGACCTCGAGGGCGCGCGCTTTCTCCGGCTGTCGCCGCTGAAGCATGGCACCGACGGCTTCTTTGCCGCGACCCTGGTGCGCAAGGAGCCGGTGAAGGAAGCGCGCTCAGAGGAAGCGGTGGCGCAGGAAGCAACGTCGGAAGACGAGCCGCCGCCGGAAGCGCCGATCGAGCAGGAAGCCGGCGTCAAGGAGGGCGCGTGATCCGCATTCGCCGCGCCGCGCGTACCGACGCTGCGGCGATCGGCAGGGTCCATGTCGAGACCTGGCAGGCGACCTACGCCGGCCTGCTGCCGGACGCGATGCTGGTCGCGATGTCGGACGTGCGCCAGTCGGCTTGGTGGTCGCAGCTCCTGGCCGATCCCGGCGAGGCGCGCGGCGTCTTCGTGGCCGACGACCAGGAGGCGGGCGTGGTGGGCTTCGGCAGTTGCGGCCCGGTACGCGATCCGCCCGAGGGGCTCGACGGCCGAGAGATCAAGGTCGGCGAGGTCTACACGCTCTACGTCGAGCCCGATTTTCAGAATCTCGGCCTCGGCCGGCAGTTGCTGGCGGCTCTGTTCCGCCAGCTCAAGGCCGACCGCTGCGACACCGCCGTGCTTTGGATGCTGGCGGAGAACCCGACACGCTTCTTCTACGAGGGGCTGGGCGGCGAACGGGTGGGCGAGCGCATCGACACCCTGTCCGGCGTCGATGTCGAGGAAATCGCCTTTGCCTGGCGCAATCTCGACGTGCCGCTGATCCGCCGCCGGCTGGCCGACGAAGCCTGAATCATCGACACCAATCAGGCACACCAACCATCCACACCGACAAATGGTTGCTGCGGCGACCCCTGACGCTTATATCGCCCCATGACCGACCGTTTGCTGATCGTTGATTTCGGTTCCCAGGTTACCCAGCTGATTGCCCGGCGCGTGCGTGAGGCCGGGGTCTACTGCGAAATCCTGCCTTTCCAGGCAGTCGATGGCGCCAAAATCAAAGCCTTCGATCCCCGAGGGATCATCCTGTCGGGCGGTCCGGCCTCGGTCACCGAGGGCCAGTCGCCGACCGCCCATCCCGCCATCTTCACCGCCAAGGTGCCGGTCCTCGGCATCTGCTACGGCGAGCAGACCATGGCCAAGGAGCTGGGCGGTTCGGTCGAAGGCGGCCATCACCGCGAGTTCGGCCGCGCCGAGGTCGAGATCAAGGCGTCGACCCGCCTGTTCGACGGCGTCTGGCAGCCGGGCGACCGCAAGCAGGTCTGGATGAGCCACGGCGACCGCGTGACCAAGCTGCCGGCCGGCTTCTCGGTCGTCGCCACCAGCGAGAACGCGCCGTTCGCCGCCATCGCCGACGAGAGCCGCGGCTATTATGGCGTGCAGTTCCATCCCGAGGTCGTGCACACGCCCGACGGCGCCAAACTGCTGCGCAACTTCGCGCTGAACATCGCCGGCGCCAAGGGCGACTGGACGATGGCGGCGTTCCGCGAGCGCGCCATCGCGCAGGTCCGCGCCCAGGTGGGCAAGGGCAAGGTGATCTGCGGCCTGTCGGGCGGCGTCGACTCCTCGGTGGTCGCCGTGCTGCTGCACGAGGCGATCGGCGACCAGCTCCAGTGCGTATTCGTCGACCACGGCCTGCTGCGCCTCAACGAGGGCGAAGAGGTCGTGCGCCTGTTCCGCGACCACTACAACATCCCGCTGATCCACGCCGACGCCTCGAAGACCTTCCTGAAGGCGCTCGAAGGCGTCACAGACCCGGAGAAGAAGCGCAAGACCATCGGCGCGCTGTTCATCGACGTGTTCGAGGCCGAGGCCAAGAAGATCGGCGGCGCGGCGTTCCTGGCGCAGGGCACGCTCTATCCCGACGTGATCGAGTCGGTCTCCTTCACCGGTGGCCCGTCGGTAACGATCAAGAGCCACCACAATGTCGGCGGCCTGCCGGCGCGCATGAACATGAAGCTGGTGGAGCCGCTGCGCGAGCTGTTCAAGGACGAGGTGAGGGCGCTCGGCCGCGAGCTCGGCCTGCCGGCCGACCTGGTGAACCGCCATCCGTTCCCCGGTCCCGGCCTCGCCATCCGCATCCCCGGCGACATAACGAAGGAGAAGCTCGATCTCCTCCGCAAGGTCGATGCCGTCTATCTCGACGAGATCCGCAAGGCCGGCCTCTACGACGAGATCTGGCAGGCCTTCGCCGTGCTGCTGCCGGTGCGCACCGTCGGCGTGATGGGCGACGGCCGCACCTATGACCAGGCCTGTGCCCTCCGAGCGGTCACCTCGACCGACGGCATGACCGCCGACTACTACCCCTTCGACCACGCCTTCCTCGGCCGCGTCGCCAACCGCATCATCAACGAATGCCGCGGCGTGAACCGGGTGACCTACGACATCACGAGCAAGCCGCCTGGGACGATTGAGTGGGAGTAGGGGCTTAACGCGGCCCGGGTCTGTACTCGGAGATCTTGCCGCTCGCCAAGAGGCATCCAAATCGATTGGATAGGCTTCTTGTCTGCTTCATCAATGTCGGACATTGCGGATTCGTCGAAGAGCAAGTGCTCGCGCTGGGGCGCCTGCCGGCATATCGTTTTGTTTGTCGGTCGAGACGCTAAGGAACACGCATGCTCACACGAGGTCATCTTATTGGGCAGATCGTCGACGATCTTGCTGGAATTGCCGCACAAGCCAAGCAACGTGCGCGGCTACATCTCTTCGATATTCACACGCATGTCGAAGACTTCGCCAAGGAAGTCCTTAACCGTGCACTTGGTCTCGGTTTGTCGAATCTTAACGCCGAGCATACGAACAATCCCGGCCTTGATCTCGGGGATGCTACCAGCGGTTGGGCGTTTCAGATCACCGCTGACAAGTCGGGCGCCAAGGTGAGAGAGACATTGGAGAAGATCAATAAAGACCAGCGCGAGAAATATTCCAACATCCGCATCCTGGTGATCGGCGAAAAACAGGGGGCTTACACCTTTACAGGCGAGCCTTATTCGAGCTTCGGTTTCAAACCGGAGATGGTCTGGGACTTCAACGACATCTGTAGCCGCATCATGACGCTATCGATCGACGCACTCGTCGACCTTGCTGTCTATGTGTCGCGCGAGACACGCCGCGTGCGGATCGAGCTGGAGATTCCCGACGAGGAAGGCCGTTTCCCGACGAGCATCGACAATCTAATAGAGGCGCTACCTCGGCCGCAGCTTTCTAGTGCGAAGAAGATGGAGGCGCATTTCGACGCTAAGGGCGAGGGTATTGATCGCAGTGAGGCGGAAAAATCGATCGCAAAACTGAGCAACAAACTCATCTCACTTCCGCGCCTGACGCGAGAGGTATTCAAGTTTCTCATCGAACGTAAGGACACCTGGACTACCGGCTTCTCGGAAGACTTTCGCATCAGCGATCCCAAGCTGCGCCGCATCTATCATGGTGACGATCTCGATGGCGATCTGGCGCTCCTTTTGGAGGTCGGTCTGCTTGGTCTCAACGAACCCGATAACTATGGAGAACCCCATTTCTGGCGAATCCATTTTCCGGGTTCGGACTGCAACTTCCATTTCTCGTTCATGGAGTATGTCAGCGATCTAGGGATCGACCTTCGGAAGCCGCTCGTCACTCTCGACTTCTCGGATTTCTGAAGTGTCGCGAGCTGGACAATCGCAGGTGACGGCCAATCGTTAAGTCGGTCAAAGAGTTGCCTCAAAGACGAGTGCGGGACAACCGCGTAACGTACGGCATCTCGAGCAAGCTGCTAGGAACTATCGAGTAGTAGTAGGGCTCAACTCATTTTAGAATCTGAGGGCAGGCCGAATAAGTTCAGTTGACCAAATCCACTGACCATCAAGCGCTGGCTTGGTCCGTCAAGCGGTTGATAGTTCGAAAGTGTTAGGGTCGACACCGTACGTTCGTGTAAACAACGTCTTTGCCCAAGTCTCCATGTCGGAGGCTGTGTATTTTTGCGAAAGCCAAGAGAAGTCGTAAGTAAACGGGCCGTCTACGACGATCCACTGTCGCGTCAAATCATAGAAGACGATATTGCTATAGAAGGTGTTCAGCGTCTGCACGAGCTTTGCCGGATCGACGCCCGGTCGGTTGCGCGGATAGATTCCATCGTCGCTGGCCTGATCCGTGTACAGCGACAAGTGCCGAAGGAATATCTTCAGGCTTTCGGCGTTGGCCCGCTTCCCAGCCATCCAGGCACCTGGCCAGCAGAAAAATTCGGGTCGTGCCAGTTTATCTTGTGAAAAGGCGATAAAATGGGACAGAAGGACACGCACGACTAAGTTCGAAGAATCGAAGTCGAATGTCTCACGTTCGCGCATGACCTGCGCCACTCCTGGCACATCAGTAACCCAGGCGGCGATCTCGCGAAGAGCGCTCAATGGTGGATCATAGTAGCAGGCAGCGCATAGGATATCGGCTACGGTGACATACTCTTCGCGCGTGTAGTTCGAAATCGTCGTCGCGAGCTCAGGCCGGTCCCGTGCCGCCTGACTTAAGCGCAAGAATCGGACGCCGGGATCGGTGTCGAAGATGAAGTTTGCGAAGTCTTCGATCTCAAGCGGAAAGCCTCTGGTCGGATTAATTGCGAGATCGACCACGAGTAAGAAGAGTGCCACCGCAGGATCGGCGATATGGGGCGGCTCGGCAAAACCGGTGATTTTCAGGAAATAGTCGAAAGCCTCACCGTACACTCCTGTAAAGTATCCGTCGGCTCGCAGTTCGGCGATAGTTGGAGGTGTGGCCAAGCCGAAAGTGAGGAACTGTAGCTGTGCTATGCGCGCTTGGCCTTCATAGAGCGCATAACTGCCAAGCGGTGCGACCCGCACCTTGCCCTTATGAACGAAGCCTTCGACCTTGGCCTCGCGCATAGCTCTGAATCCTTCGTCCCAGTCTTTGCCGCCGGGGAGGCGATCAAAGTTGAAATCCACGGTCGCGGCCATCAGCGCAACCGCTTGGCCATACGCAATCCAGAAGCAGTGTCCGACGCTCTCAAAGTATCGATCCTGCTGAAGGGTCGCGGTCACCGGAGGGTGCATCACAATTGCCTTGAAGAACTCGGCGTCGACAGAGTTGTTGACCGCGATATTGGCTGCGCGGAGCGCGGGGTCGTCGATAGTAGCGCCGTTGCGTGCCTGGTGCTCGGCCCACGTTTTCAGTGACTTGTGCCCGCCCACCGTTGCAAGCACGGTTTCCAAGTGTGAGCCATTGAGGTGCGCCTGTACGGGGCGAGCGAGGCTCAACACGAGGCCGGAGGTCGAGCCCATATGTTGCCACCAGTGGATGGTCTCATGAAGGTAGGTCGAATAGGCCTGGATCGCCTCGGCGCTTAGGTCTTCGATCGGGCGCACCGTCGACGTGACCTCGTCGACCAACTGGTGAATGCGGGGGTTAAGGCGCAGCACGAAATGGTTCGTGTTGTAGAGTCCACGCGCGTTCAGGCACGCAGCGAAGTCTGCCGGTGCGTCCCGCTGGTGCGGTTCGGCTTCAAGCAAACTAGGGTCCAGGGTCGTTTGATGCATGTCCCCGATCCTAGTCGATGGGCGTTGCGTACACCATTTCGGCTCTGCCGGAGCGTATCGTTGCGATGACTTCGAGGCCTCCGGCTTCGACTACTGCATGATCGACTACGAACACGGCGTCTTCGACCTTGAGACGGTCGCCAATCTCGCGGGATGGTTTCGGGCCTCCGACGTCTCGCCGATCGTGCGTATCCACAAATCGTTCACGTTTCCAATCTCCGCGAACCCCAATCAGGGGATCATGGGCGTCCAGGTCTCGGAGGTCGACAGCGCCGAGGAGGCGCGCGACCAAGCGTGAGGCAAAGTATCCGCCTATCGCCAATCGCGGCGCACGGGATGCACGCCGGATAAAGAAGTTATGACGCCCGTCTCGCGTCAGAGTATGCGCCCTGAGCAATGCCAACATCTCCTACGTCCTCAGTCACTTCTCTGTGCGACCGAGGACGGCCGGTTGCCCATGTGGTTATGCCGTGACCTTGACTAACGGCATGAGCGCGGACCACTACCCGGTCGAACACTCCTTCCTCGGCCGCTTCGTCGCTCGATCATCAACGAGTGCCGCGGATAAGAGGACAATCAGCCGCAACACCGTGGCTCGGCTGTGGCTTGCGTTGCGGCGCCTTTCCCGCCACCACGCACCTCATGATTCGTCTCGATAATATCAGCAAGCAGAACGGCCATCAGATCCTGTTCATCGACGCGTCGATGGGCATTCAGAAGGGGGAGAAGGCGGGGCTGGTCGGGCCCAATGGCGCCGGCAAGACGACGCTTTTCCGCATGGTCGCCGGCCAGGAGCAGCCCGACGACGGGCAGGTGACGATCGATCCCGGCATGACCATCGGCTATTTCAGCCAGGACGTCGGCGAGATGTCGGGCAAGAGCGCGGTCGCGGCGGTGATGGATGGCGTCGGGCCAGTGAGCGAGCTGGCGGTCGAGATCGTCCGGCTCGAGGCGGCGATGGCCGATCCCGAACAGGCCGACGACATGGACGCCCTTGTCGAGCGCTATGGCGAGGTGCAGGGGCGCTTCGAGGAGCTGGACGGCTATGCGCTGGAGGCCCGGGCGCGCGAGGTGCTGGCGGGGCTCAGCTTCAGCCAGGAGCGCATGGACGGCGATGTCGGCCTGCTCTCCGGCGGCTGGAAGATGCGCGTGGCGCTCGCCCGCATCCTGCTGATGCGGCCCGACGCCATGCTGCTCGACGAGCCGAGCAACCATCTCGATCTCGAAAGCCTGATCTGGCTGGAGGACTTCCTCAAGAGATACGAAGGCGCGTTGCTGATGACCTCGCACGACCGCGAGTTCATGAACCGCATCGTCGGCAAGGTCGTGGAGATCGACGGCGGGTCGCTCACCACCTATTCGGGCAACTTCGACTTCTACGAGCAGCAGCGCGAGATCGGCGAGCGGCAGCGCCAGGCGCAATACGAGCGCCAGCAGGCGATGCTCGCCAAGGAGATGAAGTTCATCGAGCGCTTCAAGGCGCGGGCGTCCCACGCCGCCCAGGTCCAGAGCCGAGTGAAGAAGCTCGACAAGATCGAGAAGGTGGTGCCGCCGAGGCGTCGCCAGTCCGTCCAGTTCGAGTTCCGCGCGCCGCCGCGCTCGGGCGACGACGTCGTGAGCTTCAAGAACGTTCACAAGGGCTATGGCAGCCAGCCGATCTACGAGGGGCTCGATTTCCGGCTGCGTCGCCTGGAACGCTGGTGCGTGCTCGGCGCCAACGGCGCGGGGAAGTCGACCTTGCTGAAGCTGGTGGCGGGCGCGACCGAGCCCGATCAGGGCAGCGTGAACGTCGGCAGCAGCGTCAAGATGGGCTACTTTGCCCAGCACTCCATGGACCTGCTGGACGGCGACGATACGGTATTCGAGTCGCTGGACGGGTCGTTCCCGCAGGCGGGCACGGGCGCGTTGAAGTCGCTGGCCGGCTGCTTCGGCTTCTCCGGCGACGATGTCGAGAAGCCCTGCCGCGTGCTGTCCGGCGGCGAGAAGGCGCGTCTGGTCATGGCCAAGATGCTGTTCGATCCGCCGAACTTTCTGGTTCTCGACGAGCCGACCAACCATCTCGACATGGCCACCAAGGAGATGCTGGTCGCGGCCCTGGCCGAGTTCGAGGGCACCATGCTGTTCGTGTCGCACGATCGCCACTTCCTGGCCGCGCTCTCGAACCGGGTCCTGGAACTGACGCCCGAGGGCGTCCATCAGTATGGCGGCGGCTATACGGAGTACGTGGCGCGGACGGGCAAAGAGGCTCCGGGTCTTCATCCCGGTCAATGAGAGAGCCGCGCGAAGCCGAAGCCGGTCCGTCGAAGCGCGCCGGCCATTGAGGAGGATTGCCGGCAAGCGCATACTTCGCCCATGAACGGCAGAATACTCCTCGGCATCGCCGCATCGTGTGCGTTGGCGGCTTGCCAGTCACCGGGTGAACTTGCCCAGAGGGCGCCCGCCTGGACCGCGGTCTACCAGGCTCCCTACGAAAGAGTGGCGGGCTGCATCGCCGAGTCCGAGCGAGGCCCAATGGCCAATGTGACGCCCTCGACCTATCCGCAGGAGCGCCGGGCGAAGGTCGTCGTCGCTGCGCCGACGGGCGCCGCGCTCGGGATCTACGACATTCGCCAGACTTCCGCGCGGGACACCGAGGTTCTTTATCGGAGTATCTACGGCGGGCCGGGCAGCGGTGCCGGGAGTGGCGCCCTCGAGAAGGCCGACCGCTGCGGCAATCGCGCGTAGCGAGCTCTCAGCAGGGGTAGCTGGTCAGGATAGAGGCGCTCCGGCAGGAAAGCTTGCTGGGACCGCATCGTCGACGAGCTCACACGGCGGATCGTGGGCTATGCGCCACACATTTATCACAACTGGCTCCAGCCCGTGTGAGCGCGCCGCTGGTGGCAATTCGTCGGCTGGCCTGTTCGTAACCGCTGATTAAGAGTCAGCGGCCCACAGCGGCAAGACGGTATATTGCTCCTCAATCGCAACGCGCATAGGCAGAGTACGATGACGAGCACCGTCCCTGAAATGCGCTCCAACAAGCTAATGAGCATGGTTATCGATCAGCTGCGAGGGTGGGCGGCGTTCATGGACAAGGCCATGATCGCCAGCCTCATCGCCACCATCCTGGCCGTTGCGGCGCTCGGCATCACGACATGGCAGTCGTTCAAGTACGGCGCGGCCGTGCGCGCGCATGAACAGGCTGCCGTCGATCGATACAAGGGCATCGAAAGCCAGTCCGGCCAGCTCGCGCAGGATGCTGCGGCGGCGCGCGATCGGGCGGCGGTGCTAGAGCGGGAAGTTTCCTCCGCAAGAGGGCGGACGGCGGCTCTCGAACAGGAGATGTCCGCGGCACGGGAGCGGGCCGTAGCGCTGGAGCAGCAGGCCGCCGCGGCGCGCGAGCGCGCGGTGGCGTTCGAGCAGGCGGCCCGCGACGCCAACGAGCGGGCGGCCAGGGCGGCCCGCGAAAGCGCTGCGGCCAGCGAGAAGGCGGCAGCCGACAAGGCCGCCCGCGAGAAGGCAGGAACGCCGTCGCTCGATGCCGCTGCAATCCAGCAGCGCGTTGCCGATCTGGCGAAGCTCGTCAGGGAGGCGACCGCGCGCGCGACGGATCAGCCGCAGGGGAGCGTGGCCGAAACGCCGCGGCCAGCCCAGGGAGAAGGTACTCCCGAAGCCCCTGCGACGAATCGAGAGGAGCAGTTGCCGCCGATCGTTGCAAGCCTTCGGAAGTTTGCCGGCACCAAAGCCGCGGTGTTCGTCCTCGATCAGGTCTCCGACGCGCCGGCCGTCGGCGCGACGATCTCTGCCTATCTCGGCGATGCCGGATGGGCGCCGCAGACCTGGACATGGACAGGTGTGGCGGGACTCTTCGGTGTGACCGTGCTCCTCAAGGAAGGCAGCGACGCTGCTACCAACGAGGCCGCATCCACGCTCGTGGAGGTGCTGCGTACGGCCGGCTTCAATGCCACGAAAGGCGGCTGGCCGGCAGGCTGGCATCGCTTCCGCGGTACGCTCAACGGTCCGCAAACGCCAGCCGCGACGGACGCCCCCATCCGGATCGTTGTCGGTGCAAAGCCGCGTTGAAGCACGGCCAGATCGTCTGTTGGCTACTCACGGAAATCGCTCCATGAAGGTCGATCCCAGCAAAGTCCGCACGTTCAAGGATGCGGAGAGCTTCTACAAATGGCTCGGCAAGAACCGTGACAAACAGGACGAGCTCTGGATCAAGATTCACAAGGTAGGATCGGGGCTGAAATCGATCACGCCCAAGGAAGCCATCGACGTCGTGCTGTGCTGGGGCTGGATCGATGGCTTGCGCAAGAGCTTCGACGACAAGAGCTTCCTGCAGCGCTATTCGCCGCGCGGAAAGAAAGGCACCTGGAGTCAGATCAACGTCGACAACGTCGCCCGGTTGATCGAGGACGGGCGAATGACTGCGCATGGGCTTCGCGAAGTCGAGGCTGCCAAGGCCGACGGACGTTGGGCGCGGACCTACAAGAGCGGCAAGGACATGAAGATCCCGGACGATCTCCAGGCCGCGATTGATGCCGAGCCCAAGGCCAAGGCAATGCTGGCGACGCTCAGCGCGCAGAACCGCTTTGCGCTGGCCTTCCGCACCCACAACATGAAGACCGAAGCTGGACGGAAGAGGAAGATCGAGGCTCTTGTCGCAATGCTCAAGCGAGGTGAGACGATCTACCCGCAGCGCCGCAAGCAGGTGTCGGAGGCTCAGTAGCCGACGCCTGCGACATACACTTGCTCATGCGGCGGGACGTGAGGCGCACGGAACGGCGCGACGTCGCCGTTTCTATGCCGAAAGGCCCACCCGATGCAGCGACCGCCCCGCGGGCAGCCTAGATCAGGGCAACCTTGCCGGTCGCGAGATCGTAGACACCCTCGACGGCCTTGACTTTACCGGACGCCGCAGCTTCTGCGATGGTCGGCTTGGCTTCCATCAGGCGTTGCACATTGAAGCGCACGTTCTGCTTGATCGTCGAGCGGGTTCGCTGCGTTCGTCTTCTCGGCAGGGTCGATCGCTGCTCGAACTGTCGTCGTCACGCGCGCACTCAACGCGCCGGCACATATCGCGAGATCGCGCCCAACCAGCGCATCGTTTATGACGACGGCTTCGAGATCGAAGGTGCGGGCAGGATGGTGCACACGATCACCCTTGAGGAGAAGGCGACAAGACGCTGCTGACCTTCAGCACCCTTTTCGACACCGTGGCGATGTGCAACGAGCACGTCGCATGGGCTTTGTTGTGAGGCTGAATTTCAGCTTCGATCAGCTCAACGATCTTGTCGATACGATGGCGCGCAGCACTGGCTGCAAAGGTTGATTGTCGCCAGTCGCCGCCTACATGGGAACGACTCGAGCGAGGTAATGGGACCTCGCGGCCATGGCGGTAGTGACAGCATGTTCGACCAGCTTCCCGGGGAACGCGGCTTCGATTTCGTTCCCACGACGACGAGTCTCCTTTTCACCGTAGCGCCTGGACTGGCGCTCGCCAGCATCGACGGTCTTCCTGCTCTGCCTTACGACACGGTCGACATGGCGATGAAGGCTGCATCCACCGTTTCGATGCCAGCCGTGCAGGACATGGAGGGGATGCTGACGCTTCAGCATACTCTTGGTGCGGCCCTGCAGGTCGCCGGGCTTGGCGTCCATCTCACACCGCCCGCGATACTGTTCAGTGAAGGGCAGGGGCCGGGCGCCCTGCCGATCAGCGAGTTCGCCCTGGTCCAGAGCTTGCCTGAGCGCGATCGATATGTTCCGCTTGGCCGGTGGTCGCTCGATGATCGCTAGGAGTTGCAGGCAGTGAATATTTCGCGACGTCCTGTCGTCGGCATCCTGACGGCGGGCTTGCTGATACGGGCAGAGCAGGTGGCGGCGGAAGCCCGGACAATCAGCGGCAAGGTCGTCTATCGCGAGCGCATGATGTTGCCGCCGGGGGCCGCCGTGGAGGTCAAATTGCTCGACATCTCGCTGGCCGATGCGCCTGCCCGGACGATCTCCGGAACGCGGATCACCGACGCGAAGGCAAGCCCGATCCCCTATACGCTGCGTTTCGACTCCGCGCAGATCGAGCCTCGGCGGACCTATGCGCTCCAGGCCCGCATCCAGCTGGGCGACCGGCTGCTGTTCATCAACACGACGCGGCATACCGTTTTGGCCGGCGGCAAGGACGATGGAGAGATCCAGGTCGAGCATGTCGCGGCCCAGGTGCCGCCGTCGCCACCTTCGCCTGCTGGCCGCTGGCTGGCAGAAGATATTCGCGGCCGTGGGGTGATCGACAATCTGCAGTCGGTGCTCGAAATATCGGGCGACGGAGCCGTGAGCGGCAGCGGTGGATGCAATCGCCTGCACGGACAGGCGACCATTTCAGGAGCGAGCCTCGCCTTTGGGGCGATCGCCAGTACGCGCATGGCCTGTCCGCCGGCTGTCATGGACCAGGAAAGCAAATTCCTGTCTGCTCTTCAGGCGGCGCGGAGCTTCAGGGTCGATCCGCAGCAGCGCAAACTCTTCCTCCTAGACGCTGCAGGCCAGACGGTCATGCGGCTGTCGTCCCTGTGAAAGTCAGCCGATGCCCGTTGTCATTTATGGAATCAAGAACTGCGACACGATGAAGAAGGCGCGCGCGTGGCTCGACAATAACGGCGTCGCCTACGATTTTCACGATTACAAGACCGCCGGGATCGAGCGCGGCCGCCTCGAAGAGTGGGCTGCGAAAGCCGGCTGGGAGACTTTGCTCAATAGAGCCGGCACTACCTTCCGCAAGCTGCCTGAAGGGGACAAGGAGGGGCTGACCGAGTCGAAGGCGATCGCCCTGATGATGGCCAACCCGTCGATGATCAAGCGCCCCGTGCTCGATACCGGCGGAAAGCTGCTCGTGGGCTTCAAGCCGGACCAGTACGAAGGGGCACTGGGCCACCGGTAAGCTGATTTCGTTTCCTTTGTAATTTATTGCGGAACTTCAGGGTGTTAACTGAAGTTATTGACACCAAAGGTGAAATACCTGATGGTTGCCCCATAACGCCTTAAACGGCCAAGATAATTTATTGTTTACGACTGAGTCTGTCGTTTCTCCCCTCCATTTCGAGGTCAAAGATGCGTTCCCGAATCCTTGCGCTTTGCGCGGTTCCGCTGTTCCTGTCGCTGGCTGCCTGCGGCGACACCTGGGGCGAGCGTGCAGTGACGGGCGCCGGCATCGGCGCCGGTACTGGTCTGGCCGTCGGCGCGGTGGCTGGCTGGCCGCTTCTTGCGCCCGTCCTGGTCGGCACGGCGGTCGGCGCCGGCATTGGTGCGGCAACCACGCCGAAGCACTGAAAATCGGGCTTATCCCAACAGCAACTTGAGCTTGCGGTCGAAGACGCGGAGCACGTCTTCGAGCGAATCGCCGTGCGCCAGCTTGCGCGGCCCGTTGTAGACCATGTAGCCGCCCCCCGAGCCACCGCCGGGGACCTTGGCGATGGCGAAAAGCGGCTGCTCGGCGGTGTGGCGAAAGATCGAGAAAATGGCCATACCCGGCCGGAAGTCGATGGCATAGTCGCGCCATTCGCCGGAGGCGACCCGCATGCTGTAGAGGTTCAGCAGTCGGGACAGTTCTCGCCGGTCGAATGAGACAATGCGGCGTCGGGCCCTTTGATCGGCCAAACGGTACAGATTGGTCATGCCGCGGTGTTTTCGGTCATGTCGTTGACTTGAATTCTTGCAGAACGGTGAATGGGGGTAAAGCACCCTCCAAACGGCTCCGGCTGGTTTGCCAAAGGCCGGGGGGGCGGCTATGAACCGCCGCTGAAGCTGTTGATATTTCGCGATAATCCGGGAGCCCTGCGTGTCCGACTCCGCCGCGTTTCAAGAAATCGACGATGCCGTCCGCAAGGACGAGATGAAGGAGTGGTGGGGACGATACGGTACCTGGGTGGTTGCCGCCGCCGTCGTCGTCGTTGTCGGGGCCGCGGGCCTCGTGGGCTGGCGCCAGTACGATCAGGCCCAGCGCGGCGCTGCGAGCGCGGCTTACTCCGCGGCTCTCGCGCTGGCCGCGACGGATCCCGCTGCTGCACGCGCCGAACTCGAGAAGCAGTCGACCAGCGCTGCCGAGCCTTATCGTTCGCTGGCCGCCATGGTGGCCGCTCAATTGCGCGCGACGCACGAGGAGCAGGTGACGGCGCTGGTCGCCATCGCCCCGAGCCTGCCGGCCCGCGAACTCAGCGATCTCGCGATGGTGATCGCCGGCTTCAAGAGCATCGGCACGCCGAAGGCGCAGGAGACAATGGCGCTGCTCGAGCCGCTCGGTGCGGTCGACCGGCCGTTTCAGTTGAGCGTGCACGAACTGCAGGCGATGGCGGCAATGGGGAAGGGTGACACCAAGCGCGCCCAGCAACTTTGGACGGAAATCACGAAGGACCGGGCGGCGCCGCAGGGCATGGCCCAGCGCGCATCGGCGATGCTCAGCGTCCACGGCGCGGCGGAGGCAAAGTAGTTCCATGCAAAGCGTTTTCCGCACCGTTGTCGATCCTCGCCTTCTGCTCACGGCCGCGCTGCTGACTGTCTCGCTGTCGAGCTGCGACTGGTTCGAGAAGAGCAAGCAGCCGCTGCCGGGCGAGCGCATTTCCGTGCTGGGCGACCGGCGCGACCTCGAAGCCGACAAGGACGTCGCCAATGTCGACGTGATCCTGCCGGCGCCGGTGGTCAACGAATCCTGGCCGCAATCCGGTGGCTTCGCCAACCATGCGATGCACAACCTCGCCATCAACGACTCGCCGCAGATCATCTGGACGGCCGACGTCGGCGCCGGTTCGACGACGTCGCGTACCCTCACCACGGCGCCGGTCGTGGCCGACGGCAAGGTCTTCGCCAAAGATGCCGGCAGCACCGTTACGGCCTTCGATGCCAACACGGGCGCGGTCTTGTGGCGGGTGACGCTCAAGCCGGAGAAAGCGCGCGACAGCGACGAGTTCGGCGGCGGCCTGGCCTATTACGGCGGCAAGCTGTTCGTGACGACGGGCTTTGCGACGGTCTATTCGCTCGATCCTAATTCGGGCAAGGAAGACTGGGTCTCGACCGTGAGCGCGCCTGTGCGTGGCGCACCGCTGGTCTTCGCCGATCGCGTGTTCGTGGTCGCCATCGACAACAAGCTGCAGGCGCTGGCCGCATCCGACGGTTCGGACCTCTGGCAGTTCAGCGGTTTGCAGGAAAGCGCCGGTTATGTCGGCGGCAACAGCCCGGCCGGTTCCGGCGATGTCGTGGTGGCTCCTTTCTCGTCCGGCGAGCTGGTAGCGCTGCGCATCGACAATGGCCGGCCGGTGTGGAACGAAACGCTGATCGGCGCGCGCGGCGACATCCGTGCGTTCGGCAATCTCACCGACATACGTGGCCGCCCGGTGATCGATCGCGGCCTCGTGCTGGCGATGGGCTCGGCGGGCCAGATTGCCGCCATCGATCTCAGGTCCGGCCAACGCCAGTGGGATCGCAACATCGGCGGCAGCCAGACCCCCTGGGTGGCGGGGCGTTTCGTCTTCGTGCTCACCAGTACGGCCGACGTTGCCGCCATCCTGCGCGACAGCGGCAAGGTGCGCTGGGTGACACCGCTCACGCAGTACGAAGACGACAAGCGTCGTCGGCCCACGCTGTGGGGCGGGCCGGTGCTGGCGGGCGATCGCCTCCTGATCACGAGCTCGCTCGGCGACCTCCTGGCGGTGTCGCCTTATAATGGCCAGATCCTCGGCAAGATCGACGTGCGCGACCGCGTGCGCCTGGGCCCGGTGATCGCCAACCGCACGATCTACGTGCTGTCCGATTCGGGGCGGCTCATTGCCCTCCGCTGAAGATCGCGGGCTGCACCCCGGGTTGGCCAAGAGCCTACCCCGGGTCGCCATCGTCGGCCGTCCCAACGTCGGCAAGTCCACGCTGTTCAACCGGCTCGTGGGGCGGCGGCGTGCCATCGTCGACGATACGCCGGGCGTCACGCGCGACATCCGCGAACAGCCGGCGCAGCTCGGCGATCTCGCCTTCACCTTGCTCGACACTGCAGGATGGGAGACGGCGGGCGGCGAGGCGCTGGAAGCGCGTATGCGACGCTTCACCGAGCGGGCCATCGAAAGTTCCGACGTCGTCCTGTTCCTGATCGACGCGCGCGCCGGCATCTTGCCGCTCGACGAGAGCTTCGCCGGCTGGCTGCGCAAGCGTTCGGCCAAAGTGATCCTCGTGGCCAACAAATGCGAAGGTCGCGCGGGGCAGCAGGGGCTTGCCGAGGCGCACGGGCTGGGACTGGGCGAACCGATCCCTGTTTCGGCCGAACATGGCGAGGGTCTGAGCGACCTGCATGAAGCGCTGAGCCGTCACATCGAGCCCATGCCCGAAGAGGATGAGGACGCCGAAGAGGGCGAGGGCGACGACGACGAGGCAGGTGATCTGGCGCCCGGGCGCCCGCTGCTGCTGGCCATTGTCGGCCGGCCGAACGTCGGCAAGTCGACGCTGCTCAACCGGCTGGTGGGCGAGGAGCGCGTGCTCACAGGCCCCGAGGCCGGCATCACGCGCGATGCCATCCGCGTCGAATGGGAATGGAAGGGCCGGCCGGTCCGCCTCGTCGATACGGCCGGCATGCGCCGCAGGAGCCGCATCGAGGCCAAGCTGGAAGCGGCCTCCGTCGCCGATACGCTCGACACGATACGCCTGGCCGACGTTGCCGTGGTCGTTCTCGACGCTGGCGACATGGCCGAGAAGCAGGACCTCAACATCGCCGGCTGGGTGATCGAGGAGGGCCGTGCCCTTGTGATCGCCGTCAACAAGACGGACCTGCTGGCCGACGATCAGTCACAATCCACGAAGGCGTGGCGCAAGCTGCGCGACCGGCTCGAAGCATCTTTCGCCCAGGTCAAGGACGTCCCGATTGTCGGCTTCTCGGCGATGAGCGGCCGCGGTGTCGATCGGCTGATGCCGAAGGTCTTCGAGACCTACGAGATCTGGAACAAGCGTGTGCCGACGCCCAAGCTCAATCGCTGGCTGCGCGAAATGGAGACGCTTCATCCGCCGCCGCTGGCCAGCAACGGCCGGCGCATCCGGCTGCGCTTCATGACCCAGATCAAGCGTCGGCCGCCGACCTTCGTGCTGTCGGTCAGCCAGCCCGAAGAGCTGGGCGACGACTATCTGCGGTATCTCACCAACCGACTGCGCGACGATTTCGGCATGCCCGGCGTGCCGATCCGGCTCACCATGCGCAAGCCCAAGAATCCCTACGAAGGTCGCGCGAGGAAGAAGCGCTACTGAGCGCCCAGCGCCTCGTCGCCGGCCACCCACTGGCCATTCATCGTGCAGGACGGAAGCGCCAGCTTGATCAGCGACTCGCCATGCGCTTCGGGCGGAGTCTGCTGGGCTTCGTTCTCGCCGGGAAAGGCCTCGCGGCGCATGAAGGTACGCATCGGGCCCGGATTGAAGAGATTGACCCGGACCTGCGTGTGCGCGACTTCGGCGGCATAGATGCCAACCAGCATGTCGAGCGCCGCCTTGCTGGCCGCATAGGCGCCCCAGTAAGGCACGATGCGGCGCGAAACGCCCGACGTTACGAAGATGGCGCGGCCGGCATCGGAGCGGCGCAGCAGCGGATCCATCGAGCGGATCAGGCGCCAGTTGGCTGTGACGTTCACCGCCATCACGCGCTCGAAGATCTTGGGCTCGAAATGACCGACGGGGGAGAGCGTTCCCAGGATGCCGGCATTGCCGAGCAGCACATCGAGTTTGCCGAAACGCTCGTAGAGGGCGGCGCCCAGGCGGTCGAGGCCGTCACCGTCCGTGACGTCGAGCGGCACGAGGGTGGCCGAGCCGCCCAATGCCTTGATCTTGTCGTCGACTTCTTCGAGGCCGCCCACGGTGCGGGCCACCAGGACGCAATGCGCGCCTTCGGCGGCATAGGCCAGGGCTGCAGCAGCACCCAGCCCGCGCGATGCGCCGGTGATCAGCGCAAGACGACCTTTCAGTCTCATGCTCAGGCGGATTCGACGAGAAGCGAGAGCTGGCGATCCTCGACACCGACGACATCGTCGAGTGCGATCGGATAGTCGCCCGTGAAGCAGGCGTCGCAGAACTGCGGATCTTCGGCGTCCCGACCAGTCGGTTTGTTCATGGCGCGGTAGAGGCCATCGATCGACAGGAAGGCGAGTGAATCGACGCCGATGAACTTCGCCATACCGGGAACGTCGTAGCGCGAAGCCAGCAGCTTCTCGCGTTCCGGCGTATCGATACCATAGAAGCAGGGATGCGTGGTCGGCGGTGCCGCGATCCGCATGTGCACTTCGCGGGCGCCGGCGTTGCGCACCATTTCGACGATCTTCATCGAGGTCGTGCCGCGCACGATCGAATCGTCGACCAGGATGACCCGCTTGCCCTCGATCATGGCGCGGTTCGCGTTGTGCTTCAGGCGCACGCCGAGATGGCGGATGTGGTCGGCCGGTTCGATGAAGGTGCGGCCGACATAGTGGTTGCGAATGATGCCAAGCTCGAAGGGCAGGCCGGACTGTTGCGCATAGCCGATGGCGGCCGGAACGCCCGAGTCGGGGACCGGCACCACGAGATCGGCCGGTACCGCGCTCTCCTTGGCCAGCTCCATGCCGATGCGCTTGCGGGCATCGTAGACGCCGATGCCTTCGACCTTGGAGTCGGGGCGTGCGAAGTAGATGTGCTCGAAGACGCAGAAGCGGCGCTTCTTCTTGGCGAACGGCTTGATCGAGCGCAGGCCGCTGCCGTCGACGATCACGATCTCGCCCGGTTCGACGTCGCGCACGTAGCGGGCACCGATGATATCGAGGGCACAGCTCTCGGATGTCAGGATCCAGGCGTCTTCCAGACGGCCGATCACCAGCGGCCGAACGCCCATCGGGTCGCGCACGCCGAGCAGCGCCTCGTTGGTCAGCAGCAGCAGGGAGTAGGCGCCTTTGACCCGTCCCAGCGCGTCGATCAGCCGGTCCTGCACCGTCGAATAGTTGGACCGGGCGATCAGATGGTTGATGACCTCGGTGTCGGTCGTCGACTGGAACAGGCAGCCGATACGGACCAGCTCCTTGCGCAGCAGGTATGCGTTGGTGAGGTTGCCGTTATGGGCCAGGGCCAAGCCGCCGAAGTCGAAATCGGCGAAGATCGGCTGGATGTTGCGGTCGGACGACCCGCCTGTCGTGGCATAGCGGTTGTGACCGATCGCCGAATAGCCCACCAGCTTGGCCATGATGGCCTGGGTGCCAAAGATGTCGCCGACCAGGCCCGCGGCCCGGTGGTTGTGGAAAAGTCGGCCGTCGAAGGTGACGATGCCGGAGGCTTCCTGGCCGCGATGCTGGAGCGCATGCAGGCCTAGCGCGGTGTGCGCGGCGGCATCTGACGTCCCGTAGATGCCGAACAACGCACATTCCTCGTGAAACTTGTCGAGGTCGTGGTCGGGTCGTTTCGGGGTGCTTTGCACGGCGGGTTTATAGCTGGGGTGTGCCCCGTGCGCTATCAAGGATAAGTCACTGCGGCGCTTTGGTTTGACCCTCGGCAGGCGCAGGCGTTTCGGCCGGTGGGGCCGCGGGTGTTGGCGCCGGTGCAGGAATGGCGCCCGTATCCATTCCCGGCCGCTGCAGCCGCGTACGGAAGCCCGGCGGAAGATGCGGTTCCACGAAGGTCGCCATCTCACGGATCATAGGGAAGGTGGCACCGGCCTCGACCGCTGGCGGGAGCTGGCGAGGCCCGAGATAGCCGTAGAACAGGAAAGCGGTGCCCAAGGCGACCCAGGCGCAAAGGACACCGAAGCCGGCACCCAGAATGCGGTCGGGTTTGCCCAGCGGGCTGGCCCGGACGGAGCGGGAGAGCATGTTGGTCAGCATGATCAACACGATCAGAGCCGCCACGAACACGGCCAGCATGGAGATGAAGTAGGCGAGCTCCGTGCTGCCCACGATCTGCTGGACCTCGGGCTCGACCACTTTGGAGAACCGCCAGGCGGCCCAGCCGGCACCGATCCAGGAGCCGATGAACAGAATGGCGTGGGCGAAGCCGGCTGACATGCCGATCATCGCTCCGAAGACGGCCACGGCGATCACGGCGACGTCGAAAACGGTTATCCCAAGCTGATCCATCAACTCTGCACGCTCCGTTTCCTATTCGCGCTCACGGTCCGAGGAACCCTCGCGACGACCTTTCTTTAGCGGCCGATCGGGAGGCTGAAAACGCGCCACAAGGTCTGCCAGATGCTCGATTTCGTCAATGGCGATGCCCTCTGGCGACCGTTGCGCCGGGCCTGAACCGCCCCGGCCGCGCGGCACCAGCGCACTGCGGAAGCCGAGCTTCGCGGCCTCGCGCAGGCGGGCCTCGCGCTGCCCGACCGGCCTGACCTCGCCGCCGAGCCCGATCTCGCCAAATACGACCATGTCGCCCGGCACCTGCTCGTCGGCGAGAGAGGAGACGACGGCCGCTGCCACGGCGAGATCGGCGGCCGGTTCCCCGATCCGCAGACCGCCGGCCACGTTCAGGTAGACGTCGTTGCCGCCGATGCTGACGCCGCAGCGGGCTTCGAGAACCGCGAGCACCATGGCGAGACGGTTGGAGTCCCAGCCGACCACGGCACGGCGCGGCGTGGCGAGGGAGGAGGGGCTGACGAGTGCCTGGATCTCGACCAGCACTGGCCGCGTGCCCTCGATGCCGGCAAAGACGCAGGCGCCGGAGACATGGCCGCGCCGCTCCGCGAGGAACAGCGCCGAGGGATTGGCGACGTCGCTCAGTCCGCGGTCCGACATCTCGAACACGCCGATCTCGTCGGTCGGGCCGAAGCGGTTCTTTACGGTGCGCAGGATGCGAAACTGATGGCCGCGCTCGCCTTCGAAGTAGAGCACCGTGTCGACCATGTGTTCGAGGACGCGGGGACCGGCGATGGCCCCGTCCTTGGTGACATGGCCGACCAGCAGGACGGCAATGCCGCGCCGCTTGGCGAGCTCCACCAGGGCCTGGGCCGAGGAGCGCACTTGCGTCACGGTACCGGGTGTGCTGTCGACCGTGTCGAGCCACATGGTCTGGATCGAGTCGATCACGGCGACCCGCGGCGCATCGGGCCGTTCGAGGCTCGCCACGATGTCCCGTACGGAGGTCGCGGCCGTGAGCTGTACCGGCGCGTCGGCCAGGCCCAGTCGTTCGGCGCGCAGCCGCACCTGGTCGAGCGCCTCTTCGCCGGAGATATAGGCACAGGCGGTGTTCTGACGCGCGAGGGCCGCGGCCACCTGCAACAGCAGGGTCGACTTGCCGATGCCGGGGTCGCCGCCGATCAGCAAAGCCGAGCCTGTCACCAGCCCGCCGCCACAGACGCGGTCGAACTCGGCGATGCCGCTCATGTAGCGCGGCGGCTGGGGCGTTGCGCCGCGAAGGCCGGCGAATTCGAGAGAGCGGCCCTTGCCGCCGCGCGCCAGCCCGCTGCCGGCAGGACCGGGAGCCGGGGCCGCTTCCTCGGCGATGGTGTTCCACTCGCCGCAGGACTCGCAGCGGCCGCTCCATTTGGTGGTGACGGCGCCGCAGGACTGGCAGACGAAGCGCTTTATCGCCCGCGCCATCAGTGCAGCTCGCGCTTGGAGAGGCACCAGCCGTCGCGGTGCAGCCAGCAGGTCTCGTCGGGCCGGTGCGGGTCGCGCCGCAGGCTGCGCACGGCCTGCTGGCCGACGGGATCGGCAATCGCCTGGCCGATCGCTTTGGCGTCTTCGGGGCTACGGGCCCCGGCGCAGGGATAGAAAGCGACCCAATCGGCGGAGCGCGCCGAAAGATCGTCTCCGCGACGATCCAGGCGCAGCATGAAGCCGCCGCGCCGGCCCTCTGCCGTCATCGGCAGCAGCATCCGGCCGCCATCGGCCAGGGCATCGAGCCACCAGCCGTGCGGTGTGGTGGCTCCGGCAAAGGCCACGACGACATCCCACCGACCGTCGACGGGCTGGTTCGCGTCGCCGAGGCGGACATGAACGTTCGGCCATGCTGCGAGATTGCGTTGGGCAAGCCCGGCCAGCGGTCCGTCGATTTCGATCGCTTCCACGCGGCCTGCCGGCCCGACCAGTTCCGCGAGGATCGCCGTGTAGTAGCCGGAGCCCGCACCGAGCTGCAGCACGCGCGCGCCGTCCGGTATGTCGAGGCGGTCGAAGTGGCGCGCCCACAGGGACGGCTCGCCGATATTGAGCCCACGACTCTCGTCGAGCGCAATCAGCACATTGTGATAGAGCCGGCGCGGATCGGCGTCCGGCGTGGTCCAGTAGCCATCGGCGAAATGGTAGAGGCGCCACGGGCCGGGACCGGCGAAGGTTTCGCGCGGCACGCTGGCGAATGCCTCGACGACGCGCTCGTCGCCGAGATGGCAGATCGTGCGAAGGCCCTCGGCGAACCAGCGCCGGGCCGCTTCGAGGCTGGGCTGGAGCCCGTCCATGTCAGAGCTTCCTGACCTGCATGCGGATCGGACCTTCGGCGCGGCCGTGGATGAACTGATCGACATGGGCGTTGCCCGACCTGTCGATTTCGGAGACGGGGCCCTGCCAGATCAGTTTGCCCTCGTAGAGCATGCCGATGCGATGACCGATCTTGCGAGCGCTGGCCATGTCGTGCGTGATCGAAATGGCGGTCGCGCCGAGATCATGGACGCACTTCACGATCAGATCGTTGATGATGTCGGCCATTATCGGGTCGAGGCCGGTGGTCGGTTCGTCGAAGAAGATGATCTCCGGCTCGCGGGCGATGGCGCGGGCCAGCGCCACACGCTTTTGCATGCCGCCGGAAAGCTCCGACGGGAAAAGCTCGCCGATCTCGGGGCCGAGGCCTACGGCACCCAGCTTGGCAATCGCGACCTCGCGCGCCTCGTCGATCGGCATGCCGTCGCTCTGCCGCGGACCAAAGGCCACGTTCTCCCAGACGCGCAGCGAGTCGAAGAGCGCGCCGCCCTGGAACAGCATGCCGAACTTGCGCATGACGCGGGCACGGTCATGGCTGGTGAGATCGGTCGTCTCCTCGCCGTCGATCTGGATCGAGCCGGCATTGGGCTTCATGAGACCCAGAATGCATTTCAGCAGGACCGACTTGCCGCTGCCCGACCCGCCGATCACGACCATGGACTCTCCGGCCGCGATCTCGAGGTCGATACCCTGCAGCACCTTCTTCGGCCCGAAGGACTTCGTGACTCCGTGCAGTGAGATCTTGGAGGAAGCCATGGGGCCGGTCAGCGGGCGAAGAAGGCTTCGGTGATGAAGTAGTTGAACGTCAGGATCAGGATCGAGGCGGAGACCACGGCGTTGGTGGTGGCCAGCCCCACGCCCTGCGCGCCGCCCTTCGACGTATAGCCGTGGTAGCAGCCCATGAGCGTGATCAGGAAGCCGAAGACGGACGCCTTCACAAGGCCGGAGAGCACGTCCTGGAACTCGAGGAAGTCGAGCGTGTTGCGGAGGTAAGCCGCATCGTTGAAGTCGAGCTTGTACACGCCGACCAGGAAGCCGCCCAGGATGCCGATGATGTCGGCGATCAGCACGAGGATGGGCAGGGTGACGATGCCGGCAATCAGCCGCGGCACGACCAGATACTTGAAGGGGTCGGTCGAGAGGGTGGTCAGCGCGTCGATCTGCTCGGTGACCCGCATCGTGCCGATTTCGGCGGCCATCGCCGCGCCGACGCGGCCGGCCACCATCAGCCCCGCCAGGACCGGGCCCAGCTCGCGCGTCAACGACACGACGACGACATTGGGAATCGCGCTTTCGGCAGAGAAGCGGGCAAAGCCCGTGTAGCTCTGCAGCGCCAGCACCATGCCGGTGAAGATCGCGGTCAGACCGACGACGGGCAGGGAGTAATAGCCGATCTCCATGATCTGCCGCAGGATCTGCTGGCGGTACCAGGGCGGCTGCACGGCCTGCCGGATGGCATGGAAGGCAAATGCCGAAACCGAGCCGATGGCCTCCAGGAAGGCCAGCGTCATGCGACCAAGGATCGTGAGCAGGGGAATGCTCACGCGGCCGCTCCGGGCGGCTCGGGCTCGCCCGGCTCGTCCGCATAGCCGTCGACATAGTCCCGGTGGTAGCGCCGGCCCAGCGCGGTCATGACCTCATAGGCATTGGTGCGGGCATGATCGGCGAGATCGTCCGGCGTGAGGTGCGGGCCCAGCACCTCGACCGTCGCACCGGCCTGGCAGACGGCCTCCGGCACGTCGGTCACGTCGATGGTCACAAGATCCATGGAGATGCGGCCGACGACGGGCACATTGTATCCGGCGATATGCACATGCGTGCGGTTGATGAGGTTACGGAAATAGCCGTCCGCATACCCCAGCGCAATCGTGGCAATCCGGCTCTGGCGGGCCGACCGCCAGGCGCCGCCATAGCCTACGGTCTGGAAGGCATCGATCCGGCGTGTCTGAAGGACGCGCGCCTGCAGGGTGAGCACGCTCAGCATGGGATTGGCTCGGCCGGGCAGGGGGTTGATGCCGTAGAGCGCCGCCCCCGGGCGCAGCAGGTCGAAGTGATAGTCCGGTCCGAGGAAGATGCCGGAAGAGTTGGCGAGCGAGGTCGGCGCACCCGGCATGGCCCGCACGAAATTCCGGAAGCGAGAAAGCTGCTCGCCGTTGACCGGGTTGGCCGGCTCTTCGGACGCCACGAGATGGCTGATGATCAGCGCCAGCCGAAGCCCGCGCAGGCGGCCGCGCTCGTTGATCAGGACCTGCGCATCTTCGGCGCCGAAGCCCAGTCGGTGCATGCCGGTGTCGAGATGGACGACGGCGTCGAGCGGCCGCTCGTAGCGCTGGGCGGCGGCACGCCAGGCGTTGAGCTGGCTGAGGTGGTTGAGCACGGGCGTCAGCCCGTACTGGACGAAGTCGGGTTCGGTGCCGGCAAGCAGGCCGTTCAACACGTAGATCGGATGCTCGGGCAGGACCCGGCGCAATGCGATGCCCTCGTCGATGTGGGCGACGAAGAAATGCCGGCAGCCTTCCGCTGCCAGGCGCGGTCCCACGATGGTCGCGCCCGTTCCATAGGCGTCGGCCTTGAGCACCGCGGCGCAGTCGACAGGCCGGCCGGCCGCGCGTCCGGCATCGCGAAGGCCGCGCCAGTTGGCGGCGATCGCACCGAGATCGATCGTGAGGATTGCGCCAGCCCGGCGCACGCTCTCGTCGGCTGGAAATGACATTCGGCGTCCCTAGAAGGCCGGCGCGTCGGGCAGATCCGCATAGCCCGGCAGATTGCCGAACTTGGTGAACTGGCCTTCGAAGGAGAGCTGGACGATGCCGGTGGGGCCGTGGCGCTGCTTGGCCACGATCACCTCGGCCTTGCCGTAGGTCTGCTCGCAGCGCTGCTTCCAGGCGTCGTGACGCTCGTTGAACTTCTGATCGCTTTCCTCGCCGCGCCGGCTCGGCTCGGAGCGGGTGAGGTAGTATTCCTCGCGATAGACGAACATCACCACGTCGGCGTCCTGCTCGATCGAGCCCGATTCACGCAGGTCGGCAAGCTGCGGGCGCTTGTCTTCGCGCTGTTCGACTGCACGGCTGAGCTGGCTGAGCGCGATCACCGGCACGTTAAGTTCCTTGGCCAGCGTCTTGAGGCCTCGCGTGATCTCCGAGACTTCCTGTACGCGGTTTTCCTGACGGCTCTTTCCCGACGGATTGAGGAGCTGCAGGTAGTCGACGATGATGAGCCCGAGCCCGTGCGTGCGCTTCAGGCGCCGCGCGCGCGTCCGCAGCGCGGCGATCGACAGGGCCGGCGTGTCGTCGATGAAGAAGTTGAGATGCTCCAGTTCGTGGCTGACCGACAGGACCTTGTCGAAGTCGCTGCTGATCAGTTCGCCCTTGCGGATCTTCTCGGAGGAGACTTCTGCCTGCTCGGCGAGCATGCGGGTCGCAAGCTGCTCGGACGACATTTCCAGCGAGAAGAACCCGACGACCGCGCCGTCCACGGCGTTCGGCTTGCCGTCGACGATCTCTTCCCGGTAGGCCTTGGCGGCATTGAAGGCGATGTTGGTCGCCAGCGCCGTCTTACCCATCGAGGGACGGCCGGCCAGGATGATCAGGTCCGACTTGTGCAGGCCGCCTAGAAGCTGGTCGAGCTGGAAGAGGCCCGAAGCCACGCCGGTGAGCTGGCCGACGCGATGATAGGCCGCCTCGGCCGCGACTGTGGCCTCGGTCAGCGCCATCCGGAAGGGTTTGAAGCCGCCTTCCGTCTGGCCGCTCGTCGCGAGGTCGTAGAGCTTCTTCTCGGCGACTTCGACCTGCTGCAGGGCCGTTTCCTCGACGTCGCCTGAATAGGCGCCGTTCACCACGCTTTCGCCGAGATCGATGAGCTGCCGCCGTAGATAGAGATCGTGCACGGTGCGGCCGAAGGCGCCGGCATCGATCACATGCACCGACGCGGCGGCGAGACGGGCCAGATAGGCCGCGCCACCGGCTTCCCGCATCGCTTCGTCCTGCTCGACATAGGTCTTCAGGGTGACGGCGCTCACGACCTGGCCGCGCTCGATCAGGCGCGACAGCGAATCGAAGAGCTTGCCATGCAGCGGATCGGCGAAGTGCTCGGGCTTCAGGAACTCCGCGACGCGCTGATAGGCGGCGTTATTCACCAGAATCGCACCGAGCAAAGCCTGCTCGGCTTCGAAATTATGCGGCGGCTCGCGCAGGCGGATATCTTCCGCTCCGGGCAAGCGCGTAACGTTCGAGGTGTCTTTCAGGGGCTCCATGGAGAGCCTTTGTTAGTCACGAGAGGGGGCAGCGACCACCCCTAATGCGGTGGCCTTGTCAGGATAACCTGAAAGCTGGGGACAACCCTAATGCAACGTCATTCCGCCGCGACGGAGCGTGCGTTGCCTTCCTTGCGTTCCGTGTCGATCATGTAGTCGCGTGTGAGCGGCGTCGCGTCCTGGCGGCGCGTGATCTGCATCTGGAAGACCATTTGGTTCATGTACCGGAAGGCGACCTCGCAGCCGGCCAGATAGAACTCCCACATGCGACAGAAGCGGTCGTCGTAGCCCGCGAGCTTCTTGATCTCTTCGCGGTTGGCCAGGAAACGCTTGCGCCAGTGTCGCAGGGTCTCTGCATAGTGTAGCCGCAGCACCTCGACGTCGGTGACCCAAAGGCCGGTCTTCTCGATGGCGGCGAGGACTTCCGACAGGGCAGGGGTGTAACCGCCGGGAAAGATATACTTCTTCAGCCAGGTATTGGTGCCGCCCGGTGGCTCCATGCGCCCGATCGCATGCAGCACCATGACGCCATCGTCGGTCAGCAACTCCTTCACCTTGCTGAAGTACTCGAGATAGTGGGCCGCGCCGACATGCTCGAACATGCCCACGGAGACGATACGGTCGTATCGGCCGGATTCCCGACGATAATCGAGCAGCTTGAAGCGCACCCGGTCGGCGATGCCGTCTTCGAGCGCGCGCCGGCTCGACACCGTGTGCTGCTCTGTCGACAAAGTGACTCCGGTGACGTCGACGTCGAATTCACGGGCAAGGTAGAGGCCCATGCCGCCCCAGCCGGAGCCGATGTCGAGAACGCGCTTGCCGGGCTCCAGCAGCATCTTTGCCGCGATATGCCGCTTCTTGTCTTCCTGTGCCGTCTCCAGCGGTTCGGTGCCGGTCTTGAAGTAGGCGCAGGAATACTGCCGGTCGCGATCCAGGAAGAAGTCGTAGAGCTGGTCCTTGAGATCGTAGTGATGCGCGACGTTCTTCTGCGCCTTGCCGATCGGATTGTACTGCTCGATGGCACGGAACCAGCCTTGCAGGATGTAAGACCAGCGCACCATCGGCGTCGCTTCCAGGGCCGCGACATTGCGGCCAAGCAGGTCGAGGAGATCGTAAAGATCGCCCTCTTCAAGCGTGAGCCTGCCGTCCATGTAGGCTTCGCCCAGGGCTAGGCGAGGACGCAGGGCAATGCGCACGCCTGTCCACCAGTCGCGAATGCGCATGGTGACTGCGGGTCCGGGTTTCTTCCCGGTGAGGCGATGGGGCCAGCCGGCCTCATCGATGATGGTCAACTGGCCTTCACCCACTACGCGGGCAAGGACCTTTGCTAGCAGCATCGTCGTTCCCCCGGGGCAACGAGCTGTGGGCCGACCGCAAGCTCGTCCCGTAACTCCACGTCGTCTTTAGGTGAAATGTTAATCCGAACGTCTTTTTCAAGGCAAAGGGGGTGAGTGCAAAAATACCTCGGGGCAGGCCAGGCATGGAGTTGCAATTGATTTGCAGTCCTGACGGGGCGGTGTTATCGGACTGATACGCACTCGCAGTGGAGGCAAATGTGAAGCGACGCGCACTGGTAACGACAGGTTTGGCCTTTGGTGCCGGAGTATTCATCGCCCGGCGCTCCGATGCGCAAGGCGGGACACTGAACCTCTACTCGGCCCGCCACTACAATACCGACGAAGCGCTCTACGGCAATTTTGCAGATCTGACCGGCATCAAGATCAACCGTGTGGATGCGGAGCCCGACCCGCTCGTCCAGCGCTTGAAGGCAGAAGGCGACAAGAGCCCCTGCGACGTCCTCATCACAACGGACGCCGGCCGCATCGAGCGCGCCCGCGAAATGGGCCTGCTGCAGTCCGTGAACTCGGCTGTACTGGCCAAGGCAGTACCCGCGCATCTGCGCGACCCCGACAACAGCTGGTTCGGCTTCTCCAAGCGCGCCCGCGTCATCTTCTACAACAAGGAGAAGGTGGCAGCCGCCGACGCGCCCAAGACCTACGAGGACCTGGCCGACGCCAAGTGGAAGGGCAAGATCCTGATCCGACCCTCGGGCCACATCTACAACCAGTCGCTCGTCGGCTCGATCCTGGCGGCAGATGGCCAGGAGAAGACCGAAGCCTGGGCCAAGGCGGTTGCCGGCAACTTCGCGCGTCCGCCGCGCGGCGGCGATACCGACCAGATCAAGGGCGTCGCGGCCGGCCAGGCGGAGATCGCCGTGGCGAATACCTATTACTACGTGAACCTCCTGCGCTCGAAGAAGCCGGAGGATCGCGAAGTCGCCGCGAAGGTCGGGGTCGTGTTCCCCAACCAGGCGAATCGCGGCACGCATGTGAACATCAGCGGCGGCGCCGTGGCCAAGCATGCACCGAACAAGGAAGCTGCGGTCAAGTTCCTGGAATATCTGGTGTCGCCGCAGGCGCAGCGTTACTTCGCCGAGGGCAATTCGGAGTTCCCGGTCGTTGCCGGCGTCGAGCTGTCGCCAGAACTGAAGTCGCTTGGCGCCTTCAAGGAGGATCAGCTCAACGCCCGCGTCTTCGCTCAGAACAACGCCGAGGCGTTGAAGATCATGGACCGCGCGGGCTGGAAGTAAGTCTCGCGGTGGCCGCGACGGCGCGGCTGAGCAGGATCACCGGGACGAGCGATACGGTGACGATGAGGATCGCCCCGACGGCCGCCTGAGCCAGGCGCTCGTCGGAGGCGAAGCGGAAGACGCCGACCGCCAGCGTGTCGAAGTTGAAGGGCCGGATGAGAAGCGTCGCCGGCAGCTCCTTCAAAACCTCGACGAAGGCGATGATCGCGGCCGTGAGCAGCGGGCCGCGCAGCATCGGCAAGTGGATGAATCGCAGGACCTGGCGCGGTCGGGCGCCGAGCACGCGTGCACTGGCGTCCATCGCCGGATCGATGGCGGCGAGCCCGGGCGCGACGTTGGCCAGACCGACCGCCAGGAAGCGTACCGTGTAGGCCGTCAACAGGGCGAATGCCGTGCCGCTCAGCAGCAGGCCGACCGGCAGGCCGAAGAGACCCTGCGCCAGCCGGTCGATACCGTGGTCGGCTGCAGCCAGCGGCAGCAGCACGCCGACGGCGATGACGGCACCGGGAATCGCATAGCCCAGAGAGGCGAACTCGATGGTGCGGTTGAGCGCACGGCGGCGCACCAGGCGGCCGGCATAGCTCAGGAATACCGCCATCGCGACGATGATGATGGCGGCGAGGGTGGCGAGCACCAGACTGTTGATGGCATCGCCCACGAAGCGCTCGTCGGCGATCGTTGCGCCCGACGTCAGGGCGAGGCGGGCAAGGTGCAGCGTCGGCAGCACGAAGCCCAGCAGAACCGGGAGGATGCAGGCGGCCGCGGCCAGCAGACCGGCGCCGGCCGACAACACCGCGGGTTCGGCGTGATGGCGCAGGTTGGACGCGATGGTGAAGCGCGCCCGGCCACGCGAATGGCGCTCCAGCAGGATGAGAACGGCCGCGATGGCAATCAATGCCAGCGAGATCTGCGCGGCACCTTCGCGATTTCCCATGCCGTACCAGGTTCGATAGATCGCCGTCGTGAAGGTGTGAACGCCGTAGTACTGGACGGTCCCGAAATCGGCGAGTGCTTCAAGCAGGGCGAGTGCCGCGCCTGCTGCGACAGCAGGGCGGGCGAGCGGCAGGCCGATGCGCAGAAAGGTTCGCCACGGCCCGTGGCCCAGAATGCGGCTCGCCTCCAGCAGCGCCGGCGACTGCGACAGGAAAGCCGCGCGTGCCGCGAGATAGACGTAAGGATAGAGGACCAGCGTGAAGAGGAAGGCCACGCCGCTTGCCGATCCGAGATCGGGGAACCAATAGTCGGCGCTGCCCCAGCCCATCGTATCGCGCAGCGCCGTCTGGATCGGGCCGGCATAGGCCAGCAGATCGGCATAGGCGTAACCGATGATGTAGGTCGGCAGGACCAGCGGCAGCAGAAGCGCCCATTGCAGGATACGGCTGCCGGGGAAGCGGCACATGGTGACCAGCCAGGCGGTGCCGGTGCCGATGACGACGGTACCGGCGCCGACGCCCAGCAACAGGACAATCGTGTTGGCGACGATATCGGGAAGCTGGGTCTCGGCGAGGTGACGCCAGAGATCGCCCTGCCATGTGAAGAGGCTGGAGGCGATGCCGAGCAGTGGCATCGCCACAAGGGCTGCAACGCAGAAGGCGCCCAGTCGCCAGATCACGATAGAAGTCCGTCCGATCGCCACAAAAGAAAACGCATGCCACCGGGGTACGATGGCATGCGTTCGGAGACTTGCACGGTGCCCGGGGGCACGCGAGCTACTTTTCTTCGGCCGGTGCTTCTTCGCCCTCGGCCGGCGCCTCGGCAGCTTCGCTCTCGGCAGCCGCCTTGGCTTCGAACAGCGCGGCGGCCTGCTCGGCAGCACGCTGGGCGGCTTCCGCGGCTTCCATCGCGGCGCGTTCGGTTTCGGCAACCAGTGTGCCGCCCTTGGCGAGGAACTCGGCCTCGTCGGGCGAACGGGCGACGATCGCGGTGATCTCGACCGTGACCTCCGGGTGGAGGTGCACCTTGATCTTGTGTGCACCCAGCGTCTTGATCGGCTTGTCGAGCTCGATCTGGCTGCGCTGGAGCTTGACACCTTCCGCAACGGCGCCGTCGGCGATGTCGCGCGAGGTGACCGAACCGTAGAGCTGCAGGGCTTCCGACGCCTGGCGGATCAGAGTGACCTTGAGGTCGCTCATCTTCGCGCCGACGGCTTCGGCTTCCGAGCGGCGCTCGAGGTTCTGCGCCTCGAGAGTCTTACGCTGCGATTCGAAGTAGGTGATATTGTCCTTGGTGGCGCGCAGGGCCTTCTTCTGCGGCAGGAGGAAGTTGCGGGCGAAGCCGGGCTTCACCTTCACAACGTCGCCCATCTGACCGAGCTTCGGCACGCGCTCCAGCAGGATGACGTTCATCGGCATGATCGCGTCTCCTAGTTAGGCGATGACGTAGGGCAGGAGCGCCAGGAAGCGGGCGCGCTTGATCGCCTGGGCGAGCTCACGCTGCTTCTTGGACGAGACTGCCGAGATGCGGCTCGGAACGATCTTGCCGCGTTCGGAGACGAAGCGCTGAAGAAGGCGCACGTCCTTGTAGTCGATCTTCGGCGCATTGGCGCCCGAGAACGGGCAGCTCTTGCGACGACGGGTGAAGGGGCGGCGTTGCGCGCTCATTCTTCTTCTCCTGCTTGGCTGGCGGCGGGGGCGGCGCCTTCGTCACCGAAGCGCGGACGCTCGCGGCGCGGCGGACGGTCGCCCCAGCGATCGCCACGATCGCCGCCCGGGCGGTCCGACTTCTCGGCGCTGCGCTGCATGACGGCCGAGGGGCCTTCCTCGAGTTCGTCGACGCGAACCGTGATGAAGCGGATGATGTCTTCGTTGATCGACATCGTGCGCTCCAGCTCCTTCACCGCCGCCGACGGGGCGTCGATGTTGAGCAGGGTGTAGTGGCCCTTGCGGTTCTTCTTGATGCGATAGGTCAGCGAGCGCAGGCCCCAGTACTCCTTCTTGGAGACGGTGCCGCCCAGGCCGGTGACCAGCTCGGCGAACTGGTTGGTCAATGCCTCCACCTGCGTCGTCGGGACATCCTGACGCGCAATGAAGACGTTCTCGTAGAGTGCCATGTCGTTTTGGCTCCTTATGGCTGTTAGCGACCCGGAGTTCAGCGAACCGGCCGGATCTAGCCGGCTCCCTGCACCTGCCCCAAACGGGTGGATGCTCGAGCCGGCAAGGAGATCGGGGCCGATTTAGGCCCCGAAGAGCGGCGGTTATACAGGCCCACCGCCCGAAATCAAGCAATCCCGGTGTGGCTTGACTGCGTCGGGGGCGCCGGTATGACTGCCCGCAATTCGCGTCGAACAAAGGGGGAAAACGCGTATGAGTCGGGCTTTCGTCTTCCCGGGCCAGGGATCTCAGGCCGTCGGCATGGGCGCCGATCTCGCTGGAGCCTTCACGACCGCCCGCGACGTGTTCGGCGAAGTCGACGAGGCGTTGGGCCAGAACCTGTCGAAGCTGATGCGGGAAGGGCCCGAAAGCGACCTGACCCTGACCGAGAATGCTCAGCCTGCCCTGATGGCCGTGAGCGTCGCGGTGGTGCGGATCCTCGAAAAGGACGGCGGTAAGCCGCTACCGTCGCTGGCGGACTATGTCGCAGGCCATTCGCTCGGCGAATATTCCGCCCTCGCGGCAGCCGGCGCCCTGCAGCTCGCAGACGCCGCGCGACTTCTCAAGCTGCGCGGCCAGTCCATGCAGAAGGCCGTGCCGGTCGGCGTCGGCGCCATGGCGGCCCTGCTGGGTATCGAGCTCGAACCGGCCCAGGAAGCCTGTAAGGAAGCGGCGCAGGGCCAGATCGTGGCCGTGGCCAACGACAATGGTGGCGGCCAGGTCGTGGTCAGCGGTCACAAGGAAGCCGTCGAACGGGCGATCGAGGCGGCCAAGGCCAAGGGCTGCAAGCGCGGCATGATGCTGCCGGTGAGCGCGCCCTTCCATTGCCCGTTGATGCAGCCTGCCGCCGATGCGATGAAGGCGGCGCTCGAGGGCGTCGTGCTGATGCCGCCGCGGGTGCCGCTGGTGGCCAACGTGCTGGCCGCCGAAGTCAGCGATCCCGGCGCAATCAAGCAGCGGCTGGTGGAGCAGGTGACGGGCCTGGTGCGCTGGCGCGAAGGCGTGCAGTACATGAAGACGAAGGGCGTCGACATGCTTGTCGAGTGCGGCACCGGCAAGGTCCTGTCGGGCCTGGTCAAGCGCATCGACAAGGATATGACGGGCCTGGCGCTCAACACGCCGTCCGATATCGAAGCCTTCCTGAAAACCGCCTGAGGAGTAGCGGCATGTTCAATCTCAGCGGCAAGGCAGCCCTCGTTACCGGCGCGTCGGGTGGCATTGGCGGCGCGATCGCCAGGGCCCTGCACAAGCAGGGCGCGACCGTCACCCTGTCGGGCACGCGTGCGGAGGCCCTGGAGCAGCTCAAGGCCGAGCTCGGCGAGCGGGCACACGTCGTTGCCGCGAAGATGGACGATGCCGCCGACATCGACCGCCTGGCCAAGGAGGCCGAGGCGGCGATGGGCAAGATCGACATCCTGGTGAACAATGCCGGCATCACGCGCGACAACATCTCGATGCGCATGAAGGACGAGGAGTGGGAGAAGGTGCTGCAGGTGAATCTCACCGGCACCTTCCGCCTCACGCGCGCGGCGATGCGCGGCATGATGAAGCGCCGGTTCGGCCGCGTCATCAACATCACCTCGATCGTCGGCGTTACCGGCAACCCCGGCCAGGCGAACTACGCGGCCGCCAAGGCCGGTCTCATCGGCATGTCGAAGTCGCTGGCGCAGGAGCTGGCTTCGCGCGGGATCACCGTGAACTGCGTGGCGCCGGGGTTCATCGCCACGCCGATGACCGACGCCCTGACCGACGACCAGAAGAAGGCGATCCTCGGCCGCGTGCCGGCCGACCGCCTGGGCGCGCCGGAGGAAATCGCGTCCGGCGTCGTCTATCTCGCCAGCGACGAAGCGGCCTATGTCACCGGCCAGACCCTCCACATCAATGGCGGGATGGCGATGATCTGAGGGGAGGTCTTTGGGGCAACCCTTCAAGTGCCTGATTTTGTGGGCTTTTCGGTCCTAGCCAATGGCCGTGGAGCTATGTTAAGAGCCCGGACTTCGCCAATCCCCTTAGGCGACCGGGATTTTTTGGATAGATCGGGAAGGACAAGAAAATGAGCGATGTTGCCGAGCGCGTTAAGAAGATCGTCGTGGAGCATCTCGGCGTCGAGGCCGCGCAGGTCAAGGAAGACGCCAAGTTCATCGACGATCTCGGCGCGGACAGCCTCGACACGGTCGAGCTGGTGATGGCGTTCGAAGAAGAGTTCGGCATCGAGATCCCGGACGACGCGGCGGAGAAGATCCAGACCGTCGGCGACGCGATCGGTTTCATCAAAGGCAACGCGAAGTCCTAATCTTCGCCGGTTCCTGCAGCTAGGAAGGCGGATGATGAGGCGCGTCGTCGTAACTGGTATGGGTATGGTGACGCCGTTGGGTGACGGCGTCGATACGAACTGGCGTCGCCTCATGGCGGCGGAGTCCGGCATTCGGGCCATCCAGGCTTTCGATACCTCCGATCTCGCGACCAAGATTGCGGGGGAGGTGCCGCTGGGCGATAAGGCGAACGGCCACTTCAATGCCGACGCCTATATCGCGCCCAAGGACCAGCGAAAGCTCGACAAGTTCATCATCTTCGGTCTCGCGGCCGCCGAGCAGGCGGTCGAGGACTCCGGCTGGAAGCCGCAGGACGAAGAGGGCATGACCCGAACCGGCGTCATGATCGGCGCCGGCATCGGCGGCTTGCAGACAATCTACGAGACGTCGTTGGTGTTGAAGGAACGAGGACCGCGGCGCGTCAGCCCGTTCTTCATTCCCTCGGCGCTGATCAACCTCGTCTCAGGCCAGGTTTCGATCAAGTACGGCTTCAAGGGACCGAACCATTCGGTGGTGACGGCCTGTGCCACCGGCGCCCATGCTCTGGGCGATGCGGCGCGGCTGATCCAGCTCGAGGACGCCGACGTGATGGTGGCCGGCGGTGCAGAAGCCGCGATATGTCGTATCGGCATCGCAGGTTTCAATGCCTGCAAGGCACTGTCGACCGATTTCAACGACACCCCGACCCAGGCCTCGCGGCCGTGGGACAAGCGGCGCGACGGCTTCGTCATGGGCGAAGGCGCGGGCTGCGTGGTGCTCGAAGAATATGAACACGCCAAGAAGCGTGGCGCCAAGATCTACGCCGAGATCGTGGGCTATGGCCTCTCCGGCGATGCCTATCACATTACCGCTCCGTCCGAAGATGGCGACGGGGCGATGCGTGCCATGAAGGCGGCGCTCAAGCGCGCCAAGCTCGGCACCGACCAGATCGACTACGTGAACGCCCATGGCACCTCGACGATGGCCGACGTCATCGAACTCGGCGCCGTGAAGCGGGCGTTCGGCGAAGACGCCTACAAGCTCTCCATGTCGTCGACCAAGTCGGCGACGGGACATCTGCTGGGCGCTGCTGGTGCGATCGAGGCGATCTACGCGATCAAGTCGATCAACGAGCAGGCCGTTCCGCCGACCCTCAACCTCGACGACCCCGACGAAGGTTGCGACATCGACCTGGTGCCCAAGCAGGCGAAGCAGCGCAAGGTTCGTTATGCGCTCAGCAATTCATTTGGATTTGGCGGCACCAACGCTTCCTTGATCGTCGGCGCCGTCTGACCGCCGGGAGCTGAGTTTGCTCAGCTATTTTCGCTGGGTCCTCTTCTTCGTCGCGCTGCTCGTCACGGTGATGGGCGGTGCGCTCTATCTCGGCCACACGATCCTCGTGGCCGAAGGACCGCTCGAGAAGACCAAGAACGTCGTGATCCCGCGCGGTGCGGGACCGACCACCATGTCGAAGCTGCTGCAGGAGGAGGGGGTCATCTCCCATCCGCGGCTGTTTCGCCTGGCCTTGATGATCGATCCGTCGCCCAAGCCCATCAAGGCCGGCGAATATGAAGTGCCGGCCCATACGTCCATGCAGACGCTGGTCGAGCTGCTGCAGTCCGGCAAGGTCGTACAGCGCCGCTTGACCGTGCCGGAAGGCATGACGACCGCCGAAGTGCTCGATCTCGTGCGCAAGACGGAGGCGCTGTCAGGCGAGATCACGCTCGACCTCAAGGAAGGCGACCTTTTGCCGGAGACCTATTTCTATTCGCGCGACGATACGCGCGACGGTCTCCTGATGCGCATGAAGGAGGCGATGGAGAAGACGCTCGACGAGGCATGGCGCAAGCGGGCGGCCGGCCTGCCGCTGGCCAACAAGCGCGACGCGCTGATCCTGGCGTCGATGATTGAAAAGGAAACGGCGGTCCCGGCCGAACGCACCAAGGTTGCCGCAGTCTTCATCAACCGGCTGCGCCGCCGCATGAAGCTCGAGAGCGATCCGACCACCATCTACGGCCTGACGGACGGCAAGGTGCCGTTCAATCGCGAGCTGACGCGCGCCGATCTGGCCTCCAACACGCCGTACAACACCTATGTGATCGCCGGCCTGCCGCGCGGCCCGATCTGCAATCCCGGCCGCGCCTCGATCGTGGCGGCGACCAACCCGCTGGCACGCGATCGCTCGCTCTTCTTCGTCGCTGACGGGCAGGGCGGGCATGCCTTCGCGCTCACGCTCTACGAGCATCAGCGCAACGTCGAGCGTTGGCGACAAATCCAGCGCGAGCGTGCGGAGGCCCAGGGGCAGGGCCAGCCGCAGACGCCAGCACCGGCTCCTGCAACGCCGGCACCCGCGCCGCGACAGTAGGAATGCCGGCCGTCTTTCTGGCGCTGGTCGTTCTTGCGGTGATGGCGCTGGGCGTTGCCTGGCTTCTGCGGGCAAAACCATCGGCGCTGGCGCGCGTCGTGCGTATTGCGCTGGTCGTGCTGGGCGGCATCGGTGTCGGCGCGCTGCTGATTTTCGGGTTGCGTTTCCTGCCCGGCCTGCTGCCCGAACTCCTGGGCCTCGCCGGCGTCGTCATCACCGCATTGATTGCACGAGCAGCGCGTCACAGGCCCTCGGGCGGTTTCAGTTCGCCGGGGCATGGCCAACGCACGGAAGTGCGGACGGCCTTTCTGCAGGCCTGGATCGACCATGGCAGCGGCGATGTCGGCGGGACGATCCTGTCGGGTCGCTTCGCCGGGCGTACGCTCGATGCGCTGTCCGATCTGGAACTCCAGGAGTTGCACCGGGAATGCGCGGCGGATGCCGATTCTCTCAGGGTGCTGGAAGCCTATCTCGATCGCCGCCTGGGGACCGACTGGCGTAGTACCCAACAACAGCCACCGCCGCGTGGCCCGCGCACCGATATGACGCATGACGAGGCGCTGGCGGTCCTCGGGCTGGCCGAGGGGGCGACACCGGACGAGATACGCGCCGCGCACCGTCGCCTGATCCAGCGCATGCATCCCGACGTGGGAGGCACGGCCGATCTTGCAGCCCGGATCAATCGGGCCAAGGACGTGCTGCTTGGTGGATGACCTTGCCAGCGGCAGCGGCGGATGGCATCTAGCCCGGCCTTCGGATTGTCACCCGGCGATCCCTGTCAAAGCATTGATTTGCCAATATAATCCACCCGCTAAACGAGGTTGGTGAGCATGGTTCAGCGTGTCCGTAAAGCCGTTCTGCCCGTCGCAGGCCTGGGAACCCGATTCCTGCCGGCGACAAAGGCCATGCCCAAGGAAATGCTGACCGTGGTCGACCGGCCGCTGATTCAGTATGCGGTCGAGGAATGCCTGCAGGCCGGGATCGAGGAATTCGTCTTCGTCTCCGGCCGCAACAAGGGTGCGCTCGAGGATCACTTCGACCACGCCTACGAACTCGAGATGACGCTGGAGCAGCGCAAGAAGGCGCCGGAGCTGAAGCAGACGCAGGCGGCCACCATCAAGCCCGGCAATGCGATCTTCACGCGCCAGCAGAAGCCGCTGGGCCTTGGCCATGCCGTCTGGTGCGCCCGCCACTGGATCGGACGCGAACCCTTCGCCGTACTGCTGCCCGACGAGCTGACGCTCGATACGCCGAGTTGCATCGGCCAGCTTGCCGCGGCTCACGAGAAGACCGGCGGTAGCGTCGTTGCGGTGATGGATGTGCCGCGCGAGCAGACCAAGAGCTATGGCATCGCGGCCGTGAAGGGCGAAAAGGACGGGCTCGGCGAAATCACCGGCATGGTCGAGAAGCCCAAGCCCGAGGAGGCGCCGTCGACCCTGGCGCTGATCGGCCGCTACGTGCTGCTGCCGGAAGTGTTCGATCACCTCGACCGGCACGAAACCGGCGCCGGAGGCGAGATCCAGCTTACCGACGCCATGGCCAGGATGATCGGCACCACGCCGTTTCATGCCTTGCGCTATGCCGGCCGGCGCTACGATTGCGGCAGCCGCCTCGGTTTTCTCGAGGCCAACGTGGCGATCTCTCTCGACCGGCAGGACACAAAGGCCGAAAGTCGCGCTCTCATCGAACGGCTGATGAAGGGCTGAGACAATGCGCATCGCGATGATCGGTTCGGGCTATGTCGGACTGGTGTCCGGTGCCTGCTTTGCGCAGTTCGGCCACGATGTTGTCTGCGTCGACAAGGAGGCCGCAAAGATCGAGCGGCTGCGCAAGGGCGAGATCCCGATCTACGAGCCGGGCCTCGACAAGCTGGTCGCCGATAATGCGCGCGCGGGCCGGCTTTCCTTCGGCACGAGCCTGCACGATGCCGTCGGCGGCGCCGATGCCGTCTTCATCGCGGTCGGCACACCGACCCGGCGCGGCGATGGCCATGCCGATCTCAGCTACGTCTATGCCGCTGCGGCCGAGATCGCCGGGGCGCTGCAGCACTATACCGTGATCGTCACCAAATCGACCGTGCCCGTCGGCACCGGCCGCGAAGTTGCCCGCATCATTCGCGAGTCCCGACCGACCGCCGAATTCGACGTCGCTTCCAATCCGGAGTTCCTGCGCGAAGGTGCGGCGATCGAGGATTTCATGAAGCCCGACCGTGTGGTGATCGGGGTCGAGAGCGCCCGGGCCCGCGAGGTGATGGCCGCGGTCTACCGGCCGCTGAACCTGATCCAGACGCCGATGGTCTTCACCAACATCGAGACGGCCGAGGTCACCAAGTACGCGGGCAATGCCTTCCTCGCGACCAAGATCACCTTCATCAACGAAATTGCCGACCTATGCGAGAAGGTCGGCGCCGACGTCCACGACGTCGCGCGCGGTATCGGCCTCGACGGTCGCATCGGCCGGAAGTTCCTGCATCCCGGTCCGGGCTTCGGCGGCTCGTGCTTCCCCAAGGATACGCTGGCACTCGCCTACACGGCGCGCGAGGTCAATGCGCCGCAGACGATAGTCGAACAGGTGATCGCGGTGAACGACGCGCGCAAGAAGCGGATGGCCGACAAGGTCATCGCCTTCTGCGGTGGCTCGGTGAAAGGGCTGCGGGTGGGCGTGCTGGGCCTCACCTTCAAGCCGAACACCGACGATATGCGCGATGCGCCGTCGCTCGACATCGTGCCGGCCCTGCAAGAGGCCGGTGCGGCGATCGTGGCCTTCGACCCCGAAGGCATGACCGAAGCCGGGCGTCTGATGAAGAACATCGAATTCGCCAAGACGGCCTACGAGGCCGCCAGCGGCGCCGACGTTCTGGTCCTGATCACCGAGTGGCACGAATTCCGCGGCCTCGACCCGCGCCGCCTCAAGGAATTGATGCGCCAGCCTCGCATCGTCGATCTGCGTAACGCCTTCAATCCCGAAGAGATGCGCGGCTTGGGCTTCGCCTACGAAGGCGTCGGCCGGCCCGCGCCGCGCAACTAGAACTCAACGCACAACTCAGGAGTTTCCGGCATGAGCCAGACGGCGCACAAGTTCGAGCCCAGCATCCTGCGCGAGTACGATATCCGCGGCGTCGTGGGCAGCACCGTCCATGCCGCGGATGCGCGCGCGATCGGCCGTACCTTCGGCACGCTGGTCAAGCGCAAGGGCGGCAAGCGCGTGGCGCTGGGCTACGACGGCCGGCTGAGTTCGCCCGAGCTGGCAGCGGCCTGCATCGAGGGGCTGACGGCGGCCGGCGTCGACGTCGTGAACATCGGCGTCGCGGCGACTCCGATGCTCTATTTCGCCGTCTATCATCTCGGCGCCGACGGCGGCATTCAGATCACCGGCTCCCACAATCCGCCGGACTACAACGGCTTCAAGATGATGATGGGCAAGAAGTCGTTCTTCGGCGCCGACATCCAGACGCTGGGGGCCATGGCCGGCAAGGGCGATTGGGAAAGCGGGCAGGGCAAGGTCGAGAAGAAGGACATTCTGGCCGACTATGCCGCGCGCCTGCTGCGCGACGTGAAGCCCGGCAAGAAGCTCAAGGTCGCCTGGGACGTCGGCAACGGCGCCGTCGGCGTTTCGATCCGCGCCGTCGTCGACAAGCTGCCGGGCGAACACTTCGTGCTGAACGAGAAGGTCGACGGCACCTTCCCGGCGCACCATCCCGATCCGACCGTGCCGAAGAACCTCGAGCAGCTCGTCGCCGAGGTGAAGAAGCACGGTTGCGATCTCGGCATCGCGTTCGATGGCGATGGCGACCGCATCGGCGCAGTCGACGGCAAGGGCCGCATCCTGTGGGGCGACCAGCTCCTGGTTCTGTGGGCGCGCGACGTGCTCAAGGGCAATCCCGGCGCCACCATCATCGCCGACGTGAAGGCGAGCCAGGTGCTGTTCGACGAGATCGCCAAGGCTGGCGGCAAGCCGATGATGTTCAAGACCGGCCATTCGCTGATCAAGAGCAAGATGGCGGAGATCGGCGCACCGCTGGCGGGCGAGATGAGCGGCCATGTCTTCTTCGCCGATACATTCTACGGCTTCGACGATGCGCTCTATTGCGGGCTGCGGCTGCTGAACGTCGTCGCCAACGCCAAGGAGAGCCTGGCCGAGATGCGCGATGGGCTGCCGCAGCCGGTCAATACGCCGGAACTGCGCTTCGACTGCCCGGACGACCAGAAGTTCGGCGTGGTCGAGAAGGTGAAGGCGCGTCTGCAGAAGGAGGGCGCCAAGTTCTCCGACATCGATGGCGTGCGTGTCAGCGCCAGGGATGGCTGGTGGCTGCTCCGGGCCTCGAACACCCAGCCCGTCCTCGTGGCGCGCTGCGAGGCGGCCGACACCGCGGGCCTGGACCGGCTGAAGGACGAGTTGAAGGTCGCGCTGGCGGCCAGCGGCGTCGAACTGCCCGACGATGTCGAGGCGGGCGGCGCCGGCCACCACTGATGCGCTTCTTCTTCTATGGCACCTTGCTCGATCGCGACGTCACCGCGATCGTGCTGGGCCGCCGCCTGCCGCCGCAGGCCTTCGTCGCGGCGAGCCTGCCGGGCCATGCGCGCCGCCGGGCCAGGGATGCCACCTATCCGGTGGTGATCCCCGATCCGTGCGACGAGGTCGAGGGAGCAATCGTCGGCGGTCTCAGCAGCCGCGACGTGGCGCGGCTCGCCGGCTACGAAGGGCCGGGCTATCGCATCGCGCCGCTGCGGGTGAAGGTCGGCGGCGCACTGACGACGGTATCGGTGTTCGAGCCGATTCAGGCCCGCTATGGCAGCGCTCTCACAAGCGGCCGTTGGTCAACTGGCTGCGCAAAGCCCTCAACGAGCGCTTGGAGTATTCCACGCCGTGATCTGCAGCGCCGAGCAGTAGATCTTCTTCTTCTCGAGCTGCTTGCAGCCGTCGACGGCCTGATCCTGCGAGAGATTGCCGAGCCGGGCACGATGGAACGTGCGGTTCGCCATCTGGACTTCATCGACCATGGCGGAGGCCGCCTTGACCGAGGCGGGGAGCTGCGACGTGGCGCGCGCCAGGGCGAGCTGGGCGGCCTGCGGATCGTTGAACGAACCGACCTGAATCACCCAGCTTCCGAGCGTCGGCGTATCGTTGGCCGGAGGAACTGCGGCGGTGGCGGCCACGGTGGCGGGAGTGGCCGGTGCCGGGGCGACGAAGCCCGCGTATTTGGGCGTAACGGGCGGCCTCTGCGAGGTCGGTGCCGCAGACTTGGCGACGGTTGCCGGCGGGCGATAGGCCTCGGCAAAGCTCGCACCCGGATCGAACTGGGCTGCCGAGTAGCGAGCCGACGGCGGCTTGCGCTGCGGCGTCCAGGCCGAGAGCTGCATCGACTGGGCTATGGCGAAGCCGCGATCCATGAGGGCCGCCATCTGCCGGTCGCGCTGGGCTGCACTGTCGCCGCCCATGACCACGCCGATAAGCCGGCGGTTGTCGCGCACGGCGGACATCACGAGGTTGAAGCCCGAGGCGTTGGTGTAGCCGGTCTTGAGGCCATCGGCGCCATCGTAGCTGCCGAGCATGCGATTGTGGTTGGCGAGAGTGCGGTTGCGGTAGGCGTAGCTCTGTACCGAGAAGATCCCGTAATAGTGAGGGTAATCGCGAAGAAGCGCGTTGGCGAGACGCGAGAGATCGCGGGCCGTCGTCACTTGCTCCCGGTTGGGCAGGCCCGAGGCGTTGCGGAATACCGTGGAGCTCATGCCGAGCTGGCGCGCCTTCTGCGTCATGGCGCGGGCGAAGGCCTCCTCGCTGCCGGCCATTCCCTCGGCCAGCAGGACCGCGGCGTCGTTGGCCGAACGAGTGACCAGTGCCATCACGGCATCGCGCACGTTGACCGTGCCGCCCGGCGTCATGCCCATCTTGGTCGGCGGCGCATTCAGCGCATTCACCGACACCGGCAGCGAATCCCCCAGCGACAGCTGGCCCGAGTCGAGGGCCGAGAAGGTGAGGTAGATCGTCATCATCTTGGTGAGCGACGCGGGGTAGCGGAGCTCGTCCGCCCGGTCGGCGGCCAGCTCGCGGCCGCTCTGGGCATCGACGATCAGGTAGGCGTCACGACCGCTTACTGCGGGATTGGGCACCCAGGACGAAGCGGCGGGCGTGACGCGGCTCGCCTTGGAGCGCGCCTTGGACTTCACCGGCCCGGCCCGTTTCACGGACGTCGTCTGAGCGTCCGCGGGCAGCGGCGCCACCGTAGTGCCGACAAATATTACACCTACGGCTAGCCAGGAAAGGCTGACCGCGATTCGCCTGAAGGGGAAGGTCATCGCGAATATGCCATACGCTTAAATCGGATTTTTGTGCCCGGCCAATAGCTTATGGGCAATTGTTGTAAGATTACTAAAGATCATGGGATTGTGCAACGCTTCAGCCGCCGCCGTAGTGCCAAAGTTGGACTGGAAAGTGCGCGTCCCCATCTGGAGGCAGCGATGAAGGCTTTTTTTGTGGCGTTGACGACGCTGGCCATCGCCGCGGCACCGTCGGCCTGGGCACAGCGGGCGGATCGGAACGTCGACAAGCCCATCGTTCGCAGCTTCCACTGGTTCGACTACGTCGCGGCCAAGGATATCCGCGAACAGTGTACACCCGGCGGCCGTAGCCGGCTGCGGCTGATCTACAATGCGCTGTGGGAGGAGCAGGTCCGTACCTACGAGGTCTTCCTGCAGCCGGACGGTACGGCGGGCCTCGATATGGGCGTCCTGACCGGGCAGGGCACCGTGACTACGGGCATCACGAACATGCTGCTGTCGAAGCCGTCGGATATCCTCGGTCCCTGGAGCATGAAGCGCGGCCAGCGCCTGCTGAACGCAGGCGAAACCCGCGAACTTCTTGGGCTGCTCGACGCCAGCCGCGGTTTTGGCCCGCCGCCCGACGGGCTTCGCCTGCCGGACAACGATTTCTGGTGGACGGTCGCTTCCTGTCGCAACGGCGTATGGGGTTTTCAGGCTTACCACTATCCGACCGACGGGTTTGCCAATGTGAAGTTCTCGGCCAAGCTCTTCTCGTGGGACAATGTGCCGGTGCCCGTGAATCCGCCACGCAAACTTGAGCCGGCCGAACTGCGGCGCGACTGGAATGCGCCCATCGAGCGGGCACGGGCAGACCGCTGGATGCTGGTGGTGGGCAAGGATGGTTTGCGGCCGAGGTAGCGGAATCGCTAGCACTGCCTATATAATTCGCGTGTGGCTTTGACTTGGAGTTTGATCGGAAAGATGGACTTTGTGCGTAGTGCAGGCGAATGGCGGTTGGGCGGCCCGAACGAGCCTCCCGGAGGGCCGCCGCAGCAGCCGCCACGCCGTGACGACGGGCAAGGTGGTGATGACGGTCGCACCGGAGCCCTGACGCTCACGCGGACGCGCACCAAGAAGCCGTCGATGTACAAGGTGTTGATGCTGAACGACGACTACACGCCAATGGAGTTCGTCGTCGACGTTTTGCAGAACATCTTTCAGAAGAATCGCGAAGAGGCCACGCAGATCATGCTTCACGTCCATCAGAAGGGTGTGGGCGTGTGCGGTGTCTATACCTACGAGATCGCCGAGACCAAGGTGACTCAGACGGTGGATTACGCCCGCAAGAACCAGCACCCTCTCCAGTGCACGTTGGAGAAAGAGTAGCGACCGGAGAGTAGTTCGTTTTTCTGCCGAGGTGGTTCGATGTCCATGCTGTCCAAGAACCTCGAAAAGTCCCTGCATCGCGCCTTCGGTCTCGCGGGCGAACGCCGCCATGAATACGCGACGCTGGAGCATCTGCTTCTGGCGATGACGGAGGACGAAGATGCCATACCTGTCCTCAAGGCGTGCGGTGTCGACATCGATCGCCTGCGTCACGATCTCGAGACCTTCGTCGACAATCGCCTGAAGGGCATCATTACCCAGACGCCCAGCGAGCCGCTGCCGACCGCGGGCTTCCAGCGCGTCGTCCAGCGCGCCGCAGTGCATGTGCAGTCGTCCGGTCGCAAGGAAGTGACCGGCGCCAACGTGCTGGTGGCGCTGTTCTCCGAGCGCGACAGCCATGCCGTGTCGTTCCTGGAGAACCAGGGCATGACCCGGCTCGATGCCGTCGACTACATCAGTCACGGCAAGGCCAAGGTACCGGGCCGGGCCCGTGCCCGCCGGGTCTCGGGCTCGGAAGAGGAGAGCGGCGCCGAGTCCAATACCAAGCAGGGCAACGAGGCGCTGGCCGCCTATTGCGTCGATCTCAACCAGAAGGCCCGCGAAGGCCGGGTCGATCCGCTGATCGGCCGCGAGCACGAGGTCGAGCGCACCATCCAGGTCCTGTGCCGCCGCACCAAGAACAACCCGCTCTATGTCGGTGAGCCGGGCGTCGGCAAGACGGCCATCGCCGAGGGGCTGGCGCGCAAGATCGTCGACGGCGAAGTGCCGGACGTGCTGAAGGAATCGATCATCT
>WBZX01000190.1_pt1 | contig 57160 bp, 40 predicted proteins | sample 5204211 | NCBI WGS metagenome assembly WBZX01 (sample SAMN12344362, study PRJNA552823) | activated sludge metagenome | biome: Activated sludge suspended growth; feature: Nitrification reactor; material: Wastewater; isolation source: activated sludge from nitrification reactor of wastewater...
GATGTGGCCTACCTCGCCCACAACGAGACCAAGGTCGAGCAGTTCACCGTCACCGTCACCGACAGCACGACGGGTCTCACCGACACGGCGACTGTGAGTGTCACCGTCACCGGGACCAACGACGCGCCGGTCGTGACGGCGGTTGACGTCTCCGAGAGCGTCACCGAGGACGTGAACGCGGACATCTCCGGCAATCTCACCGGCACGGGCAACGTCACCTTCACCGACGTCGACCTCATCGACGCGCACACACCGACCTTCACGTTCGTCAGCTCGACGGCGCCCGGCGGCACCCAGCTCGGCACCTTCGCGGTCACCGAGACGGCGGACACCACCGGCACGGGCACCGGCGGCAACGTCAACTGGAGCTACACGGTTTCCAACTCGTCGGCCGCGGTCCAGGCGCTCAACGACGGCGAGACCATCGTCGAGAAGTTCAGTGTCGTCGTCTCCGACGGCACGCTGACCGACACCGAGGAGGTCACGATCACCATCTCCGGCCGCAATGACGCGCCGGTGATCTCCAGCCTCTCCGGCGACGCCCTCGCCTACACCGAGGGCGCGGGTCCGCTCGCCATGGATACGACAGCCGCGGCCTCGATCGCCGATGTCGACTCGGCGAACTTCAACGGCGGCTCGCTCACCGTTGCCATCACGGCATCGCCTGCCTCCGGCCAGGATCTGCTCGGCATCGCCACGTCTGGTCCCGTCGCGCTCTCGGCTGGCCTGACAAGCGGCAGTGTCGTCTCCGTCGGCGGCAACGCCGTCGGCACGATCACGGCTGTCTCCGCGTCGTCCATCACGGTGACGTTCAACACCGCCGACGCCACCCCGGCGGCGGCGGCGACGCTGATCAGCGCCTTCACCTACGACAACACGTTCGAGAACAACGGCGCCGACAGCAACCGCGGTCACGCCGATCCGACGACCGGCGCGCGCACCATTACCTGGACGCTCGTCGACGGCGACGGCACCAACAACGGCGGCGCGGACACGCACGTCGTGACGTCCACCGTCACGGTCGGCCTCGACCTCAACCAGGTCGTCTACCTGCGCGATGGCGGTGAGACGGGCGCCATCGTCGGCACCTTCGACACCATCCAGGAGGCGATCAACTCCGGCGTCACGAGCGACTACATCGAGGCGCGCTCGGGCTACACCGGCGAGAACGAGAACATCGTCGTCACGCGCCCGGTGACGATCGACGGCGTCGGCGCGGGAACCGTGCTGCGCTCGGTCACCATCGCCGACGGCGCTCTCGACTCCGGCGAGACCGTGACGCTCAAGGACCTGGCGGTGACGCATAGTGCCGCGACAACGCAGCAGAACGGCGTGATGTACGAGGATGCCGACGGCTCGTCCGACGGCACGCTGACACTCGACAACGTCACGGTGAGCGGCTTCGATCTCAACGGCCTCTACGTCGGCAACAGCGTGTCGCCGAACCTCACCAGCGTCACGGTCAACATCACCGGCTCGACGTTCTCCGACAACAACACGACCCACCAGACGGGCGCGCAGGACCTGCACCTGTTCAACTTCGCGGGCAACGCGACGCTGACCAACGTGACGGTCAGCAATACCGGCTCGACCGAGCACGGCATCGCGATCCAGGGCTGGACCGGCAGCTCCGCCGCGACCGGTAACGTCCCGGGTCCCATCGGCACCATCGACATCAACAACGTCACGGTGACCGGCACCTACGGCAAGACGCTCGTCTACATCAACGGCTACAACGAGCTCGACGGTCTCGATCTGACCGGCGGCCTCAACCTCGGTGATGGCACCACGCCGACCAGCGCAGGCTGGACCGGCCTCTACGTGCAGCCGCAGTCTACAAACGGCACATATACGGCCAACCCCACCGCTCCGACGGACATCGACCTCACGGGTGTCGTGGTGGCGTCGACCAACACCACGCTCGGCACCAACGGCGGGTTCTGGACCGGCCGCGGCATCGTCGTGACCGGCAGCACCGGCAACGAGGCGATCGTCGGCTCGGCCGGCAACGACCACCTCGTCGGCTTCACCGGCGGCGCGACCGACACCATGATCGGCGCCGGCGGCAGCGACCTCGCGCAGATCTTCAACGCGCTCGGTGCCACCCCGGTCACCTTCACGATCACCGATACGAACGCGGCCGGCATCGGCTCGGGCGACGACGATCTGCTCGTGCAGATGGGCTTCTCGGCCGGCGGTCCGGCCAATGCGCTCGGCCAGGTCACTCTCGACGGCGTCGAGGACCTGCTGCTCACGCTCGGCTCGGGCGGTGACACCGTCGTCATCACCAACGGCCTCGGCGGCACCTCGCTCGCCACCAGCACCATCACGATCACCGGCGGCGCCGGCAGCGACACCGCGGAGATCGGTGCGATCAACCAGGACAAGACGGTCGGCGTCCACTTCGACGGCGCCGGCGGCATCGACACCGTGAGCTTTGCGGGCGCCGACAGCGACGCCCACGTGGTCGTCAATCTCGGCACCGGCTCGGCGACGAGTGACGGCGCCACCCACACCCTCACCAACGTCGAGAACGTCATCGGCTCGAGCTTCGCCGACGACATCACCGGCAGCGCGGCCGACAACGTCCTCACCGGCGGTGGGGGCAACGATGTCCTCCACGGTGGCGCCGGCACCGACCGCGCGTCGTACTCGGGCAACTCGACGGACTACACGTTCACCGTCAATCCGGCGACCGGCATCATCACGCTGGTCGACACGCGGGGCGGCTCACCGGACGGCACCGACACCATCCACCCCGACGTCGAGCAGCTCTACTTCGCCGGCAACAACACCACCGTGGACCTCACCGCTCCGGTGCGCGTGGTCTCCGCGGCGGGCACGCTCGTCGCAACCTACACGACCATCGCTGGCGCGGTGGCGGCTGCGAGCGACGGCCAGACCATCCAGATCCTTGGGCAGCCCGGCGTCGGGCCGCACTTCACCGAGAGCGTGACCGTCGACAAGGCGCTGTCCTTCGTCGGCATCGACGTGGGCAACGGTCTGCCGACCATCTCGTCGGCCGGCACCGCGTTCACGCTCAGCGGTACGATCGGCGGCGGCACCGGCAACGTCAGCTTCACCGGCCTCACCATCACGGGTGCCGCAGCCAGCGGCATCCAGGCGGCCGCCAGCCTCGACATGGGTGCGCTGACGCTGACCGATATCTCGATCAACAATAGCGGCCAGTACGGCCTCGATATATCTGCCCCGGCGGACGGCATGGTCACATCGGTCACGATCACCGAGACGGCAAGCGGCGAGTCCGGCTTCTCTGGCAACGGCTACAACGCGGTGTTCGTCGACAACGCCGCCGGAACGGTCACGATTAGCGGTTCGTCGCCTTCCGACGCGATCACCTTCACCAACAACGGTACCGGAGGAGCCGCAGCGACGGCTGGAGCGGGCGATATCTCGCTCTACCAGTTCAATGGCTCTGCGACCTTGGCCAACCTTGCTCTTACGGGCAATGGCGCAGGCTCTGGCTCGCCGGCCTCTGCCTACACGGGCGGTCAGACTGGCATTCAGCTGATCTCGAGCACCGGCGGCATGGGGACGGTGTCGATCAGCGACGTAACCGTGTCTGGCAGCTACGCCCGGCAGCCGATCGGCATCTTCAACTATGACAATATCGACGGACTGACGATGACGAACGTCTCCGTCACCGCGGACTCAACCGCCTACAATACCGGAATCAATATCGATGGCATCACCGGTAACGTCGACTTGTCGAACACAACCGGGGTGGGGGCGAAGTTCGTCAACGTCACCAGCGCCGACGTGATCTCGGTCCAGGGTGATGGCGCCGCCCAGACGCTGACCGGCGATGACGCGGGCAACTTCATCCGCGGCCATGACGGTGCCGATACGCTGATCGGCAATGGCGGCGACGACCGGATGGTCGGCGACGACGGCGCGGTGAGCCAAGTCGGCTCGGGCAACGACCAGCTCACCGGCGGTGCCGGCAACGACACCCTGCTGGGCGAGGACGGCACCGACCAGGCCAACTACACGGCCACGGTCACCATCGCGTCGATCACCACCGTCACCGACGCGGATCCCGTGACGGCCGGCGATCAGGCTGGCTGGCAGGTCGCCACCGGCGGGCCGGAAGGCACGGATCTCCTGAATGACATCGAGATCGTTCAGGGTGCCGATCCCGATGGAGCGGGGCCGACGACCGGCCGCACTCTGCTCGTGGGCAATGGCGGCTTCGACACCATCCAGGCGGCCGTGAACGCGGCAGCCAACGGCGACACGATCCTGATCGCCGCGGGGACGTATACTGAAACGGTCACCGTCGATGTCGCCAACCTGACGATCCTCGGCGCCAATCATACGACGGTCGCGCACGACTCGGGCGTCCTCAACGGCGCTCGCGTGGACGAGTCCGTGCTCACGGGCAAGTTCATCCTCAACGCCGATGGGCTGACGATCTCCGGCTTCGAGATCACCGGCTCTGATGCCGCGATCCGTGTCAATGCTGGAGGCCAGTCGCTCGACGATATCACGCTGTCGAACAACTACATCCACGACACAACCGACAGCCCGATCCGCGCGGGTCTCGGCTTCGGTGGCGGCCTCGATAGTGAGAACTGGGCGATCACCGGCAACCTGATCGACGGCATCAATGGCAACGCCATGACCGGAATGGTACTGTTCAACATTGATGGGCTCAACGTCACCGATAACGTCGTGCTTCACGACAACACGGCGCACACGGGCCGGCGCGGCATCAACCTGGACGGCGTGCTGAACGCGACGGTAACGGGTAATACCATCAACATGGGCCTCGTCGCTCCGACCGATGCCACCGCCGCAAATACGGCATCGCCCTGGGCAATCCAGATCGGCATGAGCGACCGCGCAGTCGAGAACTTGAACGTCTCCGCCAACACAGTGAGCGGCGCCAACTCGGGCATCATCGGCCTCAGCCAGCGTAGCATGGTCAACGTAGACATCGCGAACAACAACGTGAGCAATGTCGTCAGTGGCATTGTCCTGAATACCGGCGGCGTGCCTCCGGTGGTGTCCGGCGTAATGATGGACGTCGACGTGACCGGCAACACCATCTTGGCCGCCACGAATGCGATCTTCGTCCGCGACCTGCACGATGCCCACGTCAATGGGCCTGTGATCTTCACAGGGCTCGACGTGACAAACAACACCATCAACTCCGGTATCGTGCAGATTGGCCGGCTCGAGGCGAGCCAGCCGTTGGCCGACGGCCTCTTGAACGTCACGGATCCGACGACCATCGACGGCTCGGCAAACAACGACACGGTTCGTGTCGAGGGTACGGGCACCGTTACTTTCACCGCTGGTGACGGAAACGACACCTTCATCGGTGGTTCGGGAGACGATACGGTCTACGGCGAAGGCGGCGACGACACGCTCGACGGCGGCGATGGCGCCGACACCATGGTCGGCGGCGGCGGTGACGATACCTTTGCCGTCGACAATGCGGGTGACGTGGTGACGGAGGCCGTTGGTGGCGGCACTGACACCGTCACGGCGTCCGTGAGCTACACGCTGGCGGCGGGCACGGAGATCGAGAACCTCACCGCGGCAGCGGGCTCGGCCGCGATCGATCTGACGGGCAACGAGCTCGGTCAGACGATCACCGGCAACGACGGGAACAACGTGCTCACCGGCGGCGCCGGCACCGACGCCATCGTCGGCGGCGCGGGCGTCGACACGGCGGTCTACTCGGATGCCGCGACGGTGGCCTGGAACGGCTCGGCCTGGGTCGTCACCTCGGCGGCCGACGGCACCGAGACGCTGACCGACATCGAGGCCGTCGACTTCAGCGGCGCGGGCGGTGCCCGCACCCTGCTCGTCGATCAGACGGCCACGGGCGGCTTCGCGACGATCCAGGAGGCCGTGAACGCCGCCACCGACGGCGACACGATCCTGATCGCGAACGGCACCTACGCTGGCGCCGTTGTCAATAAGCAGGTGTCGATCATCGGCCAGAGCGAGGCCGGCGTGATCATCGACGGCCCCGGCTCGTCGGGCAATGGTCTCGACATCCAGGCCAGCAACGTCCTGCTGAAGAACCTGACTGTGCAGGAGTTCTACCACGGCATCCATGTCGGCACGGACGTCAGCAACCTCACCGTCGACACGGTTACGTCCAGCAACCACGGAACGTTGGCGACGGTGGCCATCGAGACGGCTGGCCTGTTCATCGCCAACTACGCCGACGTCAATGGGCTGACGGTGACCAACAGCCATTTCGACAACTCGTCGTATGGCATGTACTTCCAGAACAGCGACAAGAGCACGCCTTCTACGTTGACCAACGTGAACGTCTCTACGACGACCTTCAACGGCAACTTCGTGAAGGGCCTCTACGCGGAGAAGTTGAGCAATGCCACGTTTGATGATGTCGATGTCGTCAACAGCGGCAATCTGACGGCGGCGACCAGCTTCTTCAGCGGCGTTCTCGCCGGTTTCGACATCAACCTGAAGTTCGCCAGCTACTCCAACATCACCATCCAGAACTCGAACTTCGAGGACTCAGGCCGCTACTTCGAGAACCTGAACGGTGGAACGAAGGACGCGTCGGGCGCCCTGCAGATTAAGGCGCGTGACGACGTCGGCAGCTCCAGCTACGGCGCCGGCAGCGGCGGTGTGCCGGCCAGCCTGACGGGCGTGCAGATCCTCAACAACACGTTCACCAATACCGGGACCCATTCGACCGAGACCGAGGTCGGCATCCGTATCGGTGAGACGCTGGCCACCAACTCGACGGTCGATCCTGTCAGCGGCGTCACGATCTCCGGCAACACCATCACCAATATCGACGTCGCGGTCACCAACACGACCAGCCTCAACCTCGACCTCGGTGCCGTGTACGCAGCGAACACGATCGACGGAACGGCCAGCGACGTCGATCGCACGGCCGCCGTGAACCGCGAACTCGGCGACGACCTCATCGTCGGCGACGACGCTTCGGGCAACGTCATCAGGAGCGGCAACGGCGACGACTACGTGGTCGGCAGCTCGGGCAATGACACCCTCGTCGGCGGCGCGGGCAACGACGTCTTGCGTGGCGAAATCGGCAGTGGCGACACGGTCGACTACTCGCAGGACGGCGGCGCGGGCGGCGTCACGGTCGACCTGTCCGACAACGTCGGCTCGAACGCGACCGACACTCACGGCAACTTCGATACCCTGAGCGGCATCGAGAACGTCGTCGGCACGAACTCGGCGGACACCATCACGGGTGACGCCAACGCGAACACGCTCACCACTGGCGGCGGCAACGACAACATCACCGGCGGCGGCGGCGCGGACGTCATCGTCGGCGGCGCCGGCGCGGATACGGCGGTCTACACGGAAAGCTACGCAGCCGTCACCAACCTGACCTGGAACGACGCCACCAGCACCGCGACCGTCACCATCGGCGGCGTGACCGACACCATCTCCGGCGTCGGCAAGCTGCAGTTCGCCGGCAAAACCGTGTGGCTGATCAACGACAACGGTGACGCCGACGAGGCCAACACGCTCGCCGAGCTGTTCGACGGCGTCGGCGACGAGGCCGCCGCGGGCGACATCATCATGCTCGCGGCCGGCACCTACACCGGCAACGTCATCATCGACAGGGCGGTGACCATCGTCGGCGCCAATGCCGGCGTCCCCGGCACCAGCCAGACCCACGGCACGGGCGCCGTCATCGACGGGCAGATCACCGTCAGCGCGGCCTCGGGCACGGTGACGCTGACCGGGCTCGAGTTCCAGAACGCGTCGAACAACGCGACTGGCTTTGTCGGCTTGTCCGTCAGCGGTGCTGCGGATGTGAACGTCACGAACAACCTGTTCTGGTCCACAGGCACCAACGGTTCCAATGCGGGCGGCGACCGCGCAATGCAGCTCACGGTAGGAGCGACAGGTGCGATCACCATCGATGGCAACTACATAACCGGCGCCGGCACCGGTGCGGGCGGCTACGACAATCTGTCCTGGCACCGGGGTATCTACTCCGACGGCCGTTCGTCGAGCCTCACGATCTCGAACAATACGTTCGAGTACACGCGCACCGGCCTCAACCTCGACAACTACGCCGATGCGACGACCTCGGTGTCGAACAACCTGTTCAAGTCCAGCGGCACCGGCATTTCGATCGGCGATGCCAATCCGTTCGCCGTGGACGGCGACATCGACAACATCACCGGCAACACGTTCCAGGACGTCGTCGATGACTTAAACATCCGCAACACGGGTTCGAACATCGACCTCGACCTCGTGACGACGAACAACGTCGCGACGGGGACGGGCGACGCCACCATGACCGTGCTCGGCGGCGCCGGCGCTGACAATCTGCTCGGCACGGCGGGCGACGATGTGCTCGACGGCAACAACCTCAACCCGGCGACCACCGAGACCGACACGTTCACGGGACGGGGCGGCAACGACACGATCCGCGGGCGTGACGGTGACGACGTCGCCCTCTACACCGGCACGGTCACGGCGGCGAACATCACTGCCAGCGGCGGATATTGGATCGTCGACGCGACGGGCAGCGGTGAAGGCACCGACACGCTCATCGACGTTGAGATCGTCGACGGCGCGGGTGCGGGCCGTATCCTCCTCGTCGGCAACGGTGGCTTCGCGGACATCGTCACGGCGGCCGCGGCAGCCAGCGCGGGTGACACGATCCTCGTCACCGGGGGACCCTACACCGGCGACGTCACGATCGACGATGCCGACGTCACCCTGATCTCGACCGGTGGTCCGGTCACGATCAACGGCACCATCACCGTCAACGCCTCCGGCGTCACCATCGGCGCCGCGGGCCAGGGCTTCACGGTCAACGTCGGCTCGGGTGCAAACGGCATCGTCGTGAACGGCGCCTCGGATGTCGCCATCCACGGCAACACCATCGCCGGAGCCGCGGGCGCCAACGTGGGCGTCCTGCTCAACGGCACCGGCACGGGCAATGCGGTGGGCTCGGGCTCCGACACGGGTTCGGCAGCCGCGGCCGCGGGCAACACGATCTCGGGCTTCGTCGCGGGCGTGTTCGTGACCGGCACGACGACTGGCACGTCCACGATCCAGGGCAACTGGCTCGCGGGCAACGACAGCGCCGGCGTGTGGCTCGACACAGCCGCGGCCGGGATCACGGTAACGCAGTCGACGTCAAGCCTGATCTCGACGGCGGCCAATGGCGCCGAGGTCGTCAACACGAACGAAGCGGCAAACACGATCACCCTCACCGAGCCCTACGTCATGACGGACACGCTGACGTCGTACAGCGGGCCTTCGGGTGAGGATGCCCACGGCGGCACCGGCTACTTCGGCGGCACGAACGGCGCGACGGCCGACACCGACCTGGTCGAGGCGGCAACACAGTCCGCCGACGGGGCGACGATCACCCTCCACAGCGCCGCGGGTGCCGAAGCCTTCGGCTCGGCCAGCATCGCCGGCAACAACGTGACGGTGACGGGTGCCGATGGCGATGACACGGCGTCGATCACCATGACGGGTGCCGGCGCTCAGAACCTGACGCTTGGCGGCAGTGCCGACATCAACGTCACCGGCAACGGGTTCGCCAACGTGATCACCGACAACGCCGGCACCAACACCATCAACGGCGCTGGAGGAGATGACAGCATCGCGCTCACCGCCGACAGCACGGCTGATGTGGTCGACGGCGGAGCCGGCACCAACGACGTGCTCGACCTGTCGGCTGCGACGGGCAGTGTCACGGCTGTCGCCAGCGACGTGACCTCGACCACGACGTCCGCCGCCAACAGCGGTGGCCTCGGCCAGTTCACGCTGTCCGCGATCGAAAGCCTGATCGGCGGCTCGTTCGCCGACAACCTCACGGGTGGCGGTGTCAGCAACACCCTCATCGGTGGTGGCGGCGCCGACATCCTTACCGGCAACGACGGCGCGGACCGCATCGACGGCGGCTTCAATGATGGAGCCAACGACCGGCTCGGCGGCTTCGTCAACGTCAGCTCGGCGGGCGACGGCGACATCGACATCTTCGCATTCGGCAGAAACTTCGGCACCGACAGAGTGACCGACTTCGAGAATGGCGTCGACAAGCTCGAGTTCAACGTCGGCAGCGGTGGAACCGTGAACGTGGTCGAAAACCAGAACGGCGCCAACCTCGAACTGACGATCACCGGCAGCAACGGGCTGACCGGTACGGTCATCCTGGAGAACACCAATGCGTCGGATATCGACGCAAGCGATTGGCAACTCGTCTGATGGGCGGAGAAAGGCACTAGAGGCTCGGGTTAGCCCTCTCAGGTTCGGGCCGCCCGGATGCCAGTGAGGCGAAGGCGGCCTCGGATCGGCGGGTCGGGCCACTCGTCCGTCAGAATCTTTCCGGCGCGGGTCCTCGTGGCCCGCGCCGGACTGTTCCCGGAAACCCATTCTCAGGGTCCGTCATTCTGGGCCCGGCCGGCTTCACCGCCGGGTATTTCTGCAACCTGTAGGAGATCGTGCAATGTTCTGGAAGAAGAAGGACGACCCGAAGACGAGTGGGACTGGCACGGCGACCACTGCGAGCCCGCCAGCGGCCGCAACAGCTCCTGCTGCTTCCGTTCCCCAGCCCCCGCCTCCTGCGTCCACCCCAGCCGCAGCCGCTCCCCCGCCACAGTCAGCGGTGGCTCCCGCTCAGTCGGCCCCTGCGACCGCCCGTCCGGCGGCTTCGGCAGCAGGCGAGCACACCACGACCGCTCTTTCCTCCGCGGTCGCAGTCCCTCTCGGCAAGGCGGTCAGCATCCTCATGGGATCGCAGCGCCATCACGGTCTGACGGTGCGCGACATCACGCGCGTATTGCTGCCGGCGCTGCTCAACGACCAGTACATGATCGCCGAGGCCAAGCCCCAGGGACAAGACGTGACGGCGCCGGTTGGCCTCGTAATCTGGGCGCGCGTCTCCAGCGAGATCGACAGCCGGTTGCAGAGCGACGCCAGCAATCCCATCGTCCTCAAGCCGGAGGACTGGCGAAGCGGCGATCATACCTGGGTCATCGACATGATCGGCAGCCAGCCGGTGATCGACGCCATGCTCAAGCAGCTGAAGGACGGTCCCCTCAAGGGGCAGCAGGTCAAAATGCGGGTGCGCGGCCAGGACGGCAGATATCAAGCCTACGCGGCCTGAGCCCGACAGATTTGGCGGCTGCGCCGACCGCCTGCCGGTCCACGGATCCGCGGCGTCAGGCCCGGATCGAACCGCATGATGTTCCGAAGGGGTCGAGCGCCCCTTCGGCAGGTCGGCGTTGACTTGCTACCTTATCGAGCTATCACCATCATCAGGTGAGCCGCGAAACCACCAGCTTGAAAAGTGGGTGCAATTGCGCGCATCACACGACTCGCGAGATGGAAAACACGAATAAATCCGTTATCTTACAACGGATTGAGACCTGACATGCTGATCCTCATCGATAACTACGACAGCTTCACCTACAATCTCGTCCACTACCTGGGCGAGCTTGGAGCGGAGTGCGTCGTGCACCGCAACGACAAGCTCTCGGCCGCCGACGTTCTGGCCGCCAAGCCGAAGGCCATCGTCCTGTCGCCCGGCCCGTGCACGCCAAACGAGGCCGGCATCTGCCTCGACCTCATCCGCCTCGTGGCCGAGACCGGCGGCAAGGTGCCGCTGCTCGGCGTCTGCCTCGGCCACCAGGCCATCGGCCAAGCCTACGGCGGCAAGGTCATCCGCGCGCCGGTGCCGCTGCACGGCAAGCTGTCGGCCATCCGCCACGCCGGCAAAGGCATCTTCAAGGGGCTTCCGGAGGCGTTCAAGGTGACGCGCTACCATTCGCTGATCGTCGAGCGCGCGAGCCTGCCCGCCGATCTCGAGGTCACCGCCGAGACCTCGGACGGACTGATCATGGGCCTGCAGCACAGGACGCACCCGGTCCACGGCGTCCAGTTCCATCCCGAGAGCATCGCCTCCGAGCACGGCCACGCGCTGCTCGCCAACTTCCTCGAGCTCTCCGGCATCCCGCCGAAGCGCCGCAACGCGCCCGGCTCGCGCACGGCGGCCGCCTGATGTCCGCCGAGGCCGCCGCGCTCAAGCGCCTGATGAACACCCTCGCCTCGGGTTCCCCCCTGCCCGAGGAGGAGGTGCCGGCAGCGCTCGATCAGCTGATGTCGCCCGCGGCCACGCCCGTGCAGATGGGCGCCTTCCTCATGGCGCTGCGGGTGCGCGGCGAGACCGTCGGCGAGATCACCGGCGCGGCGCGTTTCCTGCGCGCCCGCATGACGCCGGTCGCGGCGCCCGACGGCGCCATCGACATCGTCGGAACGGGCGGCGACGGCCACGGCACCTATAATGTCTCGACCTGCGCCTCGCTGGTGGCCGCCGGCGCCGGCGCCAAGGTGGCCAAGCACGGCAACCGGTCCGTCTCCTCCCTCTCCGGCGCCTCCGACGTGCTCGCGGCGCTCGGGGTCAAGCTCGACGTGGCGCCCGAGGTCATCGCCCTTGCGGTACGGGAGGCAGGTGTCGGCTTCATGTGGGCGCCGATGCATCACCCGTCGATGAAGGCGTGGGCGCCGATCCGCGCCGACCTCGGCGTGCGCACGCTGTTCAACCTGCTCGGGCCGCTCTGCAATCCCGCCAGCGTCAAGCGCCAGGTCCTGGGCGTCTACGCGAGAGCCTGGGTCGAGCCGGTCGCACACACGCTGGCCAAGCTCGGCTCGGAGCACGCCTGGGTCGTGCACGGCTCGGACGGCCTCGACGAGCTGACCACCACCGGCCCGACGACCGTCGCCGAGCTGAAAGGTGGCACGGTGCGCACGTTCGAGGTGACGCCCGAGGACGCCGGCCTTCCCCGCGTCACCCTCGATGATCTCAAGGGCGGGGACGCGGCCCACAACGCGGCCGCCATCCGCGCCGTGCTCGCAGGCGCGAAAGGCCCGTTCCGCGACATCGTGCTCTTCAACACCGCCGCCGCCCTCATCGTCGCCGGCATCGCGTCCGATCTTCGCGACGGCATGGCCCGCGCCGCCCGGTCGATCGATTCCGGCGCCGCCGCCCGCGCCCTCAAAACCCTCGCCGCCGTCACCAACACGCCGGTCTGAGCTCCGCTCATCGCGGCTGGTTCGCACCGAACAGGCCGGCGCGGCCTTCCACAGCCACGACGATGGCGCCGGCAATCAGGCTCGCCACCACGAAGCCCAGCGCCATCGGCAGCGGCGTGCCGTCGAACGCCCGGCCGGTCAGCGCCCCGACCATCGCGCCCAGCGCCGTGCTGAGCGAGCCGACCACCGACGACGCCATGCCCGCGTTGTGCCCTTGCGGCTCCATGGCGAGCGCGTTGAAATTCGGCGCCGCGAGCCCGAAAAGGAAGAACACCGCCGCCACCAGCACCGAGAAGACGGCGAGATTCGCGACACCGGCAGCCGCCGCCCCCGCCAGCGTCAGCGCCACCACGATGAACGCCGCCAGCGCCGTGTGCGACAGCAGGCGCATGCCCAATCGCCCGACGAGCCGAGCGTTGAGCAGCGCCGACAGGGCCAGCACCGACGCGATGGCGCCGAACGCCACCGGGAACGCCGCGCCGAGCCCGTAGACGTCGACGAAGATCTGCTGCGAGCTCGCCACGTACGACAGCAGGCACCCGAACATGAACCCCGAGGCCGCGCCGTAGGCCATCGTCTGAGGATTGAGCGCCGCCGCACGGAACGCCTCACCGACGCGCATCGCTGGCGCCCGGCCGAGCGCCGCCTCGCCCGTCTCAGGCAGCCGCGTCCACGCCCACGCCGCGGCGACGAGTCCCGCCACCAGCAGCCCGGCGAACGCCCACCTCCAGTCTCCGATGTGAATGAGCGCCTGCCCGATAGACGGCGCCAGCACGGGAATAACGATGAACACCATCATCGTGAACGACATCACGCGCGCCATCTGCCGCCCGCTGTAGAGATCCCGCACGACGGCGATGGCCAGCACCCGCGGCGAGGCGGCGCCGAGCCCCTGCACGAGGCGCGACGCCAGAAGCCCGGCGAAGGTATCCGAGGCCAGCGCGCCGAGCGTACCAGCGACGAAGATGGCGAGCCCCGCCATCAGCACCGGCTTGCGCCCCATGTGATCCGACATTGGCCCGTAAACGAGCTGCCCCACCGCGAACCCGGCCATGTAGACGATCACCACGAGCTGCCGGTCGTTCTCCTGGCTCACATGCAGGGCCCGTCCGATCTCCGGCAGAGCCGGCAGCATGATGTCGATGGACAGCGCCGTCAGTGCCATGAGCAGCGCCGTCAGCGCCACAAATTCACCGAAGGGAATGGCCAGCGCGGATCCGGCCGCGATATCGGGCGGCTTCACCGGCGTCGTCGGACCATGGTTCATGGAGCGTCCTGGGGAGCGTTGCGGGAGGGGACCGCCTCGGACGGCGGTGTCTCCCCCCATATGAGGGCTTGTCCGCCTTGAGGCAAATGCGCCGCAGGAACCGGCGTCCGATCTTCCGCGTCTAGGTCAGGCGAGAGGTCTCCGACCTCCGCCGCCGTCCGATGGAGGACCGCATGACCATTCCTCGGCACCCCGATACCCCACACCCCGCTCCTGGCGCCGCGCCGTCATCCGGCGACGTCGCCGAGCGCGCCCTGCGCCGACACTTGCGCCATCACTGGAAGCGCTACGCCATTGAGGGAGCGATACTCGCCCTGCTCGGCCTCGTGGCGATCGCGCTGCCGGGCCTCGCGACCCTGGCCACCGCGATCATGGTCGCCTGGCTGCTGTTCGCTGCCGGCATCATCGGCGCCGTCTCCGCCTTCAGCGCACGCGAGGCGCCCGGATTCTGGCCCACGCTGCTGCTCTCTCTCCTCACCATCATCCTCGGCGCTCTGCTCGCCCTTCAGCCCATTGCCGCCGTGCTGACGCTCACCATGATCCTCGTCGCCTATTTCATCGCCCATGGCGTCACCGCTCTCGCCCTGGCGTTCAGCGTCCGCCTCCAGACCCGCAACTGGGCCTGGCTCGTCATCAGCGCCGTCATCGACTTCATCCTGGCCGCCATCGTGCTCTCCGGCTGGCCCGGCACCGCCGCCTGGGTCATCGGCCTCATGGTCGGCATCAACCTGCTCTTCTCGGGCCTGGCGCTGATCTTCGCCGCCATGGGGGCGGACGGCCGTACGCCCGCGGCGTGATGCTCGATGCGTGCCACCGGGCGGCAGGGATGCCGGCATCTCAGCCCCCGCAAGGTGACCTGCCCAGGTCTCCCCAGATCCTGGCCAGCCGCCGACCAGCCTGCGGCCGCAAAGCCATTTGCATCGGGGCGTTACTGGTCTAAGGGTCGGTTCCTATCCCCGACCTTGGCACCGGAAATTGCAATGACGCTCGCCACCAGCCGCCCGCACGATGCCCGCAGCCTGCCGCGCGCCCCGGCCCCGTCCGCCCCGCTCGCCGCCGCCATCGCTCGCGACGAGGTCCGCGGCTGGGCCATCCTCGCCGCCGGCTCTCTCGCCGTCGCCGGCGTCTTCGCCGTGCTCGTCGCCGCCTCTCGCGTACCCGGCAGCGACAAGGTGATCCCCTGGCCGGTCGCCTTCTTCGGCAAGGGGCTCGTGGTCCACGTCACCTTCTCGTTCGTCGTCTGGTTCCTCACCGTCTTCGCCCTGCTCACCGCCATTGTCACGCACAGGTTCGCCGAGGAAGGCTACGGGGCGACCCGGCTGCTCGTGCTCGGGCGCGTCGGCATGTCGATGGTCGGCCTGTCCTTCCCGATGCTGCTCCTCCCGGCTTTCTTCAACGGCAGCGAGGCCTCGCTCAACAACTACGTGCCACTGATCGTGCACCCGGTGTCCGAGGCGGGCCTGGCGCTACTCTTCATCGGCGTTCTGCTGCCCGTGATTCGCCTGCTCGCCAACCACCCCTGGGACGCCGGCGGCCGCGAGCCCCTCGCCCTGCCGGTGACGGCCGCCGCCCTCATCTACGCAGTCGCCTTCGCCGCATTCGTCATCGCGCTCGCCCAGACCTCCGGCAAGGCCGGGCAGGGCAAGGTCTACGAGGAGATCTTCTGGGGCGGTGGCCACATCTTGCAGTTCCTCAACTCCCTGCTCATGCTCGTGGCCTGGAGCGTGCTCGCCCGCCGCACGGTCCCCGGCGCCGCCAGCACGTGGGTGCTGGTCCTCGCCGCCGCGATGCTACTGCTGGGCGTCGGCGTCGGGCTCTCGTTCTATGCCGTCTACGGCTCCTTCACCCCCGAGCTGCGCATGGGCTTCACCAAACTCCAGTACGCCCTCGGTCCGCCGACGCTGATCGTCGCCTTCGCCATTCTCGCGGGGCTCGTCGCGGCCTGGCGCCAGTCCGGCCGCCTGCCCTGGGGCGAGCCGGCCTTCGTCGCCCTCGTCCTGTCGCCGGTCGTGTTCGGCGCCGGCGGCTATCTCGGTCTGTTCGTCGATGGCGCCGACACGCGCACGCCCGCCCACTATCACGGCGTCATCGCCGGCGTGAACCTCGCCTTCATGGGTCTGTTCCTGGCCCTCGTGCTGCCGGCGCTCGCCCGCAATCCCGAGACCACGCCCTTCCGCCTGCGCCTGCAGATCCTGCTGTTCGGCCTCGGCCAGCTCGTGGCGTCGATCGGCCTCTTCGTCGCCGGCGGCTACGGCGCCCCGCGCAAGGTGGCGGGCGCCGCCCAGGGCCTCTCCGACCCGGCCAGGATCGGCATGTACCTCAACGGCATCGGCGCGCTCATCGCCGTCATCGGCGGCGTCATGTTCATCTGGACCGTGCTCAGGGCCTTGATGCGCAAATAGTCACTCGGCCGCCTGATTTCAGACGACGCAAAAATACGCGTATCCGCCCCAACGTTCAGCAGCGTGCGGCACACGTGTGGAATGGCTTCCCGCTGGCAAGGCACCGTTCCATGCAGCGTGAATGCTTGTCGGCCAATGCTTCCGTGACTACCCCGGCCAGGATCGCTATGGATCTAGCGAAAGCGAAGATGGATCTCATGGTTCGCTCCACTCGATATACCGTCGGGTGAACAATACATCTGCGGCGTGGCCTCAACAATCACCCGCTCTCGCAATACTCCCATTACGCTTGTCGACAATAGCGGTGCTCGCCTGTGATGCGGCCCCGCCGCGCATTCATCGAGGTTATCGTCCTGTTGCGGACCATGGCCTCGATCAGCACGGACATCGCGCGTTCACGTCCTGAAACCCGACGGAAGTGCAACAAGCGCGAGTTTGTGATCGTTGCAATCGTCGTCACCCTCGGCGTGTTGGGCTTCATGGATTGGAACAGCCGGCAGAGCACGCTCGTCAAGGCGCCGGGCGTCGAGATCAAGAAGAGCTGACGCTGGCACCCGCTCCACCGGCGTGCGCGGAGGTCAAGCCTCCAGCCGTGCCAGTGCCGACGACAGCCGCTTGACCACGCCGTCCAGCTCGGCCTTGCGCTCGCGCGCCTCCTCGATGGCCTCCGGCTTCGCCTTCTCGATGAACGCCGGGTTGTCGAGCTTGGCGCTCATCTTGGCAATGTCGGACCGCGCCGCGTCGATCTCCTTGGCGAGCCGCTTCTTCTCAGCCGCCATGTCGATGATGCCGGCGAGCGGCAGCGCCGCCGTGGTGTCCTCGAGCACGACGAGCGCCGAGCCCTTCGGCGCTGCTTTCGCGCAGCTGAGGTCGTCGAGACGCGCCAGCCGCTTCACCGTCTCCTCGTGGCGCCGCGCCCGCGCCTTGAGCTTGTCGTCCGGCCCGACCAGGACCAGCGGGATCTTGGCCCCCGCCGGCACGTTCATCTCCGTCCGCACGGAGCGCACGCCCGAGATGAGGCGCACCACCCAGCCGATCTCCTCGTCCGCCTCCGCATCGGCGAGACCCGAGAGCTGCGGCCACTGGCTCAAGGCCAGCATCGAGGTCCGCCCCTCGCCATGCTCGACCATGTGCGCCCACAGCTCTTCCGTGATGTAGGGCATGAACGGGTGCAGCAGCTTCAGGATCTGGTCGAGAACCCACGCCGTCGTCGCCCGTGTCTCGGCCTTGGCGCGCTCGTCGTCGTCGGCCAGGATCGGCTTGATCAGCTCGAGATACCAGTCGCAGAACGTGCCCCAGACGAACTCGTAGAGCGCGCCCGCCGCGTCGTTGAAGCGGTAGCTCTCGATGCCGGCCGTCACCGCCGCCGCCGCCCTCTCTGTCTCGCCCGCGATCCAGCGGTTGAGCGTCTCCTTGATCGACTTGGGATCGAAGTCGCGCTTGCGCACGCACTCGTTCTGCTCGGCGAAGCGCGCCGCGTTCCACACCTTGGTGGCGAAGTTCCGGTAGCCTTCGACCCGCGCGATCGACAGCTTCACATCCGAGCCCTGCGCCGCCATCGCCGCCATGGTGAAGCGTAGCGCGTCGGACCCGTAGGACTTGATGCCCTCGGGGAACTCCTTCTTGGTCTCCTTGGCGATCTTGTTGGCGGCTTCCTTGTTGAGCCCCGCCGTGCGCTTCGCCACCAGTGCGTCGAGCGAGATGCCGTCGATGATGTCGAGCGGGTCCATCACGTTACCGCGCGTCTTCGACATCTTATGGCCCTGCCCGTCGCGCACGAGCCCGTGGATGACGACGTCGCCGAACGGCACATCCTTCTGGAAATAGAGGCCCATCATCATCATGCGGGCGACCCAGAAGAAGATGATGTCGAAGCCCGTGACCAGCGTGCTGGTCGGGTAGTAGCGCTTCAGCTCCGGCGTCTGGTCCGGCCACCCGAGCGTCGAGAACGGCCACAGCGCGGAGGAGAACCACGTGTCGAGGACGTCCGGATCGCGGGTGAGCGCAATCTCCCCTCCCCCTTGCGGGGAGGGGCTGGGGGTGGGTGTGGGTGTCTTCGACACCGCGTAGTGCTTCTTCGCCAGCACCTTTGCCTCGGACTCGTCATGAGCTACGAACACCGCGCCATCAGGCCCATACCACGCCGGAATCTGGTGCCCCCACCACAGCTGCCGCGAGATGCACCACGGCTGGATGTTCTCCAGCCAGCGGTAATAGTCGTTGGCGAACCGCTCCGGCACGAACCGCGTCTTGCCCGCGCGCACCGCCTCGAGCGCCGGCTTCGCCAGCTCGCCCGCGTTGACGTACCACTGGTCGGTGAGCCACGGCTCCACCGCCACATGCGAGCGGTCGCCGTGCGGCACTTGGTGCGCGTTCGGCTCGATCTTCGCCACCAGCCCCAGCGCATGAAGGTCCGCTACGACGCGCTTCCTCGCCTCGAACCGGTCCATGCCACGCAGGTGCTCGGGGATCCCGGCCGCGCTCGCCGCCTCTCCCGCGATCACCTTGGCGAAGGCATCGAAGATGTTGATCGGCGGCACCAGCTTGTCGGCGTGCCGCTTGCCCACCTCGAAATCGTTGAAGTCGTGCGCCGGCGTGATCTTCACCGCGCCCGTGCCCTTCTCCGGGTCGGCGTAGTCGTCGCCCACCACCGGGATCTTCCGCCCCGTCAGCGGCAGGATCACGTTCTTGCCGATCAGGTGCTTGTAGCGCGACTTCTCGTCGGTCGGATGCACCGCAACCGCCGTATCGCCGAGCATCGTCTCCGGCCGCGTCGTCGCCACCTGGATGAAGGTCGTCGCGTCGTCCGGGTTGTACGTCGCACCCTCGAGCGGGTAGTTGAAGTAGTACATGTGCCCGCTCGCCTCGCGGTCGAGCACCTTGCCGAGCTTGTCGAGGTCGAGCGCGACGGCGTTGCCCTCGCCGTCCTTTTCGCCGCGGCTCCACTTGAACGAGCCCTTGCACTCGACCTGCATCACCTCGAGGTCGGAGATCGCCGTCTGGAATTTCGGGTCCCAGTTGACGAGTCGCTTGTCCTTGTAGATCAGCCCCGCCTTATGCAGTTCCACGAACACTTTGAGGACGGCTTTCGACAGCCCCTCGTCCATGGTGAACCGCTCGCGACTCCAATCGCACGAGGCGCCGAGCCGCTTCAGCTGGTTGATGATCGTGCCGCCACTCTCAGCCTTCCACGACCAGACCCGCTTGAGGAACTCCTCGCGCCCGAGGTCGCGCCGCCCCGGCTGACCGTCCGCGGCCAGCTTGCGCTCCACCACCATCTGCGTCGCGATGCCGGCGTGGTCCGTCCCCGGCTGCCACAGCACGTCCTTGCCGCGCATGCGCTCGAACCGCACCAGCACGTCCTGCAGCGTGTTGTTGAGCGCGTGTCCCATGTGCAGCGAGCCGGTGACGTTCGGCGGCGGGATCACGATGCAATAGGTAGGCTGGCCCAGGCGGTCGGCGCGGCCGGCCTTGAAGGCCTCCGCCTCGTCCCATTCGGCGCGGATGCGCGGCTCGATCTCGGCCGGCTGGTAGGTCTTCTCGAGCATGAAAAGAGCGCTTCTCTGAATGCGATGGACGGGCGGTCCTACGACCCGCCCTCCCGCGGTGTCAACTGCGAGGCGGGGACCATAGCCGAAACAGAAACGGGGCGCACCCTGGCGCCCCGCCACATCTCGCCTCGGCCAATGCCTCCGCTTGTGCTTCTATTTGTCGTCCTCGGCCGCCTTCTGGATGTCGGCCTGCAACTCGGCCAGCTCCTTGCGCAGCGCCTTCTCGACGATCCGCGGCATGTTGGACTCGAGCCACTTGCGCAGCATCGGCCGGAGCAGCTCGGCGACCGTATCGTCGAAGACCTCGCCCCGCGCCTCGATGGCGCCCTCGTGCCCGATAGCGACCGACGTGCCCACGAGCTTCAGCATGGCGTCCGCGCTCGGCATCGCCGCCGTCTCCCCGAGCCCGTCATGCGTCCCAGCAACATCGGCCGGGCCATCGGCGGGCGCCAACCCGTGCGCCGGGTGCACGCCACCGATGAACGCCTCGGCCGACGCCACCACGGATGGGGCTGGTGCCGTCTCCATCTCATGCTCGCCCGCCACGGAGGTGGCATCCTGTTCCTCGTCGACCGCCACCGGAGCCGGCGCCGGCATCAACGGCTTGCTCAGATCGAAACCAGTTGCCGATCCCGCCGACAGCCCTGCGACGAGCCGGTCGAGCACGGAAGCAACCTCGTCGACCGCCGCCGTCACCACGGCGGTGTCGTCGAGCCGTAAAGGAGCAGGTTCCGCCACAACAGGGGACTCGCCCGGCGTCTCTGGTTCGGCCGCCGCGATGACCTCCGGCGCGGAAATCTCGGGAGCAGAAGTCGCAATGACCTCGATGGCCCCGCCCTCGGGCTCGCGCGAAATCTCAGCGTGAGTAATTGCGCTCTCGCTCACCTCATCCGGTCCGGCCTCGAGCTCCGGAGCGATAGCCTCGGCCGCCTCCGGTTCCGCCTTCACGACCGCAACCGCGGGCCCGATGGCGGCGATCAGCTCGAAGCGTGAATCCTCAGGCCGCTCCCGCGCCGCGACAACATCAGCCGAGCGAATTGGCGGCACCGCCGCATCACGTTCTGTTTCACCCTCCGTCACCGCGGGCGCGATCGCCATCGGAGCCGGCGGCGGCGCCATGCTGGCCGCCGGCATCGCCGCGATGATCACCGGCTCGGTCGGCGGCGCCGACACCAGTCCGGGCAGCTCGGGCTCGCTTCGCACGGCGCCCCGCGGCCATCCCGCGGGCTCCGTCGCTGAGCCGGCCGGCGCCGACGGCGCCTCCGGGGACTCGGTCACGTCGAGCGATGGCCGTCGCGACGCGGGCGACCGCCCCATCGGCAGTTGGAACGGATCGGACTCGCGCGCAGCGGTACCCGCCGGCCCCGGCAAAGTCGGAAGCGCCGGCCCCTCGGCGGCATCCAGCGAAGGCAGCCGGGCTGCGGGATCGGCGGAGGTCTCCGGTCGCGGCCGCGAGACCCGCGGATCACCATCGAATGACGGCGCCACGCGCGCACGCCCCCGCAAATCCATCGGCGCCAAGTCCTTCACCACCGCCCCCGGCGGCGTCGGCGCCTTGCGAGGCAGGGGAGACGTATCCATCAGGTCCGCGAGATCGTCGTCGACGGCGCCGAGGCCCACAAGCTTCTCCTGCTCCGGCGGATAGGTCGCGACAGAGCGAAGCGCGTCCGCCAGCCGTCCCCGCGGCGGCACCGCTGCTGGCTCGGGCACCGCCGGCCTCGCACCGAAAATCGGCTCCAGAGCAGGAGCCTGGGTGCCGTTCAAGCCTGCCGCCTCGCCGCCCTTTACGGCCGCGGGTCGAGCCGGCGGCATGCCCTCTGCGAGCATCCTGCGCACCATGGCCAGGCTCTCTTCAAGGCTCGGCTCCTCGATCGGTTCTGGTTTGCTCATCGAAGCCCCTTTGGCGGCGCCGGCCCGACGGCTCCGGCTGCCGCGAAACCGCGACTCCCTGCCTACAACGGCGGAGGCCACGCATCAATCGCGCGCCGGGCGGCGTCCTCAGCTCTTCTGACGCGCCCAGGCATCGGCTCTGGCATAGATGTGATCATGGGCGAGCATGTGGCGGCGGCCACGGGACCGGCCTCAGGCCGCGTGACGGGGAAGCTGAACCCGCTTCAGCCCTTGGTCGGCTTGCCCAGCTTCATCGGCTCGCGATCGGTGCGCGTGCCCCAGGCGTCGAAGAACTCGCGCCGGCCGTCGCCATGAGTGATGTCCAGGCCGAACCACTTGCGGCGGACTTCCTCGTAATGGATCTCCGGGTCGTAGACCTCGGCGACGACGTTGATGTAGGACGCATCAAGACGTCCGACCTGCGACAGCAGCGTATAGGCCGACACGACGAGATTGCGCTTGTCGGTCACCAGGTTGACCTGCGAATTGAGATACTCCTGCTCAGCGTTGAGCACGTCGAGCAGCGTACGCTGGCCGACCCTCTCCTCCTCGCGGACGCCGGCGAGCGCGGTGCGGTTCGCCTCGACCTGAATGCGGTCCGATTCGAGTTGGGCCCTCGCGGCCTGCAGCTGCGACCATGCCTGTGTCACGCCCTGCTGGACCTGCGTCCGCGTCTGCTCGATCGCCTGCAGCGCCGCGACATGCGTGTGCTTGGCCTGGCGAACCTGCGCATAGACGCGGCCACCTTCGTAGATCGGCACCGTCAGCCGCCCGGTCACGACACCCTGCGTCGATTCCGCGATCTGGCGAGAAGGCTCGATCGTGTCGCTCAGCGACGCCGTCACGTCGACGGAAGGCAGCAGCTGGCCACGGATCTGATCCACCGTGTAGCGAGCCGCCTGCTCGTTGTAGAGAGCCGCCACGACGAGCGGATTTTCGCGCGCACTGACGCCGATCGCATCGGTCAGCGACTTCGGCAGGATCTTCTCCGGCGGCTTGGTCTCCACAAGGCCGCTGGGAGCATGTCCGACGACCTGCTCGAATGACGCGCGGCTCGTCTTCAGGTTGGCTCGCGCGAGATCCAGCTGCGATACCGCGCCAGCCCGCCGGGCCTCGGCCTGCGCGACGTCCGTCTTGGTCACCTCGCCGACGGAGAAGCGATCCTTGGTGGCCTTGAGCTCGCGTGTGAGAACCTGGACGTTGCTCTCCTGCAGCCCCACGATGGCGCTGTCGCGCACGACGTCCATGTAGGCCGTCACGGCCTGCAGCAGCACCGTCCGCTCGGCATCGCGCAACGTTTCGCGCCCGGCACGGACCGTGGCTTCCGCAGCATTCACGGCGTTCGTGGTTTGAAAGCCGTTGAACAGGTTCTGCGTGATCTGTCCCTGGTATTGCTGAGGATAGAGGTCGCCGTTGGAGTTGCCGATGTCCGGCCTGTTGTGCGTGTTCTGGTAATTGAGGGTGCCAGTGGCGCTGACCTGTGGCAGGTACCCCGAGCGTGCGATCGGCACGCCCTCATCGGTTGCTCTGAGCCGCGCCCTCTGCGCGTCGAGCGCCGGATTATATTGATACGTCGCGGCCAGCGCCTGACGGAGACTCTCCGCAGCCGAAGGCGACACCGAGCAGAGCAGCGCCGCCATTGCCATGGCCGCTCCGCCCAACGGCACCCGCCGCTTCCGCTGCTGCGTTGCAGGCAACCCGCTCATGCCACCGTTCCGCTGTTCCAACGTTGAAAAGCTACGCCCTTGGGCAAGAACTCTCGACGCAAGACCAGCACAGCCCAAACACACGGGGAGATTCGATCTCACCACTACCGGTTATTAAGCCATCACGGGGACCGTAAGAAGTGGCGCGGTGACGTGACCGGCTCAGGCGGCAACAGCCGTTACCAAATTCACACACCGGAGGGAAAACCTGAAATCACAATCACCAGGGCTAATTCAGCAGCTTCAGCAGGTTGAGAGCGTTCGTTCCGCTGCCGGCCCACCACCTGCACCCCGAAACCCACCTCTTTTTCAACCAGCGGATTGCAAAGGGCGGAACTGATTCTCGAGCCGAATCAGTTCGAGCCCGGCGCTCAGAGGGCAAACGCCGCCGCCTTCTGCAGACCCGGCAGCAAGGGCGCCTGGGCCTCGAACATCACGGTGCCGTCGACCAGCCCGCCGATCCGCCGCCACAGCATCGCTTTGCCGAGACCGCCGGACACCACGATCCCGGCCATGCGCCCGCCTTCAGCCAATTGGTCGATAAGGGCCTGCGGAACCAACTCGACTGCGCCGTCGAGAAGAATGACGTTGTAGGGTCCCTCGGCCGGAGCTCCGACCGCAAGATTGTTCTTGATCACCGCCACGTTGGCGCTGCCCGAAGCCGAGAGCGCCGCGGAGGCGGCCTCGCTCAGGGCCGTCTCCGGCTCGACGGCCACTACGGCGCGCACCATGCGCCCGAGCAGCGCCGCCGAGTACCCGGTGCCCGCACCGACCACCATCGCCTTGTCGCCGACGTCCGCCTCGAGGAGCTGTGTCAGCCGTGCCAGGGTGCGCGGCGCCATCATCGATCGGCCCGCACTCCCGCCGCGGCCGGGCGACAGCACCACCTCGCCGTCCATGTACGCCACGGCCTTGGCCGCCGCCGGAGCGAAAGCCTCGCGCGGCAGCTCGAGCATGGCGCGGATCACGCGCCGGTCCGTCACGTCGCTCGGACGCACCTGCGATTCCACCATGTTCTTGCGTTGCAGCGCGATGTCGGCCATCGACCCCTCTCCATTCCGAAACCCGAGGCAGCTGCAGGGACGCCGCCGCCGGGCAAAATCGCGCGGACCTTATCGCAACCGCCATGCCTCTGCCAGTCGGCCTTTCGTGTGCGCGCGAGCCGCCGTGGCATGGGTGGAGTAGTCGCGCACTCATTCGGACTGCGGCGCCAGCGCCATTCGCCAAGGGGCACGAGATCTGCAAACTGCCCTCCGCATCATTACCTCGCGGACGACTCGAATGGAGTACCGCCGAACGGCGATTGTACCCCGCGCCATGCTGTGCTAGACGCTCGTCTCCTCGCGCCTCCACACCACGCACGGTGGCGCGCCGCGACGCTTCGCCTGTTTGGCGGTCTGGCGTGCAGGCGGAAAGGACGGCCACGTGGCGGAGTGGTGACGCAGCGGACTGCAAATCCGCGCACCCCGGTTCGATTCCGGGCGTGGCCTCCAATCTACCCCGCCATTCTGAGCAGTATCACGCCGGCCATTGTCACTGCGATCCCGGCTAGATCCAGCCGCGTTACCCGCTCCCGGAAATAGATGATCGAGACCACCAACCCGAACACCGCCTCGATCTGCCCGACGGCGATCACGTACGAGGCGTTGGCCATCGAGAACGCGGTGAACCAGGCGATCGAGCCCAGCGCGCTCGTCACGCCGATGAGTGCCGACAGCTTCCGATGCGCAATGATGGACTTCAGGAACCCGGGCTCCCGCCGTGCCAGCCAGGCGCCGAGGATGACGCACTGCAAGGCGGTCACCGCCACCACCGTCGTCGCGCCCCGCTCCGCAGCCCCTGATGCTCCGAGCGACAGGCTCGCTTCGCGGATCGTCAAATTGCACAGCCCGAAGCTGGCGCCGATCACGAGCCCCGCCCTCACCGCGCGCCAGTCGGCGTAGGCCGCGAGCCCGGTGGCCTCCTTCCCCACCGGAACCGACAGCAGCAACGCTCCCGCGAAGCACAGCCCGATGGCCGCCCAGCCGGGTCCGGAAATCGACTCCGAAAACGCGAGCCACCCGATCAGGGCCGTAAAGACGAGGTTGGTGCGCGCCAGCTGATTGGCCACCGCGAAATTCTTCAGCTTGTAGAGCCCGAGCAGCGCCGCCGTGCCGATGTTCTGCGTCACTGCCGCGATGAGGCACCAGCCGAGAAACGCCACCGAGATGCTGGGATGCGATCCGCTACCCGGCGCCGACAGCACGGCGACCCACGCGAGCATCACCGGCAGGCCGAGGAGCGATCGCACGTAGGTCGTCGTCAGCGTCGACAGCCGCTCGGTCATCCGCTTCTGCGCCGCCGTCCGCACCGTCTGCAGCGCGGCGGCCAGTACCGCAAGCCAGATCCAGGAATGGCTCATCGGCCCCGCCCCGGCGAGCGCGTCAACTCACGGCTGAGGTCCGCCCGCGCCCTTGCCCTGGGCCGGAGCGGCCTCGGCGCTGGCCGCCGCCGGCTTGCTCTTCTTCCTGGCGGGCTTCGGTGCGTCATCGGCCTGGCCGCCCTTGACCTCGGCGGCTGGCCTCTTCTTCCTGGGCTTGGCTTCAGCAGGGGGATCCCCCTCAGCCGCCTTGGCATGCTTCGCCTTGGGCTTCACAGCCGCCACGCCGGCCTCCTCGCCGGCCGCGGGTTGCGGCTGCAGCGCCGCGCAGCGGAAGATCAGCTGCTCCTCGACGCTCATGAGCTTGGCGATCTGCTCCAGACGGTCGCGACTTAGGTTCGCCCGCGCCCACTCGGGGCCACGTTCCATGTCGCGCCGCGTGCCGGCGGCGACGAGACGCGCCTGCTCGCCCCGCAGCCCGTCGCAGGCAACCGGATCGAGCCGCTCGGCCCTGGCGCCGGCCGGAGCCAGCACCAACGTCGCGACGAGGAGAGATGTACGCTTCATCCGATGACCCACGGCGATGCGCCCGCGCGGCGGGCTTCCGGCGCCGATTGTGAACGACGACCATGCATCGCCGCAAGTGCCCCTGCGCGGCGCCGGCACGCGGCGGATATTGCTCTTACGCGTATGCGCCGATGATGCCGAGGAAATCCGAGGCCTTGAGACTGGCACCACCGACCAGCGCGCCGTCGACGTTGTCCACGCTCATCAGCTCCTTGGCGTTGGAAGGCTTGACCGAGCCGCCATAGAGGATGCGCATCTTGCCACCCTCCGCGCCGAATCGCGCCACCAGGTCGGCGCGGATCGCGGCGTGGATCTGCTTGACGTCGTCTGTGGTCGGCGTCAGCCCGGTGCCGATCGCCCACACCGGCTCATAGGCGATGATCGTGTTGGCGGCCGTCGCCTCGTCCGGCAGTGACGCCTTGAGCTGGCGGCTGATCACCGCCATGGTCAGGCCGACCTTGCGCTGTCCGTCGGTCTCGCCGATGCACACGATGGCCTTCAGACCGGCCCGGTAGACAGCCTTCGCCTTGGCGCGCACCTCGGCGTCACGCTCGCCATGGTCGGCCCGGCGCTCGGAATGCCCGAGGATCACCGCCGTCGCGCCGGCATCCGCCAGCATCTCCGCGGCGATGTCGCCCGTGTTCGCGCCGGATACCGCGGTATGACAATCCTGCCCGCCCACCTCGAGCCGCGAGCCCTTCGCCAGCTCGGACATGGCCATGACCAGCGTCGCCGGCGGGCAGATCATCACGTCGGCGGCCGGCTTGAAGCCCGGCGCCGAGACGGCGTCGCGCACCGCCAGCGCCTCGGCCACGGCGGCCCTGAGGCCGTTCATCTTCCAGTTGCCAGCGATCAGTGGCCGCACACCTTCCGTCATATCCCGTCTCCGCAATCCCGCCTGCCCCAAAAGGATCAGGGTTTCAGTCCCTCGCCGCCCTGGCGGCCAGCTCCAATTGCCGCGCCCGCCCGCCGCTCGAACCTCGGCCTTGCTTTCCCGGACGCGCTGCGCTTCATATCATGCCGAACGCCCCCGTCACGCGCGGGAATCCTCCTCATGCCTGCGGCAAAGCGGACGCCCCGAAGCGCCCCGCCGGCCGGCCGCCACGGATACGACAGCACATGCTCGACACCATGCGCCGCGGCGCCAATACCTGGATCGCCAAGGCCCTGTTCCTCCTCCTCGTCGGTGCCTTCGCCGTCTGGGGCATCCCGCACGACTTCCTGTCGTCCCGTGGCGCCTACCTGGCCAAGGTCGGCGGCACGACGATCTCGGCCGACGACTTCCAGCAGGCCTTCCGCAACGAGCTCAATCAGCTGTCCCAGCAGTTCGGCCGCCGCATCACGCCGGAGCAGGCCCGCGCCTTCGGCCTCGAGACACAGGTTCTCCAGCGCCTCATCGGCACCGCCGCCTTCGACGCCCACGCCCACAACCTCGGCCTCAACCTTTCCGACGACACCCTCATCGAGGACCTGAAGCGCGATCCCGGCCTGCAGGGGCCCGACGGCAAGTTCTCCAGGGCCAATTTCGAGAATGCGCTGCGCCAGATGCAGCTCAGCGAGCGCGGGTTTCTCGTCCTCAAGCGCCAGGACGACCTGCGCCGCATGCTCACCTCGTCGCTGACGGGCGCTATCATGGCTCCGCAGCCGACCGTCGATCTCCTCCACGCCTACCGCCAGGAGACGCGCTCCATCGAGCACTTCACCATCGATGCCGACAAGTCGGTGAAGGTCCCCGAGCCCGACGAGGCCAAGCTCAAGGACGCCTATGAGAAGGGCAAGTCGGCGTTCATGACGCCGGAGTACCGAACCCTCGCCGTGCTCGTCCTCTCCACCGAGGCTCTGAAGTCGCGCATCCCCGTTACCGACGATGAGGTCAAGGCCGCCTACGAGGCCGAGAAGGAGCGCTACGAGACGCCCGAGCGCCGCCGCATCCAGCAGATCGCATTCAAGGACAAGGCCGCCGCTGAGAAGGCCAAGGCCGAGATCACCGGCGGCAAGAGCTTCGCCGACGTCGCCAAGGAGGCCGGCGCCAAGTCCACCGACATCGACCTCGGCCTGCTGACACGCAAGCAGCTCATCGATCCAAAGATCGCCGAGGCCGCCTTCTCGGTCCAGAAGGACACGGTTTCCGGCGTCGTCGAAGGCCGCTTCACCACCGTCCTGCTCCGCGTCACCGAGATCCAGCCCGGCAAGCAGCCGAAGCTCGACGAGGTCAAGGACCAGGTGCGCGACAAGATTTTCAAGGAGAAGGCTTCCGCGGAGATCCAGAAGATCCACGACGCCATCGAGGACTTCCGTGCCGCCCAGAAGCCGCTCAAGGAAGCCGCCGAAGCGCAGAAGTTGCCCTATTTCGACGTCGCCGCGCTCGACCGTCAGGGCAAGACGCCGGACGGCAAGACGGCGCTCTCCGTCTCCGGCGCAGAAGCCATTGTCACCGCCGGTTTCGAGGGCGATCCCGGCGTCGAGCGCGAGGCCGTCGACCTGCCCGACGGCGGCTACGCCTGGGTCGACGTCAAGGGCGTCACGCCCCCCAAGCAGCGGCCGTTCGAGGAGGTCAAGAACGACGTCAAGGCCGCCGTCGTCGCCGACGAGAGACAGCGCCTGCTGGCGGAGCTCTCGGCCAAGTTGGTGGAGCGCGCCGACAAGGGCGAGCCCATGTCAAAGCTCGCGGCCGAGACTGGAGGCAAGCTCGAAACCGCCTCGTCGATCACGCGGCAGGTCACGCCACAGGGCCTCGATCAGTCGGCCGTCACCTTGGCCTTCGGGCTCGCCAAGGACAAGGCCGGCACGACCGACACGGCCGACAAGAAATCCCGCGTCGTCCTCAAGGTCACCGACATGAAGGCCGCGCCGCCGCCGACCAAGGAGCAGTCCGACCGTATCGCCGGCGAGCTCAAGCAGCAGCTCGAGAACGATATCATCGGCACCTATGTCGCGGCGCTCGAGCAGCGCCTCGGCACCACGGTCAACGACGCGGTCCTGAAGCGCGCCCTGGGAAGCGAACGGCAATGACGACCACCGAGCTGACGTCGCGCCGGACCGGGACCACCACCTTCGAGACCTCGCCATCCCTCGAGGACTTCACCGCTCGCTACGGCGAGGGCCGGCCGCAGGTGCTGTCCACGCGCCTCGTCGCGGATCTCGAGACCCCCGTCTCTGCTCATTTGAAGCTCGCCGCCGGGCAACCCTACAGCTTCCTCCTCGAATCCGTCGAGGGTGGCGCCGTGCGCGGCCGCTATTCGGTGATCGGCTTCGCCCCGGATGTGGTCTGGCGGGCAAACGGCAACCGCGCCGAGCTGAACCGGACTCCTTTAACGAAGCCCAAGGCATTCAAGGCCGACAAGAAGCCGGCGCTCGAGAGCCTGCGCGCGCTCATCGCCGACAGCCGCCTCGACCTGCCACTCGACCTGCCCGCCGTCGCGGCAGGCGTCTTCGGCTACATGGGCTACGACACCATCCGCCTCGTCGAGAAACTCGAGAACGTGCGCCCCGACGAGCTCGGCGTCCCCGACAGCGTCCTGATCCGTCCCACCATCATCGTCGTCTTCGATGCTATCCGCGACGAGATGCTCGTAGTCACCCCGGTCAGGCCGGAGAAGGGCGTCACGGCGCAGGCCGCCCATGAGGCCGCACTCGCACGACTAGCCGGCGTTGTCTCCGGCCTCGAGGCCCAGCGCCCCCTGTGTCACGCGCTCACCGACGAGAAGCTCGCCACGCCCGAGCCGCGCTCCAACACGACACCCGCCGAGTACATGGCGATGGTCGAGCGGGCCAAGGAGTACATCGTCGCCGGCGACATTTTCCAGGTCGTGCTCTCCCAGCGCTTCTCGGCGCCGTTTCCGCTGCCCTCGTTCTCTCTCTACCGCGCGCTGCGCCGTCTCAATCCGTCACCGTTCCTGTTCCACCTCGACCTCGGCGATTTCGCCCTCGTCGGCTCGAGCCCCGAGATCCTGGTCCGCGTCCGTAATGGCGAGGTCACCATCCGGCCCATCGCCGGCACGACGCGCCGCGGACTGAACCCGGGGGAGGACCAGCAGCTCGCCGAGCAACTCCTGGCCGATCCCAAGGAGCGCGCCGAGCACCTGATGCTGCTGGACCTCGGCCGCAACGATGTCGGCCGCGTCGCCGATATCGGCACCGTCGAGGTCACCGAGCAGTTCGTGGTCGAGCGCTACAGCCATGTCATGCACATCGTCTCGAACGTGGTCGGCCGCCTGGCCGAGACGCACGATTCGGTCGACGCGCTGATGGCCGGCTTCCCGGCGGGCACCGTCTCCGGCGCCCCCAAAGTCCGAGCGATGGAAATCATCGACGAGCTCGAGAAGTCGAAGCGCGGCCCCTATGCCGGCTGCGTCGGCTACTTCTCCGCCGACGGCGAGATGGACACCTGCATCGTGCTGCGCACCGCGCTGGTCAAGGACGGCGTATTGCACGTCCAGTCGGGCGCCGGCGTCGTCTACGACTCGATCCCCGAGAACGAGCAGCAGGAGTGCATCAATAAGGCCAAGGCGATCATCCGCGCGGCCGAGGAGGCCGTTCGCTTCGCCAGCAGGGGATCCGCCGGTGGCCCCGCCTCTGGCAACGGCGGCGCCTTCGCCTGAATGAAAAAAGGGCGCGGAATTCCGCGCCCTTCGCACCATTCAGTAACTTCTGACGCGCCCTTACTCGTCGAGCTCGATGCACTCGTCGTCGTCGGGGTCGCACTCGGGCAGCGCCGTGTCGGCGAGGGAAACGACGGCCGGATCGCGGTCGGCCGGCTCATCGTACCAGTACCAGTACCAGAGGCCACCAGCCAGCAGCGGATAGTACCACCGGTGCCAGCGCTTGCCGCCATGGCGGAAGAAGAATGCCTTATGGCCGTGGTGATGCCCGTGCAGCCCCGCGATGTGCTTGGGATTGTGCGCGATGTGCGCCGGCTTCACGAACGAGCCCGGCTTGGTCTTGAACCCCTTCTGACCCGAGAAGGCTACCACCTTGGTCTTGCCGGAGGCGAACTTCAGCGTCTTGGCGTGCCCGCCGATATGGCCGGTCTTGGTCAGCGTCTTGCCGGTCGGCGTCACCTTGGTGATGGTTTTCGTCGTCTTGTGCACCGTCACGGGCTTGTGCACCGTCTTCGGCGTCACCGTCTTGACGGTCTTGGTCGTCTTCACCGTCTTCACGACACGCGGCTTGGCCATCGGCTTGACGGTCTTTCTGGCAACCGGTTTGACCACCGCCTTGTGCTGCACGTGCTTATTCGGCGCGGCCTTCGCCGATGCCCCCGGCAACACCACCAGAGCGGCTGCGGCAAGCGCCAATCCTGCTGCGGACAGCAGGCTCGAAACTAGCTTCATTCGATCCTCCCGTTCCGGGTGGCGACGATCGTCGACCGTTCTGACCACGACGGAATGTTGTTCATTCTAGCACTCCCCGAACGTCCGTCACCATCGCGATTTCGCTCGGACGCGGCCCGTCTTGAATTCCGCCTTCGTCTCGGGCATTGCATGGCTTGATGCTGACCCTCTGCCTCCTCCGCCACGCCAAATCGAGCTGGGACGATCCTCGCCAGGACGATTTCGACCGGCCGCTCACCAAGCGCGGCACCCGGGCTGCCAGCGAGATGGGCCGCTGGCTGGCGTCCCACGACATGAAGCCCGATCTCGTGCTCTGCTCGAGCGCCGTACGCACCCAGGCAACCCTCGCTCTATTGTTGCGCGAGCTCGGCGCCCCGCCGCCGGCGGTCGACATCTCTGGCGCGGTCTACCTCGCTCCGGCGGGCGACATGCTCGACCTCGTCAAGGCTGTTAAGGGCACGCCGGGCCGCGTCCTGGTCGTTGGTCACAATCCCGGCCTGCACACCCTGGCGCTTTCCCTCATTGCCACGGGCGAGCGCTCCGAGATTGCACGTCTCGCGATGGGCTTCCCGACCGCCGCCCTGGCCGTGATCACTTTCGAGATCAGCCGCTGGAGTGATGTTCGACCGGCGTCGGGACGCCTCGACCGCTTCGTCTCGCCGCGCTCCCTGGGGTGACTTTTCGGCCACGGAAGTGTCGATCACAAAACCGAGAGTGCAATTGTGCGCCGCAGCAATGCGCGACGTAGACGCCCGCTCTGCGGGACTCCGCCGCCAGAAACAACCGCGTGCACCGCAAAAACCAGAGTAATCCTGCGCTATTTACACTGGCACACCAGCGAGGCTAACTTGTCGCGGGGCGAAGTGTCTCACCCTCTCCAGGCCATGAGACAGCTCCGCAACCGTCGCGCTCCCGATCCATCCGGCGACAGACCGGCAGACAAGAGCGAAGCGAGGAGGACCAAAAAACATGAACATGCAATTCTCACGACGCCAGTTCCTGAAGGGGACGGGCGCGGGAGTTGCGGGCACGGCGCTCGGAGCATTCGGCTTCGGCGGCGTCGAGGTGGCGCTGGCCCAGGCCGCGCGCCCCTTGAAGCTGGCAAAGGCGACCGAGACCCGCAATACCTGCCCGTACTGCTCCGTCTCCTGCGGCATGATCCTCTACAGCCGCGGTGATGTCTCCAAGGGCGAGAAGGCCGAGATCTTCCACGTCGAAGGCGACGTCGACAATCCGGTCAACCGCGGCACGCTCTGCCCCAAGGGCTCCGGCGTCCTCGACTTCATCCACTCCAAGCAGCGCCTCACCCAGCCGATGCACCGCAAGCCGGGCAGCGACAAGCTGGAGCCGGTCTCCTGGGACTTCGCGATGGATCGCATCGCCAAGCTGATGAAGGAGGACCGCGACGCCAACTTCATCGAGGCCAACAAGGACGGCGTGGCGGTCAATCGCTGGCCGACCATGGCCTTCCTCGCCGGCTGCGCGACCTCGAACGAGACCGGCTGGTTGACCTGGAAGGCCATCCGCGGCCTCGGCATCGTTCAGACCGACAACCAGGCCCGCATCTGACACGCCCCGACGGTGGCCAGTCTGGCTCCGACGTTTGGCCGTGGCGCGATGACGAACTCCTGGACCGACATCAAGAACGCCGATGTCGTTCTCATCATGGGCGGCAACGCCGCCGAGGCGCACCCGTGCGGCTTCAAGTGGGTCACCGAGGCCAAGCACCACAACAAGGCGAAGCTGGTCGTCGTCGACCCGCGGTTCACCCGCTCGGCATCGGTTTCGGATCTCTATTGCCCGATCCGCGCCGGCACCGACACCGCGTTCCTGCTCGGCGTCATCAACTACCTGCTGACGCACGATAAGATCCACCGCGACTATGTCGCCAACTACACCGACATGTCGTTCGTGGTGAAGGAGGGCTTCTCCTTCGACAGCGAGCTCGGTCTCTATTCCGGATACAACGCCGAGAAGCGCAGCTACGACCGCGCCTCGTGGGACTATGAGCTGGGCCAGGACGGCTTCGTCGTCCGTGACAACAGTCTCGAGAACCCGCGCACCGTCTACCAGATGCTCAAGAAGCACGTCTCCCGCTACACGCCGGAGGCGGTCGAGCGCATCTGCGGGTCGCCCATGCCGAAGTTCCTCAGGGTCTGCGAGATGATCGCGTCCACCGGGAACGGCGAGCGGGCGATGACGATCATGTACGCCCTCGGCTGGACACAGCACAGCTACGGTGCCCAGACCATCCGCTGCGCGGCCATGATCCAGCTCCTGCTCGGCAACCAGGGTATCCCCGGCGGCGGCGTCAACGCGCTTCGCGGACACTCCAACGTCCAAGGCCTCACCGACCTTGGCATTCTGTCGAACGCCACGCCCGGCTACATGGGCATGCCGCTCGACAGCGAGCCGACCCTGGACGCCCACCTCGCCAAGCGCGACTTCCGTCCGCTGCAGCAGAACTCGGTCAGCTTCTGGCAGAACTACAAGAAGTTCTACGTCAGCCTGCTCAAGTCGATGTACGGCGAGGCGGCGACGGCGGAGAACGCGTTCGGCTTCGGCTGGCTGCCCAAGTACGACAAGTCCTACGATGTGCTGGCGATCTTCGACCTGCTCTACCAGGGCAAGACCAACGGCTTCGTCTGTCAGGGCTTCAACCCGCTGCTGTCGGTGCCCAACAAGGCCAAGCTGACGGCGGGCCTGTCGAAGCTCAAGTTCCTGGTCTCGATTGATCCGCTGATCACCGACACGGCCAAGTTCTGGGAAAATCACGGCGAGGCCAATCCGGTCGATCCGTCGAAGATCCAGACCGAGGTGTTCCTGCTCCCGTCCAACACCTTCGCCGAGGACGATGGCACGTTCACCAACTCGTCGCGGACGTTGAACTGGCGCTGGAAGGCGGCCGAGCCCCCGGGCGAGGCCCGCACCGACATCGCCATCATCGCCGACCTCTTCAACCGCCTTCGCGCGCTCTACGCGAAGGAGGGTGGCAAGGGAGCCGAGCCGCTGCTCAAGGTCGACTGGTCGTACAAGAATGCCAAGCTACCCTCCACCGACGAGCTCCTTCGCGAGCTCAACGGCAAGGCGCTGAAGGACATCGCCGATCCGGCCGATGCAACGAAGCAGCTCTACAAGGCCGGCCAACAACTCGCGACCTTCGTCCACATGAAGGACGACGGCTCCACCTCGGGCGCCTGCTGGATCTACACCGGCTGCTACACGGAGAAGGGCAACATGACGGCCCGGCGCGACAACGCCGATCCGTCGGGGCTCGGCATCCACCCGACCTGGGGCTTCGCCTGGCCGGCCAACCGCCGCATTCTCTACAATCGGGCCTCGGCGGACCCGTCCGGCAAGCCGTGGAGCGCGCGCAAGAAGTACATGGCCTGGAACGAGGCCGACAAGAAGTGGGGCGGCCCCGACGTTCCCGACTACGGGCCGACCCTCGCGCCGGAGAAGAACGCCGGACCGTTCATCATGAACGCCGAAGGCGTCGCCCGCCTGTTCTGCCGCAAGCTCATGGCGGATGGGCCCATGCCGGAGCACTATGAGCCGTTCGAAAGCCCGGTCGCCAATGTCTTGCACCCCAAGACATCGTCGAGCCCGGCGGCCCGCGTGTTCAAGGGCGATCTGGAGCAGTTCGGGACGTCGAAGGACTTCCCATATGTCGCCACCACGTACCGCCTGGTCGAGCACTTCCACTGGTGGACCAAGAGCGTGAAGCTCAACGCCATCGTTCAACCCGAGTTCTTCGTCGAGATCTCACCCGAGCTCGCGGCGGAGAAGCGGATCAAGAACGGCCAGTGGGTCCGCGTCTGGTCCAACCGCGGCTCCGTCAAGGGCAAGGCGGTGGTGACCAAGCGCATCCCCGTGCTCACCATCGACGGCAAGAAGGTGCACACCGTCGGCATGCCGATCCACTTCGGCTTCGTCGGTGAGACCAAGAAGGCCATCGGCGTCAACTCGCTGACCCCGTTCGTCGGTGACGCCAACACCAACACGCCGGAATACAAGGCGTTCCTGGTCGACATCGAGCCGCTGTCCAGCGGCCCGGCCGTGAGCTGAGGGAGGAAGCCATGTCGCAACTGCAACCGGCTTTCGACCTCGTCAAGCGCTCGGCTACGACGGGCTCTCTGCCCGCCGCCAAGCCGGCGACCGAGGTGGCCAAGCTCATCGACGTCTCCAAGTGCATCGGCTGCAAGGCGTGCCAAGTGGCCTGCATGGAGTGGAACGACCTGAGGCAGGATGTCGGCGAGAACGTCGGCGTCTACGACAACCCGCACGATCTCTCCGAGAACGTGTGGACGCTGATGCGCTATGCCGAGCATGAGAACGCCGAGCGCGACACGCTCGAGTGGCTGATCCGCAAGGACGGCTGCATGCATTGCTCCGACCCGGGCTGCCTCAAGGCCTGCCCTGCCCCCGGCGCCATCGTGCAGTACTCCAACGGCATCGTCGACTTCATCTCGGAGAACTGCATCGGCTGCGGCTATTGCGTGAAGGGCTGCCCCTTCAACATCCCGCGCATCTCCAAGACGTCGAACAAGGCCGCCAAGTGCACGCTCTGCTCCGACCGGGTCTCCGCCGGTCAGGGCCCCGCCTGCGCCAAGGCCTGTCCGACCAAGGCCATCACGTTCGGCTCCAAGGACGACATGAAGAAGCTCGCGGCCGAGCGCATCGAGGATCTCAAGGAGCGCGGCTACGCCAAGGCCGGCCTGTACGATCCTCCGGGGGTGAAGGGCACGCACGTCATGTACGTGCTCCACCACGCCGACAAGCCGTCGCTCTACGCCGGCCTGCCCGACAAGCCCGAGATCAGCCCACTGGTCGAGGCCTGGAAGGGCATCACCAAGTACGCTGGCCTGGCGGCGATCGGCACGGCGGCGGTCGTCGGCTTCCTCCACTACGTCGTCAACGGTCCCAACCGCGTGACGGCCGAGGACGAGGCCAACGCCGCCAAGCTGAAGGAGAAAGCCTGATGGCCTCCGCTAGCCAATCCAAGACCACCGTGCGCCGGTATACCGCCGGCGCACGGGCCAATCACTGGGTCACAGCCCTGAGCCTCATCGCCCTGGCGCTCTCGGGAATGGCGCTGTTTCATCCGGCTCTCTTCGGCCTCACCGCCCTTTTCGGCGGCGGCGCCACCACGCGCTGGCTGCATCCCTGGATCGGAGTCCTTCTGCTGGTCAGCTTCTCCGGGCTCTTCCTCCGCTTCTGGCGGCAGAACCTGTGGAGCCGCATCGACAGCACATGGGTGAAGAAAAGCCGCGCTGTTCTTGCCGGTCACGAGGAGGAGATCCCTGAGATCGGCAAGTACAATGCGGGCCAGAAGGTGATGTTCTGGGGCATGTCTCTGCTCATCCTGGTGCTGTTCGCCACCGGCCTGGTCATCTGGGACGAGCAGCAATCCGCTCTCGGCATCGCCTTCGCCATCGACACGAAACGCGCCGCCGTGCTCATGCATGCCCTTGCGGCCGTGGCGATCATCCTGTTGTGGATCGTCCACGTCTACGCGGCCTTCTGGGTCAAGGGGACGGTCAGCGCCATGACCCGGGGTACCGTCACCGGCGGCTGGGGCTGGCGCCACCACCGCGGCTGGCTGCGCGAGGAGATCGCCAAGGAGCGCAATCACTCGAAAGTGCATCCCGCCGAGTGAAATGTTGGACTAGAGAGAGACAGCCGGGCGTTCACCGCCCGGCTGTTGTCGTGAATGTAAACAAGCAAGCCACAAGAGGGTCGGATGCCGCGTGACGGTTCTCCCCAACTCCCGGCAGGCGCGGTGCCCGCCGAAGCCATGAGCATCGGCGAGGTCGCGAACCCGCCCTTTGCCGTCGTCCCGAAGCCATCGCGGCTCTTCCTTCACCGCGCCGAGCGGTTCGAGGCGCTGGCCCCCGGCCACCAGATCGAGACTTATCTCCGCTTCCTGGCCGGCATCTGCCGGGCCCAGCACAATGCCCAGGCTGGTCTGCCGCAACCCGCCCTTCCTTCGCCGCAGCGGCTTCAGCAGAGCCGGGATAATGGCCTGCCGCCCTTGTCCGTCGGCACCCTGCCGAGCGACGACGCGGGTGAGCGCACCTTTGTCGCCCTCCTCGATGCGCTCCGTTCGGAGGATCTGACTGACACCTCGCGCACCGTGCTCGAGAGCGTCGCGGCTGCGTCTGCGGAGGATCGCAATGCCATGATGGTCGCCATCCTCCTCGATCAGATCCCCGAGGACGAGATTGCGCAGCATGTGCTCGCGGCAGCAGCCGTGCAGGTCCACATGACTCGACTGGCCGCCCAGCTCGACCCGGAGAAGCTCGTCCGCATCGCCGACGGCGCCTGTCCCACCTGCGGGAGCGGCCCGGTATCCAGCGCCATTGTCGGCTGGGAAGGCGCCAGCGGCACGCGCTTCTGCACCTGCTCGATCTGCGCCACTCAGTGGAACGTGCCGCGCATCCGCTGCCTGACGTGCGGCTCGGAGAACGGCATCGCCTACCACTCGCTCGAAGGTGGCAACGGTCACGTCTCCGGCGAGACCTGCGAGAGTTGTAAGTCCTACGTGAAGATCTTGCACCAGCATAAGGACGCGAGCCTCGATCCCGTCGCCGACGACGTTGCATCCCTCTCCCTCGACCTCACGCTGGGCAGGGAAGGCTGGCAGCGCGCCGCGGTGAACCCGTTCCTTATGGGCTACTGAGCGAGCGCTCTTCCGCCGCCGGCAGGCCCGGCAGCCCCCCTCATACCATTTGGAGCCTATCCGCCGCCTCGCGGAGCAGAGCACATGACCAAGCCCACCGGCCCCATTCCCTCCGTCGACGAGGTGCTTCGCTCCGATGCCGGTCGCGTGCTTGCTGCGCGCCACGGCCACTCTGCCACGCTTGCCGCCGTGCGTTCGGCCTTCGATGATCTGCGCGCTGCCCGCGCAGCGGGCGCCTCCATCTCTGGTGATCGCGCCGCCGTCGCCGCCGGGCTCGCCACCGCCGCCGGCCAGGCGCTCACCGCGGCAGAAGCGCCGCGCCTGCGCCGCGTCTTCAACCTGACCGGCACAGTGCTACACACCAATCTCGGCCGCGCCCTCCTGGCCGAAGAGGCCATCGCCGCCGCGACCCAAGCCATGCGCTCCCCCGCCGCCCTCGAGTTCGACCTCGAGGGCGGTCATCGCGGCGAGCGGGACGATGCCGTGCGCGGGCTTCTTGTCGAGCTGACAGGCGCCGAGGACGCCATCGTCGTCAACAACAATGCCGCCGCCGTTCTCCTTGTGCTCAACACGCTGGCGCTCAACCGCGAGTCGATCGTGTCGCGCGGCGAGCTGATCGAGATCGGCGGCTCCTTCCGCATGCCCGACATCATGGCGCGCGCGGGAACGCTACTGAAGGAGATCGGCACGACCAACCGCACGCACCTGAAGGACTACGCCGGCGCCATCGGCCCCGAGACCGGCCTCCTGCTCAAGGTCCACACCTCCAACTACCTCGTCCAGGGCTTCACCAAGGAGGTCGGCACCCAGGAGCTCGCCGCGCTCGGCCGCGAGAAGGGCATCCCTGTCGTCGATGACCTCGGCTCCGGGACGCTCGTCAACCTCTCGCGCTTTGGTCTGCGCCGCGAGCGCACCGTGCAGGACGCCGTCCGCGACGGCGCCGGCCTCGTCACATTCTCTGGCGACAAGCTGCTTGGTGGGCCGCAGGCCGGCTTCATCGTCGGCCGCCGCGACCTGGTCCAGGCCTGCGCGAAGAACCCTATTAAGCGCGCCGTGCGCCTCGACAAGGTGCGCCTTGCCGCGCTCGAGGCCACGCTGAAGCTCTACCGCGACCCAGACCGCCTGCCCGAGCGGCTTCCCACGCTGCGTCACCTGACGCGCCCCGTCCGTGAGATCATGGCCACGGTCGAGCGCGTGCTGCCCCGTGTTGCCGAGGCCCTGCATCCCGCCTTCTCCGTCGAGCCCGGCATGTGCGACAGCCAGATCGGCTCCGGTGCCCTGCCCTTGGAAACCATCGAGAGCGCCGGACTGGTGATCGCACCGCGCGAGAGCAAGGGCGCGGGCCGCCGGCTCGAGGCCCTCGCCACCGCGCTCCGCGGCCTTCCGATCCCGGTCATCGGCCGCATCGAGAAGGGCGCCCTTCTCCTCGACCTCCGCTGCCTGGACGACGAGCCGGGCTTCCTCTCCCAGCTTTCTGCGCTTCAGCTCCCGGCCCCGGAGCCCACGCCATGATCGTCGGCACCGCGGGCCACATCGACCACGGCAAGACCAGCCTCGTGCGCGCGTTGACCGGCGTCGACACCGATCGCCTGAAGGAGGAGAAGGCGCGCGGCATCACCATCGAGCTCGGCTTCGCCTACTGGCCACGACCAACGGGCGTTACCATCGGCTTCGTCGACGTACCGGGCCACGAGCGCCTCGTCCACACCATGCTCGCGGGCGCCACTGGCATCGACTACGTCGTGCTGGTCGTCGCCACCGACGACGGCGTCATGCCGCAGACGCGCGAGCACCTTGCCATCATCGACCTCTTGGGCATCTCACGCGGCATCGTCGCCTTGACCAAGGCCGACCTCGCCTCCCCGGAGCGCCGCGCCGAGGTGACGGCCGAAATCGCAAGCCTTCTCTCTCCCACCGCGCTCGCGGGCGCCGAGATCGTTCCCGTCTCGGCCGCCACGGGCGAGGGCATCACCGATCTCGCCGCCCGCCTCGATGCCGCCGGCGCCGCCGCCACGCGACGCGCCACCGGCGGTCGCTTCCGTCTTGCGGTCGACCGCACCTTCTCGCTGGCAGGCGCCGGCACCGTCGTCACCGGCACCGCGCTCTCAGGCCGCGTCTCCGTGGGCGACCGCGTCGTCGTCTCGCCGTCGGGCATCGAGGCCCGTGTCCGCTCGGTGCACGCTCAGAACTCGACCGCCGATCATGGCGAGGCGGGCCAGCGCTGTGCATTGGCTCTCGTCGGCCCCAAGGTCGATACCGCCTCCATCCACCGCGGCGACGTCGTGCTCGCCCCCTCGCTGCACGCGCCGGTGAAGCGCCTGGACGCCCGCCTGACCGTCATGGCGAGCGAGCGGAAGCCGGTCGGCCAGTGGATGCCCGTGAAGTTTCACCACGGCTCTGCCGAGCGCGATGCCCGCGTCGTCGTCCTGAGCGACGGCGCTATTGCCCCCGGCGCCTCCGATTTCGTCCAGCTCGTCCTCGACGCACCCATCGCCGCCGCGGCCGGCGACCGCTTCATCCTGCGCGACATCTCCGCCACCCGCACCATCGGCGGCGGCGTCATCCTGGATCTGCGCCCCCCCGAGCGCCACCGCCGCACGGCTGCCCGCCGCGCCGACCTCTCGGCGCTGGCCGATCCCGACCCCATCGCCGCCATCTCCGGCATCCTCGCGGGTGAGAAGGGCTTCCTCGACCTCGACGCCTTCGCCCGCGACCGAGCGGCCTCGGAGTCCCTTCCCTCCGCTGCCGCTGAAACGCTTGGCCTCGTTGTCCTCTCCGCGGGCGAAGCACGCATCGCCATGCTGCCCGCCACATGGCAGCGCTATGCCGCCGACGCCGCCGGCACGCTCGACCGCCTTCACGAGGAAAAGCCGGATCTTCCCGGGCTCGGCCAGGAGCGCCTGCGTCTCGCGCTAAAGCCACGCCTTCCTGCACCGGTCTTCGCCGCTGCCCTTGCCCGTCTGGTCGCGGACGGCACCGTTGTCATCGATCGCTCTTGGGTTCGGCGTCCCGGCCACGAGGTCCGTTTCTCGGAGGAAGAGGAGAGCATCTGGGGCCGCGTTCGCCCGCTCCTCGGCGGCACCGAGCGCTTCCGCCCGCCGCGCGTGCGCGATATTTCGAAGCTGCAGTCCATCGACGAGGGCTTCGTCCGCCGCTTGATGAAGCGCGCCGCCCGCCGCGGCGACATCGACGAGATCGCCCAGGATCATTTTTTCCTCGGCGAAACCGTCGTCGAGATGGCCGATATCGCCCGCGGCCTGGCCGCCCAGGCGGCGGACGGACAATTCGCCGTGACCGCCTTTCGCGACCGCCTCGACAACGGTAGAAAGGTGGCCATTCAGATCCTGGAGTTCTTCGATCGCCAGGGCCTGACCATGCGGCGGGGCGACATCCGCCGCATCAACCCGCACAAAGCGGACCTGTTTTCGCGCGCTCCCGCTTCGGCCGATCCAGGCGTGGCGCGCGACGGAGGAGAATCGTCCCCGGTGGGGCGTCCGGACTTCAAATCCGGGGAGGGTCGCGAGACGGCTCTCGGTGGGTTCGACTCCTGCCTCCTCCGCCAATCCACCACCGGAGCCGACCGATGAAAGCCGACGCAAGATCCTTCATCGCCGACCTCGAGCTTGCCGCCACCAGCGCCCAGCGCGAGGAAATCGCGTTCCGCGAGAATATCGCCGCGGAGATCACCAGGCGCGAGCGCGCCCGCCAGTTCGCCTTCCGCCGCCTCGATCTCGCGCGCACGATGTCGGCCGCCGCCGCCAGCGCGGAAAGCGAGGAGGACGCCGTCGCCCGCCAGCTCGCCGCCTTCAAGCGCGAGCTCGATTGGCATTCGGAAAGCGACGCCAGAAAGCGCATCCTGGACGCCTGGCGCCCGGTCGCCGCCGCGGTCTGGAGCCACGCCCGGCCCGATGATGCGGACGCGGCACCTCCCGCCTCCGTCCCCGCCGCCATGCTTGCCTTCGAGGACTGGTACCGTTCGGAGCACGGCAACGACTTCCTCGCCCTATTCGATCAGGAAATCCCGGAGATGCCCGTTGTCGAGTTCTGATGGCCAAGACTTCGAAAGCTGGATCGCCCGGCGCTATGCCGAGTCGAACGGCTTCACCGCGCTGGTTCTGCTGCTCGCAACCTCGGGCGATGCGATCACCCCCGTCTCCTCCTCCTTTGTGCACGTCGTCGGCACGCAGGTCCCCTGGAGCGGCATGGTCGGCATGCTCGACGGCTCCGGCCGGCAATGGGATGCTGTTGCCATGTTCCCCGAGAGCGCGCCGGGCGGCGGCCCATTGGTCGAGATCGTCGCCAAGGCACGCCTTCAGCAGCGCATTGACGAGCTCTCCGCCGATCCTATGCAGATCGCCGAAGGCAACCTGTTCGACCGCCGCGGCCGCTCGATCCACATCACCGTCGAGGACGCGTGATGTCCGGACCGGACGGGGACGCCGAAGCGGTGGTCAAGGGCTGCCGCTTCCCGACGCGCCTATACTACGATGTCGCAAACCACATGTGGTACGACCCTCAGCCCGGCAGCCTCGTTCGCGTCGGCATGACGGTCGTCGCAGCCGCGCTCGCCGACAATCGCATCTTCGCCTTCACGCCGAAGCGCGTCGGCCGCGACCTCGAGCGCGGCCGGTCGTGCGCCACTGTCGAAAGCAGCAAGTGGGCGGGCCCCGCGCGCATCGCCTTCGACGGCATCGTCGAGGCCATCAACGAGGATCTGATGGACCGCCCCGGCCTGCTCGCCAGCGATCCCTACGGTGACGGCTGGATGCTCCTCGCCCGCCCGTCGCATGATAGTGCGCTCGCGGGCCTCGTTTACGGCGCCTCGGTCGCCGAAGCCTATTCGCGCTGGATGGACGACAACGATTTCCCCGGCTGTCAGGCTCAGGGCGCATGAACGGTTCCGAGCCAATCGCGCGGACTCACCTCGTCCTCGTCGGCAGCGGTCACGCGCATGTCACCGTCATCCGTGCGCTCGGCATGCGGCCCGAGCCCGGCCTCGTCGTCACGTGCATTGCCAAGGAGCTGGAGGCGCCATACTCCGGCATGCTGCCGGGCCTCGTCGCCGGCCACTACACGGACGACCAGTGCCACATCGACGTCGTGCGGCTCTGTAACTGGGCCGGCGTGCGGCTCATTCACGGCGTCGCCACCCGCGTTGACAGGGACGCGCGGCGCGTAGAGATCGAGGGCCGCGCGCCGCTCGCCTACGACTTCCTGTCGATCGACGTCGGCATCACGCCCCTGCTCGACGGCATCGAGGGAGCCGCCGAGCACGCCCTGGCCGTCAAGCCCATCTCCACCTTCATGCCGCGCTGGCGGAAGCTCGAGGCGGCGGCGCTGACACCGAAAGGTCCGCGCCGCATCGCCGTCATCGGATCGGGAGCCGCCGGCTTCGAGCTCGTCCTTGCGGCGCGCTACCGCCTCCTCGGCGCAGCCGCCTCAGCCGGTCTCGATCCGGGCGCCTTCCAATTCACGCTCATCGGCACCGAGCTGCTGCCGAGCCACAACGCACGCGCGCGCGCCCTCGCACGAAGGGAGCTCGGCCGCCAGGGCGTCGAGCTCATCGAGGGCGAGATGGCCGCCGCGATCCATTCCGATCACGTCCGGCTCGCCGGAGGCCGCAAGATCCCGGCCGATGCCGTCATGGCCTCGACGCGCGCCGGTGCCGCGCCGTGGTTCAAGTCCTCCGGCCTGCCGGTCGACGGCCACGGATTCCTGGCCGTGCGCCCCACCCTCCAGCTTCTCGACGACGATGACATTTTCGCCGTCGGCGATTGCGCTCACGTCCTCGAGCACCCGCGCGAGAAGGCCGGCGTCTTCGCGGTGCGCCAGGGCCCGCCGCTGACTGAGAACCTGCGCCGCCGCGCGCAGGGGATGGCCGCCGAGCCGTTCGTGCCCCAGAAGCAGTTCCTGACCCTGCTCTCGACCGGCGGGCGCCACGCCATCGCGGCTCGCGGCAAGTTCATCGCGCTCTCCGGAGCCTGGATCTGGCGTTGGAAGGACCGCATCGACCAGGAGTTCATGCAGGCGTTCAACGACCTGCCGACGATGGCCGGCGCCTCCAGCGAGCCGGAGGACATGCGGTGCGCCGGCTGCGCCGCCAAGGTCGGACCCGTCACGCTCGCCCGAGCCCTCGACCGGCTCGCTCCATCGGGTCACGTGTCCCGCGACGACGCCGTGATCATCGAGGAGGGCGGACCGACCCACCGTCTGGAGACCATCGATTTCCTGCGCGCCTTCTGGCCCGAGCCTTACGTGTTCGGCGAGATCGCCGCCGTCCACGCCATGAGCGACATCTTCGCCATGGGCGGCACGCCGGCGCACGCTCTGGCCAATGTCGTGCTGCCCTACGCCGCCCCGACCCGCACCGAGGAGGATCTCTATCAGTTGCTCGCGGGCGCCCGCGCCGCGCTCGAGCGCGAGGGCGCTACCCTCCTCGGCGGCCACTCGAGCGAAGGCGCCGAGATGTCCGCCGGCTTCTTCGTCTCTGGCCGGGTCGAGCCCGCGCGTATCCTGCGGAAATCCGGCCTCCGGCCCGGCGACAGGCTCATTCTCACCCGCCCGCTCGGCACCGGCGTTCTTTTTGCGGCACTCATGCGGGGCGCGGCCCGCTCGTTCGCCATTGATGAGGCCCTCGCCTCCATGCGCACGTCAAACGCCACCGCGGCTCGGACGCTCGCCAAGCACGGTGCAACCGGCTTGACCGACGTCACCGGCTTCGGCTTGGCCGGCCATCTCCTCGAGATGCTCGAGGCATCCGACGCGTCCGCAACGCTGGCGCTGCCTGAACTGCCCCTCTACCGCACGGTTCTCGACCTTGCCCGCCAGGGCATTGCCTCCACGCTGCTACCCGAGAACCAGCGCTTGGCATCTGCACTAGACGGCGCCCTCGACCCTTCGACGCTCGCCGTCGTCTTCGATCCCCAAACCTCCGGTGGCATGCTCGCCGGCATCCCGGCCGTGCGAGCCGATCAATGCCTCTCGGCTTTGCACGCCGCGGGCATCACGAAGGCGCGCATCATCGGCGATGTCTTGGACGCAGCGCCTGCCCAGCCGCGCCTCCGCTTCACCGGCACGCTCTGAACCTTCTCCCCGAACGCAAGACGGGCCGGAGTTGCCTCCAGCCCGCTCGAAACCGCGATCCTGTCGCCGTCAGCTCAGTTGAGCTTGCCCTTCAGCGCCTGGATGCTCTCCGCGATGAGCTGACCGCCCGCGTCGCCGGACGCCTTCGAGCGCAGGATGCGCTCGGCCGCCATGATCGCCGCGTCCACCGCGGATGAGCGGACTTCGCTGACGGCCTGCGCTTCCGCACGCGCGATCTTATCCTCGGCAAGCTTCGTCCGCCTCTCGACAGATTCGGCGAGATTCTTCTTCGTCTCGGCCGCCATCGCCTCGGCCTCGCGCTTGGCCTCCTCGATGATCGCCTTGGCCTCGTCCTCGGCGGCAGCCGCCTTCGACTTGTAGTCGGCCAGGATCTGCTCCGCCTCGGCGCGCAGCTTCCGCGCCTCCTCGAGCTCCTTGGCAATCACCTGGGCGCGCTCGTCGAGGCTCTTGCCCAGGAGGGCCGGCACCTTCAGGTAGAGCAGGATGCCCACGAAAACCAGGAAGGCGAGGAGCACCCAGATCTCGGGATTCTTCAGCGGATCGGACATGTTCCTCAGCCCTTATTCGGCGGCCGGAGCCGCGAGCGCCTTGCGCACCTCGTCCGCCGACGGCGCCGAGCCGGTCAGCCGGGCCACGATGCTGGACGCCACGTCGACGGCGATGTCGTTGACGCTCGCCAGCGCCTTCGACTTGGTCTCGTGGATACGCTTCTCGGCGTCGGCCAGCTTGGCATTGAGCTGCGCCTCGAGCTCGCTCCGGCGCTTCTCCACCTCGCCCGACAGGCGATCCTGGTTCTCTTTCGCGATCGCCGAGGCCTTGCCCCGGGCGTCCGCATGGGCCTTCTCATAGGCCGCCAGCGCCTGCTCCGTCGCCGCCTTGGCGCGCTCGGCCGTATCGAGGTCGCCCTGGATACGATCGCGCCGCGCTGTGATCACGTCGCTGACGCGCGGCAGCGCCACCTTCTTCAGCAGCGCGTAGAGCGCCACGAAGGAGATCACCAGCCAGACGAGTTGCGGCGCCACGTTGTTGGGGTCGAGCGGCGGGAACACCTTGGGCCCGTGCCCTCCGTGCGGCACTTCGGTGCCGGCGTTGTGCTGGTTTGCCATCGCAGTCCGTGCCAGATCATTGCCAGACGCCGTCATGGGATCGGCGGGGCCACTCCCATGACGAGAAGTCCTGCGGCGGCGCGCTGCGGAACCGGAAAGTCCCGACGCGGGGCCGCCGCCGGATCGCGTATCAGGTGAACAGCAGCAGGAAGGCGATCAGCAGCGCGAAGATGCCGAGGGCTTCCGTCACGGCGAAGCCGAAGATCAGGCGGCCGAACTGGCCGTCGGCGGCGGAAGGATTGCGCAGCGCGCCCTGCAGGAACTGGCCGAACAGATTGCCGACGCCGATCGCCGCGGCGCCCGTGCCGATGGCGGCGAGACCGGCGCCGATGAGCTTTGCAGCTGCTGGATCCATGGAATTCTCCCTTCTTTGGATGTTCGCTTGAACCGATGATAGTTGCGAGTGCCGCGCCGGGTCAGTGACCCGGATGCAGCGCGTCGTTGAGATACGAGCAGGTCAGCATCGTGAAGACGTAGGCCTGCAGGAAGGCCACCAGCAGCTCGAGTGCGGTCAGAGCCACCGCGCCGATGAACGGCAGCGGCGCCAGCGCCGCCCAGCCGCCCGCTCCCAGCAGCATGATGATGAAGCCGGCGAAGACCTTGAGCGTGATATGTCCGGCCAGCATGTTGGCGAAGAGACGCACCGAGTGACTGACCGGGCGCGACAGGAAGGAGATGACCTCGATCAGCACCACGAACGGCAGGATCACGGCCGGCACGCCGGACGGCACGAAGAGGTGCAGGAAATGCATCCCGTTCTTGGCAAACCCGACGATCAGCACGGTCACGAAGACCAGCAGCGCCAGCGCCGCCGTAACCACGATCTGCGCCGTCACCGTGAACGTCACGCCCGGTATCGGGATCATTCCGAGCATGTTGAGGGTGAAGGTGAAGGCGAACAGCGTGAACACGAGCGGGAAGAACCGCATCCCCTGCTCGCCCATGCTGTCGCGGACCATGCCGGCGACGAACTCGTACGTCACCTCGGCGATCGATTGCGACCGGGTCGGCACCATGGAGCGCGCGCGCATGGCCCAGATAAGGAAGCCGACGCTGCACACGATCGCCAGCAGCATGAACGCCGCCGAGTTCGTGAACGAGGCGTCGATGCCGAAGATCTTGAGCGGAACGATCGGATGGATCTCGAACTGATGGATCGGATCGGGCATGCCGCTGCCGCCACCGTGACCTTGTGCTGCCACCTCTAGGCTCCCATCAATCTTCGTCGTCGTCCTTCAGGGGCTTCCCGATGTCGCCGCCGGTTTTGGCCGCGACCTCCCCCTGAACCTGCTGGTACGCTCTCGTCACATTGAGCACGCCGGCCGCGAACCCGAGGCAGAAGAACAGCAGGAACAGCCAGGGCCACGTATTGAACACCCAGTAGTCGAGGGCGTAGCCGATCAGTCCCCCGACAACGATCGCTCCCACCATCTCCGAGGCCATGCGCAGGCCGTAGGCCATGCCCTTGCGGTCCAGATCCGCGTCCTTGCGGGTCGCGGAGTGCCGGGCAGCCTCGGCCTTGCCGAGCTTCTGATCGAGCTCCGACAAGCGTCGCTCGAATGCCGCTCTGTCCTCGGGGCTGATCTCGCCCCGGCCAGAGCCGGCACCCTTGTCTGGGTCCGGCATGGAACGCATCCTCGGAGGGAAGCGGCTCGATGATCGGGGTCATCGACCGCGGCGGACCTTAGTGACCGGTCAGATGGGTGTCAAGGAAGCGGCGCTCCTACCATGGTCGCGAGCAAAGCACCGTCGCACCACGGCTTTGCGATGTGTTCCTGAGCGCCTGATATCCCCACGGAGGAACCATCGCCAGCAGCGTTCACGTCTGCGCTCCGAGCCAGAATGAGAGCCCCTTCCCGAGCAGCTCATCGTAAGGCACATAGTGCGTCCCATCGCAGGAGAAGTTAAGTGAAACCATGCCGTTGCAGATGTTGAGCGAGCCGGACCTCAGATAGATCGTCTCGTCGGCGAAGCGCAGTTTCGCGAACAACCTGAGAACTGGCATGATTTGCTCTCTCGGCACCACCGCCTTGGGATGGTAGGGCGCCGCCGGATAGGCGAGACAGATGTCCGGGTCCAGCAGCTCGCCAATCTCCAGGAGCCGGTAGGAGAACGGGTCGGAGGCCAGCCAGATCGTCGCCCGGCTGGACGAGAGATGCAGCTTGGCATGATACACGCCGCGCTCCGTCATCAGCTCGTTCACCACGGCCAGGATGTCATCGATGTGGTCGTCCATCTGGCTCTGGGCGCGCGTCTGCGCGAACAGCCCACCGCGGATCGCCGGATCTCCCTTGATCTGCCGCCACGCCGCGGCCTGCGGATAGACGTCCTTGGTCGCCGGCAGCTCGGAAAGGTCGTAGTCGGCACCGAGAAAGCCGATCAGCGCGCCCTCCTCGTCACGGATCACCTGCACGGCGGTGAGCATCGGGCGGCGGCGGTTGCGGCTGATATAGGCCTCGGACAGTCGGAAGTCGGTGGTGCCGATGATGCGCTGCATATAGGGGCGCCCCGACCGGTCGCGGCCGAAATGGGAGGCGTCCGGCCCGTCGCGAGTGATGTTGTCGACGATCTGCACGCCCTTGGCGTCGAGCACGAACAGGTGCTTGCAATTCGCGATTTCGGTCAGCGCCGCCGACAGCCGCGCTTCCAGCGCCGCCCGGTCGCTCAAGTCGTCCCGGCACGCCTTGGCGAGCTTGCGAAGCCCCTTCCCCAGCTGTGCCGCCAGCTCTTCCCGCTGACGCGCCACGGCCTCTTTGAGATTGATATCCACGTCGTCCCCTACACTGCCAGATCGCGGCGACGATAACGGCTCGCACGCGCCCCCGCCAGCGGCGCGCCGCTCATGCCGCGGCTTGCCGTCGGCGTCGGACGGTTGCTGCCGGCTGCGCTGGCGTTCTCCACAAAGATATTCAAAATTCGGCCTGCGGGATGACCTGCAATGTCCGAAGGCACCGGTGACCGATGAGCTCGCAGCCAGCAGAGCCGCGCGATGCGCCACGCGCAGGACCGAGCCGGTCCTGCCTGTGGGCGTCGCTGGCCGCGAGCTTCCTCGCGCTCTCCGCCGCGTTCTGGACGTGGGCACTCATCGACCTCGAGCCGGCGCTCGTATTCATGCCCCTGCATTGGGTCGTAGCCCCGGCGATTCTGTTCGCGGTGACATTGTGGGCTATGGCCGTTGCCTTCGGCGTGAAAAGACGCGGCCGCGGGGCGCTCGCACCGCTTGCGGTCTGCGTCGTCGCCTGGATTCTGCTCGCCACCGTGCCCTGGCTGCGGCTCTGGCTGGCTTTCGACTTCGCCTGGAAGCTCTCCGAGCGCGAGCGCATCGTCGAGGACATCCGGCGCGGCGTTCTCGGCCCCAACGTCGACTACAACGGCGCCATGGTCGCCCTCGGCCGCTCATACGCACACGTATCTGCGGGCGACAACGAGGTCGTGCTGGAACGGAGACCCGAAGGCCCGTGGGTTCTGTTCTTCACCTTCCGCGGCGTCTTGAACCACTACTCCGGCTTCCTGTACGTGCCGGAGGGGGGCAACCCCGAGACATTTAGCGATCTATCCGATCGCCGCCACCAGGTCGTGCCCTACGGCCACGGCTGGTACTGGGTGGCAAGGTAGCTCACACCGCCTCGCGGAAGCTCTGCGCTGTCTCGAGGTCGACCGAGACCAGCTGGCTGATGCCCTTCTCCGCCATGGTGACGCCGAACAGGCGGTTCATGCGCGTCATCGTCATCGGGTGATGCGTGATGACCAGGAACCGCGTGTCAGTCTCGCCCGCCATTTTCTCCATAAGCGTGCAGAAGCGGTCGACGTTGGCGTCGTCGAGCGGCGCGTCGACCTCGTCGAGCACGCAGATCGGCGACGGATTGGTGAGGAACACCGCGAAAATGAGCGACAGCGCCGTCAGCGTCTGCTCGCCGCCCGACAACAACGACAGCGTCGCCGGCTTCTTGCCCGGCGGTTTGGCGATGATCTCGAGCCCGCCTTCCAGCGGGTCCTCGCTCTCGATCAGCTCGAGCCGCGCTTCGCCGCCGTTGAACAGCGTCGTGAACAGCTGCTGGAAGTAGGCGTCGACGCGCTCGAAGGCTTCCTGCAGCCGCTTCTTCGCCTCGCGGTTGAGCTGGCCGATGGAGCCGCGCAGCTTGAGCACCGCCTGCTCGACGTCGGCCCGCTCCTTCTCCAGCGCCTCGTGCTGCTCGGAGATCTTGGACAATTCCTCGTCAGCCTGCAGGTTGACGCCGCCGAGCCGCTCGCGATCGGCCTTGAGGCGCGTGAGCTGGCGATCTGTTTCGACGAGGCTCGGCAGCTCAGCCCCTTCCTTCACGTCCGCCAGCGCCAGGCAGCCTTCCGGCGCCACCTCTAGCTGCTCGCGGATACGGCGCGCCTCCTCCTGCCGGCGATTGCGCGCCGTCTCCAGCAGAGTTTCCGCCCTGGCCCGCGCCTCGCGCTCGGCCGAGACAGCGAGCTGCGCCGCCCGCATCGCCTGCGCCGCGGCCCTCAGCGCCGTCTCCGTCGCCGCCAGACGATCGGCGGCATCCCGGCGTTCATGCTCGGCCTGCCCGATGGCATCACGGAGCTTCTCGCGCTGCTCCGCGAGTTGTTCGGGCAGGCCCGCGACCTCGTCGAGCTCTTTCCGGCACGCCGCGAGCCGGCTCTCCAGGGCGGCGATCTGCTGGTCGGCGCCAGCCGTGCGGCTCGTCCACCGCTCCCTCTCGCGCTCGGCGGCCACCCGCCGCTCGCTCTTCATCTGCCGCTCGCGCTCGATACCGGCCACGATCGCCCGAGCCTCGGCGACCGCGCCACGATGCGCCGCCACCGCCGCCTGCGCCTCCTCGAGCGCCTCGTCCGCGTCGGCGTCGTCAGCGAGCAGGTCGAGCGACGTCTCGATCTCCTCGAGTCTCTCGTGCGCGACGATCAGCTCGTCCTCGGCCCGTGCCTTGCTGTCGTGGAGCGCGGAGAGCCGCGCATCGGTCTCGCGCGCCGCCCTCTCGATGGTCGTCAGTTGCTCGCGCAGCGCCGACAGCCGCGCCTGCGTCTCGCGCCACCGCTGGCGCAGCTCGCGCTCCTCGATCTCGGCTTCGTGCGCCGCCTCCGTGGCGGTCTGCTCCGCATGGCTTGACGCATCCGCCAGCTCCCGCGCTTCCTCCTCGCGCCGTTCCAGCTCGGCGAGCCGGTTCCGCTCGGCCAGGCGGAGCGCCGCTGCGGAGGTGCCATGCGCGGCCGAAACGTATCCGTCCCAGCGCCAGAGGTCGCCGGCTTTCGAGACCAGCCGCTGTCCGGGCTTGAGATGCGGCTGCATCCGCCCACCGGCCTCCGCCGGCACCACCCCGATCTGTCGCAGACTGCGCCTGAGCTCGTCCGGCGCCTTGACGTATCGGTCGAGAGGCTCGGCGTCGCTCGGCAGCGCCGCATCCTCCCTCGCCGCCTCGATCAGACGCCAATGAACCGGTGCCGTCGGCGCGATCGGCGCATCGAGATCGTCGCCGAGAGCCGCGCCGAGCGCCTTCTCGAAGCCGGGCGTCACCGTGATCGCATCGACCACGGGCGGATATTCCGGATCGCGCTGCGGCAGCAGCAGCTTGGCGAGCGTCGCCCGCTCGGTGCCGAGCTTCTCCGCCTCGAGCCGCGCCTTCGCCGCCTCCTCGCGCCGCGCCTTCGCAGCCGCGGTCAGCTCGCGCAGCCGTTCCTCGGCCGCCGTCGCCTCGGCCTCGATGTCTGAAAGCGCCGCGGCGAGACCGTGCCCTTCCTCGGTCGTCGACTGCAGCTTCGCCGCGTCGGGCGCGCGCGCCGCCACCTCACGCACCTGCGAATCCAGCGCCTGCACCTGACGCTCGATGCGCGCCACAGCTTCCCGGCGCTCCGCCAGCCCGGTCTCGAGCGACCTCCGACGCGCCCGCTGCTCGGCGGCGCGCTGCGTCAGCTCCGCAAGCCGCTGCTCGGCCTTCGTCAGCTCCGCCTGTACCACCGTGAGCTTCCGGCGAGTCTGCTCTTCGGCGTCGCCGCCCTCGTCGGCCTCGGCAAGCAGCGCGATCTCGGCTTCGAGCCGCGCCAGCGCCTCGCGGGATTCCGACACCATGTCCCGCTCGCGCGCAATGTCCGTCTCCAGCTGGCCGGCACGCGCCGAAAGCTCCCGCTCACGCTCTGCGGTTCGCTGCGCTTCCTTCTCGAAGCTGTCTTGCTCGTGCTTGAGGCGCGCCAGCACGGCACCGCGAATCGCCTCGTCGTCGCGCAGCGGCTGGATCTGCGAGGCGAACTCCGCCTCCTCCGAGACTGCCCGCGATTCCAGCTCCACAGCCGCGCCGAGCGCCACGAGATTGTCGCGCAGCCGCGCCTCGCTCGCCTCGACCTCGGCCTGGGCCTCGCTCCAGGACAGATGCAGCAGCAGCGCCTCCGCCTTTCGAATCTCGGCCGAGATCTCCTTGTACCGCCGCGCCGCCCGCGCTTGACGCTTGAGGCTCTCGAGCTGCGTGTTGAGCCCGCCCAGCACGTCCCCGACGCGGGCCAGATTGGCCTCCGCCGCCTTGAGCCTCAGCTCCGCCTCGTGCCGCCGGCTGTGCAATCCGGCGACACCCGCCGCATCCTCCAGGATGCGACGCCGCTGCTCCGGCTTGGCGTTGACGATCTCGCCGATCTGACCTTGGCGCACGAGAGCGGGCGAGCGCGCGCCGGTCGCCGCGTCCTCGAACAGAAGCTTGATGTCGCGCGCGCGCGCTTCCTTGCCGTTGATGCGATAGGCCGAGCCCGCCTCGCGCTCGATGCGCCGGGTGATCTCGATCATGTCGCAGTCGTTGAACTCGGCGGGTGCGTCGCGCGTAGAGTTATCGATGAAGATCGTGACCTCGGCCCAGTTCCGCGCCGGCCGGTGGGTGGTGCCGGCGAAGATGACGTCGTCCATCGCCGCCGCACGCATGCTCTTGTGCGATGTCTCGCCCATCGCCCAGCGCAGCGCTTCGAGGAGATTCGACTTGCCGCAACCGTTGGGTCCGACGACGCCCGTCAGACCGCGCTCGATCACGAGCTCCTGCGGCTCAACGAACGACTTGAAGCCGAGCAGCCTCAGCCGGGTCATCTTCATAGGTTCGATCCTGCCGTACGGCCTCCCTCAAGGCCCTTCCGCGCAACGCTAATCGATTCGCAACCGCCCCCGTTTCAGGCAGGCGGGGTTATCCCAAGCCGGGATCATGCGGCACAGAAGCGAGAGCGGCGCCAGCCCTCAGCTCTTCCCCGTGCCGGCCGCCGCGACAGGTGAAGCCAGCTCCGCCTCGATCGTGTCGCGCAGCTCCGGCCACGTCAGCACCTTCTTCACCAGCTTGTTCTGCAGGAAGAAGTTGGGCGTCCCGATCACGCCGAGAGTTCGCCCGCGGTCCTTGACCCACTTGAGACCGTCGATGAGCTTCTCGTCCTTCAGGCAGGAATCGAATCGCTCGCGGCTGAGGCCCACTTGCTTGGCAACGGCATAGATCGGGTCGAGCCGAACCTCCTGCGACACCCAGGAGGCCTGCTGGGAGAGGAACCTCCCATAGAGGTCGAGATACTTCTCCGGCGGCGCGCACCTGAGCGCGATCGTCGCGTTACCCGACGTCTTGCCGATCGGAAACTCGCGAATGATGAAGCGCACCTTGCCGGTGTCGATATAGGTCCGCTTCAGCTCCGGGAACACCGTGGCATGGAACAGCTTGCAATACGGACATGTCAGCGAGGCGTACTTGATCAGCGTCACGGGCGCGTCGGCCCGGCCCCACGACATCTCGGCGACCGGCCCGGTCTGCATGACCTCTGCACGACTGGGGTTCGGGATGACCTCTCGCCCGCCGGAGGGCTGTCCCGAAGGCAACGCGAAGGGGTTGCTCTCGGCTATGCTCGCCGGCTTTTCGGAGGACGGGTAGGCGCCCCCCTTCGGCTCACCGGTCTGCGGCTCGGAAGACATGTTGCCGACGGTCAGCGGCGAGCCGCCGCCGCACGCCGCCAGCAGCAGCGCCGCCACGGCTGTCAGCAATGCCCCCCGAACGGTCATCAGGTCTTTGCCAGCAGCGGCTCGATCGCCTTGTCGAACTCGGCCATCGTCGGAGCGCCCATCAGCCGCTTGCCGTTGATGAAAAAGGTCGGCGTCGAGTTGACCCCGAACTTCTCGCTCGCACGCTGGCGCTGAGCGTTGATGCCGTCGAGCAGCGCCTGATCGGTCAGGCACTTGTCGAAGCTCTCCTGGGTGAAGCCCGCCTGCTTCGCGATCTCGAACAGTCGCGGGACCGGATTGCCCTGCTTGAAAGCCCATTCGGCCTGGGTGTGGAACAGGCTCTCGATCATCGGGAACGTCTTGTCGTCACCGGCGCAGCGGGCCAGCATGGAGGCCGCCGCCGCCAGGTTGTCGAGTGGGAACTCCCGCATGATGAAGCGGACCTTGCCCGTATCGATGTACTTCTTCTTCAGCTCCGGAAACACGTCGCTGTGGAAGTGGGCGCAGTGCCCACACGTCATCGACGCGTACTCGACGATGGTCACCTTGGCGTCGGCCGGTCCGAGTCCCTGGTCCTTGAGAGAGCCCGGCTTCATGAGCTCGTCGACCGGCACCTCGGCCGGACCGTCGCGGCGCTGCGCCATCGCCGCGTTCAAGAACGGCGGTGCGGCGGCCGCAAGAGCGAGCGTCCCAGCGCCTGCGAGCAAGGCGCGGCGCGAAAAGCGGGCGGAGGCGAGCGTCGGAAAGTCGGTCAAGGTGGTTGCTCCTGATGGACGTCTGCGCGCGAGCTTGCGGCGAATCTGCATACTCGCCAAGAACTCCGCTTGTGCAGCACGCCGTCGATCTGCAGGACCCACGGCTAGCATGGGGCGGATGCCGGATTAAGGCAAAACGTGCGCTTCCCGCAACTGCGACATGAGCGGAAGCCGGACGATCCAGCGGGGTGCTCCGCGGGAATGATCGCCCGCCGCCGTCGTTTGAAATCAAGCCGGCGCATCACACGAACCGAATCTGGCAGATTGTGCTGGAACGGAGGACACATGGGAGAGTGGCTTGCTCGGTTGCAAATCCTGGCCGGGCTACTCGCCCTGGCTGCCGCACCGCTCGCCGCCGAGACCGCGCTGCCGCCCGGCCGCAAGGTGATTCTCTCGCCGGCCGGCATGGCTCCCCTCGCAGTGAATGCCGTCGAGGCCGGCGCCGGCCCGCCCGTCCTCCTCCTGCACGGGATTGGCGGCTCGACCTACACTTGGCGCAAGGTGCTCCCCGATCTTGCCCGCGACCACCGCGTCATTGCGCTCGATCTGAAGGGCTTCGGCCGCTCGGAGAAGCCGCTCGACGAAGCCTATTCGCCGGCCCATCAGGCCGCCCTCGTCATCGCCTACCTCGAGGCCCGCGGCCTGTCGCACGTCACCCTCGCCGGCCATTCCCTCGGCGGCACAGTCGCTCTCCTCGCCGCCCTCGAGTTGCAGCGGCGCGACCCCGCCCGCGTCGCCCGCCTCGTGCTGATCGACAGCCCCGCCTACCCGCAGCCCGTTTCCATGGGATTACAATTACTTCGCACCCCATGGCTGTCATCGCTCCTGCTCGCGCTGCTGCCCCCCGAATGGCCCGCCCGTATGGCTCTCGGCCGCCAGCGCGCCGCCGCGACCGTCACCGACGCCGACATCGCCGCCTATGCCGAGCCTTACCGCGACCCCGCCGCCCACCATGCCCTGATCGCGACCGCGCGCCGCGTCGAGCCCGCGAACTGGACAGAGATAACATCGCGATATCAGAGCATTACCCAGCCGACACTGCTGGTCTGGTGCCTCGACGACAGCCTCGTTCCCGCCGCCACCGGCCTCCGCCTCTCGCGCACGTTGCCCAACAGCCGCCTCGCCACCATCGAGGGTTGCGCCCATTCCCCGCCCGATGAGCGCCCGGCCGAGCTCGTCACCATCCTCCGCCAGTGGCTCGCCGCGACCTCCACCGAAGCCTCGCGCTCCGGCGTAACCCATTATCCCGCCGAAATAAAAGCCAAGGCCGGCCCCTCGCGGTGACCGGCCCCGAATGCCTCTGAAATCCGTACCAGCCGGCCTGTAAGCCGGGTTCTGTCTGGAGGTTTCCCTCCGCGACGGCCATTCATCTGGGACGCCCGTTGCCGGACGCCTCGAGCAACCAACCCGGGCGGCGGGCCTGAAGACGGGCCTGGC
>WBZX01000192.1_pt1 | contig 56961 bp, 53 predicted proteins | sample 5204211 | NCBI WGS metagenome assembly WBZX01 (sample SAMN12344362, study PRJNA552823) | activated sludge metagenome | biome: Activated sludge suspended growth; feature: Nitrification reactor; material: Wastewater; isolation source: activated sludge from nitrification reactor of wastewater...
GCAGCTCTACAGACTAAGCAGGCAGCTTCGTTACGCGCTACACTTTTAGATCAGCACTCGCTGATGACCTCGCGCTACACTTTTACGCTGGCGTTTACATGGGTAAACGAATCGATGCTGTTGTGCTAATTGGTCCAGTCATCTTTGTACTGGAATTCAAAATTGGCGAAAGCGAGTTTGCTTCACATTCAATAGATCAGGTCTTTGATTACGCACTGGACTTAAAGAACTTTCACGAAGCAAGCCACGATAAGCACATAGCGCCAATTCTCATTGCCACAAACGCCAAGTGCAAGCTGACTACTGTTGCAGCAACGCTTCAACATGACAAACTGTTCTTTCCCATTAAATGCAACATTGAGCTTCTTCATCCAGCACTCGTCGAAGTATTGAAGCTTGCTGAAGGCCTGACGATTGAACATGCGGAATGGGAAAAGGGACGTTACTGCCCAACCCCTACGATCATCGAAGCTGCCATGGCACTTTATGGTGGTCATTCGGTCAATGACATCTCACGAAGTGATGCATCTGCTATCAATTTAAGTCAAACCTCCGACACACTGTCTGAAATAATTCGTGTATCGAAAGAGCAGTCCAAGAAGTCGATATGCTTTGTAACTGGTGTACCTGGTGCAGGAAAGACGTTGGTCGGACTTAACATCGCTACCAAACACTTTGACAAAGCCAATGAACTCTATAGTGTCTTCCTTTCGGGCAATGGACCTTTGGTGGCCATCTTGCGAGAAGCTTTGGCACGGGACAGAATTCGACAAGAGAAGGAACGAGGTAAGAAGATTAAAAAAGGTGAAGCTTTGAGTGAGGTGAAACTCTTCATCCAGAACGTTCACCATTTCCGTGATGATTGCCTGATTGATACCAATAAGCCACCTGTAGAGCATGTTGCACTTTTCGATGAAGCCCAACGTGCATGGAACTTGCAGCAGACATCCAGCTTCATGCTCCGAAAGAAGAATAAACCGAATTTCAATCAGTCCGAGCCGGAGTTTCTTATCTCCTGTCTAGATCGTCATTCTGATTGGGCTGTAGTGGTCTGCCTCGTCGGCGGTGGCCAGGAAATCAATACTGGCGAGGCTGGTATTACCGAATGGATAGAGTCACTCAATCGATCGTTTCCCCAATGGGAGATATACGTCTCTCCCAAGCTCACAGATAGCGAGTACGGGGCAGGGCAAGTCCTTCAGGAACTTGCTGGGCGAACTAACGTGAGCTATAAGGACGAACTCCACCTTTCTGTTTCGATGCGTTCATTCAGAACTGAGCATGTATCTTTCCTCGTCAAGCAGTTGCTTGATTTGAACAGGAATGAAGCGCATAACGCACTGAAGCAAGTCAGGGAAAAGTACCCGATAGTCATCACCCGTGATCTAACAAAGGCGAAACAGTGGTTGAAGCACAAAGCCCGAGGTACCGAACGATATGGAATCGTCGTCTCTTCGCAGGCAGAAAGGTTGAAGCCTCATGCCATTGACGTGAAGTCGCCGATGGATCCAGTTCACTGGTTTCTCGATGGCAAGCAGGATGTACGGTCGTCCTTTTACCTGGAAGATGTGGCTACTGAGTTTCACGTACAAGGGTTGGAACTCGACTGGGCCTGTGTAACCTGGGATGCTGATTTCCGCTTTACTAACGAAGGATGGGACCATTATTCATTCGTCGGAGACCGTTGGAATCGCATCAAGAAAGTTGAACGGAAAAGTTATCAGAAGAATGCCTATCGCGTGCTACTAACACGTGCCAGGCAAGGTATGGTCATCGTAGTGCCCCATGGTGACTCCGATGATGCGACGAGAAAGCCTAGCTTTTACGATCCGACTTTTTCTTACTTGAGTGAGCTTGGGTTCGAGGAGATTTAGCAGTTACAATTTCTCGTTACATGTCTATGTCGCTTTAGATATCTTCCATAGGAAATCAGCCATAACTTCTATGAATTGATCCTCTTCCTCAGTTCCTTTAGCTGGTAGGTCAATTTGAAATGGCATTTCGTCCCCATCCACTTTCCAAATTACTTGATTTACTGCCTTACCATCCTTGTCAAAGAAGGTCTTCCAGCTGATCTCGTCGGTATCTGTTGATTTATTATCCATAATTAACGATTGGGCTCCCTATAGGTTACGCGGCACTGAACTGCTGTAGTCAGCAGATCAGTGCGGGGTCATGCGGCATCTTCCGGACACGATGGAATCGTGTCCCACACCGTTACACCAAGCCATATTCCCCTAGCGTCTTCTTGATCTTCGCTTCACCTGCGGCATCCAGTGGCGTCATCGGCAAACGGAATTCGCCGCGGTCGCGGCCTAGCAACTTCATCGCAGTCTTCACGGGGATCGGGTTGGTGGCGATTCCCAGGAGGTCGCGGCAGAGGGGGAACAACTTGCGGTGCCATTGCAGTGCGGTGGCGTGGTCGCCCTTGAGGTAGGCACGCACCATCGCTTGCATATCTCTTGGCACGATGTTGCCTACCACCGAGACGACGCCTCGGCCGCCGATGCTCATCAGTGGGAGCGTCAGGCTGTCATCACCACTGAGGACGGTGAGGTTGGAACCGACGGCAATCTGTGAAGCTTGGTCGAGTGAGCCGGTAGCTTCCTTCACTGCAACGATGCTCTTGAGTTCGCCTAGCTTGCAGATGGTCTCAGGCAGAATGTTCGAAGCAGTGCGGCCGGGGATGTTGTAAAGCACCACGGGCAGGTCGCTGGCTTCGGTGACAGCTTTGAAGTGCTGGTAGTAGCCTTCCTGGGTCGGCTTGTTGTAATACGGGCCAACCATGAGGGCGCCGTCAGCGCCTTCCTTCTGGGCGAACTTGGTCAGGCGGATGGCTTCGCGAGTGCTGTTCGAGCCGGTGCCTGCCATCACCTTGATGCGTTTGTTAGAGTGCTGGATGACGGTGGTGATGACCTTCTCGTGCTCATCATGGCTGAGCGTGGGGGCTTCCCCGGTGGTGCCGACGGGAACGATGCAGTCGGTGCCTTGCTCGATGTGCCAATCGACGAGTTTTTTGAGTGCAGGGTAATCCACTTCGCCGTTCAGGAAGGGCGTGATCACTGCTACACTCACGCCTGCAAACATCTCACCTTTAGTCGCCATGATCGTTCATCGTCGAGGGAAACGGAAGCTGAAGTCATTGTCGCTTCAGCATAGTGCATGGTATTCCGTGCCCATCTTGATACAAGAGAAGATACTGTCTTCTTCAAGCCGCCTGAAGGGATACGAACAATGAACACTTTTGCTTTGAACGATCCGCTCCCGGTACCTTCGCCCTCGCTCCTCTTCGGCTGGGCAGGGATTCAATCGAACCTGCAGCGGATGATCGCTATTGCCGGGTCGCCCGCTCGGCTTCGGCCTCACATGAAGACGCACAAGACGAAGGAGATCACCCAACTCTATCTGCAGGCGGGTATTGCCAAGCACAAGTGTGCGACACTGCGGGAAGCGGAAGTGCTGGCCGAGTGTGGCGCCGCTGATGTGCTGATCGCGTATCCGATGGTGGGGCCGAATCAGCAGCGGCTCTGTTCGCTGGCCCAGCGATTCCCCAAGACGCGGTTCTCTTGCTTGGGTGATGACGATGAGGTGCTGAGCCAACTGAACCAGGCGGCTGCACAAGCGAACGTGAAGCTGGGCTTCTTCCTCGACTACAACGTCGGGCAGAATCGCACGGGCATGCAGGATATGCCAGCGTGGATGGCGAAGGTGATCCAGTGGACACACCTCAGGCTGTGTGGCATGCATCTCTATGATGGCCACAACAATGCACTGGCCCAGGAAGAACGCCGAGCATTGTCGCAGCGTACCTATCAGCGAGCGGTGCAACTGGGGCTCGATCAACCCGGGCAGTCGCTGGAGTTTGTTCTCGGAGGAACACCAGCATTTCTGCTGCTGGCTGATATGATCAAGCACCCCCAGGTATCGTTCTCGCCGGGTACCTGCATTCTGCACGATGCAGGCTACGGACCGAAGTACCCGGAGCTAGGCTTCACCCCCGCGGCAGCAGTGCTCACCCGCTGCATCAGCAGACCCGGCCCGAAACTGGTGACCTTCGACATCGGCACCAAGGCCATCTGTGCCGACCCACCGTTTGGCCAACGGGTACATCTCGTCGGCTTGGAGAATGCAGTGTGTACGCTGCACAACGAGGAACACTACGTTGTCGAAACCGAAGACGCAGGAAAGTGGAAGCCGGGCATGACGACGTACGCCATCCCGAAGCACATCTGCCCGACGGTAGCGATGTACGACAAGGCGTATGTGGTGGAGGAGGGCAGGGTGACGAAAGAGATTGCGATTGCGGCACGGGGGAGGTAGTTAGAAATCACAAGCCACGCGGAAGCCCAAGCCATTGATCCAGCCATCGCCTGAGCCGCCCTGGCCATCGCGGTGGGTGAGGGTGTAGTTGGCTTGCATCTTCATGTTCGGGTTCAGGAACCAGTTCAGACCTAAGGTTAAGTCCACTAACCTGCCACCGTCGATGGCTTGATCGTTGAGATCAACATAGCTGATGCGTGCTCCCACCTGCCAGGCACCGGTGCCACCGCAACCAGCGGGGCCGCCGAAGCGGGCGTTGTGCAGGGGAATCACGCGGCCAAAGACACCTTCCTTCTTGTCGTACGATTGATGTTCGCCAGTCAGGAAGAAGAGCACCTGGGCATAGCCACCCTGGAAGAAGGCTGTCCCTTGGGGTACTCCGGTGGGTCCCACTGCATCTTGCATGAACTGGCCTGTCCACTCAGCCTGGAACGTCCAGGGGCCATACACACCAGCGAGTTCAGGGCTGACGATGAACTGGTTGCTGCCAGGCAGAGTCCCGGTATCAGCCAGGATGGGAACGGCATACCCTGGACCGTTACGGAGCGTGGGGCGAACACGCAGGCGGAACTCATCGCCCACTAGGCTGCCTTGTGCTCCACTCAGACCGACGTGAAGAAGTTGTCTGCCTTCGTCTTCATAGATCGGTAGGCCACTGATACGACCGCTGACGGTGTAGTTCCCTACGCCGATGCTGAATGCATTTTTGAGAGGACGATAAAGGCCGTACCGCCAGGTGATTCGTTCGGACTCGGTCCAGTTACTGGCAGAGATGCCTGGATCGAACCCTTCATCGAATGGACCGTAGAAGGCATCCATGTTGTAGGGGCGTTCAAGGAATGGGAGGAAGCCCTGGTAGGTATTGTTGGTCATGCCGATAGGCTTGACCTGGTTGCCGATGCGGACGTTTCCCAGCACGGGTACATCGCGAAGCTGGATCCAGACATTGGCGGGGAAGGGGCTGCCTGAAATATTGTCTTGTGTAGGGTTTTGTTCGCCCTTGTTGTCATTGACGGCATTGGCCAAGTCGTATTCGATGCAGTAGTCGAACATCTCGTAGATAGTGCCATCTGCTTTGAATCGTGCCCGACGCAGCAGCGACACGCCATCATTTAGAGTGCTGGTCGCATTGCCTGAAGGTTGAGAAATCACACCTTGGGGTGCGATGAGCCAAACAGAATCCCACTGAAGATTGCCACCCACATGCAGGTTGAACTGGTTGTCGTCGGACATGAAGCGCAGACCATGATCCCAATAAGGATTGAGGGGGATACGTCCTGAGGAAGCTGGTGGACATACGGTCGGAGTACAACCCGATACACTCGTTTCTGCAAACAAAGTCTCAGTTCGTGTTGGTGGAGAGACAGTACTCCCGGGAAGTGGCGACTGAACCACAGTCGATTGTCCATGAGCGCTCGATAGGGCCAGCCAAGTCAAGCCAAGGACTGCCAGGGACCGCTTGCTTCTAAAGAAAATAGCCACGGACAACACCTGTTTTGGTAATCTGGAGAAGCCAGGGAATCATTGATGATTGAAACGAAGATGCGAGCCGATGGTATTTACATCGACATCCATTGATAATTTCTTTTCAAGTTTTCAATGACACTGGGTTACTTCAGTAAGGCAATCAGCAAGCTCATCAAAAAGAATCCCACGAGATCATACCCTGCATCAATCGCAAAGAGGCGCCAACTCCAGCCGGAGAAGGCGTAGTGCTTGGCCATCGCTGAAGCTGTCACTGCACCACCTAGAAGTAATGCTGTGATGAAGGCAGCAAGGAGTTTTGTTTCAGTGAGCGGCAACACCCAGTGGAGCACCAAGGCCGCCGCGAAGGCGTTCAGCACCGAGCTGAGAGCTGCAACCATGTAGGGCGTCGGGTCGCTGGGGTTGAGTTGCTCTTTGCGTTTGTGCAGTTCCTTGAGCCAGAGTTCGCCGAAGTAGCCATACCAGAGAGCACCCAGGAAGAAATTCAGGAGTGCAGCACCGAGTACAGGAAGCCAGGGGATAGTGATAGGCATGTGGAGAAGTCCTTGGATGGTATGATGCTAACCATCGCCACTTCGTAATGCCAGCAAGAACTAGCAATGGCAGCCCGCGGCGCAAGCAAGGGGAGACGTGCAACAACTGAGAGCCATTGCAAGTCTCCCCTCGCTCGCGCGTCGGGCTGCCACATTCTACTCCTTCAGCGGTGGTAGTTCCTGCAACCCCTTCAGCCCCATCAACTCGAGGAACTGCTTGGTGGTTCCATATTGTACCGGGCGTCCGAGAGTTTTGTCGCGACCGACGATGCGGATGAGGTTCTTTTCGAGCAGCATGCGGAGCACGTCCATACAGGAGACACCTCGGATGGCTTCGAGGTCAGCCCGGTTGATCGGCTGGCGGTAGGCGACGATGGCCAGCGTCTCCCTTGCTGCGGGGGAGAGATGGACTGTCGCAGCGGGTTGCAGTTTGAGTAGCCAGGGCAGAAAGGCTTCGCGGGTACGAAGCTGGTAGCCTCCCGCGAGTTCGACCAGTTGCCAGGCACTGCCTTGTTGATCGTACAGGCTGGCGAGCTTCTTGAGTTGGCGTTTGATATCGTCAGCGGTTGCTTGCTTGATCAGTGAAGTTAGCCGACGGATGCTGAGTGGTTCGGGAGTCGCGAAGAGGTAAGCTTCGAGCTGTGCCAGTTGCGGATCACGAGCGAGCGGGCCTGCGGAAGCTGAGTGCTCCTGGCCATCGTGAGATTTCCACAATGGCGCAAGCCGATGGCCACTGGCAGCAGGATATTGCCAGGGGGCGGTAGACCAGCGAAAGCCCGTCATGACTGATACCAGCCCGACGCGCGAGCGAGGGTGGCCCGCGCGATCACTTTCCGTATTTCACTTATCGATGGACGAGTCATCCACAAAATCCAGATCGAGGTGGACTTGTACCGATCGCGTGCTCTCCCCTCGCTCGCGCGTCGGGCTGGTATCCACTGCCAGCTACGCTGGCATACCGTAACATAGTTATTCGTACCAGTGCAACTCGTGGAATTGGTCTGCATGCTCGACGGTCTGCTGTTCTTCGTTCGTCCCGCTATCCCGGCTATCGTGCTGGTGAGTTTTGTTGCGCTGTCAGCCCTCTTTTTCATCTGGCTCGAACGGAAAGTCTCCGCACGTATCCATGATCGTCTCGGCCCCACTCGCGTGGGCAAGTTCGGGCTGCTGCAAACCGTCGCCGATGGCATCAAGCTGCTGGCCAAGGAAGACTTCATCCCCCCGCAAGCGGATCAACTGCTGTTCCGCATGGGGCCTTACCTGGCATTCCTCGGGGCGTTTCTGCCTTTCGTGATCCTCCCCTTTGGTTATGGGCTGGCACCCATCGAAACTGGTGTCTCGGTCTTTCTACTCCTGGCACTGATGAGTCTCGAAGTCTTCGGCGTGATCCTCGCTGGCTATGCCTCGGGAAACAAGTGGTCGCTCTTCGGAGCCATCCGCGAATCGGCACAGATGGTGAGTTACGAAGTACCTCGAACACTTTGCGTGGTCATCGTACTGATGGCAGCCGGGACAATGAACCTGGCGGACATCGCTCGTCAGCAGTCAGGCTTCTTCTGGAATTGGTTCATTTTCCGCGATCCGTTCCTCTTCATCACCTTCTGGGTATTCTTCACCTGTGGCGTGGCGGGGTGCAAACGGGCACCGTTCGATCTTGCGGAAGCAGAGTCGGAACTGGTCGCAGGCTTCCATACCGAATACAGCGGCCTGCGCTGGTCGCTCTTCTTCATGGCTGAGTATGGCAGTATGTTCGTGATCAGTGGCGTGGCCTGCGTACTCTTCCTCGGCGGCTGGCAAACCGGGCTGCTGCCTGTCGATCCCGTCAGTTGGCTAGGCTTCATCGGTGGGAACATCGTCAATGCGATTATCTTCATCCTGAAGTGCTGGATACTCGTGTTCGTCATGATGTGGGTCCGCTGGACGCTGCCGAGGTTGCGTATCGATCAGGTGATGACGACGTGTCTGAAATACCTGGTGCCGATCTGTTGTGTCTGTTTGATTGGTTCAGCCTTATGGCCATTGCTGTGGAACACGCTCTTACCGGGTTGGTTCCAGTGGCGACAACCGGCAGGTGTAGTTACTCCCCTCTCCCCCCTGGGAGAATCACGATGACCATCGCAGACTTCCTCTTCTGGTGTCTGGCGCTCTTCACGGCAGGGTCGGCGATTGCCACCACGTTGTCAACGCAGATCGTGCGGTCAGCAGTTTGGCTGATGTTCACACTGGTCGGTGTGGCAGGGCTTTACTTTCAACTGGGATTCGAGTTCCTTGGTGCAACCCAGATACTCATCTATGTTGGTGGCATCCTGGTCCTGATCGTCTTTGCGGTGATGCTGACAGCACAAGGGCCTGGCACCAGGCTGGTGACACCTCTATGGCAATGGATCATCATGGTGGGGCTGGGTGGTGGGTTGCTGGCCCTGATGCTCTTTGCCTTGTTCAGCATCAACTGGGATAGCTACATCGCATCGCCACTCCCTGCAGCAGAGAATGCCAGCAACAGTGATCGATTGGCATTGACATTTCTTGGTTCGACCCAAGGCGAAGCGCCCGGAACGCTCACGGTGATGCCTGCTCAACCGAAACATCGGGTGCATTACCTGTTTCTGTTTGAAGCCATCTCGGTGCATCTGCTGGTAGTGCTCATCGGGGCAGCGTACTTAGCCAGGGCGAAGCGAAGTCGACGGAGGATCGCATGACCATTACCCTCGTGCACTACCTGGCAGTCGCAGCTATCCTCTTCGTGGCAGGTCTCGTCAGCATGCTGGCCAAACGCAATGCCATTGGCGTGCTCATCGGTGTGGAACTCATCCTCAATGCCGCAGGGCTCAATCTGGCGGCGTTTGCTCGCTTCAACAAGTCTTTTGAACTCGATGGGCAGGTCTTCACCGTCTTCGTCATCGTGTTGGCCGCTGCGGAAGCAGCCATTGCCTTGGCCATCGTGCTCAACTTCTACAACAACGCCCATTCGATTGATGTGGACGATGCCGGGGAGCTTAAGGGATGATGAACCCTGGGCTGCTTTACGTCGTCGCTGCCTGTCTGCCACTGCTGGCCAGTGTGCTGCTGTTTGGGCTGCGTCGACGAGGCAGGCGATTTGCCGGCTGGGTGGTGGCTGCTTCGCTTGCTGCTTCTGCAATACTCTCGATCGTCGGCCTGGTGCTGTATCAACAGCAGGTGCAACAGGCGAAAGCCAACCTGCAAACGATGCAGCCCTGGACGGGGTCGTTCGTGTGGATGGAGTTGTCTGAACTCCTCTACGAGAACACGGGTAACCTTGGCTACGCCACTGACACGCCAGGCATCGAACTGAGACTGGGTTATCAGGTCGATAGTCTGACGACATTTCTGTTCACCCTCATCACCCTTGTGGCTCTTTGCATTCATCTGGTGGCTATCCGTTCGATGCGGAAGGAGTTGAAGGCGGAGCTCTACGAAGTGACAGTCCACTGTCATCGGCCAGGGCGGTATGTGCAGTTCTTCCAACTGATGGGCTTCTTCACCAGCGTGATGCTGCACTTGGTGCTGGCTGACAATCTGCTGCAACTCTTCATCTGCTGGGAACTGGTTGGGCTCGCGTCCTACTTCCTGATCGGGTTCTATCGGGAACAACCTGTCGCCCTCGCTGCCTCGCGGAAGGCGTTCATCATGAACCGGGCGGGTGATGTGGGCTTCCTGCTAGGCATCTTCATCCTGCTGACTGCCACCGGGACGCTGAGCCTTGTCACCATCCGCGAAGAGGTGCGTGATGTGGTTGGCAACGTGGTGATGGAAGATGGGGTGGCCAAGAAGCGGATCAGCCAGCTCAGCATCAGCGATGCGTTGCGAACCCCGGCGGTGGATAGCCACGATGAGCCGTTTGCGGAGAAAGGGGCGGAGGCGGGAGCGATGTCGCGGGTGAACCATGTCCGCAGCAGTTCCGGCCGAAGCAAGCTTGAACTGGCGGAAGCGGGCACCGATGTGGTGATCTGGAACCAGCAGACGCTGAATGGCCACTTCGATAAGCCTGACAAACGACGATACGATGCGTTCAACCCGAAGAAGATCGGTCAGCATGGCCAGGGGCTGCGAACTATCCCCTACTGGCTGCTCGCCTGTGCCGGGTTGGGGCTATTCTTCGGCTGCATCGGCAAGTCGGCCCAGATACCGCTGCAAACCTGGCTCCCTGATGCGATGGCTGGTCCGACGCCGGTGAGTGCTCTAGTTCACTCGGCGACGATGGTGGCAGCAGGTGTCTATCTGATCGCACGCCTCTTTCCAATACTCATTCCTGAAGTGCTACTCGTCGTTGCGTATGTGGGTGTAGCGACCGCGTTCTATGGTGCGGTTTGTGCGATGATGCAGACCGACCTCAAACGCATCCTCGCCTATTCCACTATGAGCCAACTGGGTTTCATGATGGCCGGTGTTGGCGTAGGCGGATGGGCGGTGGCACTCTTCCACCTCGCTACCCATGCTTGCTGTAAAGCAATGCTCTTCCTCGGTGCTGGTGCAGTGGCGGATAGTTGCAACTACGTCCAGGATGTTCGTCGCCTCGGTGGCTTGCGACAGCGGATGCCTATGCTGGCACTGCTGATGTTGCTGGCCTGCCTGTCGCTGGCGGGATTACCTTTCCTCCCCGGGTGGTACAGCAAGGATGGGATTCTGGAATCGCTGCTGAGCTTCAGTTCGCTGACCAACAAGCATGTGTTACTGATTGTGTTGCCTGTCATCACTACAGCCCTCACGGGTGCGTATCTGCTTCGCTTCTGGTGGCTCCTCTTCATGGGTGAATCGCGCGATGTGGAAGCGACCAGTACCGCCAGCGATGTTACCGGCCTGGTACGCTATGCACTAGTTACACTCGGGGTGCTGGCGTTGGTACTCGTCTGGCTGCCTCATCCGCTGGCGATAAGTGGAAGCTGGTCGATGAAGCTGCTTCAGCAGAGTGAACCAGCAGCGGTACGGGAAGAGACAACCATCCCGCTCGCTGGCGCTGCAGAACAGATCGCCAGTGGCTACTTCAAGACCGACAGTTGGCTGAGACCTGTTACCGATACGCTGCACCTTGGGCCACACAGTGTTACCATTGTTCTGGCACTGGTGCTGACACTACTCGGCATGCTCTTCGCCTGGCGAACGATACGCTGGTCGCCATCATCCACACTGCAGACCTTCCTCACCCAAGGCTGGGATCGCGTGCTCTGGAGTTGCGTTGTGAGTCCGATTCAGCAAATCGGCCACCTGCTGCAACTGGCCGACCGTTGGCTCTGGGATGGCATCATCCACCTCGTTGCCAAGTTCGCCAGAGGTGTAGCTTATGCCGAAAGGCAGTTCGACGAACGACTCATTGATGGGTTAGTCAATCAATCAGCCAGGCTGACACAAGGTTCAGGCCAGGCACTCAGGCAGTTGCAAACAGGAAACCTGCGGTTCTACCTGATGCTACTGCTCGCTACCGCAGTGCTGGCGGGGTGCATCATTGTGGGGATTTCGTGGTGGATGCTACACGGGTAATATTAACGAGCCGGAGGACGTCAGTCCCCGTAGTATGTTGACAATGATGCAGGCTATCCGCCGCCGACGACATAGATTACGAACAAGATCGCAAACACCAAAACCATCAGTGGCCAGGGTGCAGCAATGAGCGTGCCCCAGAAGGCTTTGCTGCTGGCTTGGCGGCTCACCGGTTCGCTGTCGCGATAGTAGCCTACTGCAAACCAGATGATGGCGAAGGCGAGTGGTGGAAACAGGATCGATGCAATCGCTCCGCGAAAGATACGCTCAGCCAACTGTTCCCGTTCATTGGGAGGCACTTCCGGTTCATCGTCCCGGTCATCTCCAGCCAGGGTAATGAGTTCCTGCTCCTGAGCAGCCTGGGCTGCAGGATCAGTATCGATGGCCAACAGTTCCCGGGCTCGCTGCTCATCGTCGTTGGCCACCTGCAACTTGATGCCACCGAGGGCGTTGTTGAGCAACCAATCGGTGTTGAGAATCTCCGCATCAGCCAGGTAGGCTTGAATGCCTGCTGATTGCAGTTGGCTCTGTGCCAGGCCTGCGGTTGCTGTTTCCTGAAAGGTTGCAATGGTGACCAGTTTCAACATCATCATTCCTGTACTAAGACGGAACTCTTGGCGAGTTCCGCTACGAACTAACCTACGCTAAAGCGTCTGCATTGTTTGAAATACGTCAGCGGATTGTGGTAGACCACTTTCTGAATCACTTCTTCTGCATGTCCACGGCGTTTCATCTCTTGAATAAACTCAGGCACAGCCAGCGGATCGGACTTGCCCCAGTCGCCTGCGGAGTTGACCATGATGCGGTCGGTGCCGACCCGTTCGATGATGTCAGCAGCTCGGGCAGGGGTACACTTGGTGATGGGGTACAGCGTCATGCCACACCAGTGGCCTGCATCGAGGGCGAGTTTGACGGTGTGCTCTTCGACGTGATCGATCAGCACGCGATGGGGTTTGATTCGGCTGTCGCTCTTGATCATGTCGAGGATCATCCGCGTGCCCTGGTACTTGTCTTCGAGGTGAGGCGTATGGACAAGGATGAGCTCATCGGTCTTCATCGCTAGTTCGAGATGTTCGAGGAAGACGGTCGATTCGTTGCGGGTGTTCTTGTTCAGGCCGATCTCGCCAATGCCCAGCACATTCGGCCGATCCAGAAACTCGGGGATAAGCTTGATCACTTCACGTGAAAGCTGAACGTTCTCTGCTTCCTTGGCATTGATGCAGAGCCAACTGTAATGCTTGATGCCAAACTGTGCCGCCCGCTTGGGTTCCACTTCGACGAGGTGCCGGAAGTAATCCCGAAAGCCTTCCGCCGACCCACGATCAAACCCCGCCCAGAAAGCAGGCTCCGAAATCAACTGGCACCCCGCATACGCCATCCGCTGATAGTCGTCGGTCACGCGGGAGATCATATGAATGTGCGGGTCGATGTAGGTAGGCATGGCACTGTCCGACTGGCATCAGGTAGTTGCTTGTGGATGCGTGTCCACAAGCTCATGATACCAGTTGTTCGCGGAACAGGCAGTCGCGATCTGTTGCCTTACTACTTGGCATCGAGAAAGTCGTTTACCATCGGCACGATGACAGGCATCTTTTGCATCAGCGTGACATGGGTGGCATCGGGTACGATGGCCAGCCTCGACGTGGGGCGTGGCTTGATGTCGCCGTGGACTTCGCCGCCCTTCAGGCGATACATCTCCCCAACGTGTTCGAGCCGGATGCCGTCGGCGTCGCCGAAGATGAAGAACATCGGGGCCGTGGTGGCCTTCAGCTTGTCGGCGGTGATGCTGTCCCCTTTGGAAGCCGAGGCGACCATCCGTTTGATGAACGTCGGAAAGGCATCCGGCGTTGGGCTCAGCTTCTTGTACTCGGTTTCGAGAGGCGAGCCGATGAAGAGTTCCGCCGAGAGTTTCGCCAACGCCTCTTGCCCTTCCTTGACCACGCCGTCGCGACGGAAGTAGGATGAAATGACGACCACCTTCCGCACCTTGTCGGGATGGCGGATCGCACACTGCATCGCCACGCCGCCACCCATGCTGTAGCCGAGGATGTCCGCCTTGGCGATCTTGAGATGATCGAGCAGGGCTGCCAAGTCGTCAGCCAGGTTCGCCGGGCTGATGTCGCGGTCGATGTCCCCCGTACGCCCGTGCCCCTGCATTTCGATAGCGATCACCTTCCGCTTCTTGGCGAGTTCGGTGATCCAGCCGGTCCAGTTGTTGGTGATGGTCATGAACGAGCCGTGGAGGAGTACGACGGGATCGCCGCTGCCGTGGACTTCGTAGTACATTTTGAGGCCGTTGACGGGCGCGTAGCCGGTGGTGGGCTGCTGCTGCGCCGAGACGAGGGCTGGGAGGAGGAGCATCAGGAGGAAGATTGTTGTTTTCATGGTTGGTGTAAACTCCTATGCCGCCGAACGACCAAGCTCAGCAGCGGCGGCCGCACTGAGCGACAGTGAACTTCGACAAACCAGCATAGCTACCACCATCTGCTGAAGCGACTTGTTATGGGGTATACGCGGCGTAGACTTTGAGTGCTCTAGCCCACGAAGAATCATCGCCGCGCGGCGACAAAACGTAATCCATGAAGTCGTCGAACGATGCAAAGCTTGGTTCTTCCCAATCTCCGCCTTTCCAGTAGAACGAGGCAACTGTTCCCGTTGCTGAATCCCATACCCATGGAGTACCATCCGCGTCGTTTGCAAAGACGATGTGGCGGCCAGCCTGAAGGATATCGCCGCGCGCGTCATAGTCGCGAAGCAAATTGATCCATCGAGAGGTTTCTTTCGCTAAGTCTTCGAGTGGAATGAATCGAATCATTGGGCCCATTTCGCCCCTGCCGCATATTTGGTAGAACTCTCGAAGCCCTTCACACGTTGGCAGCGATTCGGGCCATTGCCCCGACCGAGGTGCCTCTGCATCGTAGAGGAACGTCGGCTCAACCGGCGGGCTACCCCTCGCGTAAAAGTCAACAACCTGTCGAAGAGTGTTACGCCACATTTGCCACATAACGTTAACAGTAAGCCAGCGTGCCATGCCCGCCCCCACGGCGGGCATGATGATTTTGGACACGGTATCCACAACTACCTCATGTACTTCCCAAGAAACCCCAGTACCTTCTCGGGCGTTCGGCCGAACCAGTTGTAGCCGTCCTTGAACCGACGTGTCGTGTCCTCGATCCAGATCAGTTCCTTCTCCTTGCTTGCGAGCAGGTCGAAGGTCTTCTGGCCGTCCTCGGGATTCGTCCAAATGTCCTGGCGGACCTGCCACATGAGCACCGGCATCGTGACGTTTTGGGCCCAGAGAGCACCACCCATGTCGGCGGCAGGAAATCCCCCGAGCTTCAGCAGTTCCAGGTCGATGAGTTCCTGATACTGACTGATGCCCTGCAGTTTCGAGAACGCCTCGAAGATGGCCGTCATGTTAGGCACGAGCGGGCTGCACATGCACAACACGTTCTTGAACAACTCCGGGTGTTTGGTGATCGCAGCGTATTGCGAGACGCCACCCAGGCATTGGCTGTACAGCGCAACTTTCATCTTGCTCAGCCGGGGATGTTGATCGACGTACTTCTTGACCCCCACGCAGTCGCGCCAATCCCACTGGCCGATGCCACAGACACCGTTGTTCGCGGCGCCGCTGTTGCCGTGATTGCGGAAGTCGTAGGTCAGCACGTTGTACCCGGCGTCGGTCAGGTGCTTGTACTGGATGACGAAGTCGATCTCGGCGTCGTCGAAGTTGCTCCACGGCTCGCGGAAGTGCCCCGGGAACCCCGAACGGCACATGGGCAGGGCGTGGTTGAAGATCACCAGCTTGTCGCTCTCGCCGCCTAAGGCGGGGATGTACCAGGCTTCGAGCGGGGTGCCATCGTTGGACGGGATGACGAGATCGTGCCAGCCCTTCATGCCGTAAGCATCCGGCGTCTTGAAGATGAAGCTCCTTGGCGTTTTGACGATCGCCGCCAGTGCTTTGACCTTGGCGTGATCTTCCGGGGAAATGGTCTTGAGTTGTTCTAGCGCCTTCTGCATTCGCTGTTCAGGTATGCGGCTCATGGTGTTTTCCTTGGTTCACTTAGAAGTTGGTTCATGGGCTTGGTGCCATGCTCGCACCCAAGGCGGGCATGAGGATTTTGGATACTCAGTCCCAGTCCATCATCTCTTCGCCTGTTGCTTCGACTACGCCACCGCATCGTGGGCAAGGATCGCCGGTGCACCAAACCGTTTCGATCACATTGTTACAGTGATGGCATTGTCCGTATTTGTTTTCAAGTGCGAGCATTTCATCAAGTTGACCCCTCGGAAGTAATCCCGGCAGAAGTTCTTTGCACCACAGTTCAGTACATACGTCAACGAGTGCCTCACATTTCGGGCAGTATCGGGTCTGCGTCCTAACGTAAAAGCCGATATCATCTCCGCCGCTGACCGTCGCGCCCAGTTTACATGTTTTGCAACGGTAGCTTTGAGAGAATCCCATTAGCGCCTTCCATGTACTTGAGTGGGATAACTTGGAATTAGATTGCGCGCCGTGCGCGAGTGGTCGTTACTTATCCTGCTTCTTCCTGCCACCCCCACTGACCCGGATTTCGGTGACCTTGTCGCCCTCAGTCACGATGCTCGCGAAGATGCCGAGGCCGAAGCCTTTCTTGCCTTCTTCGGTCCATTTCTTAACTTGCTCTGCGGTGGACTTGACCTGCTTGGTCAGGGCGTCTTTGCCGCCTTCGTAGGCTTCACCAGCCTCCATCTTCTTCGTGTTCATGTTCATCTTGCTTCTGACGATCTTGACGTTGTCGGCGACCTTCAGGGTGACATCTTCGGTTTCGGTACCCTTGGTCTTCTTAACGGTCATCTTGCCGTCTTCGAACTTAGTGATGAACCCCGTAAACTCATCGGCAGCCGCACCGGCCATCGCGATCACGAGGACAAGACTTGCAGCGATGAACTTATGCATAGATGCTCCTATTTAGCCCTCGGCTCTTCAAGCCGGGGGCGGGACCGCGTGAAGCGTATACATGGTTGCAACCAACCCATGCATCACGCCATCGTATCACGCTGGTCGCGAAAGTGTGTGCGTATTCCGCGCGACCCCGCCCACCGGCTTAAAGAGCCGGGGGCTAAATCAATTAGTCGAGGGAACGAGCAACCGGAACCCACCGTACGCCATCCGTTGCGCATCAAACCCTGCATTGGATTGCGCCATCAACTCTGCCATCCGGGGGTCAGCCGCCACCTTCTGGTTCGCCAGATCACGTGCCTGGCGAGACTCAAAGGCCACCCATCCAAAGACGATGGCTTCCTTCTCCGTTGCAGCTATGAGATCCGTGAACGAGCGCGTTCCCTCCAGTTGCATATCGTCACCGACATATTCCCAGTAGTCGAGTGCGCCATGTTCCTTCCAGATCGCTGCAGCAGCCTGGGCCAGACGCTGGTACTCGTGCAGGCGATCGCGCGGAATGGGAAAGACGAATCCGTCGATGTAGTGAGCCATAGTCGCTCCTAATTAGCCCCCGGCTCTTCAAGCCGGGGGCGTGACCGCGCGAAGGTGTTGCGTGGTTGCAACCGAACCCACGCGTCACGCCATCGTATCACGTTGGTCGCGAGAGTAGGCAAAAAACACTGCGCGACCCCGCCCCCGGCCTGAATGGTCGGGGGCTAAATCACTATCACCCCTCTGCCAGTATGCCATCAAGCTTCTGGTAGCTCATCTCCATGCCATCCGTCATGCCCGTCGCGAACGCGGCGTCGCGGTCCGCTTTCGAGGCATACTTGATCGTGGTCGTTACGTGGGTGATGCCATTCGTCTCCTCGAAGGTGACTGTGATGATCGCGGGTTCGCCGCCCATGGAAATGCCCATGTCACCCGGATCAAAGGCTTGGGTATGTACGATCTTCGAGTGTGGAACGACTTCCAAAACATCGCCGAAGAAGCCGAACTCCTGGCAGTTGTCGTCGTTGCGCCAGCGCCAGCGGTACTTGCCGCCGACACGCATATCCATCTCGCAGACAGGCATCGTCCAACCGGGCATCGCCGTACACCAGCGACGCATCAGTTCCGGTTCCATGTAGGCCCGCCATACCAGCTTGGCGGGAGCATCGAAGCTCCGTTGGACAAGCACCTCGGTATCAGACGGCAGACTGGCGACGGCAGGTTTCATTTCTTTCGCTCCTGTTTTTCGGCTTGTTTCAATTCAGTCAGAAGTGCGTCGAGCTTCTTGTAGTTGCCTTCCATCAGCTCCTGCACCTTCTCCAACCACTCGGTGACCGCTTTCAGTCGCTCAGGCACCAGCTTGCACGGTCGCAACTGAGCCACTCGGCTACGCGAGATCAGCCCAGCCGCTTCCAGCACCTTGAGATGAGATGAGATCGTAGGCTGAGTCAACGTGAACCGGTCCACCAGTTCCGTGACCGAAGCCTCTCCACCACGTGCCAGGTGCAGAACGATGCCCCGTCGAGTAGGGTCAGCCAGAGCAGCAAAGGCTTGGTCGAGTAGTTTCATGTAAGTAGATTATCGTCTATATAGATGATAGTCAATATAGAGGCGACGATTTTCTTCCATTTCGTGAAGACGGTGTTGGAGAGAGAGAACACAGCCCCGCGAGGGCGATGGGGGTTTCTATCCCACCACACCTCACGGGGCTTGCCATGTACTCAAGCTACTTCCCGGCCGCCCTCTTCGAGGGCTGCATCATCAGTTACTTGCCACCAGCGGGTATCCGCTGCAAGTCTACAAACACCACAGGCTGATTCGGGCGTGAACGAGTGCGGTCAAACGAGGTGGGCGATCTACTTCAGATCGACCGTAGAAGGCAATGGTCAGTTTGCCATCGTTCACCTGGTAGATGCATTGAAGCAGCGTACCATCGCCAACCAGGTTCAACTCGGCAGGCGACTTGTTGGGGTTGATGTAGTAGTTCATCTTCCTGCCATCGATCACTACTTTGTTCTGATCTTGAAAGGTCAAAGTCCTAAAAGGTCTAGTCATCAAGGGACTTCCGGCAGCAGGTGTGCTCCATTCTCCTGTCCATTCTCCCCGCAACTGTCGATGAACCTCTGCCTCGCTTGCGGTAGATGGTGGCGTTGCAGCACCGCCAGCACCAGGCCCACCGAATCCCATGCCGGGATTGCCACCGGGCACACTACCGCCTTCACCCCCGGGGGCGCCAGCGCCAGGAGGACCACCACGCATCGCCATCCCACCTGGAGCGCCGATGCCGGGACCACCAGCGGGCATGCCACCAACAGGACCACCCATCCCACCTTCACCAGGCAAGCCGCTGCCCATACCTGTTGGGCCACTTGGGCCCATGCCACCGGGGCCGCCCATCATGCTGCCACTGCCAGCACCTGCATTCAGGATGTTGTTCGGTCGACGGAATACGTAGGCTGTGTTCAGTGTACCTTCGCCTGCTCCCCCAGCATCGCCACCACCACCACCTAGCCCTCTACCGCCCAAGCTACCCCCCGGTGCACCGCCACCTTCACCCAGGCCTACGGCATCAGCTTTCACTTGCATGACACTGACAAATTCCCAACCTTCGGTCTCACGTTTGTTCAGCAGATTGATGATTTCCGATTGCGACAGCGGATGATTGATGATGAAGAACTCGTACTTCCACTTAGCGCTGGCAGTCGGCATTCCGCCCGGGTTCATCATCCCTGCTCCTGCTCCGGGCATGCCTCCTGCAGGTATGACTCCAACTGCTCCACCAGGCGGTCCTTGTCCGGGGCCACCACTCATGGGGATGCGACCTGCACCAGAAACCCCCTGGGCTGCCACCATCCACCAACTGCCACCTGCTGCCCCCAGGAACAGGGCAATCGCAATCGCTGACTTGAACAACGCTGATTTCATTGTGACGACTCCTGAAACAAGAGTAAGAAGATGTGCCGGGATCGCCTGCGTGGGCGAAGCCAGTTGAGTTGCTTTTTGAAGTAGCTGCGGAGCAAGGGCACTCGCATTACCAACAGTGACGATGGCCAGCGCTGCTGAGGTGACAGCCAGCCCACGCTTCTCCAGTCGTTCGAGTAGTCGTTGCTTGGCGAGTGACAGCCGACTGGAGAACGTGCCTAACTTCCAGCCTGTGCTTTGAGCAGCCTGCGTCGCTGACCAGCCTTCGAGACAGCAGAGCACGAGCGGCACCCGCCAGTTCTCGGGTAGTTTGCTGATCTCTTCATGCACCGCTGACAATAGTTCTGACCAGGTCGAATCAGCGATCGGCTGAGCCGCTTCGGTGCGGGCCGCTTGAAGTTCACGACGTTGTCGACGGGACACCGTGCGCCGTTGCTTGAGAGCGATCCGGAAAGCCACCCGATGGAGCCAGGGTGCCAATGGCCCCTTGATCGTGTGCGATGCCTTCACCAAGGCAAGGAAGGTTGCCTGGAAGACGTCCTCGGCATCCGCCTCGTCAGGCAACATTTGCCGGGCGACCGACCAGACCAGCCGACCATATCGGCGAACCACTTCCGCGAAGGCCAATTGATCCTTCTCGTCACGGAAGCGACGAAGCAGCGCTGCATCCTCATCACCAGCCGGCGTCAGGGTGCTCTGCTTCAGAATGTTGAGTAACAACCTGCTCGACACAGGTACCATCCTCGTGGCCTCTACTTAAGAGTACCCGCTGGAGGCAAAGTGCTGCAACTTCTAGTTATTTGTTGTTGGTTGTTTGTTTCTGGTTGAGAATGGTGATGGCGATTCTGGTTCCCCTCTCCCCGGTGGGGAGAGGGGAGGGGAGAAGCTTTGACTTCCTCCAACTGAAACACCAACAACCAATCACCAACAACCAACAACTTCTCTTCAACGATACGACTACCCCCTGTAGAATGGGCGGATGGCTGAATACACCGAACGTGAGCACTATATCCCGGTTCGACGGAACGAACTCATTGAACTGCTGTGCAAACAGCCGGGGTTGACGCTGGAGCAGAAGAAGCAGTGGCGGGTCATTTCCAACCTGCTGTCATCGCTCTTCCACTTCGATTTCCTTCGCACCACTGATGAACTGGCGGAAGACTATTCTCCCTTTGACCCTGACCGGGAAACCACTCAACTCCGCGAAGTGAATGCTCTGCAACGATCCACACTGCTTGACAAACTCTTCAGCGCCTTCAGCCACATGCTGGGGAGGGCCAACTTCCATCATGTGACTGAGGAAGAACTGTGTGGCGCTCTCGAATCCCGCAGCAAGTGGGGGTTGAGCATGGATGTGGACTTCAGCATCTTTGATCGACTCTCCGTCTTTGTGCGTGGCAAGACGACAGGCAAGCGAAGCTACCGCAACTGGAAGAAGCTGTGGAAGGTGGAAGAGATGGAGATTCCCATCTTCCGCCGACTGGTCATCATGCTGAAGCTAAGGGAAGACTCCAAACTCCGCATCGGCTCGGAGGTGAACTGCAATGTGGTCTACATGAAGGCGTTCAAGGACATTCCCCAGGAAGACATGGAGATGCTTCTGCCTGGGGCTAAGCTCAAACTGAACAACATCGATAAGACCAAGTTGACCTTCCCGCTGCTGACGTTCATCATCCTCACTGCCTGGAATGCAGTCATCGTGCCGCTGCTGAAACTGATCGGGTTGGCCTTCATCAAAGGGCCTGTCGGAGCTGGTGCCATCGGCCTGTGGGGCATTGCTGCAGCATCGGGCACCTACGGCTACCGCAGTTACTACTCGTATAACTACACCCGCAACCAGTACAGCCTGCAGTTGACCCGCAGTCTCTACTACCAGAATCTCGATAACAATGCGGGTGTGCTGTACAACCTGCTTAACGAAGCAGAGCACCAGGAATGGCGCGAAGCGATCCTGGGCTACTTCTGCCTATGGAAGTTCGCTCCCAAGGAAGGTTGGTCAGCCAAACAACTGGACGACTTCATCGAAGACTTTCTGCAGCGGGAGACGAAGCAGAAGGTTGACTTCGAAATCGACGATGCACTTCAGAAACTAGAACGCCTCGGACTTGCAAAGATCACGGGTAAGACGATCAGCATCGTTCCTATAGAGGCTGCCATCGATAAACTGCACGAAGCCTGGGAACGAGAATTCAAACGGACGATACATGGGAGTGAGGGAGAGCCTCAAGCGGATCAGAAGTAGTTATTTACACCATCCAGTTTTCAGTCTTCACGCCCGGAACTCTGCTGAAGTCGCGGATGTTACGAGTTACCACGATGGCTTGATATTCCAGGGCAATGGATGCAATCTTGAGGTCCATGGACCGAACATTGAGTTTGGCCTTCTTCAATTGCTCCCATCGCACGATGGAAGAGACAGTAAACGGCAGAATGTTGACGCGTCCTAAGAACTTCGATGTTTCTTGTAGTCGTCGATAGGCTTCGGCGTGTTCTTCGTGTGAACTTACCTTACGCAATTGATCGTACCAGCCAGAGAGTTGTTCCTCGACTGTGATGACTGAAATGCTGATGTCGTCTACAGGATGAGTCGCGATGTGTCTGGCAATCTGAACATTGCCACGCATGAGATGTGTAAGTGTATCAGTATCCAGGATGTAACTCATTCCTTCACCAATTCCAGCCGATCATTCTCGTCACGATATTCTTTCATCGATTGTTCCCAGGCATCAGCAAGAGGAGAGTCCTTGAGAAACCCACTCATGGCTAACCAGGGGTTAGTGTCCAATTCGACAGGCATCATCAATAATTTGGCACCAGCTGCAATGCGTGTACGAACCATCTGCTGCACTTGAGAGACTGCTTCGTCGGCAGTTGCTGCTTCTGCGGAAGCTAGCCAAGGCTCACCTGTTTTGGCACGGAATCGCGTGCCCTTGCCTGCAATGGGTTCAACGAGAACAGGTATTTCCATGTGATCATCCGCTGTGGGTAATAGGTATTATACGGCGGTTCATTGCTGATACGCAAGTTGGAGTTCAGAATCGATGTTGGGTTGATTGCCATCATTCAAGAAGGTAATGGCGGAACCCGAGAACTATTCCATAAGAACAGTGTCATTTCCACTGTAGAAACTGTACCTTGACCGCCATGTCATTCATTCAAGTCATCCAGAAGTTGATCAGTCGTTTTGCTGATGCAGGATCGCTATCCAAATATACTCCACCGATGCTGGAGCAAATCAAGAACACCATCATTGTCTCGCTCTGACGCCACCTGATCGTCATTCCATTGATGAACTGAGGGACTATCTGTTTCATCAAGACCTCGTCTTCCGAGAAATGTGAACAGACTCTTTGCAATTCAACGTGCCGAAGTTAACTACAATGCCACTAGTATGCAGTCACCTGTTCTTCCACGAGTCTCATCATGAAACAAGTATTCGTGTGCCTTGCTTTGCTCTGTTGTCCGATATTGGCAGTTGCCCAGGATGCCTCCAAGCTTACCGAGAAAGCCATCGCCTATCTGCGTGGCACCCAGGCTCCCGATGGCAGTTGGTCAGGCAACCGTCACATCGGTATCACCGGCATCGTCGTCACCGCCTTGATTAAGTCAGGCGTTCCGATGGATGATCCGATGGTCAAGAACGGTCTTGGCTACCTCGAAAAGTTGGTCAACGCTAAGGAAGGCCACATCGCTGGGTCGAACCCCAAGCAACAACTCAAGAACTACGTCACCTCGGTGAACGTGATGGCATTCGCTGCTGCCAACAAAGATGGCAAGTACCAGAGCGTCGTCGATGCTGGTGCCAAGTTCCTCATCGGCCTGCAGTGGGACGAAGAGGAAGGGATCACCACTAAGGACACCTTCTACGGTGGCTTTGGTTACGACAGCAAGAACCGACCCGATATGAGCAACAGCGGCTTCGCTCTCGAGGCCCTCAATGCTGCAGGTGTCAAGCAGGATAACCCCGCGTTCAAGAAAGCGACCAGCTTCCTGAGCCGCAGCCAGAACCTCAAGGGTGAACAGCAGGATCAACCCTGGGCCGGCCAGTACAACGACGGCAGCTTCATCTACAACCCCATGGAAACCAAGGCCAACGAGAAGGCCAACGATGCCAGCCCCGGGCCAGGCTACGGCAGCATCACCTACGCTGGCATCAAGAGCATGATCTATGCAGGCGTAGACAAGAATGATCGCCGCGTGCAGGAAGCACTCAAGTGGGTCAAGAAGAATTATTCCGTCGAAGTGAATGTGGGCATGCCTGCCGGCCGGGAAAAGCACGGTCTCTTCTACGGCTACAACACCATGACCAAAGCGTTCAAGGTGCTGGGGCTGGACGAGATTGAAGACGACAAAGGCGTGAAGCACAACTGGCGTACGGATATCATCAACCAACTGGCCAAGACCCAGAAAGCCGATGGCAGTTGGGCGAACGAACAAGACCGCTGGATGGAAGGGGACGCGAACCTGGTGACGGCGTTTGCGTTACTGGCGATCAGTAATACGAAGAAGTAGACTGTTATTGAACACATCAAGAGCCCTGACCTCGATGGCCAGGGTTTTCTCTTGCGCTGGTTAGCAGAGAAACCACCACTTTGTGAAAATGCTATTCATTTCTCGTTCGATGTTGCGTTACAATAGAGCAAAGGAGTTGTTGATGGTACTTCCCGATTTTCTTAGTGCAGACAAGTTTGGTTACATTCACCTCACCGGGCATCGTGTAGGGTTGGTGGATGTACTGAATTTCTATCAGCAAGGCGAATCGGCTGAGATGTTGTCGATTCGTTTTCCCACCGTTCAACTTGCGCTGCTGCATCGAGTCATTGCTCATTATCTGGAGAATCAGGACGAGGTTGATCAGTATCTTCGTGTGCATCGAGCCAGTATGACTGAGGCACGACAAGCGTCTGCAGGTCGAGGCCCCAGTTTGCATGAATTGAAGCAGCGATTTGCTGAACAACAGGTAACTGGTTCGTGCTTGTAGCTCCACCCATCCATCGGAACTCTGGCGAGTTCCGCTACTTGTCACTTGTTCCCTTCTCGCGAACCATATGACAGGAATACGAACGACAACAAGATCAGAACAAAGCCACCAATACTCAGGGTCCACAGTATCCGCTCTGTGAGCATCCACAGGCACAGAAGCATCCCCAGTACCACCAACGCCAGGAACCCGCATAGGAAAAAGATTTTCCCCAGTTCTTGTGCAGTGGCTTTTCTCATCACACATTCCATCGGAACTCTTGGCGAGTTCCGCTACCCAATTCCCTACTCCCTACTCCCTACTCCCTACTCCCAGCGAAGCTTCATACTTCTTGTACAAGTGATACGATGTCCACAGATACTGCAAGCCACTGAAGATGGTGGCGATGACCATGGCGTAGATGAGCAGGTCGCGGGCGAGTTCGAGTGAGGTGGTGTGGTCGAGGAACATCTTCTGTTGTTGGAAGAGTAAACAAAAAAGGATCATGCCGAGGGCCAGGCACTGGAGCAGCATTTTGAGTTTGCCCCATTTGTCGGCACCGAAGGCAATGCCCAGACTTTCGATGTAACCTCGCAGGCTGGTGACGAGCAGTTCACGGGTCACCACAGTGACTACCATCCACGGGACGATGCCAGTGCGTGTTTCCTTGAAAGGCAGCAGGCAAATGTAGGCTCCGCAGATCAGCATCTTGTCCACCAGTGGATCAAAGCTGCGACCAAAGCTGCTGACGATGCCAAGCCGACGGGCAGCAAGGCCATCGAGCCAATCGGTGATGGAGGCAACGAAGAAGGCTACCCCGGTGAGAAGCCACTCTTCACGGGCGATGAGGATGAACATCACGATGGCAAGCACGAACCGGGTCGCAGTCAGGAAGTTAGGCAGATTGAATGGCGAAGGCTCCCGGTGCCTGGGTGGCTGGGTTATCGGGGAACCAGAAGTTGTCAACGTTGCTGTCATTTAAAGTGATGTCAGTTCCGTGAGTGAGTTAGGCATCCCCGCCTGGCCCAGCTGCATCCGCAGGCAAGTGTAGGCTGCTTCCGACACCTGGGTGGGCTTCATCTTCCAGATCTCAGGGTTCATCACTTCGACAGAGACATACCCCTGGTAATCGATCTGCTTGAGATACTGTATGATCGGGGCGAGTTGGAAGTCACCCTCGCCGGGGAGAATCCGGTCGCTGTCGCCTGCGAGTTCCCGGGCCACGCCGGAGAGATCGCATAACTGGACAGCAAAGAGATTGTCCGGGTTCAGGTAGCCGAGGTCTTCGAGCTTGCTGGGCCCGGTGTAGTAGTGGAACAAATCCAGGCAGATACCGAGGTGAGGCGAGCCAACCGAGGCAACGAGTGCAGCAGCAGTGGGAATGCTGGCACACCAGCGGGTGTTGCTGCGGAATTCGAGAGCGAGCCTGACTTCAAACGCGGATGCCAACTCTGCCGCTTGTGCCAAGGCGGTTTGCACTCGGTGGATGTCATCGCCATCCAGCTTCTCTGCGGGATCAGGCACGATGAGCATGGTGCCAATGCCAAACTCCTGGCAAAGACTGAGCCGACGCTGGAACTGATCGAACGAGACTCGCCGGGCTTCCCCCTGGCTGAGCAGCAAGCCACCCTGGTAGGCAGCAGCAGTGAAGCGAACGTCCCGTTCCTTCAACAGTGCTTTCACTGCGTCCGGCTTGGCCCAGGCACCATTCCCCTGCAGGTAAGTCTCAAGCTTGGTGAGCCAGATTTCCAGGTACTGACAACCGGCATCGCCACAAGCGGCAATGTCGTCGGCCAGGGTGCCAGGGAGAGTGGTGACGCTGCTGAGGCAGGGAAGCATGGGTGCAAATCGAAGGAATGGAATACGGGGTTCATCTTATGGAAAGGATGGCGTAGGTTCTTTTGGTTGATTTTCGTGTCGATCTTGCACATACTCTTGGCTATGCGGTATATCTTCGTGTTCTCTCTGCTCCTGTGTTCCTGCGCCCCGACGCCTGATGCGAAGAAACTCGGCCTCTCACCCGCGCAGGCGAAGGAGTTTGAGAAGAACATCGCGGAGGGTAACCTTTCTCTCACCATTGGCATCGTGATGCTGGTGTTGAGTGTGCTTGTCTTGGGGTTCGGTATCTGGTACCAATACTTCCGTAAGAAAACCAAGTCGTAGACCACGACAACACCCTGGAGTGATGTAATGAAAGCAGTCCTCAGCGTTCTGACTCTTGTTCTTGCCGCAGTAATGGTGCATGCTCAAGACAACACCTGGCAGGAAAAGCTGGAGACGGCGATCCCCGAAGGCATCAAGTTGCTGGAGGCGAAGGAATATGTCAAGTTCCTGAAAGCTTTCGTCGAACCACCTCACTTGCAGAAGCTCTCGGAGCAAGGCTCGGTGGAAGACTTCGCGGAGAACTTCGGCAAGACTAAAGGCCCGCAACTGCTTAAGGTGATGCAGAACATCAAAGGCCGCACTCCTACCCTCGAAGAAGAAGGCACCAAGGCCACCTACGAAGTAAGTGTGGAAGGAGTCAGCAAGAAGACTATCACCTTCCGCAAGCACGGGAAGACGTGGCACATTGCGAATTAGTAGTTGGAGTACCGCCTTTAGGCGGCAAGCGTCTCGCGATCGTGTTGACCGAAGGGTGGCAGGGTTGTGCGGTACTCCGCTCAACCCTGTGGACGTGCAAGGTAGTCGCTAACTTCAGGGTCGAAACTGAGTACAGTTACAACCCTGCCACAGCTATAGTTGTTTGATCAGTGCGTGAGCAACGGAAAGAACGTTCCACTCAGCGGTTCGCCTTCTTTAAGTGCAGGCACGCCCGTCAGCAATGGTTCCGTGCCGGCATTCTTCACGCCGTCCTTCACGTAGTTCATCACCGCTGCACGTCGGCTCCGTTCGGAACGGTTTTCTTTCGAACCATGTACCAACAGTGGATGATGGAAGGCACATTCGCCTGCTTTCACTTCGACCAGTACTTCTTTGTCGAACTCCGCTACTTGTTCATCGCTCAACACGGCACGTAGTCCATCCATGTCGCCGGCGAGGGCGGGCATCGGTAGCAATGGCCAGCGGTGGCTTCGTGGAACGTACCGCAAGCAACCATTTTCTACGGTGCTGTCGTCGAGAGCGATCCAGCAGGTGAGGTGAGCCATCGGCTGGGTTCGGGTCCAGTACGAATAGTCCTGATGCCAGGCGACCACGCCACCGTGCTTGGCTGGTTTGCAGAAGAGTTGATCGTGCCAGAAGCGCACGCTGCCACCGAGGAGTTGTGATGCAGCCATCACCAGAGCCGGGTTCCAGAGCAGATCGTGGAAGCCTGGCGTGATCCTCCAATGACCGAGGCAATGAAATAGGACCTTGTTCGGGTCGTTCGATTCGTTGCTGTGGAATTCGTAGAAGAGCGAATGGCCTGGGTGCTTGGGGTCAGCGATCTCAGCCAGTTCCTTACGTAACACCTCGACCTGTTCATCGTTCAAAGCCCGGATGCCTTTGAGGTAGCCATACTCATGGAAGAACGCGACCTGCTCGTCGCTCAGGCGGTACTGATCCCACTCGGCCTTCGTCTTGGGTTGGGGGAAGAGGTTCGAGACAGGGTGATGCTGTTGTGCCAGGTCAGGAAATGTCGTAAAAGACATACAATTCTCAGTGAAGTTGGGTAAGCCTTCCGGCATGGGTAGAGAATGCCCAGTGTACCAAAAGCACTGGTGAGGATGCAACAAATCGGTCGTGCGATATGTGCTTCATTTGAAGAACATGATGGTTTGACCTATGGTTAGGTAGCGAACGACGGGATAGTAACGGGAGCACCGACTATGCAACTGGCTAACATCGTGAATTGGTTCACTTCTTCTGAATCCACTCAAGTTCCATCCCGACGCAAACTGCGAAGCCAGCTTTTGCTCGAAGTTCTGGAAGCCCGTGATGTTCCCACCATCAACCCGACACCGATGGAACAGGAACTGCTCGAACTGACCAACAAGATGCGAATGGACCCGGCAGGCGAACTCAGTCGCCTGCTCGTCAGCACCAATCCACTGCAAGCTCGCGATGCGGATGTGCAAAATGCCCTCAGCTACTTCGGGGTTAGTGGCAGTACTCTCGTCAGCCAATGGGCCAGTCTATCACCAGCAGCACCGCTGGCCTGGGCGGATGGGCTGATGAACTCCGCCCGCACTCACAACCAGGCCATGATCACAGCGGACACGCAGTCGCATCAGTTGCCTGGTGAGGCAGGGCTTGGTTCACGAGCCACGACGGGTGGATACACCACATGGAGTGCTCTCGGCGAGAACATCTACGCCTACTCGAACAGCATCATCTACGGACACGCTGGTTTTGCCATCGATTGGGGCAGCGGGCCTGGCGGCATGCAAAGCCCGGCTGGGCACCGCGTTAACATCATGAACCCCAGCTACCGCGAAGTAGGCATGTCGGTGATTGCCGAGAACAACTCAGCCACCACCGTAGGCCCGCTCGTCATCACGCAAGACTTCGGCAGCCGCTCCAGCTTCGGTAACTCCTGGCTGCTCGGGGTTGTCTATGCTGATGGCAACAGCAACAGCAGTTACAACGCTGGCGAAGGTTTAGGAGGCGTGACGGTTACCATCTCTGGGGCAGCGGGAACCTTTACCACCACTTCCATGTCTGCTGGTGGCTATCAACGACAGGTGCCTGCAGGTAGTTACACCGTTACCTTCAGTGGCGGTGGTCTCTCCGCACCGATCACGAAGTCGGTCACCGTTGGTAGTGCCAATGTCAAGGTAGATGCCATCAATGGCCAGGGTGGTTCAGGTGGAGGCGGCGGGGGTGGTACCAGCAATAGTGCACCAGTGCTGAACGCTAGCTATGTGGCAACGCTGACCAGCATCTACCAGAACAACTTTACCTCCGCTGGTAACACCGTCTCCAGCATTGTGGGCAATTCCATCACCGATGTGAACCCCACCAACCAACTTGGTATCGCCATCACTGCTGCCACCAGCACCAGCGGAACCTGGCAATACTCCATCGATAACGGCAGCACCTGGACCAGTCTGGCTTCAGCCAGCAGTTCGGCTTCACGACTGTTACGGTTTACTGATCGGGTTCGCTTCGTACCCAATACCGGGTTTGTAGGGACAGCGAACTTCACCTACCGGGCCTGGGACCAAACGAGTGGCACTGCTGGAAGCTCGGCCAGCACTGCTACTACTGGTGGTACGACAGCATTTAGTTCTGCGACTGATTCAGCCAGCATCTCAGTGATTCAGAATACATCGGGCAACAATGCTCCAGTGCTCGTCACCTCGGCAACCTATCAGTTGCCTTATGTGGCTGCGAATTCGACAACACCACCAGCGGTACTTGTCAGCACGCTTGTTGGTGCGAACATCACCGATGTTGATGCCAATGCTCTGGAAGGCATCGCTGTTACTGCTCTGGATAGCAGTAAAGGCACTTGGCGTTACAGCATAAATAACGGTACGTCGTGGTACACGCTCAGCACCGTCAGCAACACCAGTGCGATGCTGCTGCGAGCCAGCGATAAGCTTCGGTTCTATCCCAAGAGTGGCATGACGGGCGTCTCCAGCCTGGTCTTCCGTGCCTGGGATCGCACCACCGGAACCGCAGGCACCCTGGCCAACGCCAGTATTGTGGGAGGCAGCACCGCTTACAGTACCGACATGGTCTTCGCCCGTGTTCAAGTAGGCAACACTGCTCCGGTGCTCAGCACAACGAGCCCCTTCAACCTGAACAACTACACGAATGGCACCACCAACTCGGGTACCTTAGTCAGCACCCTGTTGGGTGGAGCAGTCACCGATAACGACATGAATTCTAAACGAGGCATCGCCGTCATGGGCCTGGCCAACACCACCACCGGCACCTGGCAATACTCCACTAACGGCGGAGCCACCTGGCTGAACTTTGGTACCATCAGTGCCAGTAGCGCCAGACTATTACGTGCTGAAGACATGATCCGCTACGTTCCCACCAGTTCTACGTTCAAGGGTACGGTGTCCCTCAACTTCCGTGCCTGGGACCAGTTCAGCGGAGTTGTAGGGGCACTGGTGAACATCAGCACCCTCGCCACAGTAGGCGGTAGAACGGCTTACAGCAGTGCGGTAGGGAACGCGAAGCTGCAGGTGGTGTAAAAATACTTAACCCCCGGGCTTGAATGGCCGGGGGTTAATTTGTTCATCACATCCCATCATAACTTATGGACCAGTTACCTGAATCTTCTTGGCTTCTCGGCTGAAGTACACATCTGCCTCGGCGTAGTCGCCTAGTTGAATGCTGGTTGCAGTAGTGTTCACCAGGTTACGGACGACCTTGGTGGCTGAAGTGACCTTTACCACGCCAGAGTTGTAATAGCTGGCACCAATGGTGATAGTGCTGGCTACGGTATCAATGGCAGTCACGGTACCGGTGATGCGGTAGGTTGCATTTCCACCACCACCGCCGCCGCCACCATTCCCACCAGAAGCATGAATGAAACACACCGACAGCAGCAGCATTCCCAGCACGAGCGAGATACGATTCAACATGGACGAGTCCTGTTTTCGGAGAACAAGCGGTTACCATAACCGCTTACTCTTACAGCAGTCGTATTCGAGTCGCCCATCCGCCAAACATCTATCGATTTCTTTGCAGCATGGTGGGGATGCTTCCCATACGGAAACTCACCCCTGAGTAAAATCAGGTTCAAACAAGTGCGGCGCGACTAAGTCCGCCGGTGGGTTCGCGAGTGTATCGTGTTCACACCGGCGGGCTAACGCCGCGCCGCTCCTGAATGTATCGCTATCGGTTTAGTACCGGTAGCTATCCTTCTTGTAGGGTCCTTCCTTTGGCACGTTGATGTACTTGGCCTGGTCGTCGGTCAGTTCGGAGAGCTGAGCGTTCAGCTTCTTGAGTTGCAGGCGGGCGACCTTTTCGTCGAGGTGCTTAGGCAGCGTGTAGACGCCAACGGGGTAGTTCTTGGTGTTGCAGTAGAGTTCGATCTGGGCGATGGTCTGGTTCGCGAACGAACTGGACATCACGTAGCTCGGGTGGCCGGTGCCGCAGCCGAGGTTAACCAGTCGGCCCTTGGCGAGCAGGATGATCCGCTTCTTGTCCGGGAAGATCACGTGATCGACCTGAGGCTTGATCTCTTCCCATTCGCACTTCTTCTCGAGGCTGGCAACATCGATCTCGTTATCGAAGTGGCCAATGTTACAGACGATAGCTTCGTCCTTCATCTTGGCCATGTGATCGTAGTTGATGACCTTATGGTTGCCGGTAGCGGTCACGAAGATGTCTGCCTTGTCAGCAGCATATTCCATGGTGACGACGCGGTAGCCTTCCATCGCGGCCTGCAGGGCACAGATCGGATCGATTTCAGTGACCCATACCTGAGCCGACAGTGCACGCAGGGCCTGGGCGGAACCCTTGCCCACGTCGCCGTAGCCGCAGACGAGGGCGACCTTGCCTGCGATCATCACGTCGGTGGCACGCTTGATTGCATCGACCAGCGATTCACGACAGCCATAGAGGTTATCGAACTTCGACTTGGTGACGCTATCGTTCACGTTGATGGCAGGGAAAGCCAGCTTGCCTTCGGTGTGCATCTGGTAGAGACGCATCACACCGGTGGTGGTTTCTTCGGTCACACCCTTGATCTGCTTCAGGCGGGTGCTGTACCAGGTGGGGTCAGTCTTGAGTTTCTCTTTGATGCTGGCGTAGAGTACCTTCTCTTCTTCGCTGTGTGGGTTGGTCAGCACTGAGAGATCTTTCTCAGCACGGGCACCCAGGTGCAGAAGCAGGGTAGCATCGCCACCGTCGTCAAGGATCATGTTCGAGAAGCCCTTGTCGTGCCACTCGAAGATCTGATGGGTGAACCTCCAGTAGTCTTCCAGGCTTTCACCCTTGTAGGCGAAGACCGGGGTACCACCTTCGGCAATGGCAGCAGCAGCGTGATCCTGCGTGCTGAAGATATTACACGAAGCCCAGCGGACCTGAGCGCCGAGAGCTTCCAGCGTCTGGATCAGCACGGCGGTCTGGATGGTCATGTGCAGCGAACCGGTGATGCGAGCGCCCTTGAGCGGCTGGCTCTTGGCATACTCATCACGGATCATCATGAGACCAGGCATCTCGGTCTCAGCGATCTTGATTTCCTTCCGGCCCCACTCCGCGAGAGAGAGGTCCGCGACATGAAAGTCGTTCTGGAGGATATTTCGGGGTTTCAGCGCAGCGTTCATACAAGGATCCTTTCGCCCGATGGGCAATCCACGGTGCGGGAAACGAAAAAACGCCCGCAACCGTTTTCGATTGCGGGCGCCGTTGTATGAGTTGTCGAGCCTGGTCCACCATCCACCTGGTGCGATCGCAGCGCCCCTCGACGAGGGTATTATAGCATGGATTGGGAATGTGGGGAGGGGGGAATAGCTTGATTGAGATTAGCTATTGTGGGATTATTAATGGATGAATAACTGGGACATGAAGATATGGACAGCTCCTTCAAGACCATACGTGATGGCTTAGCTCTTCTGTATTCAGTACAGCGGAAACCGATTGTTTTTGGTGCCGAATCTCACGGATACATCCTGAATCCACCCCTTTCTGAATCGGTGGTGAAACAGTTTGAAGATAAACATCGCATTCACCTTCCAGAAGATTACAGAAGCTTCTTGATTGCAATAGGCGACGGTGGTGCTGGACCGTTCTACGGTGTTTTCAGATTAGGAGAGATGGACGACAATCATGACAACATAAAATGGAAGGAAGGTGACGGATTCATTGGCAAGTTGTCCCGTTCCTTTCCATTCAACACTTCATGGAACGATTTGACGGGGCTGCCCCATGAAACAGATGATGAAGATGAATACCAAAAGGCATACGAGGCTTTTGATTCTACTTACTGGAACCCTGACAACGTCAACGGAGCGATTCCGCTATGTCACCGTGGGTGTGCCCTACGAGATTGGTTAGTGGTTACGGGTCATGAGGCGGGACATATGTGGCACGATGCCAGAGCCGATCATAAAGGTCTTGCTCCAATTTCGATTGGTAAGAAGCAGCGAGTTACCTTCCTGGAATGGTATACCCACTGGTTGAATCAGGCTATGTCAGAACTGTGACCAGAAATTGTATTCCCTCGAAGGGCGTCATGGAGTACTCTTCGATAACACCAGCAACAACCTTGCCCGAAGGGCATATGCAAAACAGCCCAGGGTTGCCGTGTACTCACGGCTACCCTGGGTTGGGGAAACCCAAGCGGGTCGGTCGCCTGAAGGGCGACGGGAATCAATCCCAGACATATCGTTCATCAAACTCCATCTCGTATTCACGCAACCAACGTCGAAATTCATCCTGGAATGATTCGCGTTGATGATGTTCTCGCTGGTTTTGAATGTATCGTTTCACTACTTCCAGTTTCGAAGCACTTACCGAGAAGGCTCCGTAGCCGTTCTGCCAGTGGAAGTCCACAAATCGCTGATCCTTGGTCTTGATCCAGAGCGAAGATCCTCGTTTCAATTCCCCTAGCAAGGTGGCCAACGTCACGGTACGCGGAAGGGTACACAACACATGAGCATGATCCGGTTCTGTGTTGATGATGATGGTATTGCTTCCCAGATCGCGCAGGATGCCAGCCATATAGCTGTGCAGATCGGAACGGATGTCGTCGTGCAAGAAGGCGATCCGGTTCTTCGTCGAGAAGACGAGGTGAAGATAGACCTGGGCCAACGACTGCGACATGGGTGTCTCCAAGTGAGTCTCGATTATTGCAAGACAGGTACTGGATGACAATAGTTTCCCGTCGCCCTTCAGGCGACCAACTTGTGGTTGCTAACTTCACCCAGGGTAGCCGTGAGTACACGGCAACCCTGGGCTGTTTTGCGTATGCCCTTCGGGCAAGGTCATCCCTCACGCCCTCTCACTTCGAGGGCTCACGTCCCTAGGCTCTTCTCGCCGTTTCCAACATTCCCTGAAAATAAACCGACGAAATCGACGTCACCTTGGCACAGTATGCAGTGCTTCTCACAAGAGGATCGAGCCAATACTTATGATTGGCATGGGTTCGACAATGCGTGTGCTGGTGCCTGCTTCTCCTGGGTTTGCCGGGGATGGGAAGCTATTGGCTCGTTTTCTCAACAATCGGGATGAAGCAGCTTTCGCAACGCTCGTGCAGCGGCATGCGGCAATGGTCTTTGGCACCTGCTATCGCGTGCTGGGGAATCATGCCGACGCGGAGGATGCGTTGCAGGCCACGTTTGTGGTACTGGCCCGGCGGGCGGTGGCATTCACTGGTCGTGATTGTGTGGGCGGGTTTCTTCATGGCGTGGCGTATCACTCCGCTCTCAAGGTGAAGGCGATGGCGGCGAAACGACGACATCGTGACGCACAAGCTGCACCGCCCCAACCGTCGGCCCGTGATGCAGAAGCACTGGCCATTCTGGATGAAGAGTTGGCCCGGTTGCCTGCGAAGTACCGTGACGTGGTGGTACTCTGCGAACTGGAAGGGCTCAGTCGTCGTGAAACTGCTGAGAGGCTCGACATCCCCGAAGGGACGATTTCGAGCCGACTGGCAACCGCACATCAACTGTTGCACAAGCGACTATCCGCTCGGGGCCTCGGGACTGTCAGTACCACTGTTCTGCTGGCTGATGTCGTCACCGCCATACCTCATGCCGTCACGCACTCAGCCGTGAAGGCGGCAATGCATGGCCCGAAGGCGGGCATTGTTCCCGTCGTTTCCCACATCACCAGGATGCTGTTCCTGAACAAACTGCGGCTGGGAGCTGTTGCGGTAGGGGTGGTATTGGCCATGGTCGGCGTGGGCTATCCACTGGTGCAAGCTGCCAACCCGGGTGTTGAGCAGAAACCAATAACGCTGCCTGCAGTCATCCCCACCACGGGTGATGCATTGGCCAAGCAACCACTCGAGACGCAACCTGTGCCGAGCAGCCGAATTGATCGCGAACGCATGGTGCGTGAGTTGCGAGCACTCGGCCTGGCGTACCATGCCTACTACGATGCGAAGCAGACGGGACCAGCTTCCGCGAGCGAACTGCTGAGTTACCTCGACTCAGACGAAGGCAAAGAGAATCGCGTGAAGGGCGTCAACTACCAGTTGCTGCAAACTGAAGCGATAGTGCTGAACCCCAACGTACCGATTCGTACCATCCGAGACCTCACCAGCGTGATCATCCTCTACGAAAAGACCTCGCCCGAACAACCACGCTGGGTGATCCTGGGCGATGGCAAACCGAAGGAAGTGAACGCTGTTGAATTCACCAGCCTACTTCGTCAGCAATCGTTATCATCTGAGAAGAAACCACCAACCCCACAATGAGACCCACTTTCCAGGAGAGATCAGTGATAATCCGTGTGTTCCTGCTCGTCGGCTTGCTCAGTGTTATCCCAGGCTGTGGTAGTCCTGCTTCTGCGACCAATGCCAATGCCAAACAGGGTAACAAGAAGGCAGAGGAGCCTACAGTCAAAATCGATGAAGAGTTGCGAGGGCTCGGTGTCGCATACCATGCCTACCATGATGGTAAGCGGATGGGACCGAGTTCAGCGGAGGATATGCTGAACTTCATCTCGTCTCCCGAAGGCAAAGAGAAATTCACCAAGTCGGATGCGTACAAGCTCTTGAAATCAGGCGAGATTGTGATTAATCCCCGTCTGCAATTCCGTTCGGTGAAAGACCTGGGCAAGACGTACCTCTTCTACGAAAAGAAAGTACCCAAGGAGGGTGGGTATGTAGTCTTGGGCACTGCGGAAGTAGTCCGCATCAAGCCTGAAGCGTTTGCCAACCTGGAAAAGGGCGACGAAGGCCGAGCACCGGAACCGAAGTAACATTCATAAAAGATCCCACCCACAAGTCTCCTTGTGGGTGGGATTGTTACCACCTTCGTGCATGGTGTCAGTTGGCACCCTGCCTACAGCCTCATGCGAAATTCACACCCTCATATACCTCAGACAACGGTATCGAGATCTCCACAGAACCGAGTGGCAACTGATCGGTGAGTTGCGCGATCTCACTCAGTACCCAGGTGCCGTTGAGTTGGCGTACGTGGTGTTCGACGAAGAGGATGTCCTGACTGACGAGGACATAATCACGAAGTGAAGCCATCTTGCGGTATTGGACAAACTTGCCGCCACGGTCGTAGTCTTCGTTGGACGGGGAGAGAACTTCAATGATGACTTGGGGATTCAGCAGGGTATCCTGCTTTCCATCCAGGAACTTAGGCTGACCACAGATGATGGAGATATCAGGGTAGAAGTAGTATTTGCCTGTGGGGCTGACTCGCATGTCGCTTCCATACACATCGCAGGGCTTTCCCTGGAGTCGATTACCTGCAGTTCGAATGATGTTCGAAGCAATTTTATTGTGAAAGCGGCTGGCACCGGCCATGGCGAACAGTTCTCCATCGGCGTACTCGCTCTTGTGCTGAGCCAGTCGTTCGGCGTGAAGATATTCTTCCGGACTGAGCAACTTCTTCGGTATGGCAGACATCACTTGCCTCCTGACGGTCATGATACTCCAAGTAATGGAGTTAGCCTAGCCACAATGGGCATCTCAGAGCTGCGACAAAAAGAAACCACCCACAAGTTTCCTTGTGGGTGGGTGTTGAATTCATGTTAGCGTGCTTCAGCGACTAGTAATCTCCGCCACCTGAGTCGCCACCAAAGTCGCCGCCTCCACCGAAGTCACCACCGCCACCACCGGTGTCTCCACCGAAGTCGCCGGAACCGCCACCGAAGTCTCCCCCGCCATCGTAGTCGCCACCACCACCGCTGGATGAGCCGTAGTCAGCGCCGCTGGAAGCGTAATCGGTACCGCCGGAAGAGCCACCAAAGTTGGTGTCGCCGCCAGCGATGCCAGCGTCGTAGTCGCCACCGCTGCTGCCAGAACTGCCGCTGGCATCACCGTAGTCGGCACCGGTGGTGTAGCCTGCAGCATCAGGCTGAGTGCTGGAAGAACTGCCACCGCCGAACATGCCGCCGCTGGTGCTGGCAGAACTGCCACCGTAGTCGCTGTGACTGTGGCCGCTTCGGAAGAAGCGATCGTACATGAAGTTACCTGCAGCAGCGCCAAGCATGCCGGTCATCAGGCTGCCCATGAACCCCATGCCACCAGGCTGCTGTGCGGGATATCCGCCGCCATACGGTTGACCATACGGTTGGCCGTAACCTGGAGGTGGAGGAGGAGCCATGCCACCGCGGCCCATGTTATTGTTTTGGCCAGCCATCCCCGGAGGTGGTGGTGGTGCACCGTAGGCACCGGGTTGAACGCGAGGCCGAGTGAAGGCACGAACCAGACCGATCAGGATCCAGAAGGCGAGCAGGCCGCCGATGATCCACATAATGATGGTACCAGTAGACATGTTACCCTCTTTGGTTTCCTTGATAGCGTTGTTGGCGAACTCCTTGCCCTTTTCGATGACACCCTTGCTGGCTTCCTGCGCCAGCGGACTGACTGTCTTCACATGTGTCAGCATGGAAGTCTTGGCTGTGGCCACCATATCGAGCAGGCCTTGATTGACATCGCCCGATTGGAGGACCTTGCCGAGTTGATCAGCAGCCTTGCGAGCTTCATCTCTGGAGATCAGCTTGGCTGTTTCAATATCAGAGTTGATCTCGATACGGTTGCGAGGCTTACCACCGGCACCCACATCGTCCTGCACTTCCTTGACGACGAGATAGATCGTTCCATTGATCTTGAGATCCTTGTTGCGTGCCTTCGCCCACTCATCGTAGAACTTGTCTCGATTGGCGCGGAAGGCTGCTCGCTTGTCAGCGGGGATACCCTGATGGGTTTCGATCACGATGGTCTGCTTGGTCCGCTGCTGGATTTCCTTCAGCGTCTCGTTCGCCTTCTTGATGGCATCGGACGAGAACATCTTGGCATTATCAACAACGCCTGGATCGGTGGCGTAGGCTACGGAACTGGCAAGTGCCCAGCCCAGCAGCAATACCATCGGCATAGCGGTTTTTCTCAGGGTCATTGTCATGGTGTCTCCTCAAGTGGGAAAGGGGGAACCACGCCTTATTGTACGCAGCGTGTGCTGCAGAGTTCTTTCTGTCATTCGTTTTCTCTTGGAAAAGATTTACCCCAATACGAATAAGCTGGCTATTGGTCGTTTTCTCTATCTGACATGCTGGTATTGTGTATAAATGAGTGAAGACACCACTGGAAATACAGGCTTCCTATGCAGATTCATGCTACCACGATCCTTGCCGTTAAACATCAGGGCAAGACAGCCATCGGCGGCGATGGCCAGGTCACGCTAGGCAACGTTGTTATGAAGCAGGATGCCCAGAAGATACGCAAGCTCGACGGTGGCCGAGTACTCGTCGGCTTCGCTGGTGGTGCAGCGGATGCCTTCGCCCTCCTTGAACGCTTTGAAGCCAAGCTCAAGGATCACAGCGGCAGCGTGCCCCGAGCTGCAGTGGAACTGGCGAAAGACTGGCGGACCGACCGCTCCATGCGACGGCTCGAAGCCATGATGATCGCGGCGGACAAAGACAACCTGCTGCTGGTCAGCGGTACCGGCGATGTCATCCAGCCCAACGATGGCATCATCGGCATCGGTTCCGGTGGTTCCTATGCACTCGCCGCCGGTCGAGCCCTGGCATTGCACTCGAAGCTTAGTGCCAAAGAAATCGTCAAAGCCTCGCTCGATATTGCAGGTGAACTGTGTATCTACACCAATCGCAATATCATTGTGGAAGAAGTTGCTTAGCTATCAGCCCTGAACGAAAGCTCACTCCGAATGAAGCCTCTGACCCCCAAGCAAATCGTTGAAGCTCTTGATCTCCACATTGTCGGCCAGGCTGCTGCCAAGAAGGCGGTGGCCATCGCCCTGCGCAACCGCTGGCGACGTCAGCAGCTCGAAGAGAAGCTGCAGGCTGACATCACCCCAAAGAACATCCTGATGATCGGGCCAACCGGCGTGGGCAAGACCGAGATCGCTCGCCGACTGGCCCAACTCACCGGAGCGCCGTTCGTGAAGGTGGAAGCCACCAAGTACACCGAAGTAGGCTACCACGGCCGCGATGTCGACAGCATGGTTCGCGACCTCACCGAAGTCGCAGTCGGCATGGTCCGTTCTGACCAGCGAAAGCAAGTGGAAACGAAAGCTGTCGAGAAGGTCAACGAACGATTGCTCGATCTGCTGCTTCCTTCCAGTGGCTGGAGTGAAGACGATACCGCTGAGAAGGCAGAACGGAACAGTCGATCACGTGAGAAGATGAAGACCAAGCTGCTGGCTGGTGACCTTGAAGAAGTCGAAGTCGAAATCCAGATCGAACAGAAGCAGCCACAGGTGACGATGCTGGGCATGGGGCAGATGGAAACCGATCTGCAATCGGTCATTGAAAAGATGATGCCCAAGAACACCGCTACCCGCAAACTGCCAGTAAAGGAAGCCCGCAAGGTGATGACCGATCAGGAATCGGAAGGCCTGATCGATAAGCAGGTCGTCATCGAGAAAGCTATCAAGTTGGTAGAAAATACAGGCATCCTCTTCATCGATGAGATCGATAAAGTCTGTGGCCCCTCGTCAGGAAGCGGCCCGGATGTGTCCCGCCAAGGTGTGCAGCGTGATCTGCTTCCCATTGTGGAAGGCACCACTGTCAGCACCCGCTATGGCCCGGTCAGCACCGATCACATTCTGTTCATCGCCGCTGGGGCGTTTCATGTGAGCAAGCCCAGCGACCTGATGCCTGAACTGCAAGGCCGCTTCCCGATTCGGGTGGAACTCGAAGACCTGAACAAGGCGGACTTCCTGCGTATCCTCACCGAGCCGCAGCATGCTCTTACCAAGCAGTACAGCGAACTGCTGGCCACCGAAGGCATCAAAGTGACCTTCAAGGAAGATGCTCTCACCGAGATGGCTGAGCTTGCCTACGAAGCCAACCGGGCGACCCAGAACATCGGGGCACGAAGACTGCATACCATCATTGAACGCCTCGTGGAAGAGATCAGCTTCGAAGGCCCCGACTGGAAACCGAAGAAGTTCGCCATCGACAAAGCCTACGTGAGAAAGCAGTTGGGCCACCTCTTCAAGAAAGAAGATTTGAGCAAGTTCATTCTGTAGCACAATCCATTTTGAGATGAAGATGGAGTAGTGTTGACACTACTCCGTCAGGCATTTCTCTAGTTGGGTTTGACCTTGCTCCACCCGGCAATGTGTGTGTTTGATTTGCCAAACTCTTCCAGCTTGGCATTCAAGTCGAGGTCTTTGTTCTTGAACTTGAAGGTACACCTTCGGGTAATAGGGTCGGCTTCAATATCAGAAATGCCTGGTACTTTCGACAGATCGCCTCGGACCGAGGCTGCACAACTACCTCACGTCATAGCGGGCAGATACAGGATCACCAGTTCCACCCCGTCAGCGAGTTGACTGGAAACTGTAGTTGATGGAATTGAGGCAGAGTTGCCTGCACAACCTATGAGTCCTGCTGACACCAGGCCTGCTGCTAGTAAACGATGCATGAGAGCATCCTTGAAGGAATGGAACAAAGACCTGTCCTTACTATCGACACATGCGGGAACAAAGTCAAACGCGTTGTGATTGAACATTCATTGTGGTAAGATAACCTTTCCCTCCTGGTTTCATTCGAGCACATGAAGTCATCACCGTCCGCTTCGCTGATCAATGCACTCGGTCAACTTCCCCGTCGTTCGTTCCTGGCATCGACAGGGATGGGCCTTGGGGCATCCGCACTGATGCAGATGCTGGCACAGGCACAGGATCAGAAGCCGACGGGTAAAGGCATTCTCGATAAGCCTCACCATGAACCGAAAGCCAAGCGGATCATTTATCTCTTCATGAGCGGTGGCCCCTCGCAACTCGATCTGTTCGACTACAAGCCTTTGCTCAAGCAGAAGAACGGTGAAGACCTGCCTGACAGTGTTCGCCAAGGACAGCGGCTCACTGGGATGTCGGCCCATCAGGCCCATTTGCCTCTGGCAGGGTCAGCGTTTGCGTTCAAGCAACATGGCACATCGGGAACATGGATCAGTGACCTGCTGCCTCAAACAGCTAAGCTGGCGGACGAACTCTGTTTTGTGAAGTCGCTGCACACCGAAGCCATTAACCATGATCCTGCCATCACCTTCTTTCAGACGGGATCGCAGTTAGCGGGTCGGCCTTCGATGGGTTCCTGGCTCAGCTATGGACTGGGAACACTCAACGAGAACCTGCCCTCGTTTGTGGTGTTGATCTCGAAAGACCGCATCGATCAACCGCTCTACGCCCGTCTTTGGGGCAATGGGTTTCTCCCCAGCGTGCATCAAGGGGTGCAGTTCCGCAGTGGCAAAGACCCCGTGCTCTTCCTCGCTAACCCCGAAGGCATCAGTACCGAGGGCCGTCGCAAGATGCTGGATCGCCTGGCCGAGTTGCATCAATTGGAACAGCAGCGGACAGGCGATGCGGAGATTGCCCAGCGGATGGCCCAATACGAGATGGCCTACCGCATGCAGACCAGTGTGCCTGAAGTGATGGAACTAAATCAGGAACCCGAGAGCGTTTGGAAGCTCTACGGCCCCGAAGCGAAGAAACCCGGCACCTTTGCTGCCAACTGCCTGCTGGCTCGTCGCCTTGCTGAACGGAACGTTCGCTTCATCCAGCTCTACCACCCCGGCTGGGATCATCATGGTGGACTGCCCGGTGGCATCCGTCGACAGTGTGCTGACATCGATCAGGCTACGTTCGGTTTGCTGACCGATCTGAAACAGAAGGGCATGCTGAAAGACACGCTCGTCGTCTGGGGAGGTGAGTTCGGCCGCACGAATTACAGTCAAGGCAAGCTGACCGCCACCGATTATGGCCGCGATCATCACCCCCGCTGCTTCACCATGTGGCTGGCCGGTGCAGGCGTGAAGCCGGGCATAACCTACGGCTCCACCGATGAGTTCGGCTACAGCGTGGTAGATAATCCCGTGCATGTGCACGACATGCAAGCCACGATATTGCATCTGCTAGGCATCGATCACGAGAAGCTGACCTATCAACACCAGGGACGTTACTATCGCCTGACGGATGTGCATGGGAAGGTGGTCCGGGAACTATTGGCATGATGTTACTTCATGCCGACTAGGCGCCGCTTGATCTCGTCACGAGCCTTGTTCAATCGTTGCCCCGTGTCTACTTGCTCCTTCGCAGAGGCAAAGGTATTCGTTGCTGTCTCAACCGCAGTGAGCAGCAAAGAGACTTCCTGTTTGCTCAAGTCGTTCTCACGAAGTAACTGGTCGAGTTCCATGACGAATGTATTGGTGATTCTGGCTGAAGCCAGTGAGCACAGTCGCATGCAGCGGTACAAGCGGTTATGAGGCGAAGCCAGCTTCACCACTTCGTCCCAGTAGGGAATGGCCTCGCTTGCCCGTCCAGTCTTATCGAGCAAGTTGGCACATGCACCGTTGAATGGTAGAAGCAATTGCCGGGCGAAGGCCAGAAGTGGCTCCTTCTCCAGTACACTGTGGACCATCGACAGCCCATCCTGGTAGCACCGTAACGCTTCGTCAATGCGGCCCAGTTCCATTACCACATTGCCTTTGTTGAGCAACAGCGCCGCCAACGATGCAGAATACTCAAGGTTCTCTGGCAGCTCCTTCACCAGTTGCCTCATGCATTGTTCCGCTTCGGCATACTGCATTTCCGCATCCTTGCGACGGTTACGCTGATGGAGCACCACCGCCAGGTTCACCTGACTTTCCGCCAGGTAGCGTCGAAGGTCATGCTGATTCGGTCGATCTTTCAGTGCAGCTTGCCGCCTTTGGACTGCTTGTACGAACTCGTGCTCCGCTAGCGGGAACTTCTTCAGAGCCAGGTATGCCGCTCCCAGGTTGTGGTGGCTCCAGGCAATATCGTACTGGTAATGCAGGTTGTTCGGATAGTCGTTGCTTAATTGTGTGGCCAGTTCCAGTGAGAGTTGGTAACTGCTGATAGCGTCAGCGATCCTGCCCAGGGCCAGTTGCACGCTACCCAATTTGTTCCAGGCCAGCAGCCTTGCAGCCAGGACTTCCTCCGTTGCATCAGTACGTCGATCCAGCAATGACATGGCACGTTGCAGTGACGCTTCCGCGTCACCATGACGACCCAGCGTGGATTGCAGTGTCGCCATTTCGATCAGCGTATGAGCGGTATCAAACTGTACCTGGGGTTGGTCGGCTTCGACATCCTTCAGGGCATTCTCGTGAAAGGCCAACACATCTTCCAGTTGCTTGCTGTGAAACTCTCGTACCCCTTCCTGTCTCTTTGTCTTCTTCTCGTGGATGCGGCTGAGCATCTGGCTGATGGTCTGCCGGGCCGATCGGTAATTCGCGTCGGCCCGAGCCTTTTCTTTCTGGATACGGGCAATCGCCTGATGTTGCTTCAGGGCGAAAAGAGACAGGCCCAGAATGGTTCCCGCAATCATCAGCGCCACGAGTCCGATCAGTGCGGTCGGCCAGGGATGCCGACGCATCCATTTGACTGCCCGCTCAAAGGTCGAGGGGGGTCGCGCCAGGATCGGCTCATGACGCTGCCAGCGAGCCAAATCGTCAGCCAAGGCCAAGGCCGACGCATAGCGATTGCACGGCTCCTGCTGCAGGCACTTCAGGCAAATCGCTTCGAGTTCCCTGCTCACACTTGGCTGCAACCGACGTACCGATGTAGGATCGTGCTGGAATACCGCCTCGAGCGCCACCAGACTGGTTTCCTTCGGATACGGGGTGTGGCCGGTCAGGCATTCATATAAGATAGCACCAAGGGCATAGACATCGGTGCCTGGCCCTAATGCGTCGGCAGTGCCTCGGATTTGCTCCGGTGCCATATATCCTGGGGTACCCATCAGCGTGCCTCGGAGCGATAGGCCGCTTTGTCCTTTGGTTTCTATCAGTTTTGCCAAGCCAAAGTCCGCGATCTTCACAGCATCAGTTCTGTATGTCGAGTGCTGAGCGCTGAGTAGGATATTGGCCGGCTTCAAATCGCGATGGACGATGCCTTGGAGGTGCGCAACGTGGATGGTTCGGGCAAGGGTTTCGATCAGGGTGGCTGCTTCCTTCTCGTCGAGCTTGCCATGCTCGAGCCGTTGCGCCAGCGATTCCCCTTCGACCAGCTCCATGACAAAGAAGGGAATTGGCAATCCGTCTTCACTGGTCTCTTCACCCACTTCGTAAATCTGCACGATGCCAGGATTAACCAGCCTGGCAACGATCCGGGCCTCGTGCAGAAAGCGTTCCTGTTCCTGGCGGTTGGCCAGCGAGCCGTTTTTGATCTTCTTCAGGGCTACCAGACGATTCAGTCGACGATCCCTGGCACGATAAACGACCCCCATGCCACCCCGACCGAGTTCAACAAGGAGCTCGTAACCCGGCTGCTGTTTGATATGCTGAGGGCTGGTAGTAGAAGCAGCAGAACGAAATAACTTAGTGAAGTGATCCTCAGGCGAATGAGCCACATAGGCCTGGCAATCTTCGCAGTGACGCAGATGCTCTTCCACCTGCTGATGGACTGCTTCATCCAGAAGGCCATTCCCGAAGTCGGTGAGAGTTTCGTTAGCGGGGTGTTCTGACATCAGAGGAAGCGCCATGCCATTCTGCCTATCCACCACATGAAACAGGTAGTGTAATACTACGGAATAGGCGGATGGCACCGCACTCTTCAAAGTTGGTCACCCAGTTGAGCTAAAGCATTTCTTACTTCCATGGACCTCCCGAAACCCTCCTGTGAGAAATCCTGATTCTTCAGATCAAGCCTTTCGGAGGTAGGTGCGTTGTCTATTCTGCAGGCTTCTTCTTCTCCACATGACCCCTGTACCTGACAAAGCTACTGTGGCAATCAAGGCCCAGGTGGTGGGTTCAGGTATGGCCGAGACCGAGGCAAAACTGTTTCCGAATTGGATTTCATCATTCGTCCAATCTCCGAAACTTCTGACGAGGAACACGCTATCAATACTCGTGCCAAAATCATAATCGGTTTTGGTAAAGGCAGTCGTATCAGGATTGGCCAAACCGGGCGTAGGATTGGCCCAAAGGGTGATCGTGTCATTTCCCGCTGCGAATTGAATTCGCCCTACCAGGAAGGTCGTTTCCCCCACTGTCGGAGCTACATTGGTGCCGACGAATCCAATAGTAGGAAAAGTCGCCATGCCATAAGTTGTAGTGGCACCACTGAACCAGCCTACCATCATGGATCTCCCATCCGTACTGCCAACGCCAGGTACTAATATCAAGCCATTTTGGGAGTTGGTCGGATCGGCATTGGGTCTTGTCAGATAGCTAAACCATACATCGCCACCGGTATCCAAAAAGGAAGTGGCAAAGTTGCGCCGCACTTCCGACCCGGCTGCCCCTGAGCCCTGAGCTGCGTTGCCTTGTGTCACCAAGCTTCCAAAGGTCAGGCCCGGGGAAGATGTCGTCCAGTTGCCGGTGAAGGTCCATGGTCCTCCCCAGCCAGTACCGCCATTCTGACCCAGCACCGGGCTGGCGGCAGAATAATCAAATGGCTCATACACGGTTTGTGCGGCAACGTGTGTCGGTGCGATCAGCCCAACCACGATCAGAGCAACAACCAAACGAAGCATCGTTCTCATGGCAACCCCCAGGCATTCAAGATGAACTTTCAATCGAACAAAGTGCCTAAAGGTAGAATGCGCAAGATCGACGATCCTTTCAGAAAACTGTCGGTTATTCCAATATTCCACTGCTCAATTGACGTAATCGCTTCATAATCCGTGACTTGGCTATTAAGACAGCATTCACACTTAATCCCATTTCTTGAGCAGTCACTTTGGCAGATGCTCCATCTACTACCTGTCGACGAAAGGCATTCCAGGTGGTTGTGGCGAACTCTTTTTGCATTTCTAACAATAACTGTCCTGCTACGTGGGAATCATGTTCCTGATCCCAACTCTGACTCAAATCGCTATGGGGGTCAGCGAGAAGATCAAGTTTGCCGAAGAAGACCTGGCGATCAGTTTCGAGGGCGGGCCGCTTCTGACGCCAGGTGAGTCGCAAACGGTTGACCGCCGTCGTGCGCAGCCAGGCTCGAAAAGCTCCCTTCTGATGATTATGCTCAAACTCGCTCAGCTTTCGGAAAACGGTCAGCAGCACATCCTGTACGACATCATCAATATCTGCCTGAGACGAAACATGCGTCCTGAGCCATTTCTGCAAGAGGGGCTGATAGATGAACGTGAAACGCTGCCAGGCTTCCTCGTCCGGCGAGTGCCGCAGTCGCTCCAGCAACGAAATAGAAGTGGCGTTGACAGGCATGGGGTATTCGGAGACTACTGCAGCCGTTGGGGGGCTGCGTGAGATTATCTCATTCTAACTTAGCTGGGGTAGTGTTTCGCTCAACCCCTGGTTGTTGAATTCAGGTTGCTGTTTGTAGTTCAGATGTCCCAGATTGCACCGTGTTCCGCAAGAGTTGAGGTGTATTAATCAAGTCTATTATTAGTTTCCCTCGCACACCGACATCCTCGGCTCTTCAGTGGTCTATTCCCCTACCTGCCCACGACATAGTTACGATTCTCCCCCAACCGGACGGCAAGCAGTTGGTTGAATTTACTTCGCTGCTTGCGAACATGAATTTCATACTCCAGGAGTGCGATGCCGATGAGGGCGAGCAGGCAGTAGAAGCCGAGGATCCATAGGAAGCTGCCGGTCAGGTCGTTGGAGGAAGCGAAACGCCCGTCGGCACAACCCCACCAATCTTGAATCGAACGAACTTCTTGGTCAGTTCCTTGGGATCGCTCACACTTGCTAACTACCCCGTGGTTACTTCCGCTGAGCCTTGCAAGGCGGAGATGATGTCATCAGCCATCAAAGCCAACATCGCTCCGCCGAAGAAGATACAGAGAATACCACCGATCAAGCGTCCCATACTGGGCTGAACGGGGCCTGGATAAGACGTTGCACGGAGGCGTAGTTGGACATGGTCAATACTGGTGAATGATGTTTTCACCACAGCATAGCTCACGAACTGAACAGGTGCTAACGCGATTTCCCCAGCAGGCACTGAAGCACCCGCTGCAGATATTGGGTGATCTGTAACGCCAGCACAAAGCCGAGCATGCCGAAAACGATCAGCACACTGACCAGCACCCGGAAGGCTGTATCACCGGGGTGAGTGGGGCCAATAATGACCAGCAGTAGTGCCCCCGTCAGCGGGATCACGCCAGCCATCGCCTGGAAGAAGAGTAGCCGGAACGGGACAGGTTGTAACTCCGTCGCCAGCACATCATCTTCCACACTTCTTGTGATACACAACCTCGGCAGCAATACTCGCAGCACGATGTACTGCGAACCGAGGTAGCAATAAGTGATGGCAATCAAACCCGAGAGAGTGAACGACAGGGCGAAGTGGAAGAACTGCTCTGCAGTGAGAGGTGCTCCGCCCCAATGGATGGCTAGCGGAAAGATGATCCCTCCAGGCAGCCAGCCCGAGAGCGACCCCATGATCGACCAGGTCGCCAGGAAGTTGAGCCGTTGACGCAGTTGTGTCACTTCAGGCTCAGTCACGAGGTGGCCATCGCTGAGTGCCAGCCATTCCTTGTGACGACGAGCGATCATGAAAGCGGTAATCCCCACCAGGATGGGGAACGCTAACAGGTTGTAGATGATCACCACCCAGACAAAAGCTTGCTTCTGCGTATCGGTGAAGTCGCTAACGATCTGGATCATGTTGTACGACCAGTTCACCGCAGTCGCGAGAACATTGGTGACGGTCGAGACGATCAGCAAACCGATGAAGGGATGCCGATGAAAGTAGTGTGTCCAAACGGGGGGTGTAGGCAACTGTGTCAGCGACTGGACATGGGTGCGACAGCTTTCCAGGGCTTGCCGCATCTCTGTCGCTGACGCAAACCGTTCGCTTGGCTTCAGTGCCAGGCACTTGCGAATGATCCAGTCAAGACTGTCGGGGATGGCAGGGTTCCACTGCTTCAAACTGGGAACCTCTTCCACATAGTCACGCATGAGGATGGCCATGCCTTCACTGGATGGCCCAGCCCCTCCGGGTGTAGTGGTGTAAGGCAGATACCCGGTGGCCAACTCGTGCAGCACCACGCCGAGCGAGTAGAGATCGCTGCGTTCATCCACCAGTTTCCATAGCTCAACTTGCCTCGAACTGAAGGCTTTCAGTTGCTCAGGAGCCATGTAAGGTAGCGTGCCACCGACGGGAGTATTCGCCTGCGTGTCAGCCTGTGTCGCCAGGTTGAAGTCTGCGAGGAATGGCCGACCGTAGGAGTTAATCAAAATGTTCGCAGGCTTGATATCCCGATGCAGCACCCCTGAACGATGGGCAAACTCGAGGGCACTGCACAGCTTAGCCCCGAGCCAGCAGATAACTTCAAAGAAGTTGGCTTGCGACAACTGCTGCCTCTCCTGCATGGCTGTCGGGCGGAACTCTTCGGTAGAGCTACTCACTTGGTCAAGAGCGTGCAGGAAATGGCTGTCTGCTGCGTTGCTGCGAATCTCGGGTGTGAGCTTGCCCATCACCTCAGCCAGCGTGGTGCCTGCCACATATTGCATGCACAGCAGCCGAGTCTGGCGATTGTCGAGGATGGTCTCCGAGAAAACCTGGATGATGTGATCGTGTTCCAGGCTGGCCAGCGTCTGGGCTTCGTGGCCCCGGTTCGGGCTGATCTTGAGAGCCACCGAACGGCCGAGCGACAACTGCTTAGCCAGGAACACCGTCGCAAAGCCACCCTTGCCCAGCGGCTTGATCAACTCATAGTCAGCAACCTTGTCCCCCGATTGGAAAGGCTTCTGCATCCAGGATCGAGCAGGCGAGGCAAACGAGGGCGCTGCCAGCGTATCCGGATGTGCTTCCGAAATCGACGACGACGCATCAACGACATGAATGGTCTGTCGTTGGGTTTGTTCGACATCGGATCGTTCAACTGCCATCAGATGGATTTTCCTGCTGGTGCCGGGCCAAGGCTGGTTCACAATACTGGTAGAGCTTCAGGTCAATGAGTTCCTGATGGAGCAGTTCCGTGGAAGGTTCCTGCAATGAATGCAGCACCTGGTCCAGGAGCAGATCAGCAAACCGTTCGCGGGCCCGATGCAGACTTTGTCGAACCGCAGCAGCGTTCATTGGTTTGCCTAGTGCTTTGCTCAACCCCTGTGCCATCGCTTCCGAACGCTCCTCGGGATGATCCCGACGATACGACAGAATGGTAAACCAAGGCTGCCCGCTCTGCTTCTCTTCCTTCTCCAGCTTCGCCCAGGCATCAGCCAATAGTTCAGCCCGCCACTGTTCCTGAAACGCCGTCTCTGCTTCGGGCGTGCTCGCGAAAGTATCCGCAGGTTCAGGCAACACCGAGTTCCATGCTGCTGGTCGCTTCTTCTGCTTCTGATGATGATCAGCCAGAAGGTGAAAGAGCACTCCTTTGAGGAAGTGACGAAAACGACCTTTGTCGGGATCAGCACCGCGCAAGCCACCCTGAATGAACTTGACCGCAAACTCCTGGTAGAGTTCATCCGCCTGGTCTGCATCACGGGTGCAGCCGAGCAGATAGCGACGAATGGCTCCGCCGTACCGGTTCAACAGTTGTTCCTGAGCAGCACGGGCTTGGCCATCGCCGTGGGCCTGCTGCAGGAGCGTCCATCGGGTGACGATGACGCTCAGGCGATCCGGGGTGTGGCTCATCTCTGCTGGCATAATCATGCACTCCACGGTCAGCTTATCAGGATGCCGTGCGTACGCAAGCACCGGCACTTTGGTGCATTCGCTGCCACTTCAGAATTATTTTTCCACTTTTCTGTCACAACCGCGATCCAGCCCGGAACAAGAGACAGAAGTGAACGACATCAAGGTGATGACGAACCTTCCAAACAAGCTCAATCAGGAGATAGTCATGAAGCTTTTCAACAAGGCTCTGGTGTATGGATCGTTGGCTGTGGTACTGCTGGTTTCCCAGACCGGCCTGGCACATGCTCAAAAAGGTGGTGGCGGGTCACGAGGTGGCTCCGCTGGTAGAAGCTCTGGTGGTTCCAGCTTCAACTCATCAGGTGGTAACATGAAGATGAGCCAGGGAAGCAGCAGTGTCTTTTCCTCGAACGGTGGCAATAACACTGTGAAGAAGACGACTGGTCAACCAGTGAACACTGCCAGCAAGCCCATGAACGGTGGTAGCAAGGCACCTGTCAATACTGCCAGCAAGTGGAACGGCCCTTCGCAGAAGAGCACGATGCCAGCCAAATTCAATGGCCAAAAGCCATTCACTGGCAATAACAACTACTTCTGTGGCACCCCATGGAAGCAGGGTGGCTGCTTCCCCAGCAACTACAACTGTAACTACAACTACTGTGGCTCGAATTTTGGTTGGAACCATTGCTGGAATAGTTGCTGGAACTACCCCTGTTACAACCACTGCTATACCCCCAGCTTCTACTCGTGCTATACGCCTTGCTACAACTACTGCTACACCCCACCAGTGTGCTACACCTACCAGACGCCCGTGGTGGTAACAGAACGAGTGGTCGAAGTGATCCAGCAACCCGTCGCAGCAGTGGAAACAGTGACGACCACTACGACTGCCTCTGCCATCACCCCACCAGCCACCGACATCAGCTTCCTGACCGGTTCTGCCTTGGGAAGGTAATGCAGGCTAAACACCAATCAAAGGGCATCACTTACTAGTGATGCCCTTTCTTGCGTTGATGCAATGTTCCCTACTGCCAGGCCTCCCCCACGTTCTCGCTGTGCGATTCCATCTGTCGCATCACCATGCCGTGGTAGACGCCCCTCTTGTTCATCAGCTCATCGTGGCTACCCTGCTCGATGATCCTGCCATTCTCCATCAGCAGAATGATGTCTGCCTGGCGGATGGTGGAAAGGCGGTGGGCGATGATGAACGTGGTTCGCCCGGCCAGCAGCGTGGCCATCGATTGCTGGATGAGTTGTTCGCTTTCGGTATCGAGGTTGCTCGTTGCTTCATCCAGGATCAGAATCTGCGGTGAAGCCAGGATGGCACGGGCGATGGCCAATCGCTGCTGTTGCCCACCCGATAGCTTCACTCCCCGTTCGCCCACAAAGGTCTGGTACTGGCCAGGCAGCTTGGTGATGAACTCATGGGCGTTGGCCCGGCGGGCTGCATCTTCCACCTCCGCATCGCTGGCATCGTGTCTGCCGTAGGCAATGTTGTCGCGGGCCGAGCCATCGAAGAGGAAGACATCCTGCTGCACGATGGCGAGCAGGTTGCGGTAGCTTCTCAGACGAAAGTCACGAATGTCGGTGCCATTCACCATAATGCGGCCCTGACTTGGATCATGGAACCGGGCGACGATGTCGGTCACCGTCGTCTTCCCCGCACCGCTTCGCCCCACCAGTGCCACCACCGAGCCGCCAGGCACCACGACATTGAAGTCGTGTACCACAGGCATCCCGGGGCGATACTCGAACTGCACATTCTCAAAGCGGATTTCCTTCACCACCGCCGGAGCATCGATGGCATCAGGCCGGTCAGGCTTGTCATCACTGAGGGCCAGCACCTCGAAGACTCGTTCCATCGCTGCCAGCGAACGCTGCATTTCCGAGAACGAATTGACGATGTTCCAGACCGGGTTCAGCAGCAGGAAGGTGTACCACTGGAAAGCCATGATGTCGCCAATGGACGCCTGGCCTTTGATGTTGAGGTAGCCACCGTACCAGACGATGACGACGTTGACCGCACCGAGGATGAGCCCCCACGATGTCCAGAGTACGAGTTCCCGGCGATGAGCGAACAGCTCCTTTCGCAGCACCGTGTGTCGGCCTACCATGAAGTCGAGCAGTTCCCGCATCTCACGGCGAAACGCCCGGACGACCCGAATGCCTGAGAACGTCTCTCCCACTCGGCCATCGATCTCTTCCACATCCTTGCGAACCGTTCGGTAGATAGGTCGGATGCGGCGGGCAAACGTGAAGCTCATCAGCATCACGCACGGGATGATGGCCAGTGCGGTGAGGGCCAGCCGCCAGTTGAGAGCCATCAGTACGCCGATGGCGATCAGCAGTCGCAAGATGGAGAGTGCCGGGGACACGATAGCCATCTGCAGCAGCCCGGTGGTGGTATCCACATCACCGGTGATGCGAGAGAGGATGCCACCGGTCTTCATGTCCCAGAGTTTGGCCAATGGCAGATGCAGCAACCTGTCGAAGAGTGCTTTACGAAGTGCGAGCATCACCCGTACATTGAGGAGCTTCTGCTGGTAGTCCTTCATGACGTTCATCACCTTAGACAGGATGACGACCGCCAGGAAGATGCCACCGATGAGTTGCAGTTGCACGAGCCGGGAACTGGTATCGAGTGCGGTGTTGAGCAGCACATTATCGATGATGAGCTTCATGAAGAGAGGCTCGATCATTTCGAGGCCCGCCACCAGCAGTGCGAACAGGAACACGCCCCCGACCGCAAACCGATGTGGCCACAACCAGCGGAAGTACTCGCGCAGGTACTGACGGCGTTTGCCCTGACGTTCCTTCTTCGCATCCTCTTTGGATAAGGCAGGTTCTTCGGTCTTCTTGTTTTTGTCTGCTTCGGTGGCTTCATCCAGCCGCTTGGCACGATAGTCTTTGACGAAGATGTTGAACCGCTTACGGGAAGATCGGGGATGCGTGTCAGCAAGAGTCTTGGTGGTGTTGGAGTTCATGCGCAGTCTCGAAGATGCATTCTGTCACCATAGTGTAATGGGGACTAAGTGACAGAATGACATTTCTTCGAAGTATTACTCCGGGCACTGACGTGTCTCGGCTTTTTTTTACGCCATCACGCCTTTGAGTAACTCGCCATGCACATCCGTCAGTCGCATATCCCTGCCGCCGAAGCGAACGGTCAGCTTCTTGTGATCGATGCCCAGTAGATGCAGCATCGTGGCGTGGAGGTCGTAGATTTCGACTTTGTTCTCGATGGCGTGGTAGCCATACTCGTCGGTTTGTCCGTAGATGGTGCCTGGTTTGATGCCTCCGCCGGCGAGCCAGATCGAGAAGCCAAACGGGTTGTGGTCGCGGCCGTTGCTGCCCTGGGCCATCGGGGTGCGGCCGAACTCGCCGGCCCAGAGGACGAGGGTGCGTTTCAGCAAACCACGGGCTTTCAGATCAGTCAGCAGACCGGCGATGGGTTGATCGACCGCCCTGGCATTATCCTCGTGGCCATCCTTGAGATTGGAATGCTGATCCCAGCGGTCGTGCTTGTTGCTCGGGCAGGTGAGTTCGACGAAGCGGACACCTTTCTCTACCAGCCGACGAGCAAGCAGACACGAACGACCGAAGGACTGTGTCGGGCCATAACTGCTACCCAGACCGTACATCTTCTTCGTTGCTTCGCTCTCACCTTGCAGGTCAAGTACTTCGGGAACCGCAGACTGCATCCGAAACGCCAACTCATGATTGGCGATGGCTGCTTCGAAGGCATCGTTATTGCCGAGCCGACTGAGCACGCCCCGGTCGAGCTTGTTTACCAGATCAAGCTTGGCTTTCTGCTGTTCGAGCGTCGGCTCACTGCGATTGAGGTTGGCGAGTGGCACCGCACCGGGGAAGAAGATCGACCCCTGATGTGTCGCAGAGAGGAAGCCGTTGCCGAAGTTGTCGATGCCACCCGGCGGGATGAGTCCACTGTTGAGTACCACGAAACTGGGCAGGTTCTTGCTGAGGTTCCCCAGACCATAGCTGCACCAGGAGCCCACGCTTGGTCGGCCTTGCTGGCCATGCCCGGTGTGGAAGAAGTAATTAGCGTTGGTGTGTTCCGAGAAGTTCGACGTCATCGAACGGATGATGCAGAGGTCATCCACATGTTTCGCGACATTCGGAAAGAGATCCGAAACCGGGATGCCACTCTGGCCATACTGCTTGAACTTCCAGGGCGACTGCAGCACCTTGCCGACATCGTTGAACTGAGTTGGGGCGACCTTCGTCTTGATCGGCTGTCCATGTTCCTTCGCCAGCCGAGGCTTGGGATCAAAGGTATCCATCTGGGATGGACCACCATCCATGTAAAGGAAGATGACATGGTCAGCCAGCGCAGGGTGATGCTGCTCGGCAGTAGCTTGGTGGTGAAGCAAGTCTGCCAGGGCGAGTGCACCGAAGCCATTTGCAGTACGAAAGAGCCAATCGCGGCGGGAAAGTAGCATGCTTACATCATAACGGAACCAGAGCAGAACTCAATTCAATGATCGAGAGTTCAACCAACGAAAAAGGGGCCTGTTGAGGCCCCTTAGTATTAGAACAACACCGAATTACTGTCGGCTGAACTTCTTGCCTTCCAGTTGCTTCTGCAGCTTGCGCTTGCGAGCATACCAGCCACCCGCACCAGCGATGATGCAACCCATGAGGGCATAGGTGGTGGGCTCGGGGACAGCGGCAATGAAGCCTACGGAGACATCATCGAAAACGATACCGTCCTGGTTGGAGGAGGCAGTAATCGTTACGCGGTCAAAGAACTCAGTGTCGCGAACGCCAAAGAAAAAGGTAGCGTCACCGTTCCGACCGGAGAAGTTGAGGGGTGAGCCGGAACCATCGCTGTTGGCATTGATGGGCACAACCCGTGGAGTGCCTGCAGCACCATCCTGCAATGTTACTGTGAAGCTATTGGCAAAGGTGTCACCCACGTTGACGAAGTACATGCCAAAGCCATTGACTTGTCGATTGAACACCAGGCTGTTGAAAGGGCTGATCTCACCTGTAAACGGATTGCCTAATCCAAAAGCGAAATTGATACCACTCACCGAGAGGTTGAAACCACCCTGGTTGGCGTTCACGAAGGCAAAAGTTGAGGTGTAATCCACACCAACACCGGCAATGTTGTAGATGGCTGGCGTGGTGCCTGGGGTGTAGCTTTCCAGGTTATCTGTGCCGCTACTGGCGAAGCTGGCATGGAAGTTGGCGCTGGCCTGGTTAGGCACTGTCAGATCGCGAGGGAAGGCGTTGCTATCCCCGAAGAAAGTAGAAACTTGAGCATATCCTGCTGTGGTAGCGCTGGCAACCAGTAAGGCGGATAAGAATGACTTAAACAACAAGGCAAACTCCTCGAAAGAGGTAGAGCATGGTGACGCATCTATAGTTAAAGCAAGCGGTTGAGTGCGAGACAAGTCAAATTGCGTAGTTTACGACGGGAATGAGAGCTTTATGATGGCACGGATGGAACCTGCTATTTCAACTGCTCTTCTCTTGAACTTGGCATCTGGTCAGTCAGAATAGAGGGTATCTGAAAGAGGCTGATCATGCGTCATCGTCGCCAGGCGTTCACCTTAATCGAACTGTTGGTGGTCATTGCCATCATTGCACTGCTCATGGCACTACTGCTGCCCGCTATCCAGAAGGTTCGGGAAGCTGCCAACAAGATGCTCTGTGCCAGCAACCTCCGCCAATTGACGATTGCTGCCCACAATTACCATAACGATTATCAGCGACTGCCTCCGGGTATCATCGGGCCACCCATAACGCCTGCCATCCCCATCACCCAGGTTCAGTTTGCCAGCTCGCTGGTATTACTGCTACCCTACATCGAGCAGGATAACCTGTTCAAGCAGTTTGCTGGTGTGGGTGGTACAGGTTTGAACCTCAGCCTGGAAACCGGCGATGCCAACTGGTGGGTTCGATCAGCCTGCTATGCTTCAGCCCAGGCACGCATCAAGATGCTCGAATGCCCTTCCGACGATGTCTACAGCACGATCACCAGCATCTGGTTGACGCTGTATGCTGACCAAGGGAACTTCCCCGGGTTCCAGAGGTTTGCTCCAGGTGATGAACAGTTGGGGCGGACGAACTACCTGGGTGTAGCGGGCCTTGGCGGAACATTCTCCTTTACTGTAATGGCTCCCAATCCCCTGGGGCTGAATCCTGCGCCCACCTATGGTGGCTACGAAGGCATCATGCTCAATCGTAACAAGTTGACCCTCGGCCAGATTACGGTGCAGGATGGCACCAGCAATACGCTCATGTATGGTGAAGGCCTGGGAGGCCTCGGCGTAGACCCTCGAACGTCGGCATACACCTGGTTTGGCGTAGGTAACCTGGGCACGGGCCTGGGCCTTGGTAAAGGCAACACTAATGCTATTTCCAGTGGTGGTGCAGCCTACTGGCGATTCTCCAGCCGACATGCTGCCGGGGTGCAGTTTGCCTTTGCCGATGGTGGGGTTCGAACCGTTCGGTTTGGCACCACTGCCTGGCTTGGCTTTGGACCTGTCACCAGCGACTGGGCGTTATTGCAACAACTGTCCGGTCGTCGTGATGGCTACAACAACGATACCTCTTCGGTTCTGGATTGATAGTAGTCATCACGCTCCGTCGTGATGACAGCGACGAAGAGATATCCCTCATTTTGATACCAGCCCGACGCGCGAGCGAGGGAACGTTTCGCGATATGGGAACGTCAATATACTTCGTCAATTAGACATC
>WBZX01000193.1_pt1 | contig 56946 bp, 48 predicted proteins | sample 5204211 | NCBI WGS metagenome assembly WBZX01 (sample SAMN12344362, study PRJNA552823) | activated sludge metagenome | biome: Activated sludge suspended growth; feature: Nitrification reactor; material: Wastewater; isolation source: activated sludge from nitrification reactor of wastewater...
CCAACACCTACATGCTGGCCGGCGACAAGCCCAAGGAAGAGATCGTCGCCAGCATCCAGCGCGGTGTGTACGCCACCAACTTCGGCGGCGGCCAGGTGGACATCACCAGCGGCAAGTTCGTGTTCTCAGCTTCCGAGGCCTACTGGGTGGAAAAGGGCAAGATCCTCTACCCGGTCAAGGGTGCCACGCTGATCGGCAACGGGCCCGACGCCCTCACCCGCATCAGCATGATCGGCAACGACCTGCAGCTCGACACCGGCGTGGGCACCTGCGGCAAAGATGGCCAGAGCGTGCCGGTGGGCGTGGGCCAGCCGACCTTGCGCATTGAAGGCCTGACCGTCGGCGGTACGGCCTGATACCCTCGTCATTCCCGCGAAGGCGGGAATGACGACGTGGTGCTCCACCGCCGCGATCAGTTGCGCGTCAGACAGCCCGTGTTAGAGTCGCCCCCGTGATGAACGCCGCGCGCTTTTTCTTTTCGTACTTTTGGTTCTCGCCCCGTCTGGCGGCTCGAGAGGCCATCGCACGCAAGTAAAAGCGCACAGCGACACCCTCAAGAAACCGCCGGAACCCCCGGCGGTTTTTTTTCGCCGGTCTGCATCAGGCACCCGCCCACAGGAGAAATGTTGATGAACGCCAAAGCCACCGCTGCCGACGCCCGCACCTTGGGTGAGCGCACCGGCGAAACCGATGACGAACGCATCCAGGAGGTGACCCCCTTGCCGCCGCCCGAACACCTGATCCGCTTCTTCCCCATCGCCGGCACGCCGGCCGAGAAGCTCATCAAGCACACCCGCCAGGCCGTGCGCCGCATCATGGCCGGCAAGGACGACCGGCTGCTGGTCATCATCGGCCCCTGCTCCATCCACGACCCGGCCGCCGCCGTGGAGTACGCCCGCCGCCTCAAGCCGCTGCGCGAGCAGTACGCCGACACGCTGGAGATCGTGATGCGCGTGTACTTCGAGAAGCCGCGCACCACCGTGGGCTGGAAGGGCCTGATCAACGACCCCTACCTGGACGAGAGCTACCGCATCGACGAGGGCCTGCGCATCGCCCGCCAGCTGCTGGTGGAGATCAACCGCGCCGGCGTGCCGGCCGGCAGCGAGTTCCTCGACACCATCAGCCCGCAGTACATCGGCGACCTGATCAGCTGGGGCGCCATCGGCGCGCGCACCACCGAGAGCCAGGTGCACCGCGAGCTGTCGTCGGGCCTGTCGGCGCCGGTGGGCTTCAAGAATGGCACCGACGGCAACATCCGCATCGCCACCGACGCCATCCAGGCCGCCAGCAAGCCGCACCACTTCCTCTCGGTGCACAAGAACGGCCAAGTGGCCATCGTCGAGACCAAGGGCAACAAGGACTGCCACGTCATCCTGCGCGGCGGCAAGACGCCCAACTACGACGCCGCCAGCGTGGCCGCCGCCTGCACCGACCTGGCCGCCGCCAAGCTCGAACCCACGCTGATGGTGGACTGCAGCCACGCCAACTCCAGCAAGCAGCACCAGAAGCAGATCGAGGTGGCGCAGGACATCGCCGCCCAAGTGGCCGGCGGCAGCCGCAGCGTCTTCGGCGTGATGGTGGAAAGCCACCTGGTGGCCGGCGCACAGAAGTTCAGCCCCGGCAAGGACGACCCGGCCAAGCTGGCCTACGGCCAGAGCATCACCGACGCCTGCATCAACTGGGACGACTCGGTGGACGTGCTCAAGGTGCTGAGCGACGCGGTGAAGACCCGGCGCGGCTGAACCGCAGGCAGGCCAGCGCTCGGCCGCTCCGGAGCGGCCTGCGCACCCACCCGGCGGGTGGTTGCGGTACCCCGCAATCGGGTGCCCATGGCTAGCCCGGCTGGGCCAGCGCCCACAGCGGCGCGGCCCAGGGCTGCAGCACCGGTGGCGGGCCGTCGCCACCACCGGGGGCCAGCCACAGCGCCAGGCCTTCGGCGGCCACCAGCCGGGCCTGGGCGGCATTGCCTTGCGCCGCCAGCGCCTGGGCGCGTTCGCACAGGGCCAGGGCCAGCATCCAGCGCCGGGTGGCGTTGTCGTCGTTGGCACGCTGGGGCTGCATCAGAGCTTCGGCCTGTTCAGCCAGCGCCGCCGCCTTGTGCGGCTGCTGGGGTCGCCAGGCCCGCGCCGCCCACAGCAAGGCCTCGGCCCGCCAGCGGGCGTCCACGAAGGGCGCACCGGGCTTGGTGGCCAGCCCGGCCAGGGCCCGCTCGGCGTCGGCCCGGGCCTCGGGCAGTTCGCCGGCCATCACGTGCAGCTGGGCGCTGATGACGCCCATCACCTGCCGCTGCAATTGCGCGGCGGCATTGGCAGGGTCCAGCTTCAGCGCCTCGGCGCCCATGCGCTGGGCCTGGTCCAGCCACTTTCGGGCTTGGGGCATGCGCCCCAGCGCCGCCAGCGCGCGGGCCCGGTTGGCGCGGGCCGTGGCACGTTGGTGGCGGAAGTCCATGTCGTCGGGCCAGCGCTCGGCGTTGTGGTCGCACAGCGCCATCTGCTCGGCAAACAAGGCCTCGGCCTTCTCGGCCTGCCCGGCCATCAGCAGGCACTGGGCCTGCTCGCCCATTGCAAAGGCCAAGCTGTCGGGCCCGTAGATGTTGGCCGGGTCGGCCGCCAGCGTGGCCGCTGCGGCGGCGCGGGCCTGGTCGGCGCTGGCGCAGGCGGCCTTCCAGCGGCCCAGGCTGGCGTGCATCAGGCTGCCCTGGATGCGGGCGCGCACGCCGTGGAAGGCGATGGCGCTGGTGAGCGCCCAGGTGTCCTTGGCGTCGCGGGCCAGTGCGCGCTGCAGCAGTGGCAGGCCTTCCTGCAGCGCGTCGTCGGCGCGGGCCATGTGGCCCACACGCTGCCACTGCTCGCCCTTGCTGGTGCGCATGTTCACGGCCTCGGCCAGGGTCTGCAAGGGCACGTCGGGCCGGTCGACGTAGCGGCGCGTGAGGGCGATCGCCTTGTCCAGGTTGGTTTCGGCGGCCTCGTATTGCCCGATGTTGACCGAACGCGCCACGCCCTGCAGGCGGCTGATGCGGTAGTAGGTGTTGGCCAGCTCGTGGGCCAGTTGCGGGTCGTCGTTGGCGGCCTGGTGCAGGTTATCCAGGAAGGTGGCGGCGTCCACCAGCAGGGCCTCGCGCACCTTGGCGGCGCCGGGCAGGTTCTCCACCTGGTCGTGGTACTTGAACACCAGTTGGTTGGCCAGCTTGCGCACCTGCTTGAAACGTTGCTGGGCCACGGCCCGCTCCTGGTCGGCCACCCTGGCCTGCCACAGCGCGATGCCGGTGCCGCCCACCATGGCGGCCACGGCCACCGCGCCGGCGGCCACGCCCCAGCGGTGGCGCCCCATGAAGCGGCTGGCCAGGTAGGCCCAGCTGGGCGGGTGGGCGGCCACCGGCCGACCCTGCAGGTGGGCGCGCAAATCGTCGGCCAGGGCGTCAACGCTGGCGTAACGGCGCTCCACCGGCTTTTCCAGCGCCTTGGCCAGGATGTTGTCGAGGTCGCCACGCAACTGGTGCCGCAAGCTGGGCCACTGCGGGTCGGCCACGTCGTCGTCCAGCGTGCTGGGGCGCGTGGGGGATTCCTCCAGCACAGCCCACATCGCGTCCTGCGGCGTGTGGGCGTGGCGGCCATAGGGGCGCCGGCCGGTGAGCATCATGTACAGCAGCACGCCCAGGCTGTAGAGGTCGGTGGCGGTGCCGATGAGGTCGCCGCGCACCTGCTCGGGGCTGGCGTAGGTGGGGGTGAAGGGGCGCTGGCCCATGGCCGTCTGGTCCAGGTCCACGCCTTCGGTGGGGTCAAGCGCCTTGGCGATGCCGAAATCCAGAAGCTTCACCTGGCCCTCGGCGTTCACCAGCACGTTGCTGGGCTTGAGGTCGCGGTGCACCAGCAGTTGGCGGTGGGCACAGGAGACCGCGTCGGCCAGTTGCAGGAACAGCGCCAGCCGCTGCGGCAGGGCCAGGCCCACACAGGCTTGGTCTATGGGCAGCCCCTCCACCAGCTCCATCACGAAGTACGGCAGGCCGTTGAGCGCGCGGCCAGCGTCGAGCAGGGTGGCGATGTGCGGGTGGTGCAGGCGCGCCAGGGCCCGCTGCTCCTGTGCGAAGCGCTGCAGCACGGCCATCGAGTCCATGCCGCGCTTGAGGATCTTGATGGCCGCCTCGCCCTCCCAGGCGCCGTCGGCCCGGCGCGCGCGCACCACCTCGGCCATGCCGCCCGCACCCAGCGGCCCCACCACCTCCCAGGCACCCAGGCGCAGGCCGGGCGGCAGCATGGCGGCCTCGTCTTCGGGGGCGGGCAGCAGGGTCTTCACGCCTGGGCCGGCCAGGAAGCCGGCGCCGGCCGGGCTGGCGTCGTCCTGCTCGTGAGCCAGCAGGCTCAGCACCTCGGCCAGCACCCGTGGGTCGGGACCCTGCGAACGCACAAAGGCCTCGCGCCCGGGCGCCGGCAGGTCCAGCGCGCGCTCGAACAAGGCCTTAACGGCCGCCCAGTCGGTGGGCGAAAACGGCGGAGGTTGGCTCATCTTGGGGGGCAGACCCTGCACTGGCGGCGCACCGCATCGTTCACAATTGGCAAACAATTTAATCGAAGCCGCCGCTTTCGTCTGCCTTCATGATCGACCAGGACGATCCCTCGCTGACGCACTGGCTGAGCCAGTTCCAGGGCCCTGACCCGGCGGCCGGGCAGCGGCTGTTCGAGACGCTGTACGACGAGCTGCGGCGCATGGCGCGCAACCACATGCGCAAGGAGAACCCCGGCCACACGCTCAGCGCCACGGCGCTGACGCACGAGGCCTGGTTCCGCATGGCCGAGCAGTCGCGCACCCAGTGGCGCAACCGCAACCACTTCCTGGCCGTGGCCTCGACCATGATGCGGCGCATCCTGGTGAACCACGAGATGGCGCGCCGGGCCGACAAGCGCCTGGCCGAGATCACCAGCGCCTCGCTCTCGGGGCTGGACGAGATCGCCCTGCCCGCCGACCGCGACGTGCTGGCCGTGCACGAGAGCCTGCTGGCCTTCGAGGCGGTGGATCCGCGCGCCGCCAAGGTGGTGGAGCTGCGCTTCTTCGGCGGCTTGGAGATCGACGAGATCGCCCTGGCGCTGGAGCTGTCGCCCGCCACGGTGAAACGCGACTGGGCGCTGGCCAAGGCCTGGCTGCACCGCGAGCTGAGCGGCGGCGCCTGAACGCTGTTGTTGGCGCCCCGGTGTTGCGGGCGCGGAACACTGGCCCGCCCCGATGCCCAGCGCCGCCGCGCGGGCGGAGAATCGACGCCAAGCACCCCCTCTCGCCAAGGAGACCCCATGCGCCGCGAAGTGACCGTCCAGTTCGACGACCAGAACCGCCTCGACATCCCCGTGGATGCCACCGACCTGCCCGCCCCCGACGTGGCCCGGCGCTGGCTGGACGACGAATTCACCCGCCTTGATTGCGCGCCGCTGCGCGCCAGCGGCAAGGTGCTCACCGCCGACAAGCTGCTGGCCGTGGCCGGCGAGGCGGGCCCCGCCAGCTTCGACGACCCGGTGTGGCGCCAGGCCTTTGCCCGAGCCGCCAGCGCCGCGATGAGCCGCGACCTGGTGGTGGTGGACCTGGCCGCCATGAAGGTGCGCGCCTGAGCTGAGCGCCCGCTCACGCACACGTGGGCTTGGGTTAGGGGCGGCAGGGCACATACCTGCCTACGCCGCACACCGAGACCAAACGGCTCATGCCACGGCAGGGACGCCGTGGCAGATTACCCGCCGCGCTGCAGTTTCTCGCTGCGCCAGTACACGTCGTCGCCACCCAGGCCGTCGAGGTTGGCGCGGTTGAGCACGCGCGCCAGCACGAACAGCAGGTCGGAGAGCCGGTTCAGGTACTGGCGCGGTGCGGCGTTCACCGCCTCGGCGGCCGCCAGCGACACCACGGCGCGCTCGGCACGCCGGGCGATGGTGCGGGCCACATGGGCCAGCGCGGCGCTGCGCGTGCCGGCCGGCAAGATGAACTCGGCCAGGCGCGGCAGGGTTTCGTTGTAGTGCGCCAGCGCCTCGTCCAGCCGCAGCACGGCGTCCATCTTGAGCAGCTCGAAGCCGGGGATGGAGAGCTCGCCGCCCAGGTTGAACAGCTCGTGCTGGATGACCACCAGCAACTCGCGCACATCGGCCGGCAGCGGTTCGGCCAGCAGCACGCCCAGTTGCGAGTTGAGCTCGTCCACGTCGCCCATGGCGGCGATGCGCAAATGGTCTTTCGCCACGCGCTGGCCGTCGCCCAGCCCCGTGGTGCCGTCGTCGCCGGTGCGGGTGGCTATTTGTGAGAGTCGGTTGGCCATGCGTTGAATTATGGGCCGGTGGACAATCTGCCTTCACCGACGAAGCAGGAGACCCCGCGTGAAGACCCATGACATCGAAGTGCAGCGCCTGAAGGCGGTGCGCCACGACCACCACGGCATGGTCGAGATTGCCGTGGACGCCGTGGTACAGCCCCGCAAGGCGCGCGACGAGGATGACGCCCCCAGCAGCTGCCTGCGCCTGCCCGTGGAACACGCCCGCTCGCTGCTGCTCCTGCTCAAGCAGCAGATCGCCGAGCTGGACAAGCTGCAGCCGCGCAGCCGCCGCTCGGGCCGCTGCTGAACGAGCGTGGCGATGAACGCCCATGCCTTGCCGGCCATCGCGCCGCGCCCCTTTCCGGCCGCGCTGCAGCAGGCGCTGGCGCAGCGCTTCGGCGCACAGCTGTCCACCGCCTTGGCGGTGCGCGAACAGCATGGTCGTGACGAATCGCCCTTCGACGTGCCACCGCCCGACGCGGTGCTGTTTTGCGAAAGCACCGCCGATGTGGCCGACGCCGTGGCGCTGGCCGCGGCACACGGCGTGGCGGTGATCCCCTACGGCGCGGGCTCGTCGCTGGAAGGCCATCTGTTGGCCGTGCAGGGCGGGCTCAGCCTCGACCTCAACCGCATGAACCGGGTGCTGCAACTCAACGCCGAAGATCTGACGGTGACGGTGCAGCCGGGCGTGACGCGCTCGCAGCTCAACCGCGAGGTGAAGGACGCCGGGCTGTTCTTCCCCATCGACCCCGGCGCCGATGCCAGCATCGGCGGGATGACCGCCACGCGCGCCTCGGGCACCAACGCCGTGCGCTACGGCACCATGCGCGAGAACGTGCTGGCGCTGGAGGTGGTGACGGCGAGCGGCACCGTGCTGCGCACTGGCACGCGGGCGCGCAAGAGCAGCGCCGGCTACGACCTCACCCGGCTGATGGTGGGCAGCGAAGGCACGCTGGGCGTGATCACCGAGGTCACGCTCAAACTGCACCCGCTGCCCGAGAGCGTGGCGGCGGCCATCTGCTCGTTCCCCGACGTGGCGCGGGCCGTGAACACCACCATCCAGATCATCCAATGCGGCGTGCCCATTGCCCGCTGCGAGCTGCTGGACGCCAACGCGGTGCGCGCGGTGAACGCCCACGACAAGCTGGGCCTGAAAGAGGCGCCGATGCTGCTGATGGAGTTCCACGGCAGCCCGGCCAGCGTGGCCGAGCAGACCGAGACCGTGCAGGCCATTGCCCGTGAGCTGGGCGGAGAGGATTTCGCCTGGGCCACCACGCCCGAGGAACGCACCCGCTTGTGGACCGCGCGCCACCACGCCTACCTCTCGGGCCTGCAGATGCGGCCCGGCTGCCGCGCGGTGACCACCGACACCTGCGTGCCCATCTCGCGCCTGGCCGAGATGGTGACCAGCGCACTGGCCGAGGCCGAGGCCAGCGGCCTGCCGCACTTTCTGGTGGGCCATGTGGGCGACGGCAACTTCCACATCGCCTACCTGATCGACCCGGCGCAACCCGCCGAGCTGGCGCTGGCCGAGCGGCTCAACGACGGCGTGGTGCACCGGGCCATCGCGGCCCAGGGCACCTGCACTGGCGAGCACGGCATCGGCCTGCACAAGCAGGCTTTTCTGGTGGACGAGACCGGCGAGGCCAGCGTGGCGCTGATGCGCGCCATCAAGCAGGCGCTGGACCCGCAGTGCACGCTGAACCCGGGCAAGATCTTCCGTTAGTGGAACGGCAGCGCCGTGACGGCCGCCAGCACCGCGGTGGCCAGAGCGCAGGCGCTGGCCAAAAAGGCGGCTTGGCGCAGCGCGCTTTTCAGGCTGCCGCAGTGCACGTCAGCGGTGCGCTCAAGGCCGGGCACGTTTGCTGTCGATGGCGGCCATCAGCAACTGCATCTGGGCGTCCATGCACTTGTCGAAGGCGGCTTCGAAACCACCCGGCACGGCGGTGACCTCGGCGCCGTCCTCCATGGCGACCACGCCCTTGCCGTCCAGCTCGATCCAGGGATAGCCAGTGACAGCACCATTGGTGAGGGCCCCGACCAGGCCGCGCCGCTTGGTGCCGCGGTTGCGTGGCTCCACCTGCAGGCCATGGTCGAAGTACATCTGCGAGAACGAATTGGCGTGGCGGGCGCCTTCGGGGTGCATGCGCAAGGCCAGCAGCTGGGTGCGCATCATCGGCGTCACCGCCACCTTGGCTGAACTGAAGGTCATGCCCTTGGTTTCGCTGCGCGTGAAGTTGCTCAGGCGCACCTCGAAGCCCAGCATCAGCACGCCCACGCCCGCGCCCTGGGCGGCTTCGAGCAGCTTCTCGGAGATGGTGCCGGGCTCGACGATGCGGTCGCCCACACCCCCCAGGCCCTGGAAGTTCCAGCCCGGCGCGGCAGTGGCGTAGTGCACGTAGTAAGGCACGCCGCCCATGTCGTTGGCGATGCGGCTGAACAGGCTGCTGCCCGATTGCGAGTCGCCCACCTTGTCGCGGATGTTCGACACCGACAGGCTGCCGAACTTCTCGATGTGGCCGCTGGGCTCGGCGGCCTTGGCGCCCAGCTGGTAGGCAGGCTGCGCGGCCAGGGCACTGGCGTCCACCACCTCGATGCCGCGCGCGGTCAGCGCCTTGACCAGCCGGTCGTACACGCCATCGGTCAGGCGCTGGTACAGGGCGGTGTCGGCCTTCAGCTGTTTGTCCACCCCGGCCGCCGCGCCACCCGCCACCGCCTCGGCCGACAAGTCTTTGCGCCAGCGCACCTGCAAGGTGGCGATGGCCACCTTCTTGAGCTTGGCGATGCCGTCGCCGTTCTCCTTGATCTCCAGGTGGTCGGCGACCAGCTTGGCCGGGTCGGACTGGGCCAGTGCGAAGTCGAAGGGTTCTGGTTCGGGTGGCTTGGTGGCCAGGGCGTCGAACAGGCCGGCATGGGCCGGGCCAACCGCCAGCAGCGGCGCCAAGGCGGCGACGAGGAGCTTGCGGCGCAGGGGTGTCTTGAACATGGTGTTTGTCCGGTTCGGGTGGTGCAGAGCAACCTGGCTGGCTGACATCGGGGTTCGATGCGGCGGATGGCTCAGGGAATCATGCAGGTGAACAGTTGGTAGCTGCCACCGATCGCCGTGGTGCCACCCTGGATGAGAGAGGGCGTTCCGTCGGGCTTCCAGCCCACCTTGGCGACATCGGCCGTGCTGCCGCTGGCGGCGATGGTGACGGGGGCCAGCAGCTTGATGGTTTCGGCCGTGCTGCTCACCCAGGTGCTGATGGCATCGTTGGCCTCGCCATTCATGGTCACCGAGGCCGACAGCGCGCCCTTGCTCACCGTGAGCAGGCCATTGCTGTAGCTGGCGGTGCAGGTGCCAAGGTCGGAGAATTTGTCGACCACCGTGACATTCGCAAAGTCGGCCACGGCATTGGCCGCGCACTTCAGTGCCAGGTTCTCGGTCAGGCCCGGCCCGGCAGCGCCAGCGGACATGACCGTGCCGCACTGGCTCGGATCCACCGTCGGCGTGCCATTGGCGGCGGAACCGATGGTGGTGTTGCCGCTGCCCCCGGCAGCCGCGACGGTGAAGTCGCCGACGCTGACCACGCCCGTGCCATCGAAGTTGGACAAGGTGATGGCGCTGTTGCCGGCGGTCAGTCCGGCCGGCACGGTGACCACGATGGCGGTCGCGGTGGCCGAAGAAACGGTGGCCGTGGTGGCGCCGAACTTGACCAGCGGTGCGGGCGTGAAATGACCCAAGTCGCTGCCGCTGATGGTGACGGTCGTGCCCACGGCGCCGCTGCTGGGTGCATAGCTGGCCACGGTGGGGGTGCTGGAGCCCGTGCCGCCAGGGTTGCCGTTCACGCCGGTGAGGTCGGGCAGGTTGCCATTGAATGCGCCATCCGCGAACAGGTCCACCGCACCGGTGCCACCGAACTCGACATAGAGCATGGCGATGGTGTTGTCGGCGCAGATCGAATTCACCGTCTGTGCGGCACCGTTGTAAGTCAGGCCCCCGGTGCCGCTGAGCACGAAGCTGGCGCTGCCACCGTTGGAGACCCAGCTGCCGCTGCTGTAGCTCCCCGTGTTGCCGGTGTAGGTCTTGGCGAAGCTGGCCAGTTCGGTGCTGGTGGGCTGGTGTACCGCACCGGCCTGGTAGTGAGCGGTGTTGCAACTCAGGCCACCGCCGCCGGTGTTGCCACCAAAGCCTGCGGCGGGCAGGCCGAGGCCGGTGTAGCCGGCGTGCGCGGCCTGGAAGCTGCTCATGGCGCTGGCCAGGTCGGTGGCCAGACTGCCGCAGTTGCCGGTGGCGGACAGGCAGGCCTGGATGGTTTGCAGCGCGCCGGCCAAGGTGGCACCGGCCGGCTGGCCCTTGAGGTATTGCGACACGGTGGCCAGCGCCAGCGCATAGGCCTTCTGGTCGGCCGTGGCGCTGGCGGGCAGGCTCAGTGCATCCACCGGCTGGGTGGCCAGGATGTCGGCCAGGCCGAAATTGCTCTGTACCTCAGCCTGCGCGCCTTGCACGTTGGCCGTGGTGAGCCCGCCCGTCTGTGCCGCAGCCAACTGGTAGGCCAGCTCGGTGAGTGCGGTGACGGCGGCCGAGGTGTTGCCGCCAGGGAAGTTGGGCAGCACGCTGCGCAACGGTGAGGCCAGCGTCACGGTGCTGCCGGTGGCCTCGTCCACATAGCTGCCGCCGGTGGCTTCCAGCAACACCGGGCCGGTGTAGCTGCCCAGGTCCAGCGTGTAGGCGCCAGTGGCCGAGCTTTGCACGCAGCTGCCAACGGCTGCACCCTTGACGCCAGCGGTGATGGCGTAAGCGCACAGCGTGGCCCCCGAGAGCGGGCCCTTGCTGGCCACGCCAGCCACGGTGTTCACCGCCGCAGCAGGGGGCGCCACCGGGTCGGCCCCGCCCCCACCGCCGCAACCAGACAGCGCCACACCCAGCAGGCCCATGGCCAGCGAAACGACACGCAACAAGCCCTTCGGGCGCAATTCCGACACGACAGACCCCCTTTTGACACAGCGGCCCACAGGCGAATCGCCCGTCAAAAAAAGCCTGCTGTCATCAGGGGTACGCCATGTCTGCGCACCAAACGGCTCACGGCCGCCAAAAACTTTTCAGGTGCTGGGTGCCGGCACGCTGTAGCGCTTGGTGATGTCGCCGGCGCTGTTGGCGCTTTCCAGGTGCACGCCAAAGCCCCACAGCCGGGCCACGTGCTTGAGCACCTCGCTGGCGCTGTCGTCCAGCGGGCGGTTGTTGTGCTGGGTGTGGCGCAGCGTGAGGCTGCGGTCGCCGCGCAGGTTGACGTTCCAGACCTGGATGTTGGGCTCGCGGGCGCCCAGGTCGTACTGGCGCGAGAGGGCCTCGCGCACGCGGCGGTAGCCGCTGTCGTCGTGGATGGCGCTGATCTCCAGCTCGGCCTCCTGCTCGTCGTCGCGGATGGCGAAGAGGCGGAAGTCGCGCATCAGCTTGGGGCTGAGGTACTGGCCGATGAAGCTCTCGTCCTTGTAGTTGCGCATGGCCTGGTCCAGCACCGGCAGCCAGGGCTTGCCGGCGATGTCGGGGAACCAGGCGCGGTCTTCGTCGGTGGGGGCGTCGCAGATGCGCTTGATGTCGGTGTACATCGCAAAGCCCAGCGCGTAGGGGTTGAGGCCGCTGTAGCCGCGCTGGCCCACCTTGGGCTGGTAGACCACATTGGTGTGCGACTTGAGCCACTCAATCATCACGCCGTCGGTGAGGTAGCCATCGTCGTACAGCGTGTTGAGCAGTTTGTGGTGCCAGAAGGTGGCCCAGCCCTCGTTCATCACCTGGGTCTGGCGCTGCGGGTAGAAGTACTGCGCCACCTTGCGCACGATGCGCACCACCTCGCGCTGCCAGGGCTCGAGCAGCGGCGCGTGCTTCTCGATGAAGTAGAGGAGGTTTTCTTCCGGGTCCTCGGGAAAGCGCCGCACGGCCTGGGCCCCTTCGGCGGCCTCGGCCTTCTTGGGCAGCGTGCGCCACAGGTCGTTCACCTGCTGCTGCGCGTAGTGCTCGCGGTCCTGGCGCGCGGCCAGCTCTTGTGCCAGGGTCTTCTTGCTGGGGCGGCGGTAGCGGTCCACGCCGTGGTTCTGCAGCGCGTGGCAGGAGTCGAGGAACAGCTCCACGGTTTCGATGCCATGCCGCTCCTCGCATTCGGCGATGTAGTTCTTGGCGTAGACCAGGTAGTCGATGATGGACGCGGCGTCCGTCCACATGCGGAACAGGTAGTTGCCCTTGAAGAAGCTGTTGTGGCCGTAGGCCGCGTGGGCGATCACCAGGGCCTGCATGGCCATGGTGTTTTCCTCCATCAGGTAGCTGATGCAGGGGTTGGCATTGATGACGATCTCGTAGGCCAGGCCCATGTGGCCGCGCTTGTAGTTCTTCTCGGTGGCGATGAACTCCTTGCCATAGCTCCAGTGGCGGTAGTTCACCGGCATGCCCACGCTGGCGTAGGCGTCCATCATCTGCTCGGCGGTGATGATCTCCAGCTGGTTGGGGTAGGTGTCGAGCCCGTAGCGCTGCGCGGTGGCGCGGATGACGTCGTGGTACTGCTCAATCAGCTCGAACGACCAGTCGCTGGGGTCGGGCAACGGGTGCTCGGGGCGCGGCGGGGGCGGCAGTGGGCCGGCCATGGCGGCGTGGGCGTGGCGCCGGTCACCGCCCGCCGGGATCTTGCCGCGGTCGTCGTGGAAGCGGCGCTCCTGAGAAAAGTCGGCAGTCATTTGGATGCCCCTTCCTTCTTGAACAGGTCGCGGAAGACGGGGTAGATCTGTGAAGGCTCCACCGCCTTGCGCATCGCGAAGTGGGTGTGGGTCTCGGTGAGCTTGGTGTACTCCTCCCACAGGTTCTGCTCCTCCTCGGCCACCTGCACATAGGCAAAGTAGCGGCAGGCGGGCAGCAGCTTGTCGGTGAGCAGCTCGCGGCAGCGGCCTGAGTCGTGGTGCCAGTTGTCGCCGTCGCTGGCCTGGGCGCCGTAGATGTTCCACTCGCCCGGCGGGTAGCGCTCGGTGATGACCTTGCCCATCAGCTCCAGCGCACTGCTCACCACGGTGCCGCCAGTTTCGCGGGCGTGGAAGAAGTCTTCCTCGCTCACCTCCTGGGCCTGCGTGTGGTGGCGGATGAAGACCAGGTCGATCTTCTCGTAGTGCCGCGTGAGGAAGAGGTAGAGCAGGATGAAGAAGCGCTTGGACAACTCCTTGCGCTGCTCGTCCATCGAGCCCGACACGTCCATCAGGCAGAACATCACCGCCTTGGAGCTGGGCACCGGCGTCTTCACGCGGCTGCGGAAACGCAGGTCGATGGGGTCGAGGAAGGGGATCATGCCCAGCTTGGCCTTGAGCACGACCATGCGGGCCTCGGCCTCGGCGATCTCTTTCAGCGCCACGGGGTCGTCGGCGTGGTGGCGCTGCAGTTCGGCCACGCGATCTTGCAGCGCGTGCAGCTCACGCCGTGCCTCACCACCCAGCGCGATGCGCCGGCCCAGCGCGCCGCGCATCGAGCGCACCACGGCCAGGTTGTTGGGCGTGCCATCGGTGGCGTAGCCGGCGCGGTGGGTCTTGTATTCGGGTACCTCGGCGATCTGGGTGCGGATGAGGTGGGGCAGCGCCAGGTCTTCGAAGAAGACCTGCATGAACTCTTCCTTGCTGAGGGCAAACACGAAGTCGTCTTCGCCCTCGCCCTGGTCGCTGGCCTGGCCCTTGCCGCTGCCGCCCTGGCCCTGACCGCCCTCCGGGCGCTTGATGCGGTCGCCGGTGACGTAGTCCTTGTTGCCCGGGTGCACCATCTCGCGCTGGCCGCCCTGGCCATGGTGGAACACGGGCTCGGAGAGGTCTTTCTTGGGGATGCGCACCTCTTCGCCGCGCTCCAGGTCGCGGATGCCGCGCCCGTCCACCGCGCGCTTCACCGCCTCGCGGATCTGCTCCTTGTAGCGCTTCAAGAAGCGCTCGCGGTTGCCGATGGACTTGTTCTTGCCGGCCAGCCTGCGGTCGATGACTTGTTGAAGCATGTGCGACCTTTGTCGAAGCGCTGTGGGCTCTCAGAGAGCCCCGCCATTGCTGCGGAGGCCCTGGGCCGTCATTCCCGCGCAAGCGGGAATCCACAACCCGCCACCCCATGGATTCCCGCCTGCGCGGGAATGACGATGGTGCACCGGGACGGCACGGGACATGGGCTTGCTCATGAGCTCTTGCGCACCCGCAAATACCACTCGCACAAGAGCCGCACCTGCTTGCCGGTGTAGCCCTTGGCCACCATGCGGGCCACGAAATCTTCATGCTTCTTGGCCTCGTCCGCGCTGGCCTTGGCGTTGAAGCTGATCACCGGCAGCAGCTCTTCGGTGTTCGAGAACATCTTCTTCTCGATCACGCTGCGCAGCTTCTCGTAGCTGGTCCACACCGGGTTGTTGCCGGCGTTGTTGGCGCGCGCGCGCAGCACGAAGTTGACGATCTCGTTGCGAAAGTCTTTCGGGTTGGCGATGCCGGCGGGCTTCTCGATCTTCTCCAGCTCGGCGTTCAGGGAGGCGCGGTCAAAGACTTCGCCGGTGTCGGTGTCGCGGTACTCCTGGTCCTGGATCCAGTAGTCGGCGTAGGTGACATAGCGGTCGAAGATGTTCTGGCCGTATTCGCTGTAGCTCTCCAGGTAGGCGGTCTGGATCTCCTTGCCGATGAACTCGGCGTAGCGCGGGCTGAGCTGCTCCTTGATGAAGGCGACGTACTTCTCTTCGGTTTCCTTGGGGAACTGCTCGCGCTCGATCTGCTGCTCCAGCACGTACATCAGGTGCACCGGGTTGGCGGCCACCTCGGTCGAGTCGAAGTTGAAGACCTTGGAGATGATCTTGTAGGCAAAGCGCGTGCTGATGCCGCTCATGCCTTCGTCCACGCCCGCGTAGTCGCGGTACTCCTGGTAGCTCTTGGCGCGCGGGTCGGTGTCCTTCAGGTTCTCGCCGTCGTAGACCTGCATCTTGCTGTACAGCGAGCTGTTCTCAGGCTCCTTCAGGCGCGTGAGGATGGCGAACTGGCTCATCATCTTCAGCGTGCCCGGGGCGCACTTGGCCTGGGCCAGCGAGGAGCCACGGATCAGCTTCTCGTAGATCTTCACCTCCTCGCTCACGCGCAGGCAATAGGGCACCTTGACGATGTAGATGCGGTCGAGGAAGGCCTCGTTGTTCTTGTTGTTGCGGAAGGCCTTCCACTCGCTCTCGTTGCTGTGGGCCAGCACGATGCCGTCAAACGGGATGGCGCCAAAGCCCTCGGTGCCCTTGAAGTTGGCCTCTTGCGTGGCGGTGAGCAGTGGGTGCAGCACCTTGATGGGTGCCTTGAACATTTCCACGAATTCGAGCAAGCCCTGGTTGGCCAGGCACAGGCCGCCCGAGTAGCTGTAGGCGTCGGGGTCGTCCTGCGCATAGGTTTCGAGCTTGCGGATATCGACCTTGCCGACCAGGCTGGAGATGTCCTGGTTGTTCTCGTCGCCCGGCTCGGTCTTGGCAATGCCCACCTGCTTCAAGATGCTGGGGTGGCGCTTGACCACCTTGAACTGGCGGATGTCGCCGCCAAACTCTTCCAGCCGCTTCACGGCCCAGGGCGACATGATGCGGTTGAGGTAGCGGCGCGGGATGCCGTATTCCTGCTCCAGCAGTTCACCGTCCTCGTTCACGTCGAACAAGCCCAGCGGCGACTCGTTCACCGGCGAACCCTTGATGGCGTAGAAGGGCACTTCCTGCATCAGGGCCTTGAGCCGCTCGGCGATGCTGCTCTTGCCGCCGCCCACGGGGCCCAGCAGGTAGAGGATCTGCTTCTTTTCCTCCAGCCCCTGCGCTGCGTGCCGGAAATAGGACACCACCTGCTCGATGGCGTCCTCCAGCCCGTAAAACTCGGCGAAGGCGGGGTAGACCTTGATGAGCTTGTTGGCGAACAACCGTGAGAGGCGCGGGTCGTTGCGCGTGTCCACCATCTGCGGCTCGCCGATGGCTTTGAGCATGCGCTCGGCCGCAGTGGCAAAGGCCAGCGGGTTGCGCTTGCACTCCTTGAGGTAGTCCTCAAGCGACATCTCTTCTTCGCGGGTGCGCTCGTAGCGGGCGGCGAAGCTGCTGATCACGTCCATGGTGGCCTCCTGTCGGGGTGTCAGGCAACGCCGCACCAACGGGAGGTTGGTTTGGCGTCTGGGAAGATCTGATGGCGTCCCGGCTTTACGCACCCGGGCGTCATCAGAACTTTCCTGTCACTTCCGAAAGTGAGATCCGCAGGTGAACAGCTTGTTCCGGTCTGGCGCTTGATAAAGCGCCAATCAAGGCGAGTGGGTGGCCCTTGTTCCTCGCTTTGCCCTGTGGCCGGTCAAACAGCTGCCTGTCTGCCACAACGCAACAGCGAGATTCGTGCCTACAGGGTTCGCGCTGATGATGCACCACACGGGCGATTTGCGCTCGAAGGCGTGCGCCCGCGCTGCGTACAGGTGCACGAAAACCGCCCGCGTTGCACGGGCGGACGTTGGGAGATCAGCGGTCCGCCAGACCCAGCTTGTCGAGGATGCTGTTGAGCTCATCCAGCGAAGAGAAGCGGATCGCCACCTCGCCCTGCTCGCCGCGCCGGGTCTTGCGTTGCACGCGGATTTCCACGTCGGCGGTGAGGATGTCGGCCAACTGCTCTTCCAGCCGCACGATGTCGCGCGACTTGTCCTGCTTCATGCGCAGCAGCGGGGTCTGCCGGCCGGGGTTCAAGATCTTGTTGGCGGCCTTCTCGGCGTCGCGCACCGAGAGCTTCTTGGCCACGATCTCGTGCGCCGTCATGATCTGCTGCGCCGCCGGCAGCGGCAGCAGCGCGCGGGCGTGGCCCATGTCCACGTCGCCGGCCATCAGCAGCTTCTGCACCGGCTCGGCCAGGTTCAGCAGGCGCAGCAAATTGCTGGCGGCGCTGCGCGAGCGGCCCACGCTCTGGGCGGCCTGCTCGTGCGTCAAACCGAATTCGTCGATCAGACGCTTCAGGCCCTGCGCCTCTTCCAGCGGGTTCAGGTCTTCGCGCTGGATGTTCTCGATCAGCGCCATCACGGCGGCGGCTTCGTCGGGCACCGCCTTCACCAGCACCGGCACTTCAGTGAGGCCAGCGATCTGCGCAGCGCGGAAGCGGCGCTCGCCGGCGATGATCTCGTAGCGCATCGCAGCGGCGTCGCCCACCGGGCGCACCAGGATGGGCTGCATGATGCCCTGGCCGCGGATGCTCTCGGCCAGCTCGTAGAGCGAGCCCTCGTCCATGCGCGTGCGCGGCTGGTACTTGCCGGCCTGCAGCTGCGTTACCCGCAGCGTGCTAGGGGTGTCGTTGCGGGCGGCGGTGTCCGCCGGGGTGTCGCTGACCTTGGGGCCCAGCAGGGCCTCCAGGCCCATGCCCAGGCCTTTGGGTTTTTTGGTTGCCATGGCTTCAATTGTCGGCGATCACTCGCCGTCGTCCTCGGGCTCGCCGGACAAGCTCTCCAGCACGCGCCGGCCCTCGGGCCAGTCGCCCAGGCCCGATTCGCCGTTGATGTGGCCCAGCGGGCCGATCTCCAGCGCCGTGGCACCCCAGTCGGCGGCCATTTGCTCGGCCCGCTCGGGCGCGCAGAACGGGTCGTTGCTGCTGATCAGCGCGATGGTGGGAAAAGGCAGCGGCCTGCGCACGATGGGCGCCCAGCCGGCGATCTGCGGCGGGGTGTCGGGCCGCTCCACGTCGGGCGGCGCCACCAGCAGCGCGCCAATCACGCGCCGACTGTGCTTGGAATGGGCCGCCCAGGCCGCCACCAGCTGGCAGCCCAGGCTGTGGGCCACCAGCACGGCAGGCACGGGGCTGGCCAGCAGGGCCTCTTCCAGCTGCATCATCCAGTCGCCCCGCTTGGGCCATTCCCAGTCGTGCTGCTGCACGCGGGTGTCACCATGCAGCGCCTCCCAGCGGCTTTGCCAATGGTCGGGGCCGGAATTGAGCCAGCCGGGCAGCAACAGGATGCGGGGGTTTGCGGGGTCTGTCATGGGGGTGTGAGGGCCTTGGCTTATGCTTGCAGGTTCACCCCGATTCTTGCGCAAGCACCGCTGAAAGAGCCCGCCCATGACACACAAGATCTACGTTGACGGCCAGGAGGGCACCACCGGCCTGCGCATCCACGAAGTGCTGGCCCAGCGCACCGACATCGAGGTGCTGCGCATCGCTGCCGACAAGCGCAAGGACAGCGCCGAGCGCGCCCGGCTGCTCAATGCCGCCGACGTGGCGTTTCTGTGCCTGCCCGACGCCGCCTCGCGCGAGGCCGCCAGCCTGATCACCAACCCCCACACCTGTTTGATCGACGCCAGCACCGCCCACCGCACGGTGCCAGGCTGGACCTACGGCCTGCCGGAACTGGCCCCCGGCCAGCGCGACGCCATCCGCACCGCCAAGCGCATCGCCAACCCGGGCTGCCACGCCAGCGCCTTCATCCTGCTGCTGCGCCCGCTGGTGGACGCGGGCCTGGTGCCGGCCGGGTTGCCGGTGTCGGCCACGTCCATCACCGGCTATTCGGGCGGCGGCAAGAAGATGATCGAGCAGTACGAGGCCGGCGGTGACCCGCGCCTGACCGCCCCGCGCCCCTATGCCTTGGGCTTGGCCCACAAGCACCTGCCCGAGATGCGCGCCCTCACCGGCCTGCAGGCGGTGCCCAACTTCATGCCCATCGTGGCCAGCTTCTACAAGGGTTTGGCTGTGAGTGTGCCCTTGCATTTGTCGCAGCTGAAGGCCGGCACCACCGGCGCCACGCTGTGGGAAGCCTTGGCCGAGCGCTATGCCGGCGAGGCCTACATCCGCGTGATGCCGCTCTCAGACCCGGCCACGCTGGAAGACGGCTTCTTCGACGTGCAGGCCTGCAACGATACCAACCGGGCCGACCTGTTCGTGTTCGCCAACGACACCCAGGCCATCCTGATGGCTCGCCTGGACAACCTGGGCAAGGGCGCCAGCGGCGCCGCCGTGCAGGCCATGAACGTGCACCTGGGGCTGCCCGAGGGCGCCGGCCTCTGAAGAGGCCCCAGGGCGCCGGGCGCGTCAGCGCTTGCCCGGGCTGAGCAGGCAGCTCTGGCGCTCTGGCCCGCGCAGCAAGTGGCCCACCACAGCGCGGGTGTTGCCTGCTGATTGGGGCTGGGCGCGTCCGGTCGTCGTGGTGGGGCAGGCGCCGCTGGTCAGGTGGGAAAGCGCAGCGGCCAGTTGCCCTTCAGCCGGGTCACCCAGCGCGCGGCTGAAGTCGTCGTTGGCGGCGCAGGTGGGTGCGAAGCCGTCGGCATAGTCGCCAAAGCCCTTGGCATTCGTGCCCTTGAACTCGATGGGAAAGTACGAAATGCCGCAGTTGTCCTTGGCCGTGAACCCATAGGGCTTGCCGCAGGTGGTGCCACCGACCAGCCGCACATCCACGTCCACGCCGCGCAGGCCGTTCACCACCGACTCGCTGGCCGAGCAGGTGTCGGCGCTGGTGAGCAGGGTGACACGCGCGAGGTTCAGGGTGGGCAAAGGGGCCCGCTGGGTGCAGTTGAAGTTGACGTCGTACAGGCACGAGGTGTTGTAGAACGGCGTGGTGGCGTCGGCGCTGTGGGTATCGGCCGCGCGCTTGTCGTTGTACTGCAGCTGCTCAAACACCTTGCCCGTGGTGCGAGTGGGGCCGGCAACCATGTAGGCCAACTCGGACGCCACAGAGAGGTAGCCGCCGCCGTTGTAGCGCAGGTCCAGCACCAACTCGTCCACGCCGGTGGTCTGCAGTGCGGTGAAGGCGGTGATCAGGTCGGCCTCGGCCGTGCCCAGGTGCTCGGTGAACAGCACGTAGGCCACCTTCTTGCCGCCAACATTCAGCACCTGGCTGACGGGAACCGGGTGCTTGGTGATGGTGGCGCTGGCCAGACCGACTTTCACCGCGCTGCCTGCGCGCGAGAACACCCAACTGTGCACACCACCGAGGGCTTTGGGAAAGAGCGCGGCGTTCAGCGTGTCCACACCGCTCGACGTCGCGTCATCGGCGCTCACGCCATCCACGGTCACCAACACATCGCCGCGCAGCAAGCCGGCGGCTTCGGCTGGTGAGCCGGGCTCGACAAAGGCGATGCGCAGTCCTCGCGGCGGCGTGCTGGAGGCCATGTACCACTGGATGCCATAGCCCGACTCCACACCCCCTTGAGACAAGTCTTTCCAGGCCTTGGTGGGGTAGGTGAAGCTGAATTGGTCGCGCCGCTTGCCACTGGGCGTGAGCATGGGCGACTTCAAGGCCTCGAAGTAGTTGTCCAGCGAGCCGTAGACGTCGGCCGTGTTGCTGTAGGCACTTGCACTGGCAAGCGGGTTGGGCATCTCACCGTACCAAAGGTAGGCCTGGTTCATGTAGGCCCGCACCCAGGCCTTCTCATTGCCCAGCGTGCCCACGGTGGTGACGGCGCTGGCATCGCCCCGGTAGGGGTTGGTGGGTGCGAAGTGCCTGCGGCCTGGCGAGTGGGTCGGTCACCACGGGGGGCCGCCCTTTCCCCCCGGCTCGGGCGGGAAGGGCGACACCCCAGGGTCTCCACCTCCACCACAAGCCACCAATCCTGCGGCGCACACCAGGAAAAAGGCCCCGTGCACAACGCGCCTGGTGGCTCCAAAAAGCATGGCATCCGCAGGCCCATAGGCCGGCACCACAGACCGAACTGTCATCTTGGAAGCTCCCTGAAACACTCTTGTTGGAAGCCCCATTCTCATCGCGACAGCGGCGGGCCCGCCAGCGTGGTGACCCTCGTCAGGCCGCAGCGCCGCCCCCTTCAGGCGGGGACGCCCAGCCGCTGGACCATCTCGCGCGCGAATTCCACAAAGGCCTGGGCCCCCTTGGAAGACGGATCGAACACCACGCCAGGCAGGCCGTAGCTGGGCGCCTCGGCCAGGCGCACGTTGCGCGGGATCACGGTGTTGAACACCTTGTCGCCGAAGTGCGCCTTGAGCTGCTCGCTCACCTGGGTCTGCAGCGTGACGCGGGGGTCGAACATGACCCGCAGCAGGCCGATGATTTCCAGGTCCTTGTTGAGGTTGGCATGCACCTGCTTGATGGTGTTGACCAGGTCGGTCAGGCCTTCAAGCGCGAAGTACTCGCACTGCATGGGCACGATGACGCCGTGGGCGCTGCACAGGCCGTTGAGGGTGAGCAGGCTGAGCGAGGGCGGGCAGTCGATGAGCACGAAGTCGTAGTCGGGCTCGGCCACTTTCAGCGCGCGGCGCAGGCGCTCGTTGCGGTGCTCCAGCGCCACCAGTTCCACCTCGGCACCGGCCAGCTCGCGGTTGGCACCCAGCACGTCGTAGCCCGCTTTTTCAGCGCGGGCCCGCGCCTCGGCCACGGTGGCCGATTCCAGCAGCACGTCGTAAACGCTGGCTTCCAGCTTGCGCTTGTCCACGCCCGAGCCCATCGTGGCATTGCCCTGCGGGTCCAGGTCCACCAGCAGCACACGCTGCCCCACCTTGGCCAGGCCGGCGGCCAGGTTCACGCAGGTGGTCGTCTTGCCGACGCCGCCTTTCTGGTTGGCAATGCAGAAGATGCGGGACATGGTGGTGCGGGGGTGTGGTTCCAAGCCGGATCTGGCGCTGCAGACCCTGGATGCGAAGCGGCATTGTCACCGAGGAACCGGGCCATGCCGGTGTTTGGCTCCTTGCGGCGCATATCCGACATTCCCGCTCCCTGCCGCTCCGTCATGCCCGCGCAGGCGGGCATCCAGGTTGTTAGCGTCGGCTGCAGCAGCGCAGCGGCGGCGCCATCGGCCAACGGGCTCCTCGCGGACCCGCACCGTGCCCCCTGTCGCACCTGCGCTCTCTTGTTCCACCTTGGCCCTCGCCGCTGTCAACCCACACGCGAATGTGCCCTCTGTCCGAAGGCACCACCACTGCCCTGCAACCTGCGTCGGTGGTGGTCCACCGGGTGGGGCGCCGCGGTGCCTGGCGGGGCAGGTGGTTTGCGGTTCGGGCGCAGGGGCCATTCGCGGGACGCTGGGCAGGCGGGTGCGTCGGGAAGTGGGGGTTGCCCAGACCTGCCGAGGGCACGGGCCGTGTTCCGCGAGCCCGACCCGGAGAACGAAACCCGGGCCACCTGCACCATCGCAAACAAAGCTGGGGCGCAAGAACCACCGACGGCTATGCGCCGAACGCACTCAGTCGCGCAAGAGCCGCCAGCCGAAGCCAATCAGGAACACCCCCGCCAACCGCTCAAGCAGTTTGGCCAGGCGGCGGTGCGCCCTCACCTGCTGGGCCACAGCGTTGGCCATGGCGCACAAGGCCAGGCAATACACCGCGGTGATGACCGCGATGGTGAGCGCCATCACCGCGAAGGTGGGCAGGCCCTGGTGGTGCGCGGGGGCTATGAAGAGCGGGAAGAAGGCCATGTAGAAGATGATGGCCTTGGGGTTGAGCAAGGTGATGAGAAAGGCCTGCCGGGCGTAGTGACGCGGCTCGATGCGCACCACCTGGGCCGCCTCGCCTTCCTTGGCGGTGATGAGCTTGAAGCCTATCCAGGCCAGGTAGGCTGCCCCCACCCAGCGCACCATGCTGAACACCGCCGGGTAGGCCGAGAGCAGCGCGGCCACGCCGGCCACGGCCATCCACAGCAGCACCTGGTCGCCCAGGATCAGGCCCAGCGTGGCAGCGGCGCCCGCACGGAACCCGCCCTTGCCGGTGGAGGTGAGCAAGGCGAAGGTGCCCGGCCCCGGCAGCGCCAGGAACAGCAGGATGGCGGCGCAGTAGGTGCCGTAGTCGGCGATGCCCATGAATGGGCCGAAGAATGCGGGCATGGCGGTCTCGCTGTGGACAAGTCTGTGGATCAGGCCTGGGACAAGTTCTGTACAGCTGGTGCACAGGCTGTGGGTGACCTGTGCATCAGGCCGCGCCCGCAGCCACACCCTTGTGCCGGAGCCACACCACGCAGCGCTGCGCGTCCATGCCCGGCACCGCCAAGGGTTCCACGTGGAACATCTCCACATCGGCCGGCACCGCGGCACGCTCGTCGTCCGAGAGCTTGGCCTTCATGGCTGCCCAGACACCGCCAGGCACCAGGCGTTCACGGGTCAGGCGGACGAAGTCGAGCAGCGAGGCGAAGGCGCGGGAGGTGACAAGGTGGAAGGGCTGCGTGGTGGTCATCTCCTCCACCCGCTGGTGGGTGGCCGTGAGGTTGCGCAGGCCCAGCTCCACCCCCACTTGGCGGATGAAGGCCGCCTTCTTGCCCACCGTGTCCACGCAGGTCACGGCCCACCCGGGGTGGGTGATGGCCAGTACCACGCCGGGCAGACCGGCGCCGCTGCCCACGTCCAGCAGGCGCAGTGCCGGCAGGCCATCGGCGCCCTGCCCCACCACGCCGACAGCGGCCAGCTCAGCGGCGGCACCCTCCAGCGGCTTCACCACCGCCAGGCAGTCCAGCAGGTGCTGGGTCAGCATCTCGTTCGGGTCGCGCACGGCCGTGAGGTTGTAGGTCTTGTTCCAGCGGGCGATCAGGTCCAGGTAGCGCAGCAGGCGGTTGACCTGCTCGTCGGGCAGCGCCAGCCCCAGGGTGTGCAGGCCGGCCAGCAAGGCGGCATGTTGCGGATGGTCTTGTGGGGTCGTCATGCGGAGGTGGCAGGGGTGACGGCGGAGGCGACATCCGGGGCGGCATCAGATACGGCATCAGGTGCGACGTTGGCAAAGCCCTTGAAGCGCTTCTTCTTCAGGTGCACCAGCAGCAGCGAGATGGCCGCCGGGGTCACGCCCGAGAGCCGGGCCGCCTGGCCCAGGGTTTCGGGGCGATGGCGGTTGAGGGTCTGGCGCACCTCGAAGCTCAGGGCCGTCACCTGGGCGTAGTCCAGTTCGGACGGCAGGGGCAGGGTCTCGAGCGTGCGGGCGCGGGCCACTTCTTCCACCTGCTTGTCGATGTAGCCGGCGTACTTGATCGAGATTTCCACCTGCTCCACCACAGCCTCGGCCAGGCTGGTGCCCAGCTCGGCGGTCAGCGTTTCACGTGAAACACCGGCCCCGGGTTTGGCGGTGGCGGCCAGTTCGGCCACGGCGTCAAAGCCCACGCCCGGCCGGCGCAGCAGATCGGCCAGGTTGTATTCGTGCTCCAGGGCCTTGCCCACCAGGCGCTCGGCCAGTTCGGCCGGCACCACGCCCGGGTGCACCCAGGTGGATTTGAGCCGCTCGGTTTCACGTGAAACAGCGTCGCGCTTGCGGTTGAAGGCCGCCCAGCGGGCGTCGTCCACCAGGCCGATCTGGCGGCCCAGCTCGGTCAGGCGGGCGTCGGCGTTGTCCTCGCGCAGCTGCAGCCGAAACTCGGCCCGGCTGGTGAACATGCGGTAGGGCTCGTTCACACCCTTGGTGATCAGGTCGTCCACCAGCACACCCAGGTAGGCCTGGTCGCGCGCCAGGCTCAGCGGCGATTGGCCCTTGGCCTGCAGCGCGGCGTTGGCACCGGCGAACAGGCCTTGGGCGGCCGCTTCTTCGTAGCCGGTGGTGCCGTTGATCTGGCCAGCGAAGTACAGGCCCTGGATCTGCTTGGTCTCGAAGCTGGATTTCAGTTCGCGCGGGTCGAAGTAGTCGTACTCGATGGCGTAGCCGGGCCGCAGGATGTGGGCGTTCTGCAGCCCCGGCATGCTGCGCACTGCCGCCAGCTGGATGTCGAAGGGCAGCGAGGTGGAGATGCCGTTGGGGTAGAACTCGTGCGTGCTCAGGCCCTCGGGCTCCAGGAAGATCTGGTGCGAGTCCTTGTCGGCGAAACGGTTGATCTTGTCTTCGATGCTGGGGCAGTAGCGCGGCCCAACCCCCTCGATCACCCCGGTGAACATGGGGCTGCGGTCAAAGCCTGAGCGGATGATGGCGTGGGTCTGTTCGTTGGTGTGGGTGATCCAGCAGGGCATCTGCTGCGGGTGCATGGCCGCATCGCCCATGAAGCTGAACACCGGCACCGGGTCCAGGTCGCCAGGCTGTTCGGTGAGCTGGGCAAAGTCGATAGAGCGCCCGTCGATGCGCGGCGGCGTGCCGGTCTTCAGGCGGCCTTGCGGCAGCTTCAATTCTTTGAGCCGCGCCGACAGCGACACCGCCGGCGGGTCGCCCGCCCGGCCGCCGGCGTGGTTCTGCAGGCCCACATGGATCTTGCCGTCCAGGAAGGTGCCCGCCGTCAGCACCACGGTGCGGCTGCGAAAGCGTATGCCCACCTGGGTGACGGCGCCGACCACACGGTCACCCTCGACCATCAGGTCGTCCACCGCCTGCTGGAACAACCACAGGTTGGGCTGGTTCTCCAGGCGGCAGCGGATAGCGGCCTTGTAAAGGATGCGGTCGGCCTGGGCACGGGTGGCGCGCACAGCCGGGCCCTTGCTGGAGTTGAGGATGCGGAATTGGATGCCCGCCTCGTCGGTGGCCAGGGCCATGGCACCGCCCAGCGCGTCCACCTCCTTCACCAAATGGCCCTTACCGATGCCACCGATGGAGGGGTTGCAGCTCATCTGCCCCAAGGTCTCGATGTTGTGCGAGAGCAGCAAGGTGGCGCAGCCCATGCGCGCCGCAGCCAGCGCGGCCTCGGTGCCGGCATGGCCGCCGCCAACGACGATGACGTCAAATTCCTGGGGATACAGCATGGGGGCCGCTCATGGGGTGTTCTGCAAGGCGTGGCGCCTGGCGCCCGGCCAGACGGAGGTGTAGGGGGCGCAGCCGACCCAGAGGCGGGAATGGCACAAGCGCAGGAGAACCCGGATTTTAGGCGGCCGCCCTGCCCTGCGGGCCACCCAAGCGCAGCACCCTGATGCCGACCAGGGGCCACGGGTGGCGATGCGGTTCCACGTGAAACAATCTCGCATGCGCCACCCTCCCGTTTGTCGCCCCCACTGCGCGGCCTGCTGCATCGCCCCCTCGATCAGCAGCCCCATCCCCGGCATGCCGCAGGGCAAGGCGGCGGGCGAGCGCTGCATCCAGCTGGACAGCAACGACCGCTGCCAGATCTTCGGCCAGCCCGACCGCCCGGCGGTGTGCAGCTCGCTGCAGCCCTCGGCCGAGATGTGCGGACCCGACCGTGAACACGCCTTGCGGTGGCTGGGCCGGATGGAACGCGAGACCGCGCCCAGGCCGGGCGCCACCCCTACACTGCGCCGATGAACGCCACGCCCGACGCCGCCACCCTGCCCGAGTTCATCCGCCACACCGACGCGCTCTACCCCGCCATCGCCGCCCTGCCCTCGCCTTTGCGCGAGTCGGTGCTGCAGCAACAGGCCACTCACCTGCACGTGCCCGCCGGTACCCGGCTGTTTGAGCAAGGTGCGGCCTGCCAGGGCTTTCCGCTGGTGCTGAACGGCGAGGTGCGGGTGGCGCGCGGCACGGCGGGTGGTCGTACGCTGGAGCTGTACCGCGTGACCCCGGGCGAGATGTGCGTGGCCTCCACCTCCAGCCTGTTTGGCGAGAGCCTGCTGGTGGCGCACGGCGTGGCGGCGCAAGACACCGAGCTGGTGGTGGTCTCGCCCGCCGGCTTCGAGCGCTGGGTGGCCGCCCCCCACTTTCGCCGCTACGTGTTCGGCATTTTTGCCGACCGCCTGGCCGACCTGATGGCCCTGGCCGAGGCCGTGGCCTTCCAGCGCCTGGACCAGCGCCTGGCCGGTTGCCTGCTGGGCCATGGCACGGTCATCGCCACCACCCACCAGGGCCTGGCGGACGAGCTGGGCACGGTGCGCGAGATCGTCACCCGGCTGCTCAAGCGCTTCGAGCGCGCCGGCTGGCTGCGCCTGGGCCGCGAGCGCATCGAGCTGCTGGACGCCGCCGCACTGCGCCTGCTGGCCGCAGGCGCCACGAGCGCCTGAACACGCCCCCCCCCCAGGTTTGGCCTGAGTGACCCGGGTCACAGACGGCGCCATGCTGCGCCGGCACCATGCGCGCACCGGCACGCACCGGGCTATCACCACGCTAGAAGGAGTTCCTCATGAAGATCAACGTTGGCGGCATCGACCGCATCGCCCGCATCGCCGTCGGCCTGCTGCTGCTGGCCCTCACCCTGATGGGCACCATCGGCGCCTGGGGCTGGATCGGCATCGTGCCGCTGGCCACCGGCCTGACCCGCTTCTGCCCGCTCTACCCCCTGCTGGGCATGAGCACCTGCCCGATGGAAAAGAAGTAAGCGCAGGCTACCTGACAGAGGGTTGAATCACTTCACCCTCGCGCAGGTTGATCACCCGTTGGGCACTGGCAATGGTGTCCGGCCGGTGGGCCACGATGATGCGCGTGAGCGCCAGGCCGGCCACGGCCTGGTTCACCAGGCGCTCGCGGTCCACGTCCAACGCGCTGGTGGCTTCGTCCAGCAGCAGGATGCGCGGGCGCTTGTACAGCGCGCGCGCCAGCAGCACACGCTGCTTCTGCCCACCCGAGAGCACCGTGCCCATGTCACCCACCAAGGTGGCATAGCCCATGGGCATGGCGGCGATCTCGTCGTGCACCGACGCCAGGCGGGCGCATTCCTCCACCCAGGCGGCATCCGGCTCGGCCGCAAAGAACGAGATGTTGTCGGCGATGGAGCCGGCGAACAGCGGCTCGTCCTGCAGCACCGTGCCCACCATGGCCCGCCACTGGCGGCGGCCCATCTGCGCCAGCGGCACGCCGTCGATCAGCACCTCGCCCTGCTGTGGCGCGTGCATGCCCAGCATCAGCTTGAGCAGGGTGGTCTTGCCGCAACCCGAGGGGCCGGCAATGGCCACCGATTCACCCGGGGCCACGGTGAAGCTCACGCCGCGCAACACCTCGGGTTCCTGGTCGGCATAGCGGAAGTGCAGGCCGCGCACCTCCACCCGCCCGGCGCCCTGAACGACGGCCCGGCGAGAAGACCCCAGCGCGTCGTCGCCTTCGGGCGGGGTGAGCACGATGTCGGCCAAGCGCTCGCCCTGCAGGTGCAGCAGCTTGAGCTCGCCCAGCTTGTCCACCAGCGCGCTGGTGCGCAGCGTGAACTGCTCTGAATAGGCCAGGAATGCGAACAGCATGCCGGTGGAAAGCTGCTGGTCCAGCACCGCCAGCGCCCCCAGCCAGACCACCGCCACGCGCTCCAGCCCGAACACCAGCCGGTGGCCCACCGCCAGCCCCAGCTCCAGCCGGCGCACGGTGACGCTGGCGTTCATGGCGTCGACCACGAGGTTCATGAAGCGCGACTGGCGCATGGCCTCGGCGTTGAACAGCTTGATGGCCGCCACGCCGCGCAGCGATTCCAGAAAGTGGCTGGACTTCTTGGCGTCGTGCACCAACGCCTCTTCGGCCGCCTCGCGCATGGGCCGGTACAGCGCGGCGCGCAGCAGCGCGTACAGCGCCACCGCCCCCAGCACCACGGCGGCCAAGGCCGGGCTGTAGACCAGCATCAGCACCAGGGTCAGCACCACCAGCAGGCCGTCGATCAGCGCCTCGGCAAACTGCGTGGTGAGCTTGTCCTGGATCTCCTGCACCGCCGCAAAGCGCGACCACACGTCGCCGGTGTGGCGGCGCTCGAACCAACCGATGGGCAGGCGCAGCAAATGCGCAAACACATTGCCCAGCCACTGCAGCTTGAGCGTGCTGGACAGGTGCAGCACCGCCCACGAGCGCCCCGCCGCCGTCATGGCCTGCAGCAGCACCAGCAAACCGAAGCCCAGGCCCAGCGTGACCAGGAAGTCGCGCTCACCCGTCACCAGCACGCCGTCCACCACCCACTGCAGGAAGAACGGCGCCGCCAGCACGAACAGCTCCAGCGCCAGCGCCAGCAGCAGCACCTGGGCCAGCGCGCGCTTGAGGCCCGTCACGCGGCCCAGCAGCGCTGCCAGCGTGATGCGCTGGGTCTCGCGCCGGGGCACAAACTCGCGCGTGGGCGTGAACTCCATGGCCACGCCAGTGAAATGTGGCGACAGCGCCTCCAGGCTCATGCGCCGCACGCCATGCGCCGGGTCGTGGAGGGTCACCCTGCCGCGCTGCACCGCCACCAACACCACAAAGTGGTTCAGGTCCCAGTGCAGCACGGCCGGCAAAGCCAGCTGCGCCAAGTGCTCGGGCTCGCAGCGCAGCGCGCGCGGCGCCAAGCCCAGGGCCGAGGCGATGTCGGCCACATCGGCGGCCGTGGCACCCTTCATGGATATCTGAAAGCGCTCTCGCAGCGTGGGCAGGTCGGTGACCAGGCCGTGCGCGCCGGCCACCATGGCCAGACAGGCCAGGCCGCACTCGGCCGCCTCGGTCTGCAACACCAGCGGCACGCGCGAACGGCGCCCCACCGGCGCCCACGCGGCGGGCTGGAGGCTGGCCGGCTCAGACACGGCGCACCCAGCCCAGCACGGGCGCGAACAACCACTCGATCAGGCGGCGCTTTTCCAGCAGCACGTCGGCCTCCAGCTGCATGCCGGCCAGCATGGGCCGGGCTTGCGCGCCCACCTGCACCTGCTGCTGCGCCAGCCGCACGGTGACACGGTACAGCGGCTCACCCGAGGTCGGCTTGGCCAGCTGCGGCACAGCCGCCAATTCAGTGGGCTGCAGCGGCGCCTGGGCCACCTGCAGCACCTGGGCCTCTTGCAGGCCGTACTTCTGGTACGGAAAAGCCTGCAGCCGCAGCAGCACGCGCTGCCCCGGCTGTAGAAAGCCCAACGCACTGGACGGCGCAAAGAGATGGGCCTGCAGCTGCGCGCCCGCTGGCATCAGGCTGGCCATGGCGGCGTCCTTGGTCACCGCCTGGCCGGCTTCGGCCACCAACGCCGTCACCACACCGTCGGCCGGCGCACGCACCAGCAACTGGTGTGTGGCCGCCTGCCCGGCCGAGCGCATGGCGGCTTCGCTAACGGCCGCTCGGTCGCGCTCAATCTCGCCCAGGCGCTGCTGCGCCTGCAAGGGCAGCTCGCGCCGGTCAGCCTCCAGGCCGGTCCAATCGCGCTGCAGCGTCTGGCGCTGCCGCGCAATGGCCGCGCTCTCGACCCGCAACCCCAACAACTCCTCTTCCTTGGCCTGCACCTGGGCCGACGAGACGAAATGCTCGCGCCCCAGGGACTCCACCCTGGCCAAGGCCTGTTCTGACAGCGTCAACCTCTGTTGCAGCAAAGCCGCTTGCGCATCCAGCTGCGCCATCTCGCGCCGCAGGGCGTCGATGCGGTCCACCAAAGCGCGCTCGCGTGTGTCCTTCAGGGCCACCGTCTGCCGGGCGGCTTCATCCAGGCTGCGCACGCGCGCATCCAAGGTTTGCTGAACCCCCAGCTGCGAAGCCAGGTTCAAACTGGGCTCTTCCACCCGCAAGGTGGCCAGCACATCGCCGGCCCGCACCACCTGCCCCTCGTGCATCGCCAGCGCTTGCACGCTGGCCGACACCACCGGTGGCACGATGCGGATCACCCCCCGGTCGGGCACCAACACACCCGTGAGGCGGGCCTTGCGGGTGTACTCCCCGAAGAAAAGGAGGGTGCTGGCGGCGATGACCGACGCCAGCACCCCGAAGACCAACCAGCGCAGACCCACGGGCTGCATCACCTGGATGCCGCCCAGCCAGGACTGTTGCCGGCTGAGGAGGGATTGGGGGCGGAAGAGCGTCACGCGGAGAGGCTGGGCCAACGGCGGCCCTCCGCGCTGCGAGTGCAAGGGACTTGCACCGCGCGCAAAAAACTATGTTCTGTTAGCTCCAGGTACCCTTGGGCCCGCAAGCTTCGTTGGCGCCACCGCTGACAGAACGCAGCTCGGTCGCGGTCAGTTCGGGAAGCGCCACTTGCTGCCGACCACCGGCAGCAGAACGAGCACCAACGACGGCACGCATCAGGGAAACGAGGGCTTGCTTCATGTCGACTCCTGGTTGGGAACGCGCTTTCTGCGCGCTTGACGACATTGAAGCAGGCGCCCCCCATGTTTGACACTGTCAAGTCTTACAGGGATTGCCCAGAGGCTCAGTGGATCAGACCCAGGCGCAGCGCCTTGAGCACCGCCTGGTGCTTGTTGTGCGTACCCAGCTTGTGCATGGCGTTCTGGATGTGCAGCACGGCCGTGCGCTCGCTGATGCCCAGGATGGCCCCCACCTCCCAGGCGGTCTTGCCTTCCATGGTCCAGCTCAGAGCCTCAACCTCGCGGCGGGTGAGCGCGGGCCGCTCCGGCTGCATTTCTGCGGGCACAAACAGCCGCGAGGCCGCGTCCTGCGCATGCACGGCGAACAATTGCAGGTCGGCCACGATGCGCGTGAGCGCCCCACGCTCCGTTGGCAGACTGGCACGACGGTCAATCCCGATGAAGAAATGTCGACCCTCTGCAAAGTGCAGCGCCAACGCAATACCGTTGTGGTAACCAAAGGCGGCCTGCACCTCCCACAAGTCGGCCGAGCCGCCTTTCACATAGGTTGCCTGGTTCCACACGATGGGCAGCGAGCCGGTCTTGCAGTGCTGCATCACCGGGTCCTTACGACCCAGGGTTTGGTCGCGGAAAATGTCGCCAAAAGCCTGCGGCGTGTTGTCAACGTTGATGAACTCAGAGTGGGTCAACGAATGGTCCACTACCGTCATCGCCGAGACGAAATCGAACTCCAGTTCGTTCGCAAACCGCACGATGCCTTCGCGAAATTCTTCGCGGTTTTGCACCTCAAGAATGTCCTGGAAACTGCCACTAAGCATGGCGACGCTCACCCATTTCAGGCATGAAAACTCGGACCCTGACAGGATTTACAGCTAGCAGACGCAAGACGTCCTCTCCAGACTTCGGGTCATGCTGACCAACAACAATGCCACCATGCAAAGCGCATCAGCGATGACAACCCCACCCCCCTGGGCTCTCTTCTCTTGGCCCACAGTATTCTGTCAGGCAAATTTGACGGGTCAACCGAGATTTGTCCACCTCAGCACCCGCATTGTTTGCGGCGGTGACGAAGCGGTGCCGATCACCGGTCAGACGCTATGGGCGCAACACCTGGACGACGGCGAGGCCGGCTTGGCGTGGGATTGGGTCGAGGTGGGCCACGGCGTGGTGGCCATGGCCGACCCCATGGGCGTGGCCACCAACCTGCGCCTGGTGGGCCGCTCGGGCGAGGTGCTGGCGGCGCACGAAGCGGCCATCACCATTTGCCGCTGGGTGCGGCAGATCCCGTGGCAGGACGAGGTGTGGCGCGCGCTGCGGGCGGCGTAGATCAATCGCGGCCCCGACGGCGACGCTACTTGACGGCCGCTCGGCCCAGTTGCCGCACCACGGCCCACAGGCACAGCAACGCCAGCGCCGCACTCACGGCGGCCGGCAGCAGCAAATCGCCCAACGCGATGACCTCGCCCTTGAGCACGCGTGTCATCAGCGTGCTCTGGGCCAGCGCCGGCACCCACAAATGCCAGGGCTTGTCGCCCTCCTGGTTCATCAGCGTCACCATGGGCAGCAGCGACACCACCATCACCAGCACCGTCGCGCTGGCCTGCGCCTCCTTCACGGTCTTGCCGCGGATGGCGATGGCCATCAGCAGGGCGGCCAGGGCGCCGGCCAGAGGCAGCAGCAACGCGAGAAAGCCCAAGGCCTCGGGCCAGCCATAGCGGAACATCGCCGCCAGCGACGGGCTGCGCAGCAACCATTGCCCGGGCAGGAAGCTGAGGCACGAGAGCACCGCGATCAGCATGCCCACCGAAGCCACCGCCCCCCACTTGCCGACCACGATGGCGAAGCGCGTGGCCGGGTTCATCAGCAGCGGCTCCAGCGAACCGCGTTCGCGCTCGCCGGCGGTGCTGTCGAGTGCCGCCGTGAGTGCGCCGTACATCACGGCCATCAGCACAAAGAACGGCAGCATGCCGGTGAGCCGCGCCGCACGCGCCGCCGGGTTGGCCAGATCGCGCTGCGCGACCTCCATGGGCTGCAGCAGGCTGGGCGCCACGCCGCGCACCATCAGCCGCAGCGCCACTTGCTCGCGGCCGAACTCGCGCAGCACCTGCTCGATCTTGCCCACCGCACCGCTGGCCCGTTGGTTGGCGCTGGAGGTGACGATCTGCACCAGCGGCTGCTCGCCGGCCGCCAGCTTGGCCTCGAAGTCGTCTTCCAGCACCAGCACCGGGTCGCCAAGCTGGCTGGTCTCCAGCTGCTTCTCGTAGTCGGCCGGCGCCTCGCGCACCGTCCAGGTCTGGCGCGCCAGAAAGTTCTGCAGGCTGGGCGCATGCGCCATGCCCACCACCACCGCCTCGCGGGCCTCGGCGCGCTTCTCGAAGTCGGACGCCAGCGTGGACATCAGCAGCAGCATCAGCGGCCCCATGGCCACCGAGCTGAGCAGCACCATGGTCAGCGTGCGACGGTCGCGCAGCGCGTCCAGCAGCTCCTTGCGAAAGACCGTCCAGGCGGCGCTCATGTGAATCCAGGCGCGCCGCATCATCAAACCCCGTCATTCCCGCGCAGGCGGGAATCCATGGGGTGCGAAGCGGTGGATTCCCGCCTGCGCGGGAATGACGAGGGGGCGGCGGCTTGCTGCTCGGCCTGGGTGTTGAAGGCAAGGTTCACAAAGGCTTCCTCAAAGTCGTGCTGGCCCGTTTGCGCCAGCAGCGCGGGCACGGTGCCGTGGGCCACCGTGCGGCCGTGGGCGATGACCACCACCTCGTCACACAGGCGCTCCACCTCTTGCATGATGTGGGTGGAGAAGACGATGCACTTGCCCTCGTCGTCGCGCAGCCGGCGCAGCGTTTCACGCAGCGCGCGCGTGGCCACCACGTCCAGCCCGTTGGTGGGTTCGTCCAGGATGATGTTGGGCGGGTTGTGCACCAGCGCGCGGGCCAGCGCGGTCTTCATGCGCTCGCCCTGGCTGAAGCCCTCGGTGCGGCGGTCCAGCAGCGGCGTCATGTCCAGCAAACGGCCCAGGTGCTCGCAACGGTCGAAGGCCTCGCCATCACGCAGGCCATGCAGCCGCGCGTAGTAGACGATGTTCTCGCGCGCCGTGAGCCGCGGGTACAGGCCGCGCGCGTCCGAGAGCACGCCCATGCGGGCCAGCGCCTCGCGCGGCCGCGTGGCCACATCGATGCCGTCCACCTGCAGGCTGCCGGCGTCGGGCGCAATCAGCCCGGCCAGCATGCGCAGCGTGGTGGTCTTGCCCGCGCCATTGGGACCCAACAGGCCGGTGATGCGGCCATCCGCCGCCTGCCAGCTCACGCCCTGCACCGCGTGCACCGTGCGCTTGGTCTTGCCCCAGCCCTGCTGGAAGGTCTTGCTCAGGTCCTGCACGACGATCATGGTGCGGGCCTCCGGTTGGCGGGCGTGCCCGTCGCGCCAATGGGCACATAGGCCCCGGGCCGGGGCACCTCGGCGGCGCAGCGCGCCTCCTCGCGGGCGTTCTTCAGCGCCAGGGCTGGGTCGGCCTGGTCCACGAAGCGGAACATCACGTCGGTCATGCAGCCTTGCCCCATCACGCCATGGCCCAGGTTGGGCACCACCAGGTGCACCGCCTGGGCGCCCAGGGCCTGGGCCACGCGCTCGCCGTGGCGCGGCGGGGTCACCGGGTCGGCGCTGCCCGAGAGCACCAGCACCGGTGCCGCCGCCGTGGGAAGGGTGTAGAAAGCCGCCGGCACCTCAGCACGCGGCAAGCCGCTGCAGACCTGGCGGTACACCTGCTCGGCAGCGGTGCCGGTGTCGCGGCCTGGCACCTCGGTGGCCGCAGCCAGGCGCGGGAAGTCTTCGGCACACACCACCGCGAAGTGCATGCCCTCCGCCAGCTCCAGGGCCTTGCCCCCACCGCCGCCCAGGCCGGTGCCCAGCCCCACCAGCGGCGTGAAGCGGCCATCCGCTGCCTCGCTGATGGCATAGGGCAACGCCGACGCGTAGGCGGGCACATACAGCGGTGCACGTACCAGGCCCAGCACCGCCTCTCGGCTGAGCGTGAGGGTTTCGCTGGCGCCGGTGAGCGGGTGCACCACCACCGCCTCGCGCGGCAGCGTGGCCAGCATGGCCTGCCAGCGCTGGCGCAATTGCGGGTAGGTCTTGTTGCAGGCGGCGGACTGCTCACAGCCATCGACCACGCCATCCAGCGCAGCCTGGTTGTCGGCCGACATCGAGCGCATCAGCACCATGTCGGGCGGCGCCACGCCGTCGATCACCGCGCGCCGCACGCTGGCCGGGTAGGCGCGCAGAAACTCCAGCACGGCCCGCGTGCCATAGGAGCCGCCCACCACGTTCACCGGCCCCAGGCCCAGCGCCTGACGCACAGCCTCGGCGTCGGCCATGGCGATGGCGGTGGTGTACCGGCGCAGGTCGCCATGGGGCAGCGACTGCAGGCGGGTGAGGCAGGCCTGGATGCGCGCCGTTTCGCGCGCCGGGTCGATCTGCTCGCGCAGCGGTCGCAGGGCCGGCGTGTGGTCATCGCAGGCCAACGGCGCGCTCTGCCCGGTGCCGCGCTGGTCAATCAGCACCACATCGCGGCGGGTGAGGAAGCGCCCCATCAAACCCTGGACGCGCCCGGCCAGTGCAATGGCACTCTGGCCCGGCCCGCCAGCAAAGAAGAACACCGGATCGGGCAACTTGTTGCGCGCCAGCGCAGGCAGCACGGCCACATGCAGGGCAATCTGCACGCCTTGTGGCTTGGCGGGGTCAAGTGGGCGCTGCAGCACACCGCAGCGGGCCTCGGTGCTCACGCCCTTGAGCCGACACGGCTTGAGCGCCAGCGTGGCATCACCCTGGGCTGCGGCCGCGCCGGCGTTGAGGGCCAGCAGCGCGGCCACCGCCCATGCACCCACCGCGCTCATCGCGCTTGCGCGTGTCCGAACGCCCCCAGGCCAGCCACTTCGCGCCTGGCCTCCCGAGGAGGTCAAGCAAACTCGGGAGCGGCCCAGCGTGTGCTTGAGCGGGCGCGATGTCATCGTCTCCCTGCGCATGCTGCGGATCAGCCCAGCAGGGTCTTGAGTTCGCCGCTGGCAATCAGCCGCTGCAGGTCTTGCGCACCGCCGATGAACTGGCCGCGCACGAAGATCATCGGGAAGGTGGGCCAACCGGTCCACATCTTCAGCGCATTGCGGCGACGCCACTGGCTGAGGTAGCTGCCGTAGTTCAGGTCGTGGTGAGGCACGCCGATGGCGTCCAGCGCCCGCCGTGCTTTGGCTGGAAAAGGGTTTCCCGCCATGCCCACCACCAGTACCGGGTGCTTCAAGGCAGCGGCCCAGACCTCGTCCACGATGGCGTGCTGGTGTCTGGCAATCGTCTCGCGTATCGCGGGGTGGATGCGGGCTTCTTCCAGGATGGGACGGGGCATGTGAGGGCTTGCTGTGGGCAGTGAAAACCGCGCAAGCCTACCCGCATTCAACGTGTTTGCAAGGGGCTTGCGAAGCGCTTCAACGGCCCCACATGCTTTGCTGGCACGATCTGGCCCTCTGCCCCCAACACACCCAGGAGACACACACCATGAAGCTCTATTACAGCCCCGGCGCCTGCTCGCTCTCACCCCACATCGTGCTGCGCGAGGCGGGCCTGCCCTTCGAGCTGGTGCTGGCCAGCACCAAGACCAAGAAGCTGGCCGACGGCAGCGATTACAACCTCATCAACCCCAAGAGCCAGGTGCCCACGCTGGAACTGAACGACGGCCAGCGCCTGACCGAAGGCCCGGTGATCGTGCAGTACATCGCCGACCAGGCCCCCGCCTCGGGTCTGGCCCCCGCTGCCGGCAGCATGGCTCGCTACCGCGTGATGGAGTGGCTGAACTTCACCACCAGCGAGCTGCACAAGACCTTCTCGCCGCTGTTCAACCCGGCCACGCCGGCCGACGCCAAGCCCATGTTCGCCGCCCGCGTGCTCGACCGCCTGAGCTGGGTCGACACGCAGCTCGAAGGCAAGAGCTACCTGATGGGCGACCAATTCACTGTGGCCGACGCCTACCTGTTCGTGGTGACGAACTGGACCAAGTTCGTCGGCATCGACATCTCGGGCCTGAAGCACCTGGGCGCCTTCATGGGCCGCGTGGCGGCACGGCCGGCCGTGCAGGCGGCACTGAAGGCGGAAGGGCTGCTGAACTGAGGTTCCGCTGTCGGCGCATTGCCGTCCTAGGCGCGTCGGCCCCACCGTCATGCCCGCTTCTCAGCTCCGTCATTCCCGCGAAGGCGGGAATGACGAAGCAGCAGGGAGTGGGAATGACAGCAACGCGCCGTAAGCCACCACCCTCAAGACTTGATCAACCCATCGCAACTGCTGCGCTGGGCATCACCGGCGGGCAGCTTGGCGCACACCGGTGCCAATTGCGTGCGCAGGCGCGCCATCACATGCTGGTGCTGGCCCTGGCTGTTCCACTCGGCCAGCTTGGCGCCCAGCTTTTGCAGAGCGCGGTTGCTGCGCTGCACGAAGGCGGCCTGCTGGCCTGAAGCGTCCTTCAGCATCTGGCTGGCGGCCTGCTCAATGGGCGCCTCGTCTTGCGGCGCCAGTTCCACCAACGCAGCCAGGTAGTTGGCGCCCCACTGCAGCCGCGTGGCCGGGCCTTCGCTCTTGGCGTAGGCCTGGGCGTACCAGTGGATGGCTTCGGCCTTGCGGCCCTGCTGTTTGGCGTTCTCGCCCAGGTCGGCCATCAGGTAGTAGGGCGCGTGGCTCTTGGCGAGGTTGGCCTTGAGCAGTGCGTCGCTGTCCTTCCACAAGCCGGCGCGGCCTTGCAGGTAAGACACCGTGGTGATAACCGCCTGCCGCTCGTAGCCGTTGGTGATCTCGCGGTCTTGCCGCGCGGCCTCGTCGCGCACCTGCCGCTGCAGCGCAGCTGGGATCTTGGGGTGCACGGCCTTCTTGGGCTGGTCCAGACGGGCCAGTTCCACCCGGCCCAGCAGTGCACCCACGCGGTCGGCGCGCGAGAGCATGGCATCTTGCTGCAGGCGCAGCAACGCGGCATCAAAACCAGCCAGCCAGCGGGCGCGCTCGGGCTCGGCGGCCGGGGCCAGCACCAGGGCCATCTCGCGCGGCGAGTTCACCAACACGTCCATGTGAGTGCGGGTGGCCACCGGGTCGGCCAGCAGGGCCAGCACGCGCTGGCGCAGCGCGGCATCGGGTGCCACGCCCTTGCCCTCGTCGCTGCCGGCCAGGGCTTTGAGCAACAGGCGCGTGGCGCTTTCTTTCTCGGCAGGTGGGCACTTGGCCGAGAGCTGCACCAGCAGGCCTGGGCGCTCTGCCTCGCTCACCAGCTGGTCCAGGTCGGTCTCCCAACTGTAGTAGGCCAGCATGCGCCACTCGCGGGTGCTCACCGGCTTGCCCGCCAGCGCGTCGGCCAGCACGGCCTTCACCGGGCGGCCACCGGCCAGGCCCAGTTGCAGCACCTGCATGGCCTGCGCGGCGTCCACCTCGCCCGGCAAACGGGTGATCTCCTGGCCCTCGGGATTGAACAGCACCAGGGTGGGGTAACCGCGCACCTGGAAGCGGCTGCCCAGCTTCTGCGCGCCGGCGCCATCGCCATCCACGTAGACCGGCACGAAGTGCTTGGAGCGCTCGATGAAATCCTGCCGGTTGAACAGCGTGGCCTTGAGCTGGTTGCAGGGCGGGCACCACACCGCGCCCCAGTACAGCAGCACCGGCTTTCTCTCGGCCTTGCCCTGGGCAAAGGCGCGGTCCACGTCGGCGTCGCTGGCGGCGCTGACCCAGGCCACCTGAGGGCCTTCGGCGGCGGCGGGTGTGGTGGCGGCCAGCGGCATCTGGGTGGCCAGGGCCAGCAAGGCGGCGGCGGCACATCGGTTCAGGTTCATCGCGTCACTCCGGTTCAGGGTCGGCCGCATCATCGCCCAGCAGGGCCTGTGCGTCGCTGTCGTCAAAGGCTTCGGGTGTGGCCTTGGCCAAGGCCATCCAGACGGAAAACGGCAGCTTGAACGGACGGCGCGGCGCGGGCCGAAGCACCTCCAGCGTGCCGAATGCGTGGGGCTCGCCGGGCACCGTGTGCGCGCGCATCACGCCGTACAGCTCGGGGATCTCGTCGGCCTCGGCGATGCCCTCGCGCAGCACGTACCAGCACTCGCTGGCGAGGGCGCGGTAGGCCTCGCCCTTGGCGGGGCGCTTCAGGTCACCCAGCAGGTCGGCGCGGCTGACCTTCACCTCGTGCACCACTGGCCACAGCAGGGCCTCGGCGGTGGTGTTGCGCACCGAAAAGACATCGGGCATGGCCACGGCCCAACGGGTCTTGTCGGCGGTAGCGCCGTCGGGCCCGGCCACCAGGTCGGCCAGTGGGGCACGCAAGGCCAGGCCGCGCCAGGCGATGCGCCCGGCCCGCTGCATCTCGGCCGCCACGCGCGCCACCAGCGCCTCGTGGACATCGCGGCGGGCGCGGTTGCGCTGCAGGGTGTCGGCCAGCAGGGCCACGCCGGTGTCGGTCACGCGCAGGGTTTCGCGGCCCAGGGCCTCCTCGCGGCGCTCCACATAGCCGGCGGCCAGCAGCTCCAGCTCCAGCACATCGTGGCTGGGCCAGCCGGCCGAGCGCCACAGCGCCCGCAGGCGGCGCAGGTGGGCGGCGCCAATGGCCTGGGTGACCACGGCTCACTCCACGACTTGCACGCCCTTCCAGAAGGCCACGCGGCCCTTGATGGCGGCCGCGGCCTCGCTGGGCTCGGGGTAGAACCAGATGGCGTCGGGGTTCATCTCGCCGTTCACGAACAGGCTCAGGTAATGCGCCTGGCCTTTGACGCCACTGCTGCGGTGGTTGCTGAAGCTGGTGTACTCGCGTTTGAGCGTGGCCTCAGGGAAGTAGTGGTTGCCGTCCATCACCACGGTGTCGTCGCTCTCGGCCACCACCACGCCGTTCCAGATTGCCTTCATTGCTCGCGCCTTTGTTCGCTGCCGGGGGCGACCATGCTAGCCTGTTCGACCATGGCCAGCAGCCCCACGCCCACCCCTGCACCGGCCGCCAAAGAGACCAGCGACAGGGCCCTGCGGGAGGCCCACGCCCTGCACCAGCGCGGCGACCACGCCCGCGCCGCCCAGCGGCTGCAAACCCTGCTGCAAACCCTGCCGCCCTCGCAGCCCCAGCACCTGGGCCAGCATGCCGAGGTGGTGGCGCTGGCCGAGCGCGCGCTGGCGCTGCGGCCCGAGCTGCCGCTGGCGCTGGACCTGCTGGCCAAGGCGCTGCACCGGCTGGGCCGAGACGCCGAGGCTGCCGCCGCCGGCACGCGCTCGCTGCTGGCCAAAGACCGCAGCTGCCTGTCAGCCCCGGCCGGCTGGGCACTGCCTGCGAGCACGCCACACAGCCACGCCAGCCAAGCGGGCAAGCGCGCGGTCATCGCCCTCTCGCTCTGGGGCGCACAGCCGCGCTACCTGCGCGGCGCCCTGCGCAACGCCCTGCTCCTGCCCGACCTGCTCACTGGCTGGACGCTGCGCATCTACTTGGACGCCACCGTGCCAGCCGAGTTTGTGGCCGCGCTGCACGGCCTGCAGGTCGAGACCGTCGCGGTGCCCGCCGGCCAGAGCCTGCGCCAGCGCCTGGCCTGGCGCTTTGCCGTGGCCAACGACCCCAGCGTGGGCCGCTTCCTGGTGCACGACCGCTGCTTCGCCATGCCCGGCAGCACGCCGCTGCCGCCGGCCGAAGGCCACTTCCACATCGGCCAGGACGAATTCACCGCCCACCCCCGACGCCAGCAGGCGCTGCTGCAGGCCTGGGTCCACCAACTGCCCTGCCTGGCCACGACACCATGACCGCCTCACCCACGACAGCCCCTCTCGACCCGCTGCGCCCCATGACAGCCGACGCCTACCAGCGCTTCTGGCACGACAGCGTGGCCGAGTACGCACAAGAGAAAGTCACCGCCGGCCAGTGGCTGGCCGAGACCGCTGCGGCCCAGTCGGCCGACGAGTTTGCCCACCTGCTGCCGCAAGGCCTGGCCACGCCCGACCACCACCTGTTCGAAATCACCGACCCCGCCACCGGCCAGGCCGTGGGCCACCTGTGGTTCGCCATCGAGACCCGCCACGGCATACGCATCGCCTACGTCTACGACCTGGCCGTGCAGCCCGAGCACCAACGGCGCGGCCACGCCACACGGGCCTTCCGCGCGATGGAAGACCGCGTGCGGGCGCTCAACGTCTGGCGCATCGACCTGCATGTCTTTGGCCACAACCCCGGCGCCCAGGCCCTGTACGCGGCGCTGGGTTACCGGGTCACCAGCGTCACGATGGCGAAAAGCCTTTGAATGGGGCACCCGGCACCGGGGTACCGCTGCCACCCGCCGAGCGGGTTGCGCAGGCCGCTTGGGGCGGCCCGGCGCTGGCCTGCGTGAACGCTGCGTGCGGTGGCGCCGAACCCGGCCCGGCCCGCGACCCTCTACGATGAGCGCATGGCCAGGTTCACCGTGAACCTGCAGAAAGGCAAACCATGACCACCCCCGTCACCCAACCGCGCCGCGTGGAACGCCTGGTGCAAGGCCGCGCCACCAGCGATGGCGACGGCGTCAAGCTCACCCGCGTGCTCACGCACGAGCTGCAGCTGCGGCTCGACCCGTTCCTGATGCTCGACGCCTTTGGCTCCGACGAAGCGGCCGACTACATCGGCGGCTTCCCCGACCACCCGCACCGTGGCTTCGAGACCGTCACCTACATGATCGCCGGGCGCATGCGCCACAAAGATTCCGCCGGCCACGAAGGCCTGCTGGAGGACGGCGGCGTGCAGTGGATGACCGCTGGGCGTGGTGTGGTCCACAGCGAGCTGCCCGAGCAGGAAGCAGGCCGCATGGAGGGCTTTCAGCTCTGGCTCAACCTGCCCGGGCGCGACAAGCTGTGCGAGCCCTGGTACCAGGATTTCCCGGCTGCGGCCATTCCCGAGGTGAAGACCAACACCGCCACCGTGCGCGTGATCGCCGGTGAACACGCTGGCGTGCAGGGCGCCATGCAGCGCGAGGCCACCGCGCCGCTGTACCTCGATGTGCACCTGGCCGCTGGCGCCAGCCTGGCCCAGCCGCTGCCCGAAGGCCACCATGCCTTCGTCTACGTCTACCGGGGCAGCCTGGGCATTGCCGGCACCGAGGTGGCCCGCCAGCGCATGGCCATCCTGGCCCAGCAGCCGGGCAGCGACGGCGTGGTGCTGCAGGCTGGGGCCGAGCCCACCCGCGCACTCATCATTGCCGGCCGGCCGCTGCGCGAGCCCATCGCCCAGTACGGCCCGTTCGTGATGAACACGCAGCAGGAAATCTTCCAGGCGGTGGAAGACTTCCGCGCCGGCCGGCTGGCCTGAGCCTCACCGGGGGGCGTCAGCACCGGCCATGAAAAAGGGCGCCCGAAGGCGCCCTTTGCTTTGCCGGAGCCGGCCGCGAAGGCCGGCATGGCGATCAACGCTCCTGGCGCAGCAGGCCGGTCCAGCCCGTGGTGTCGCCAAACATCCAGACGGTGTAAACGCCCTGGGCCTTCAAGGTCAGGCTGGAGGTGCTCAAGGCCGGATTGACCGTGCTGGGCGTGCCCGTGGGCGAGTACATGGTGGCCGGCTGCAGGGCCGAGGTGACTTCCAGAATGGAGGTGGTGGTGGACGGCAAGGCCTGGAAGCCCGACGAGGTGCCCGGCGCCACACTGGCCGCCACGGGGCTGTAGTCCAGGGTCATGCTCAACGGGTAAGCGCCCATGCCCGTGGGGTTCATCGCGTTGATCAGGCGCAGCTTCACCCCGGTGGTGGAGGTGGGCAGGCGGTTGTCGTCGGCGATCACGGCCAGCTGGGGCGCGGCGGCGGTGCCCAGCACCATCAGCGTGGTGTCGCTGCCGGCGGCCAGGGTCTTGGTGTCGGTGACGGTGCCGGTGATGGCGGCGGCGCCCGCATTCACCAAGGTGTAGGCGCTGATCGCGGGCGACGGGGCATTCACCACCACGGCCGCGCCGTTGATGCTGACGCTGTTCCGGTCAGCGGTACCGGTCAGGGCCGACACCACCCGCACGCGGGCCAGGTTGTTGTTGAAGGCCGTCACCTTGCCGCCCTGCACCAGTTGCGAGGCGTTGACCAGGATGCCGCCCGAGCCGGACGACAACACCAGGGTGACCACGTCGGTGCTGGCCAGGGTGACTGCGGGCACGTCCAGGCGCAGGTCCTTGGTGTTGCCGCTGCCGGTCACGCGCAGGCGGTAGGTGCCCGACACCAGCGACGCGTAGGACGACTGCGAGCCGCCGGTGATGGCCGTGGTGGTGGGGGTGGAGGCGTCCAGCGCGTCTTCGGCGCCGGTGAGGTAGACGTCGAGCGAGCCGGCGTCGGTGGCGGTGTTGAGCACGCCCACCTTGGTCTTGCCGGAGTCGGCGGCGGTGACGTTCTCAGACAGCACCACCGAGCGCAGCGTGCCCTGCCAGCCGTAGGCCACCAACGAGTACTTGGTGTCCTTGGCGAAGTTGCGGCTCTGGGTCAGCAGCGAGGTGGAGCTGGTGGACGCGTTGAGCTGGGTGGTGGTGGTGCCCGAGGGCACGGTGACGAAGTCACCGCCGGTGCCGGACGTGATGCCCGACTGGCGCAGCGTGGCGGCGTCCGAGCCCTGGTAGGTGTACAGGTCCAGCGCGGCGTAGCCCGAGCTGGCATTGATCAACCGGACCGACGCGTCACCGCCGCTGCCGCCGCCGCAGCCAGCCAGCCAGACCGAGGGAACCAGGGCCAGCAGGCCGAGCAGGTGTCGTTTATTCATCGGAAAGTCCAAATCCTGGAAAGAGAGAGATCAAGCCTTGTAATCATGCCATGTTGCCGGGCTGTTTCCGGGCGGGGCCTACCCGTGCGACGGCGGGGCATCAGGGGCGCGAATGCTGGGCTTTTTCCGCGATACGACATGCAACAGGGCGTTTAGTCTTGCTTCAACGTCCCCGATATGCCTCACAGGAGGTGCCCACCATGCAGCCCAGCTACCCCGCCCACTGGCAGATCACCCCCGATCACCGCAGCCTGTCACAGCTGGCCGCCTGGGCCGAGACACAACCACTGGCGCTGGGCGAGGTGCCCGCCAGCCCCATCGCCGGTGTGGCCCGCGAGACCCTGCACGGCCTGCAGGTGATGGAGTTGCACAGCAGCGAGCTGTTCCGCCGCTACTTCGGGGACACCGCCAACTGAACCGAATTGCGCCGGCCCCCAGCAGCACGTAACCTTGGGGCACTGACCGCTGCGGCCGCTGCCCGGCCGTCCGGCCCCAGCCCATGTCGCCCACCCCCCGCCCAATCGCCGGCCCCACACCCTCCTCTGCCAACCCGGGCGACCTGGCGCACGCCACGCGCCTGCGCCGGCAGTCCTGGGCCTTCACTGCGACGCTGCTGCTGGTGACCTGGGCCGCCGTGGCCGCCCTGCTGCAAGGCCGCTGGACCGACACCCTGGCCCAGACCACACGCCAGAACACCAACCTCAGCCGCGCCCTGCAGGAGCAGACGGCCCGCGTGCTGGCCAGCACCGACCAGGCCTGCCTGCGCGTGCGCGACGAGGTGGCCGCAGGCAACCGCACGCCCGACCTGGCGCGCTTTGCCAACGAGACCGGCTTGGCGCCCAAGATCCTGGTGCAGCTCTCGCTGATCGGCCCCGACGGCCACTTCCAGGGCAGCAACCTCGACCCCGACGGCAGCAAGACCGGCCCTGTGGACCTGTCGCAACGCGAGCATGTACAGGCCCATCTGGCGCCCGGCGCCTCCGGGGTGCGGGGCAACGGCCTGTTCATCGGCAAGCCGGTGCTGGGCAAGGTCTCCAAGCGCTGGACCATCCAGGTCTCGCGGGTCATCCGCGGTGGCGACGGCCAGGCCCTGGGCGTGGTGGTGGCCTCGCTCGACCCGGCCTACTTCGAGGACGTGTACCAGCGCGTGGACCTGGGCCGCCTGGGCGGTGTCACGCTGGCCGGCACCGACATGAACATCCGCGCCCGGGTCATCGGCGGCGCGCCGGTGGCCATGGGCCAGACCATCGGCGCCAGCAGCGGCTTCCGGCCCGAGCAGGCCGGCTCCGAGGGGCATTACGTGAGCCGCAGCGCGGTGGACGGCGTCGAGCGCATCTACAGCTACCGCCAGGTGGGCGACTACCCGCTCTACATCTTCGTCTTCAGCGCCCTGGAAGAAGCCACCGCCGGCTGGCGCTACACCCGCAACATCACGGTGTTGCTGGCCGGGCTGGTGACGCTGGCCGTGCTGGGCGCGGCGGCCATCTTCCTCGGCAGCCTGAACAAACTCGAAGCCAGCCACCGGGCGCTGCGCGAGAGCGAGGCCCAGGCCCAGTCGGCCAACAAGGCCAAGAGCGAATTCCTGGCCGCCATCTCACACGAGTTGCGCACGCCGCTCACCTCCATCCGCGGCTTCGCCGAGCTGATGGAGCACCGGCTCGACGACCCGCGCTTCAAGGAGCAGGCCGGGCTGATCCGCAAGGCTGCCGAGCACCTGGCCACGCTGCTCAACGAGATCCTGGACCTGGCGCGCGTGGAAGCCGGCGTGATGCCCATGAACCCCACGCCCGAGACGCTGCGCCCGCTGCTGCAGGGCACGTGCGACTTCTTCGCCATGCCGGCCTCGTCCAAAGGCCTGGGGCTGAGCCTGGAGGTGGCCCCCGACGTGCCCGCCACCCTGCGTTGCGACGGCCTGCGCCTCAAGCAGGTGCTGAACAACCTGCTCTCCAACGCCATCAAGTTCACCCACCAGGGCCACATCACCGTGGCCGTGGACACGGCCCCCGGCCTGGTGCGCTTCCACGTGGTGGACACCGGCCCCGGCATCCCGCCCGAGAAGCACGAGCTGGTGTTCGAGCGCTTCCGCCAGGGCGACGACCGCGTCAGCTACGAGCACGGTGGCACCGGCCTGGGCCTGTCGCTCTCGCGCGCGCTGGCGCAGCTGATGGGCGGCACGCTGACGCTGCAGTCGGCACTGGGCCAGGGCGCGCGCTTCACGCTCAGCCTACCGGCCGACCTGTGAACAGAACGGCCGGCCGGCGTTCGGCTAGCACGCGAGGGCGTCGCCCTGCAGCATGGTTTCCAAGCAGTGCTCGCGCACGCCGTAGAAGGCCTTGATCTCGTCCACCTGGGCCTGCGCGGCCGCGCGGCGCTGCTGTTCGGTCGGGCCGCCGGCCGTGCGCCGCACCGCCAGGATCATCTTGTTCTTGCTGGTGTGCTCCAGTGCCACGAACTCGAACACCTGGGCGTCGTAGCCGTTCGCTTCCAACAGCAGCGCGCGCAGGCTGTCGGTGACCATTTCGGCCTGCTGGCCGAGGTGGATGCCGTGCTGCAGCATGCCCCTCAGCGCCGCCGGCAACTGCATCTGCGGGCGGATCTGCTTGTGGCAGCAGGGTGAGCTGAGGATGATGCGCGCCCCGGCGCGGATGGCCGTGTGCAGCGCGAAATCGGTGGCGGTGTCGCAAGCGTGCAGGGCGATCATCACGTCCAGCCGCCGGGGCACGTGGCTGCGCACGTCGCCGCATTCAAAGCCCAGACCGGTCAGGCCGCGGCGCTGGGCGGCGGCGTTGCACAGGGTCACCATGTCCTCGCGCAGCTCCACGCCGGTCACGCGGGCCGGCCAGCCGCGGCTGCCCACGAGGTGCTGGTAGGTGGCGAAGGTGAGGTAGCCCTTGCCCGAGCCAAAGTCCACCACCTGGACGGGCTGGCCTTCTGGCGGCGCCAGCCGGGCGCTGTCGAGCGCGTGGTCCAGCACCTCCACGAACTTGTTGATCTGCTTCCACTTGCGGGCCATGGCCGGCACCAGCTTGTGCTGCGCGTCGGTCACACCCAGGTCTTGCAGAAACGGCAGGTCCAGCGTGAGGTAGCGCTTTTTCTGGCGGTCGTGGCCGGCCTCGGGGGCGGCCGCTTCGCCCGGCGCGGCCAGGGCCTGGCGCGTCAGGCCCACCTTGCCGCGCTTGCTGACCATCAGCTGCAGCTCCTCGGTGGTGGTGAACAAATGGGCGTGGCTGAACTCGTTGCCCAGCAGTTCGCGCAGCGCCGCCAGGCCGTCGGCCAGCGGCGGGTTCTTGGTGATGTCCTTGGTCTTGTGGGTGTAGAGCAGGCTCAGGCAATCCTGGCCGCGCAGGGTGAGCGGGCGGGCCGTGACGCGCACCAGGTCCGACCCCGCACGGCGCGGCTTGCCCAGCACCAGCTTCACGCAGCGCTTGTCGGTCAGGCTCAGTGACACGGTGTCGAAAAAGCGCTCGCGCCGGGCCAGGTCGGCCAGAGCGGCGGGCGCCTCGCTCAGCGGGGCGGCATCGGCTTCGGGTGGGCGTGTGGCGGTCATGACCCCGATTGTCGGCGCAGGCTTTGGCGGCTTTTCGGGGCTTTGCCCGCCCAGGGCTGCCGCTACAGTGGTGGGCCCACCCAACGCGGCCTGCACCGGCATGGACGCCGACCTTCCTCCACCCGCCCCCTTGCCCGACCCCGAGGCCGAATTCGCCCACTGGCGCGAGACGCTGCTGCGTTTCGTGTTGCTCACCTTTCTGGGTCTGGGCGCGCTGGTGAGCATCCCGGGCATCTATGTGTCGCTGGTGGCGCGGGCCTGGCCCATCGCGGCCGCTGACCTGCTCGCCCTGGCCTGGATGGCCACGCTGCTGCGCTGGCGCACGCTGCGCTGGGGGCTGCGGGTCTGGGGCTTTCTGCTCTTGCCGCTGGGGCTGGGCTGGCTGTTCTTGCGCGACGTCGGCTCGCACGGCCTGCTGTTTCTGCTCTGCGCCCCACCGATGGCCGCCCTGCTGCTGGGTCGGCGCTCGGCCCTGGCGGCCGTGGTCTGTGGCACGGCCATCATCCTGGCCGTGGGGCCGGGCCTGGGGCCACTCAGCTACAAGGTGGCTGGCGACGAGCCGCTGCTGCTGAGCTGGACCATGCTGGTGATGGATTTCGTCTTCATCGCCTGCGTCATCGCGCTGGCCACCGCCACCCTGCTGCGCAAGCTGGAATCGTCGATCCGCCGCACCCACGACGCCCAGGCCGAGCTGCAGCGCCTGGCCATGTACGACAGCCTCACCGGCCTGCCCAACCGCCGCTACCTGCTGGAAAGCCTGGAACGCGCCCTGGCCCACGCCCGCCACCAGCAGCACCCGGGCGCGCTGCTGTTCATCGACCTGGACCACTTCAAGAACGTCAACGACACCCGCGGCCACAGCGCCGGCGACACCCACCTCAAGGCGGTCAGCGAGCGCCTGGCCGCCCAACTGGGCGACGGCGCCACCCTGGCCCGCCTGGGAGGCGACGAGTTCGTGGTGCTGCTGCCCGAGCTGAAGCTGGCCGAAGAGGCGGCCTCGCACAGCGCCTTGCTCACCGCCGAGCGCCTGCGCGCCGCCATGGAAGCCCCCATCGACCATGGCCTGGGGCCCACGCAGTCCACCATCAGCATCGGCGTGGCGCTGTTCCCTCGGCGCGACCAGTCGGCCGACGACCTGCTGCGCGAGGCCGACACCGCCATGTACCGCGCCAAGGAGGAGGGCCGCAACCGCATCGCCTTCTTCAAGCCCGCCATGCAGTCCGAATTGCAGGAGCGCCTGGTGCTGGAAAGCGACCTGGCCCAAGCCGTGGCCCACGCTCAGCTGGGCGTGGCCGTGCAGGCGCAGTTCGACGCCCAGGGCCGCACCGTGGGCGCCGAGCTGCTGCTGCGCTGGCAGCACCCCACACGCGGCGCCATCCCGCCGGCGCAGTTCATCCCGCTGGCCGAGCACACCGGCCAGATCGTGGCCATGGGCGAGTGGGTGCTGGCCCAAGCCTGCCAGCTCACGCGGCGGCTGCGCGCACAGGGCCTGCACTTCCCGGTCTCGGTCAACATCAGCCCGCGCCAGTTCCGCCAGCCCGATTTCGTGCCGCGCGTGCAGGCCCTGTTGGCCCAGCATGGCACCCAGCCGGGCGACCTGATCTTCGAGGTCACCGAAGGCCTGCTGATCAAGGACACCGACGACACCGTGGCCCGCATGCACGAGCTGGTGGCGCTGGGCGTGCGCTTCTCGGTGGACGATTTCGGCACGGGCTACTCCAGCCTCAGCTACCTCAAGCGGCTGCCGCTGTACGAGCTGAAGATCGACCGCGCCTTCGTGCAGGACACGCCCGAAGACCCCAACGATACCGCCATCGTGCGGCTGGTGCTCTCGATGGCGCGCGAGCTGGGCCTGAGCGTGGTGGCCGAGGGCGTGGAGACACGCGATCAGGCCGACTTCCTCATCGCCCACGGCTGCGACCGGCTGCAGGGCTACCTCTACGCCCGACCCTGCCCGCTGGACGCCTTTGCGCCGTCCACGCTCTGCGCAGCCCTGACGGCCTGAGCCCCGCCGTCACAGCTGGGCGGGCAGCAGGTCCAGCCCCATGGCTGCGGTTTCCACGCCCTCGCCGCCCTGGGCCTGCTGCAGCGCCCGGGCCAGCAGCGCGGCGGCCTGGCGCGCCTGGGCCGGGGTGTGGCTGGCCATCACCAGCAGGCGCAGGCGTGCCGCGTTCTGGGCCACCGCCGGGTACTCCACCAGGTTGGCCAGCAGGCCGGCCTGGCCCAGCGCCCGCGCCGCGCGGCGCGCCGTGGCCGCCGGGCCCAGCAGCACCGGCACGATGGGCGCCGGCGTGCCCAGCACCTGCAGGCCCGCGTCCTGCAGGCCGGCGCGCAGGGCCTGCACGGCCAGCATCAGGGCCTCGCGGCGCTGCTGGCCTTCGGGCGAGCGCACGATGCGCAGACACTCGCGCACCACCGCCACCTGGGTGGGCGACAGCGCGTTCGAGAAGGTGTTGGGCGGGGCGTAGTAGCGCAGGTACTCCTTCAGCGCCGGCTCGCGGCAGGCCACGAAGCCACCGCTGGCCGCGAAGGTCTTGCTGAACGAACCCACCACCAGGTCCACCTGGCCCAACATGCCCTGCACCCCGATCTGGCTCTGGCCCTGCGGGCCCATGCTGCCCAGGTCGTGCGCCACGTCCACCACCAGCAGGGCGTGGTACTCGTGCGCCAGGGCCTGCAGTGCGCGCAGGTCGGGCGCGTCGGCGTCCATCGAGTAGCAGCCCTCGGTCACCAGCAGCACGCCGTTGTGCGGGTCCTGCGCGCGCAGGCGGTGCAGCACGCGGCGCGCATGGGCCACGTCCAGGTGGCGATGCGGGTGCAGCTTGCGTGTGGACGCCGCCGCGCCTTCCTGCAGGCAGTTGTGGGCCAGCTGGTCCAGCACCACGTGGTCGTCTGGCCGCACCAGGGCGCGCATCAGGCCGTAGCCCGCCGCCCAGCCGGTGGGGAACAGCACGGACTCGGGCATGGCCAGGTGCTCGGCCAGCTCGCGCTCGAGCAAGGCCGCCTCGGCCACGTTGCCGGCCAGCACGGTGGAGCCGCCGTTGTGCACGCCGTAGCGCTGCAGGGCCGCCTGGGCCGCCGCCAGCACCTGCGGGTGGGTGCCGAGTGAGAGGTAGTCGTGGGCCGAGAAGTTCAGGCCGCTGAGCACCGTGCCGTCAGCCTGGCGCTGCACCGCCAGCGGCCCGGGCGCGCCCAGCATCTGCCGCGCATAGGGCATCAGGCCGGCGTCACGGCGCTGTGCGTACCAGGCCTGAAAGGCCCGCGCCTTGGCCTGCAGGTCGGGGCCAGGCTGGCACATGAAGTCGCGCGAACTGCCGGCCAGGGCAGGGTCCAACAGGGCCAGGGTGTCGGCCGCAGTGAGGGGCGGAGTGGACGTGGTGGAAGTCATGGCGGGGCATTGCCTTGCGGTGGAGGAAACCCACTCTCGCACCCGCCAAGGCCGTGGCCGGCCGCCCGCTCACACCTCTAGACAAGTGTCGACGTTGCTTGCACTTCCTTCGTGATCGGCCCCGTGCCGGCCCAGCGGTCCAGCGCCAGGTAGATCACCGGCGTGATGTAGAGCGTCACCGCCTGGCTCAGCAGCAGGCCGCCGCACACCGCCAGGCCCAGGGGCTGGCGCAGCTCGGCACCGGCGCCCAGGCCCAGCGCGATGGGCAGCGCGCCCATCAGCGCGGCCAGCGTGGTCATCATGATGGGGCGCAGCCGCAGCAGACAGGCCTGGCGTATGGCCTGCTCCGGCGTCATGCCCTGATGCCGCTGCGCGTCGAGCGCGAAGTCGATCATCATGATGGCGTTCTTCTTGACGATGCCGATCAGCATCAGGATGCCGATGGTGGCGATCAGCGTCAGGTCTTGCCCGAAGGCCCACAGCGTGAGCAACGCCCCCACCGCCGCCGACGGCAGCCCGGCCAGGATGGTGAGCGGGTGGATGTAGCTCTCGTACAGCACGCCCAGCAGCACGTAGATGACGGCCAGCGCCGCGATGATGAGGATGGCCTGGCCGCCCTGTGAATCCTGGAACACGGCCGCGTCACCCCCGTAGCTGGTGATGATGGTGGCCGGCAGGTTCAGCTCCCTGGAGAAGGTGTCGATGCGCTTGGTGGCCTCGCCCAGCGCTACCTCGGGGCCCAGGTTGAAGCTCAGCGTGATGGCCTGCAGCTGGCCCTGGTGGTTCACCGCCGTGGGGCCCAGCGTGCGCTGCACCGTGGCAAAGGCCGAGAGCGGCACCAGTGTGCCGGCCTTGCTGCGCAGGTGAATCTTGCCGAAGGCGTCCTCGAACTGGCGGTCGGCGTCGGCCGCCTCCATCAGCACCTGGAAGCTGTTGGCCGCGCCGTAGATGGTGGACACCTGGCGCTCGCCAAAGGCGCTGTACAGCGCGCTGCGCATGTCGGCCATCTGCACGCCCAACAGGGCCGCCTTGTCGCGGTCAACCGTCAGGCTGGCCTGCAGGCCGCGGTTCTGCGAATCGCTGGTCACGTCGCGGAAGATGGGGTCGGCACGCAGCTTGTCCTGCAGCTTCGCGGCCCACTCGTTCAGCGCGTCGGCGCTGACGCTCTGCAGCGTGTATTGGTAGCGGCTCTTGCTCTGGCGGCCGCCCAGCTGCAGGTTCTGGATGGGCCGCATGTAGACCGCGATGCCGGCCACGTTGCGCAGTTTCTTGCGCAGCCCTTCCACCACCTGGGCCATGGGCGGGCGCTGGCCACGGGGCTTGAGCACGATGAACATGCGCCCGCTGTTCTGGGTGTTGTTGCCGCCGTTGAAGGACGACACCGCCGCCACCGCCGGGTCGGCGCGGAACACCGCCGCCACCTGGCTCTGCAGGCCCACCATGGCGGCGAACGACACGTCCTCGGCGGCCTCGGTGGTGACCTGGATCTGGCCGATGTCCTCTTCAGGGAAAAAGCCCTTGGGCATCACCGCGAACAACCACAGCGTGAGCGCCAGGCTGCCCAGCGCGATACCGCCCATGACCCAGCGGTGCCGCAGCGCCCAGCCCAGCGAGCGGCCGTAGGCGTTCTGGAAGGCGGTGAAGCCGGCCTCGAAGGCCCGGCCCAACGGGCCCTCCTCCTGCGGCGTGTGGTGGCGCAGGAAGCGGCTGCACAGCATGGGCACCAGGGTGAGCGACACGCCGGCCGAGACCAGGATGGACAAGCCCACCACCACCGCGAACTCGTGGAACAGCAGGCCGATCACCCCCGGCATGAAGAAGATGGGGATCAGCACCGCCACCAGCGACACCGAGATCGAGACGATGGTGAAGCTCATCTCGCGCGCGCCGCGGATGGCCGCCGCGAACGGCTCCATGCCGTCCTCCACGTGGCGCACGATGTTCTCCAGCATCACGATGGCGTCGTCCACCACCAGGCCCACGGCCAGCGTGATGCCCAGCAGCGAGATGTTGTCCAGGCTGTAGCCGCCGGCGTAGAGCAGGCTGACCGCGCCGATCAGCGACACCGGCAGCGACAGCGTGGGAATCAGCGTGGCCGACAGGCGCCGCAGGAACAAGAAGATCACCAGCACCACCAGCACCACGGTGAGGGCCAGCGTGAGGTTCACGTCGTGCAGCGCGTCGCGGATGGACTGCGAGCGGTCGTTCACCGGCGTCATGGCCACGCTGGCCGGCAGCTGCGCGGCAAAACGCGGCAGCATGGCCTTGACCCGGTCCACCACCTGCACGGTGTTGGCATTGGGCTGGCGCTGCACCGCCAGGGTGATGGAGGGCTCGCCGTTCAGCGAGGCATAGGTCTTGACCGACTCGATGCTGTCCTGCACGTCGGCCACATCGCGCAACCGCACCGGCGCACCGGCCTTGCTGGTGACGATGATGTTGCCCCACTCGCGGGCGTTGCTGAGCTGCTTGTTGGCCTGCACCGTGAGCGTCTGCCGCGGCCCTTCCAGCACGCCCACCGGCGTGTTGGAGTTGGCGCTGCCCACGGCGGCGCGCAATTCATCCAGCGTGAGGTTGCGCTCGGCCAGGGCCTCGGGCCGCACGTGGATGCGCACCGCATAGCGACGCTGGCCGTAGATGAAGACCTGGGCCACGCCGTCGATGGTCGAGAGACTGGGCGAGATCAGGTTCTCGGCAAAGTCGTTCAGCTCGGTCAGGTTCATCGACGGGCTGGTCAGCGCCACCAGCAGCACCGGCGCGTCGGCCGGGTTGACCTTGCGGTAGCTGGGCGGTGTGGTCATTTCGGCCGGCAGCGAGCGCTGCACGCGGAACAACGCGGCCTGCACGTCCACGGCCGCGGCGTCGATGTCGCGCGTGGTCTCGAACTCCAGCGTCAGCGAGCTGCTGCCCAGCGTGTTGGTGGAGCTGATGACCGACAGGCCGGCGATGGTGCTGAACTGCTTTTCGAGCGGCAGCGCCACCGAGCTGGCCATGGTCTCGGGCGAGGCGCCGGGCAATGAGGCGTTGACGCTGATGACCGGCGTGTTGTAGCTGGGCAGCGCCGCCACCGGGATCTTGCCCAGTGCCAGCACCCCGGCCACCACCACCGCCAGGTTCAGCAACACCGCCATCACCGGGCGGCGGATGAAGGTCTCGGCGAAGCTCATGGTGTGGCCCCGCGCGAAAGTTGGTCATTCCCGCGCACGCCCTCGTCATTCCCGCCCACTCCCCCGTCATTCCCGCGAAGGCGGGAATCCACGGATGCCCCCCACGTTCTGGATTCCCGCCTGCGCGGGAATGACGGGTGCGGTTGTACGTCCGACCTCACTTCGATGCCCCCGCGCTGGCGGACGAGGCCGCACCCGACGCCCCCTTGCCAGGCCCGGCCGATGCCTCGCGCACCTCGCCGCCCGGCCGCAGGTTCTGCTTGCCTTCCACCACCACGCGCTCGCCGGGCTTCACGCCCTCCACGGCCACGCTGTCGCCGGCCGCAAAGCGCACCTGCACCGTGCGCAGCTGGGCGATGTTGTCGGCCCCCACCACGTACAAAACCCGCTCTTGCCCACGCAAGATGATGGCCGCCTGCGGCACCACGGCCGCGTCCTTGAGCGTGCGCAGCGTCAGCCGCGCGGTGACGTACTGGCCCGGCCACAGCTGCTGCTTGGGGTTGGCCACCTCGCCCTTGACCTTGATGGTGCCGCTGGTGGTGTCGACCGCGTTGTCGATGAAGCTCACCTTGCCTTCCAGCGCCTCGCGCGGTGCGCCCGGGCGCTGTGGGCCGGCGGCCGGCAGCAGCACACTCACCGCCGCACCCTTGGCCCCCTTGCCCGCCTCGCCACCCCGCAGCAGCGCGGCCAGCTGGGCCTCGGGCACGCTGAAGCTCACGGCAATCGGGTCGATCTGGCTGATCGTCACCAGCGGCGGTGTGGTGCTGGCCGTGGCCGGCGCCACCAGGCTGCCCGGGTTCACGTTGATCAGCCCGGCGCGGCCGGTGAGTGGCGCGCGCAGCGTGGAATAGCTCAGGGCCACCTGGGCGGCCTTCACCGCCGCTTCGTCGGAGACCACGGCGGCCTTTTGCGCGTCGAGCTGCGAGACCACCGTGTCGGCCGCCGCCTGCGAGATGAAGTTTTGCGCCCGCAGGTCTTGTGCCCGCTTCCACTGCCGCTCCAGGTCGGCCAGCGTGGCCTTGTCGCGCAGCAACTGGGCGCGGGCCTTGTCGAGGTTGGCCTGGTCGGCCCGGTCGTCGAAGCTGAACAGCACGTCGCCCTTCTTCACCATCTGGCCTTCCTTGAAGGCGATGGCGCGCACGGTGGTGGTGACCTGCGGGCGCACGTCCACGGTGTTCAGTGGCACCACGGTGCCGGCGGCCTCGATGCTCACCGGCACGTCGCGCTGCTGCACCGTGGCCAGGGTCACCACCTGCACCGGCTTGGGGGCCGAGGCGGCGGCATCGGGCCCGGCCGCGCCACCCTTGTTGCAGGCGGCCAGGGCCCAGGTGACGGTGACGGCGGCCACGGCCACACGCAAGCGGAGAGGGGGGGACACCTTCATGGGGCAGTGCTCAGGCAGTTTGTGAGCAACGCCAGGGCGCTGCGCATCTGGTTCAACTGGTTGGCCGAGAGGGCGGCCAGACGTTCGGAGAAATCGGCTTCGGTCTGCGCCCAAGCTGCGTCCACCACGGCCTTGCCGGCGGGGGTGAGCACGATGGCCTTGCGGCGCTTGTCGCTGTCGTCCACCCGCACCTGCAGCAGGCCGCGCTGGGCCAGGCCCGACACGGTGACGGACGCGGTGGGCAGAGTCACGCCCAGGTGGGCGGCCAGGTCACCCACGCCGGCGCCGGGCTGGCGCTGGGCAAAGATCAAGGCGCGGAACTGCGGCACGCCCAGGCCGGCCGGCGCCGCCTGGCGCATGGCGGCGCGGATCTCGCGCATCACCTCGGGCACGCTGGCCAGCACCTGCTGGGCACAGGCTTGGGTGGCCGAGGCCGCCAGCCGGGGGCGGGGCGAATGGGGGAGTGCAGACACTTAGCGAATCTAACAAATCCACGTGTCCGCTTTGCTTAGGGCTCCCACTCAAAAGGCAAAGGGGCGCGGCGCATGCTGCACCGCGCCCCTGGGGCATGCCGGCCGTTCAGTGCCTCAGTGGCAGCTGAAGTTCTCGGCCAGCTCCTGGCTGCCGCTGCCGTTGTAGCGCGCCACCTGCGGGTAGGGGCAGAGCGGGCGGCTGCGCTGGGGCGACCAACCGGCCGGCACATCGGCGTTCACGCCGCCGGGGTTGCCGGTGCCGCGCGCCGTGGCCCGCACGCTGGCCGGCACCTGGCCCTTTTCGACCCAGGCCACCAGCGGCGTGAGCATGTCGAACTGGTCGGTGGCGGGGCCGCCGCTGCAGTGGTTCATGCCGGGCACGCGGAAGAAACGCGCGAAGTTCGAGGCGTCGCCGCCATTGGCTGTGCGCAGGCCCTCGTAGAAAGCGGTGGTGTCGTCGCTGGAGAAGATGGGGTCGGCCGTGCCGTGGTAGATCACCATCTTGGCGCCACGCTTCTTCACGGCGCTCAGGTCGGTGGGGTTGGGCGGGGTCATGAAGGACATGCCCGATTCGGTGTAAGTCGCATCGGTGGCGTTGACCTTGGCCCACATGGTGTTCACATCGCCGGTGGCGGCGAAGGTGTTGCCGTTGAAGGTGGCCGGGTCTTCCGGCGGCGTCTGCCAGATCAGGCCCACGGCGCCCGCATCACGTTGCGCCGGCACGGTGAACTTCCAGCTCGCCCAGCCGGCCGTGGCCAAGCCGTTGTCGAACGGGAAGCTGCTGTAGATCTTGGCGCCGGTGCTGAGCGTGGCGCCCTTGAACAGGCCGGCAATCGCCGTCTTCTGCGCGGCCGACAGGCAAGTGCCGTCGCGCGCGCCGCTGCAGGTGGGCACATCGCGGGCCAGGTCAAAGGCCGATTGGCAGGCGGTGAGGTCTTGCACCAGGCCGTCGGCGGCGCCGTCCAGCGCATCGCACTTGCCCAACACCGCCGTGCTCACCAGCGTGCGCTCGGCGGCGGTGAAGCCGGTGGACGGGTCGCCCGCCGTGGTGGCCAGGGCGGCATAGGCCTGGCCGCCGGCGATGTTGGCAATCGCCGCCTTGGGCAGGTTGAAGCCCGGGTCGCCCACCAGAAAGCCGTCGTACTGGTCGGCCAGGCGCGAGGCCGCCACCATGGTGTGGCGCCCGCCGTTCGAGCAGCCGCCAAAGTAGGAGCGGTCCGGCCCCTTGCCATAGGCCACCTGGATGGCCGCCTTGGCCA
>WBZX01000196.1_pt1 | contig 56125 bp, 49 predicted proteins | sample 5204211 | NCBI WGS metagenome assembly WBZX01 (sample SAMN12344362, study PRJNA552823) | activated sludge metagenome | biome: Activated sludge suspended growth; feature: Nitrification reactor; material: Wastewater; isolation source: activated sludge from nitrification reactor of wastewater...
CGGCGGAGGTCTCGTCCGTAACAGCCGCTACCCACAGACAAGAGCGTACGGCGGCCGCCCCGTGCAAAGCCGCGAGGCAGTGCCAAGGGCGAACGGTGGAGATGGATGAACCATCGGGCCAGCCGCGAGCGGCGAGATCACGGGGCGGTGGAAACCGAGCATCCCCAACTCTTAACACGGCGATGGTGGAAGCCGCCCCGTTCTCCCCTTTTCGCAACCGGACTGCGCTGCGTGCAGCCGGGGCGAAGCCGTGCGGCCGGCATCGCCGGCGATGGCGTGGCTGTCGAGCGTAGCAACGGCTGGCGCGGAAGCTGGCCATCGCCGAGGATGACGGCAGCCGCGCCGGAGGACCAAGGAAAAGGCTGTCCAAGGCAGAAGGCGGAACCAGCTGCAGCCGCGCGGCAAACCCGCACGATCGAGGCTACTCCAGGATTGCGAGCCAGGCTCGAATGGTGAGCGGCGGCTAGTCGTCCTGGCTCGCGTCCTCGGGTTCCAGAAGGCCGAAATCCTGCGATCTCCTACCCGGATTGGCAACGCCCCCCGGCGCAAGCTTCAGTGCCAGTCGCAGCAGCTCGCGTATCGCGGCGGCGCGGCTCGGCATCCGCTGCTTGAATCGCCAGTCGTCGATGGCCGCCAGCTCGTCCATGTCGAGCATGATCTGCAGACGAGTTTCTCTGCTCAATCCAGGCATCTCTCATCACCCATTCGTCGGCGCATCAATGAGCAAGGAGCGGCAAAGGTTCCATTTGAGCCACTTACTCATTCCGCGCATGGGGCGGCCAATGCGCCGATTGCGGCAGTGCATGGCCTTGAGAAGCCGTCTCATTGTTCGTATTCGGCGGATTGACTTCGTACCGGCCCCGTGTGCCAATCGGCAGCCGTATGAGGCGAGGTTGGTTTGCTTATGATGGCCCGGCATAAATCGATATTCAGTCCCGAAGAGCTCCGTTTCGCGGGCGACTGCTACGACGAAGCCTGCATTCGACTGGTCCAGGAACGAATGAAGCTGGATGGCGGGGTTCGCGAAATCGTGGCGGGCATCGTGCTCAGGCTGGCGAAAACCCCGCTGAGCAAAAAGGACCTCGTCGACGAGGCCGTCCGGTCCATCGCGGAGAATTGCGTGTAGGGCGGCCGAGCCAGCCGGAGCGTTGTTTCCGAACCTCGGCAAAGAACCGTTTGACTTGTGCGGCGCAGCATGAGAGAAGCACGCATCGCTAAGGGTCCGAGGCTCGAATCGAGCCGTCAGACGGACCGTGAGACTGGCGATTGCCTTGGCGATCCAGCCGCGTGAAGGGACATCGGTAACGGCTCGCCCGTGATGTGAGCCACGTCCGTCCCACCTGTCGAGCGCCTCGAAACTCTCCCGAACGACTGCCCAGGCCACGCGGGGCGTCATCCTGAAAAGAGCCGCGCACGCCACCCGCGTGCGAGCCGGAGCCTCTCCGTGCCACCGGGCGCGCGGCCAACCTGAAAGCATCCATTTTGACCCACTCGCAAGCCACCGGCTTCACCGACCTCGGCCTCGCCGAGCCCCTGCTCAAGGCCCTCACGCAGGAGGGCTATACCGCTCCCACCCCCATTCAGACCAAGGCCATCCCGCACGTGCTGGCGGGGCGCGACCTGCTCGGCATCGCGCAGACCGGCACCGGCAAGACGGCGGCGTTCGCGCTGCCGATCCTGCATCGCCTCGCCGCCAACCGCCGTCCCGCCGCGCGCAAGGGCTGCCGCGTGCTGGTGCTGTCGCCCACCCGTGAGCTGGCGACGCAGATCGCCGAAAGCTTCAAGACCTACGGGCGCCACCTCGGCGTCTCGGTGGCGGTGGTGTTCGGCGGCGTCGGGCACCGGCCGCAGGTGGTGGCGCTCGCCGGCGGGGTCGACGTGCTCGTCGCCACGCCGGGCCGCCTCATCGACCACATGGAGCAGCGTAACGTCATGCTCGAGGGCACCGAGATCCTGGTGCTCGACGAGGCCGACCAGATGCTCGACCTCGGCTTCGTCAAGCCGATCCGCCGCATCGTCGGCAAGCTCTCGCACCGCCGGCAGAGCCTTTTCTTCTCGGCCACCATGCCGCCGGAGATCGGCGAGCTGGCCCGCGAGCTGCTGAACGACGATCCGATGAAGGTGTCGGTGGCGCCGGCCGCGACCACCGTCGAGCGCGTCGAGCAGAAGGTGATCCACGTCGAGCGGGTGAAGAAGCGGGCGCTGCTGGTCGAGCTGCTGTCGAGCCCCGACATGTCGCGCACGATCGTGTTCACCCGCACCAAGCGCGGCGCCGACCGCGTGGCGCAGCACCTGGAGACCGCCGGCATCGAGGCGGCCGCCATCCACGGCAACAAGAGCCAGGGGCAGCGCGAGAAGGCGCTCGCCGGCTTCAAGGTCGGCAAGACGCGCGTACTGGTGGCGACCGACATCGCCGCGCGCGGCATCGACATCGACCTCGTCTCGCACGTGGTCAACTTCGAGCTGCCCGAGGTGCCCGAGAGCTACGTCCACCGCATCGGCCGCACGGCCCGCGCAGGCGCCAGCGGCAACGCCATCTCGCTGGTCGACGGCGAGGAGCGCGGCCTGCTGCGCGACATCGAGCGCGTGACGCGCCAGACGATCCCGGCCGAGGACCGGCGCGGCGACGCGGGGCTGGCGGCGGACAAGACATCGCCGGGCCGGCCGCAGCAGCAGGGCCGCGGACGCGGCGGAGAGGGCTCGCGCGAGCGTGGCCATCGCGGGCAGGCCCCGCGCGGCGAAGGCCGGCGCGAGGGCAGCCGCGACGGCGGGCCGCGCGCGCAGGGCCATGGCGGACGCGGCGACGGTGCGCGCGCCGAGGGCCGCGAACAGGGACACGGAGGCTCCGGGGCCGGCAGGGGCGGCGAGCAGCGCCGTCCGCGCCGGGAGCATGTCCGCGAGCCGGAAGTCTGGTCGAACCACATGCCGGCGCGCGACACGATCGAGGATCGCCGGCCTCGCAATGACGGTGACGAGCACCGCACGCATCAGGGCCGTGGCGATGGGCGCCAAGGGCGCAGCAACGGAAACGGTGGCGGCCAGCACGGCCGGGATCAGCGCGGTCCGTCGCAGCGTGGCGAAGGACATCGCGGTGAAGGACATCGCGCGGACAGCCGTCGCGGAGAGGGCCACCATGGCCGTTCCGCCGGCGGCGAGGGGCGCCCGCAACGCTCCCGGCACGAGCATCGCGGCGAGGGCCGCCGCGACGGTCATGCGGCACACGCGGGCAACGCCGGCCGCGGCCGGGCTTGAGCCTCGCGGCGGAACAGCCGCTCGCAAAAGCCGATCTGAAGGGCGCAGCCGATCTCCGATCGGCTGCGTTTTTCGTGGCGTCGGAGACGAAGCGGAGGGGGGCGCCGGACGGGAGTGCGGCGCAGCGCAAGGGCCGGGAAAGACCCAAGCAGCGGAGATCCGGGGCGCTCGGCGACATGAGCGGGCGCATCGCACCGGCAGCAAAAAGGCCCCGGAACCCGGGGCCTTTTCAATTCACAGCGGGCGTGGGGGCGAGGTCAGTGGACCTTCGACCACAGGCGCTTCTTGATGAGATACATCAGCACCGTCGTGATCAGCAGGTAGATCATGACGATGAGGCCGGTCGACTTGCGCGTGTTGAGCGACGGATCGCTGGCCCAGGCGAGGAAGGCAGTGACGTCGCGCGCGTTCATCTCGAGCGAGCCGGAGCCATCCTGGTACTTGGTGAAGTTGTCCTTCGAGATCGGCGGCGGCATGCCGATCTGATTGCCCGGGAACACGACGTTGTACTGCATGCCGTCGTTGAGCTTGAAGTCGTGCGGCGGATCCTCGTAGCCCGTCAGAAGCGCATAGAGGTAGTCCGGGCCGCCCTCCTGGTAGCTGACGATCATGTCCTTCAGCATGGCGAAGGGATGCATGTACCAGGTGCCGAGATACTCGACCTTGCGCGCCTTGGCCATCAGCGACAGGTCGGGCGGCAGGGCGCCATTCTGCGCCGCGCGGGCCTCGTTGTCGTTCTTGTACGGCCCGAGGATCGGATCCGACAGACGAGCCGGACGCTCGAACATCTTGCCGTTGTCATCCGGGCCGTCAGTGATCTTGTTCGGCCACTCGGCGGCCATCGCCTTGACGGCATCCTCCGGCATCTCCGGCCCGCCCGGCTGAACCAGGTTGCGCCAATTGATGCGCTTCATACCGTGACAGGCGGAGCAGACCTCCTTGTAGATCTGGAAGCCGCGCTGAAGCTGGGCCTTGTCATAGCGGCCACGCAGGCCGCCGAAGGTCCACTCCTGGCGGGCGATCTGATGATGCCCGCCGCTGCTCGCGACGGCCGGAAGGCTCGCCGCGCCGGCATACGCCGCCAGTGAAACCGCCAGCGCGGCCAGGGTCTTGATTGCACTCGTGGTCATGATTGCGTGCTCCCCGGTCAGCGCTTCTCTGGCGCGGCCGCGACGCCGGTCGGCATCGCGCCACCGCCCTTGCCCAGGACCGACTCGGTGATCGAGCGCGGCATCGGGTCGGGCGTCTCGATGAGGCCGACGATCGGCATCACCAGGAAGAAGTGGGCGAAATAGTAGAACGTGAAGACGCGCGCCCAGAACACGTAGCTGCCCTCGGCCGGCATGGCGCCCAGGTAGCCCAAAGCGAGGCAGCTGATCGCGAACAGCCAGAAGAACCAGCGGTAGATGGGCCGGTACTTGGTCGAGCGGACGCGCGAGGTGTCGAGCCAGGGGATGAAGACCAGGACGATGATCGACGCGAACATGGCGATGACACCGCCGAGCTTCGAGGGGATGGCTCGAAGGATGGCGTAGAAGGGCAGGAAGTACCACTCCGGCACGATGTGCGGCGGGGTCACCAGCGGGTTCGCCTCGATGTAGTTGTCCGCCTCACCCAGGTAGTCGGGCAGGAAGAACGTGAACCAGGCGAACAGCAGCAGGAAGGCGAACAGGCCGACGGCGTCCTTGGTCACCGCGTACGGCGTCATGGGCAGCCAGTCGGACTTGGTCTTGATGTCGAGGCCGGTCGGGTTGTTCTGGCCGACGACGTGCAGCGCCCAGATGTGCAGGACGACTAGGCCGGCGAGCACGAACGGCAGCAGGTAGTGCAGCGAGAAGAAGCGGTTGAGCGTGACGCCCGAGACCGAGTAGCCGCCCCACAGCCATTCGACGATCTTGGTGCCGAGGCCGTTCCAGATCGCGTCGAGCGACGAGAACAGGTTGGTGATGACGGTGACGCCCCAGAAGCTCATCTGGCCCCAGACGAGCGCGTAACCCATGAAGGCCGTGCCCATCATGACGAGGAAGATGAAGACGCCGAGGATCCAGAGTACCTCGCGCGGGGCCTTGTAGGACCCGTAGTAGAGGCCGCGGAAGGTGTGAATGTAGACGGCGACGAAGAACATCGAGGCGCCGACCGCGTGCAGGTTGCGCATCAGCCAGCCGTAGTTGACGTCGCGGCGGATCGACTCGATCGAGTTGAAGGCCTCAGCGGCGGTCGGGACGTAGTGCATGGCGAGCACCACGCCGGTGACGATCTGCGCCACGAGCATGAAGGTGAGGATGCCGCCGAACGTCCAGAGGTAGTTGAGGTTGCGCGGCGTCGGGAACTCGACGAGCTGGTCCTGCATGACGCGCATGAGCGGCAGGCGCTCGTCCATCCAACGGCCGATGGCCGTCGTCGGCTTAAATGTCGACTCGTGTTGAGCCATGGTGGCGGGCTCCCTTAGCCAATCTTGATCTTGGTGTCGGCGATGAAGGCGTAGGGCGGCACCTCGAGGTTACGAGGGGCGGGACCCTTACGAATGCGGCCGGACGTATCATAGTGCGAACCGTGGCAGGGGCAGAACCAGCCATTGAAGTCACCACGGGCGTCGCCGAGCTTCTGGCCGGCGGGGATGCAGCCGAGGTGGGTGCAGATGCCGACGAGCACGATCCAGTTCTCGTGCTTCTCCTTGGTGCGGTTGGCGTCGGTGGCCGGCGTCGCCTCGGGCAGCGCGTCGTTGCGCGCCTTATCATCGACGAGATCCTTGACCGGCACGTCCTGCGCCGCCTTGACCTCCTCCGGCGTGCGGTTGCGCACGAAGACCGGCTTGCCGCGCCACATGATGGTGATCGCCTGCCCCGGCTTCACCGGCGTCAGGTCAACCTCGGTGGAGGCCAGCGCGAGGGCGCTCTGGTCGGGATTCATCTGGTCGATGAAAGGCCACAGGGTGATCAAGCCGCCGACGGCGGCGAAGGCGGATCCGGCGAGCGTGATGAAGTCCCGGCGGGAAGGCGCTTCGTCGTGGGTGGACACGTTTGCCTCCAAAGCGATATCGGCTGGCCTCGGTGGCCGGCTCTCGAGGGCAGGCGCCTCTGCCCGGCCGTGTCATTCAACTGACGCAGGCCGAAAAGAAGCGCACCCAGGTAAGGATTAGCGCTACACTCGATCACGCCGGCAAGGGCGCGATTGGGGCTTCTTTTGGCATCCTTTGCGATGCCCCTCAAGCTGCCAAAGGTCAAATGACGCGGGCAATTTGGCGCATGGATGAGACGACACGGCATGAGCCGCGCGAACTGCCCCGCGTGGCCCTCTATCAGCCGGACATCCCCCAAAATACGGGAACCATACTGCGGCTGGCGGCGTGCCTCGGCGCTGCGGTGGACGTCATCCAGCCGACCGGCTTCGACATGAGCGACCGGGCGCTCAAGCGGGCCGCGCTCGATTATTTGGACCAGGTGGAGATTCGGCGCCACACTTCCTGGTCGGCGTTCGAGCATTGGCGGCGCGCCGCCGGCCGCCGTCTCGTCCTGGTGACAACGCGCGCCGAAAAGACTTATTTCGCTCACAGATACTCGCCCGGCGATGTCCTCCTCCTCGGCCGGGAGAGCGCCGGGGTTCCGGAGGAGGTTCACACCGCCGCCGACATCCGCATCAAAATCCCGATCCGGCCCGAGCTGCGGTCGCTGAACATCGCGGTGGCGGCTGCCATGGTCCTCGGCGAGGCGATGCGTCAGCTCGCCCCCGACGCTCCCGCATGATGGCCGTCGAAGCAGATCTCCCCTTGGCCGCCAGGCTGAACGAGCAAGGGTGACGGATGAACAGGTCTCTCTTGGGGCGCCTCGATTCTGTGGGTGAGAGGGGCTGCCCGCCTTGCCTCGGGTCCGAGGGGCATGGCACGCGTTGCGCATGATCCGCATCGCCACGATTCGTCCGAACCTTTCCAAGGGGCTTTTCGGCCCCCTGCTGGCCCTGCTCGCCGGCGCCACTCTCGCGGCCTGCGCCGGCTTGCCGATCAGCGGCGGCGTGCCCAGCGCGCAGATGGCTGGAGCGGAGCTTGCGCCCACCGACCCGGAAGTGGCCGGGAAGGAGATCGTCGCGCTCGGCGCGGCGGCCGAGCCGAGCCGGACCCGGTCACTGGCGGCGGCCGCCATCGGGCCGGCGGTAAAGGACAAGGAAGCCGCCGCGCCCGCCGTGGCCAGGACAGCCGAGAACCTGTTCGACGTCGTGACCGTGCTGTGGGGTACGGACCGCAGGATGCCCTCGGCCGCCGGCAAGCCCGTCGTCAAGGGCGAGCCGATCGTCACCGGCGCGCTGGCCAAGCCGGCACTGCCCAGCTCCGAGCGTGGCGACCGGCTGAGCCTCGGGCGGGCCCACGTCACCATCCCGCGCACCGCACGGGCCAAGGGCCATATCCTGCGGCCACGGCAGGTGACGTTCCTCAACGTGTCGCTCTACTCGGAGGCCGAGGACCCTCGGAGGCATTTCACGATCGGGGATTTCGAGGCCCTCGACCCGGCCCAGTTCGTGCGGACGGCCAGCGAGCACGGGGGGAAGGGCCAGCGGTTCAAGGACCAGGCGGTCGTCTTCGTGCATGGCTACAACACCACCTTCGAGCACGCGCTCTACCGGACAGCGCAGCTCGCCTATGACCTCGAGTTCGATGGCGTGCCGTACCTGTACTCGTGGCCGTCCAAGGGCGAAGAGAGCGGCTACCTCTACGACCGCGACAGCGCGGACCGTGCACGGACCTACTTCCTGCAGTTCCTGGGCAAGATCGCGCACGAGACCAAGGCGAAGAAGATCCACATCATCGCGCACTCCATGGGTACGCGGCCGCTGCTGGAGGCGCTGCGGACGGACCACGGCCGGACGGCCCGTCAGCTCAGGATCGGCGAGGTGATCCTGGCCGCGCCGGACATCGACGCCGACGTGTTCCGCGACATCGCCATGACGATCGCGGGCGCGGCCCAGGGAATGACGCTCTACGCGTCGGCCAACGACCGCGCGCTGAAGGCGTCGAAGGCGATCGCGGGCGGCAAACCGAGGGCCGGCGACGTGCCAGCCTCGGGGCCGGTCGTGACGCCGGGGATCGAGACCGTCGACATCACCGAGGCGGGACCCGACAGCATCATGGGACTGAACCACACCACCTACGCCGAACGCAGCCACGTCCTCTCCGACATGTGGCTGCTGCTGAAGGAGGGTGTCCACCCGCCCGACAAGCGCTTTGCCGTGTTCCGGGAGATCAGCCAGCCCAGCGGCGGCACATACTGGAAGTACGTGAAGAATTGAGCCGGCATCGTTTTCCCCGGCCTGCCGACCCGGCGTAGATTGGGCGAAGCCAGGCAGCGAGCAACCGGGCCCTTACCACCTCGGGTAGGCCAGGGCCGGAAGCGGCCGGAGCCGGCGCTTTCTTTCTGCACCCGCCCCGCGTATAGACCGCCGCATGAGCAAGACGCCCGACATCCTGGACAAGATCACGCGCTACAAGCGCGAAGAGGTCGCCGCCGCGAAGGAGGCGATGCCGCTGCAGATCGTGGCCGAGTACGCGAGGAGCGCCGGTCCGGTGCGCCCCTTCGCCGGAGCCATCCGGGCCCGCATCGCCGAAGGCAAGCCGGCCCTCATTGCCGAGATCAAGAAGGCGTCCCCGTCGAAGGGGCTCATCCGCGCCGACTTCGACCCGCCGGCGCTCGCCAGGGCCTATGAGGCGGGCGGGGCCACCTGCCTGTCGATCCTCACCGACACGCCGTCATTCCAGGGCTCGCCGGACTACCTGAAAGCCGCGCGCGCCGCTTGCAAGCTGCCGGTGCTGCGCAAGGACTTCATGATCGACACCTACCAGGTGGCGGAGGCCCGCGCCTGGGGTGCCGACTGTATCCTCATCATCCTGGCCGAGGTCGACGACGCCACGGCGGCCGACCTCGCCTCCGCCGCGCGAGATTGGGGCATGGATGCCATCGCCGAAGTCCACGACGAGGCCGAGATGGAGCGGGCCTTGAAGCTCGATTGCGAGCTGATTGGCATCAACAACCGCGACCTGCGCACCTTCGAGGTGACTCTGGCGACGACGGAGAAGCTGGCGCCGATGGTTCCGGTTGGGCGCATCGTGGTCGGCGAGAGCGGGATTTTCACGCCCGCCGACATCGCGCGGCTGAAGAAGGCCGGCGTCGGCACCTACCTCGTCGGCGAGAGCCTGATGCGGCAAGAGGACGTGACCGCGGCGACGAAGGATCTGCTCGCGTAGGGGACGATCAGAAGCAGCGGAGCTCGGCCTCGACCTGGGCGCGCTTCATGGCCTTCACCTTCTCCTTGATGGGGCCGTAGTCGAAGATGCCGACGTTCTTGCCTCCGCGCTGGCGGACCGACATCACCGTCTCGGCCTCCTCGTACTCGGTGAACGGCAGGAGGGTGGAGATGACGTCGATGGAGCATGCGCACCGCTCCAGGACCTCACGGGTCTGGCCGTTCACCTGCATGCAGGCGAAGACGTAGTCGGCGCGGGCCACCGTCGGATAGTCGTTGTTGGCGAGCTCCTCGGCGGTCGGGGCGCCGGAGAGGCCGTGCATGACCACGCCGCCGCCGCCGGTGACACCCGAATACTCCTGCTGCGTGCCGCCGGGCGGCCCTCCGCCGGTCCCCTCGGGGTTGAGGATCTGGCCCTGAGGCGTGAGCTGGGGGGGTGTCTGCGCCGAGGCGGGAAGCGCCGCCATCACCACGGCGCCGACAAGCAGGGCGGCGAAACGGGTCATTTCACATCTCCCACTCCGGCGAGCGTCATGCTCTCCTCGAGCTTCGGGCTGTCCTTCAGTCCGCTCTCGTACTTGGAAACCATCATCGCGAACTGACCCGGCACGGCGCTGGACACGACGAAGGAGATCTCGGAACCCTCGTAGCCGGACATCTTCGAGGCGTTCGGGTCGCCCAGGAACGGCACCACGGAGATGCGGAAGGCATCGACCGTCTTGCCCTGGTAGTCCAGCTTGACCGGCTCCACCTTGGCCTTGTCGCGCAAGGCGGCGCGGAACTGCTGCTTGATGTAAGGCTGCGCGCCACCGGCGAGCGAGTGGTAGTTGTTCACGGCGCGATCGAGAAACAGCACCAGCAGCGGGTTGCCGGTCATGTCCGGAACAGGAAGCGGATCGCGGGCACGCTCGCCGGTGAACACGGACATCACGAGGTTGCGCGAGCCGTCGGCGTTGACCGCCTTCACGGCAAGATGGATGTCGTCGGAGAACGGCTGGCCGAGCAGCTCCGGGCGTGAGACCGCACGCTGGAAGTGGTAGGCGAGGTCCTGTCCCTGGGTGCAGTTGGCCATATGCTTGGTCTCGAACAGCGCGTCCACTGCCGTGGGCTTGGCGGGATCGGCCAGGGCAACTAGGGGCGCGGCCACGAAGGCCAGCACGGCAACGGCGAATTTCGTGAGAACAGTCATACGCTTCGTTCCTCCAGGGGGCGGGGGCCGGCCCGTCGAGTTGTCGGCGCGCAGTTCTAGCCGCTGGCGCGGTCCGGCTCCAAGTGCCTGTTTTCAAATAGCGTCACCGGGCGGGTCATGAATACGGCGCGGGCGCCCAACTTTTCGTGAGGTCAACGCAGGAAGAGGCCGAAGGCACGCGGCCCATCGCCGACCTCGACCTTGCCGACGACGGCGAGCGTACGGGCGTCGACCTTGACCAGAACGTTGTCCCCCCAGCAGGCGACATAGAGATAATGGCCATCGGCGTCGGCCTGGATGCCTTCGGGGTGATCGCCGACGTCGATCTTGGCGATCGGCCTCAAGCTGCCGAACCCGAACACGGTTAATGTGCCGGCATACTGGTCCGTGGCGAAGCCCCGGCCCGCGGCCAGCGCCACGGCGTAGGGCCGGCGTCCCACCGGAACCTGACCTATCGCCTTTCGCGCCGCGACGTCGATGACGGTGACGTCATCGCTGCCGACGTTGGCCGTGAAGGCCCACTGGCCGGTCGGGTCGAGGGTCAGGCCGAACGGCCGCTCGCCGACGGCGACGCCGTCGAGGCGCTTGCCGGTCGCGGCGTCGATGACCGAGACGGAGTTGCTATCCCGATCGGCGGTGAGCACCAGGGCGCCATCCGGGGTGACGGCGACGCCGGAGGGGGACTGGCCGACCTCAACGGTGCCGGTGATGGCCTCGCCGCCCGGGCTGACGAAGAACAGCTTGTGCTCGTACCAGTCGGCGACGTAGACGGCGCCCGATATCGGGTTGACCGCCACCCCGACCGGGCCGCTGCCGACCGCGAGCCGCCTCACCTCCTTACGCGCGGCGGTGTCGAGAGTGACGAGCGCCTTACCATCGGGAGCGGTGACGTAGGCAAGCTTGCGGTCGGGTGAAAGGGCGATGCCGGCGGGCTTGCCGGGGACGGGGATGGTCGCGGCGACCTTCATGGCCGAGAGATCGACCACGGAGAGGCTGTCGCCATTCTGGCTCGTGATCCAGGCTTCGGTGAAGTTGGCGGGCTCGGCGGAGAGGGCAGGCGGGGCAGCGAGCAGCGTCATCGTCAGAGCGGCCGTCGCTATGGACCGCAGCCTTCCACAGAGGCTCATCGCACGCACGTCGCTCATGCCGCCCTTCCTTCCACCCATGACCGTCACCGCTGATTGGCACGTCATGTCCCGCCAACCAAGGCGAAACTCATAGCCCCCCCTGATCGCTAGACGTCCCCTAAACCCCTTTCCGCAAAGACGAGGGAAAGGGCCATTGCGCCGGAGCAGAGGATGGCGACAATGGCGGCGACCGCGCCCGGGGCAACGAGGCGGCGGAGAAACGAGAATAAGGAGAGCACGGGACCATGGGCGAGCTGACACACTTCATCGGCGGCAAGAAGGTGGCCGGCGCGTCGGGGCGCTTTGGCGACGTCTATTGGCCGATGACGGGCGAGGTCGCGGCCCGGTGCCCGCTGGCCAGCAAGGCCGAGGTGCGCGCGGCGGTCGAGAACGCCAAGGCAGCGCAGCCGGCATGGGCCGCCACAAACCCGCAGGTCCGCGCCCGCGTGATGATGCGCTTCCTGGCGCTGGCCCAGCGCGACATGGAAGATCTGGCCCTGATGCTCGCCCGCGAGCACGGCAAGACGATTCCCGATGCGAAAGGCGACATTCAGCGCGGGCTCGAGGTCGTCGAGTTCGCGTGCGGAATTCCACACTTGATGAAGGGCGAGTACACGGAGGGCGCGGGGCCAGGCATCGACGTCTACTCGCTGCGCCAGCCTCTGGGTGTCGTGGCGGGCATCACGCCGTTCAACTTCCCGGCGATGATCCCGCTGTGGAAGCTCGCGCCGGCGATCGCCTGCGGCAACGCCTTCATCCTGAAACCTTCCGAGCGCGACCCGAGCGTGCCGCTACGCATCGCCGAGCTGATGATGGAGGCGGGGCTGCCGGCCGGCATCCTCAACGTCGTCAACGGCGACAAGGAGGCCGTCGACGCTATCCTCGATGACCCGGACGTCCAGGCGGTCGGGTTCGTCGGCTCGACGGCGATCGCGGAGTACGTCTACACGCGCGGCACGGCGTCGGGAAAGCGCGTGCAGTGCTTCGGTGGCGCCAAGAACCACATGATCATCCTGCCCGACGCCGACATGGGCCAGGCGGTCGATGCGCTGATCGGGGCCGGCTACGGCTCGGCCGGCGAACGCTGCATGGCGATCTCGGTGGCGGTGCCGGTCGGACAGAAGACCGCCGACACTCTGATCAAGAAACTCATTCCGCGCGTCGAGAGCCTCAAGGTCGGCCCGTCGACGGACCCCAGCGCCGATTTCGGGCCGCTGGTCACGGCTCAGCATCTGAAGAAGGTCAAGGAGTACGTCGATCTCGGGGTGAAAGAGGGCGCCAAGCTCAAGGTCGACGGCCGCGGCTTCAGGATGCAGGGCTACGAGAACGGCTTCTACATGGGGGGCTGCCTGTTCGACGAGGTGCGGCCGGAGATGCGGATCTACAAGGAGGAGATTTTCGGGCCGGTGCTGTCGGTCGTGCGCGCCGAGGATTACGAGCAGGGCTTGCGACTCGCCAACACGCACGAGTACGGCAACGGCGTCGCCATATTCACCCGTGACGGCGACGCGGCGCGCGATTTCGTCTCGCGCGTGCAGGTGGGGATGGTCGGGGTCAACGTGCCGATTCCGGTGCCGGTGGCCTATCATACGTTCGGCGGCTGGAAGCGGTCGGTGTTCGGCGATCTCAACCAGCACGGCCCGGATTCGATCCGCTTCTACACGCGGACGAAGACCGTCACGTCGCGCTGGCCGAGCGGCATCCGCACCGGCGCCGAGTTCACCCTCCCGACGATGAAGTAATCCCGTGCTGAGCGAGCCTGATATCGTTCTGGGCCGCGTCGGATCGCTGGCGCGCATCCTGCTGATGCGGCCGAAGGCGCTCAACGCGCTGACGATCGACATGATCCGCGAGATGACGCAGCGCCTGGCAGAGCTGGCGCGGGACGACAGCGCTCGTATCGTGCTGATCGAGGGGGCCGGCGACCGGGCGCTTTGCGCGGGCGGAGATATCCGCGCGCTACATGATGATCTGGCGAGCGGCGGCAACTTCCGCGAGACGTTCTGGCGCGAGGAGTACGCGCTCAACGCGCTGATCGCCCGCTATCCGAAGCCGTATGTGGCGCTCATGGACGGCATCGTCATGGGCGGCGGCGTCGGCATCTCGGCGCACGGCTCGCATCGCATCGTGACGGAGCGGACGCGGCTCGCGATGCCGGAGGTGGGGCTCGGGTTCATTCCGGACGTCGGCGCCTCGTGGCTGCTGTCGAGGGCGCCGGGTGAGCTCGGCACGTTCCTGGCGCTGACGGGGGATACGATCGGAGCCGCGGATGCCATGGCCTGCGGGCTGGCCGATTACTTCGTGAGGTCGGCGGCGCTGGCGGATTTCGCCTGGGGTCTGGCCGAGTTGCCGGAAGCCGGGGACGAGGCGGCGGCAGTGAGGGCCGCCATCGCCGCGCATTCCGCAGATCCCGGGCCGTCGCTGCTGGCGGAGCACCGAGACGCCATCGACGACGCCTTCGCGCATGATCGCGTGGAGGCGATCCTGGCCGCGGCAGACGCCTCGCCCGACCCGTTCGTAGTCGCGGCGGGAAAGCGGGTCGCGACGCGGTCGCCGCTGGCACTGAAGGTGACGCTGGCCATGTTGCGGCGGGCGTGCGAGTTGCCGACTGTCGAGGACTGCCTGGCGATGGAGTTCCGCATCGGCGAGCGCCTGGCACCGGCGGGAGACTTCCACGAGGGCATCCGCGCCGCCGTCATCGACAAGGACGGCAAGCCGAGGTGGCGGCCGTCCACGCTGGCCGAGGTCAGCGACGCGCAGGTGGAAGGATGCTTCGCTCCGCTCGGGAAGCCGGAGCTGTGGGCGGGTTGAACGCCCTCTCCCGCAAGCGGGAGAGGGCAGCAGGAGTGCGTCACCCGCCCGCGCCGAGCTTCGCCTTCAGCGCCTCGAGGCCAGACTTGTAGACACCGGTGACGGCCTTGACGGCGGCCTCGTCGCTGAGCTCCGGCGGCGGGTCGTTGTTCATGAAGCCGCGATAGAAGGCTCCCTTCCACTCGACGACGGACTTGCCGCCGGCGTCCTCGACCGTGATCGAGGACGAGTAGTTGTTGACCGGCAGGACCTTGGGGTCGACCTTGGTGATCTCGTAGGCGTAGCTGCGGCCATCCTTGTTGTACTTGTTGAGAGTCTCCTCGATGACGCCGCCGCCCTTCAGGGTCAGCTTGCGCGTGGCGCCCACGGTGTTACCGCCCGTGCCCTCGGTTTTCTCGACCGCCGGGTGCCAGCTCATGTCCTGGAAGTTGCCGATCACGGCCCAAACCTTGTCGGGGCTGGCGCCGATCTCGACCTTCTCGACCACCTTCTGGCGGCTCGGTCCATGCGCGCCAGCGGGCACAGCCATGAGCGCGAGCGCCGCCATGCCGGCTCCGAGCCCGGCCCAGATCATTCTCGCCATTCGAGTTGCTCCTCCTACAGGATCGCCGATTGTTATCAGAGGGATCGCTTCCTCGGGGCGCACCTTAGTGCAGCCTGCCCGGCGCGCGCAATGCGATCACGAAAATCCGATGACGAGGGGTGCGACGAAGTGTTGTCTTAGACTTTTGGGCGTGCTTTTGTCGCACGCCGCAGCCCAGGGAGGAAGGCTCGATAATGACAAGAACGGTGACGAGCCCAGGGGCGGCTTCGGCGAAGGGGGCCGCCACGTACACGAACGTGGCCTGCCCGTTCTGCGGGCTGCTCTGCGACGATCTCGAGGTCAAGCGCACGGGCGCGGCGCTGACGCTGACCGGGAACGGCAAAGAATGCCCTAGGGCGGCCTCCGGCTTCGAGCGCGCTCTGCCCGCCGCAAGCCCGATGATCTCCGGCAAGGCGGTCTCGACCGACGAGGCCGTCAGGGCGGCGGCGCGGATGATCAAATCCGCCCGGCAAACGCTGATCTCGGGGCTGGCGACCGACGTGGAGGGAGCGCGCGCCGCCATGGCCCTCGCCGACCGCGCGGGGGCCGCCGTCGACCATGCCTTCTCGCCGGCGCAGACGCGCAACTTCCGGGTGCTGCAGACGCGCGGCTGGGTGACGACGACCTTGACCGAAGCCCGCAATCGCGCTGACCTGTTCATCATCGTCGGCAGCGACGTGCAGAGCCTGCACCCACGATTCTTCGAGCGCATCGTCACGGTGCCGGAGACGATGTTCACGCCGGCGCAGAAGCGCACCATCGTGTTCATCGGACAGGACCTCGACACGTCGGGAGCCAAGGGTCCGGGTATTGCCGAGGTGGTCACGATGTCCTGCCCCAACGAGCGGGCGGGCGAGGTGATCGCGGCGCTCGGCGCACGCATGAAGGGAGCCCGGATCGCGGCAAGCTCGGTGGCCGGCGTGCCGATGGCGGCTATCGACGCGCTCGCGGAGCGCTGCCGGAAGGCGGTCTATGGCGTCGTCGTGTGGGCTCCGCAGGCGCTCGACTTCCCGGACGGCGACCTCACGGTTCACACCATCGCCGACCTCGTGCGCGATCTCACGCAGACCCAGCGCTTCGCCGGGCTGTCGCTCGGCGGCAACGAGGGGGCGGCGTCGGCGGCGGCGGTCTGCGGCTGGCAGGCGGGCTTTCCGCTGCGCGTCAACTTCAAGAGCGGCGTGCCGGACTACGATCCGCTGCGCTTCGAGACCGAGGCCATGGTGGCGAGCGGCGACGCCGACCTGCTCGTGTGGGTCGCCTCGATCGGCGCCGATCTCTCCCCGCCCGAGACCGACGTGCCTATGATCGTGCTCGGCACGCCTGGGCTCGCCCTGCGAAAGCCACCGGCCATCTACATCCCGGTCGGGACGTCAGGCGTCGACCACGCGGGCCGCATGGTGCGGGTCGACAGCGTCGTCTCCCTGCCCATGAAGAATCTCGGCCGCTCGGCGCTGCCCCGCGCCGCCGACGTACTCGCCGCCATCCAAGCCGCCCTCTGAGGACGCAATGCTCATCAAGATTTCCGGCGGCAAGGTCTACGATCCCGCCCACGGTGTCGACGGCGTCGTCCGCGACATCTTCGTTCGCGATGGCCGCATCATCGCCGATCCGGGCCCCGGCGCCCGCATCGACGAGGAGTACTCGGCCAAGGGCCGCATCGTCATGGCCGGCGCCATCGACCCGCACACCCACATCGGCGGCGGCAAGATGACCATTGCCCGCATGATGCTGCCCGAGGACCATCAGCACGACCTCGTGCCGGGCACGCACATCTGCCGTTCCGGTTGCGGACATGCCGTGCCGTCGACGCTCACGGCCGGCTACCGCTACGCCGAGATGGGGTATACCGCCTGCTTCGAGCCCGCCATGCTGCCTGCCAACGCGCGGCAGGCCCACATGGAGATGGGCGACACGCCGATGGTCGACAAAGGCGCGTTCGTGATGCTCGGCTCGGACGACTTCCTGCTGCGCCAGATGGCGGAGCGGCAGGATTTCTCGGCCATCAAGGACTACATCGCCTGGACGATGCACGCGGCGCAGGCGATCGCGGTCAAGGTGGTCAATCCGGGCGGCATCTCGGCGTTCAAGTTTAACCAGCGCAAGCTCGACCTCGACGAGCAGCATGTGCACTACGGCGTCACGCCGCGGCAGATCCTGCGCACGCTGGCCGCCGGCATGAAGGAGCTGGGCGTCACGCATCCGCTGCACGTGCACGGCTGCAACCTGGGCGTTCCCGGCAACGTCGACACGACCCTCGCCACGATCGAGGCGATGGAAGGCCTGCCGGTCCACCTCACGCACATCCAGTTCCACAGCTACGGCACCGAAGGGGACATGAAGTTCTCCTCCGGCGGCCCGCGCGTGGCGGAGATGCTCAACAAGCACAAGAACGTCTCCTGCGACATCGGGCAGGTGCTGTTCGGGCAGACGTGCACGGCCTCAGGCGACAGCATGCGCCAGTACGGCAACGCCAAGTCGGCACACCCGAAGAAGTGGGTGGTCATGGACATCGAATGCGATGCCGGCTGCGGCGTCGTTCCGATGCGGTACCGTGACAAGAGCTACGTCAACGCGCTGCAGTGGGCGATCGGGCTGGAGCTGTTCCTACTCGTCGACGACCCGTGGCGGCTGTTCCTGACGACGGACCACCCGAACGGCGCGCCGTTCACCACCTACCCGCACCTGGTCCGGCTTCTGATGGACAAGTCGTTCCGCAACGACATGCTGCAGAAGATCCATCCGGAGGCGCAGAAGGCTTCGATCCTGCCGTCGCTCGACCGCGAGTACTCGCTGTACGAGATCGCCATCATGACGCGTGCCGGACCGGCGAAGAGCCTCGGCCTCGCCGATCGCGGCCACCTCGGACCCGGCGCCTCGGCCGACATCACCGTCTACGACGACGACGCCGATCGCGAGCGGATGTTCGGAACGCCGGCGCTCGTGTTCAAGAACGGCGAGCTGATCGTGCGCGCAGGCAAGATCGTGAAGGTGGTGACCGGCGCCACCCATGTCGCGCGGCCGGAGTACGACAAGGGCATCGAGCGGCAGCTCGCGAGCTACTTCGCGAAATACCACACGATCGCGATGGACAACTTCCGCCTCTCGGACGAGGAGATCATCGACGGCGGCCGAGGCGCCATCGTCGTGCAGCCGACGGGGGCGCGCCTCACATGAGCAGTCCGGCTATGAAGATCAACGGCGTCGCCGTCGACGACACGTTCGCGGAAGCTTTCGGCATGAGCGCCACCGGCGTCATCATCACCGCCGACAGCGTGAAGTGGGCTCGGCAGGCGGCGATCACGATGAGCGGCTTCGGCACTTCGGTGATCGGCTGCGGAGCGGAGTGCGGCATCGACTGCGACGTGCCGCCGGAGAAGACGCCGGACGGGCGGCCGGGCGTGCGCGTGCTGCTGTTCGGCTTCTCGCCGGACGCGCTCACACCGCAGCTCAAGAACCGCGTCGGCCAGTGCGTGCTGACGAGCCCCGGCTCGGCCTGCTTCAACGGCGTCGAGAGCAAGAGCCGCCTCAAACTGTCGGCGGGCATCCGCTACTTCGGCGACGGCAACCAGATCGCCAAGAAGCTCGGCGCGCGCCGCTTCTGGCGCGTGCCGGTGATGGACGGCGAGTTCATCTGCGAGGACACGACCGGGGTGGTCACCGACGCGGTGGGCGGCGGCAACCTGCTGGTGCTCGGACGCGACCGGGTGGGACTGCTCGAGACGGTGGAAAAGGCGGTCGACGCCATCGCCGCGGTGCCGGACGTAATCACGCCATTCCCGGGCGGCATCGTGCGGTCGGGCTCGAAGGTCGGCGCCAAGTACAAAGGCATGATCGCCTCGACCAATGACGCCTTCTGCCCGACGCTGCGCGGCTCGGCGCCAAAGACGGAGCTCGACGCCGACACCATCGCGGTGCTCGAGATCGTCATCGACGGGCTTACGTCGACGTCCGTGGCGGCGGCCATGAAGGCGGGGCTCAAGGCCATCACAGCCACTGGCGCCGCCAAGGGCGTGACCCGCGTCAGCGCCGGCAACTACGGCGGCAAGCTCGGCCAGCACCACTATCACCTGAAGGATCTCGTGGCATGAGCGCGATACGCCTGCAGCTCCGGCATGCTCCGGCGGGCCGCATCGACCTCGCCGGGCTCAATCCCGGCACCGTGTCGCGCCTGCCGCTCAAGGAGATCGAGCGACTGGCGCTCGGCCGCGACGCGAAGCTCAAGGTCGGCGACGTGTTCAAGGTGTCGGGCTCGCCGGGAGCGACGGTCGCCATCGAGGCGGGCGGCGCGGGGCTCGACTACGTGGGCCGGGCACTCTCCGGCGGCACGCTGGTCGTCGAGGGCGACGTGGGCGCCTATGCCGGCGAGGCGATGAGCGGGGGACGGCTCGAAGTCCGTGGCAACGCGGGCGCCTTCCTCGGCACCGGCATGACCGGCGGCGTCATCACGGTCGGCGGCTCGGCCGGCGACAGCCTGGGCTCGGCCGTTCCGGGCGAGAAGTTCGGCATGCTCGGCGGCACGGTCCACATCGGCGGATCGATCGGCGCGCGGGCCGGCGAGCGCATGCGCCGCGGCGTCGTGGTCGTCAAAGGCGGGTCCGGCGCCTCCACTGGGTCGCGCATGGTGGGCGGCACGTTCGTCGTGGAGGGCGGCCTCGGCGACGGCCCTGGGCCGCTGATGCGGCGCGGCACGCTGATCGCGCCCTCGGCCAAGAGCCTGCTCGCCACGTTCAACGACTGCGGGCGGCACGATCTGAAGTTCCTGGGGCTGCTCCACCGGTATCTGGCGGAGGTGCTCGGCCCGCTGGCGCCAAAGCCGTTTCCGGCCGTGGTGCGCCGCTACGCGGGCGACATGGCGACGATCGGCAAGGGCGAGATCCTGCTCACCACCTGATGACGGAGAGTTGAAGGATCGCCCCTCCGGCGGACCGCGTAAGCGGGAGGCCGGCTGGAGAAGCGCGCCCGAGGCCGGCACTCGCAAACGCGCGCGGAGGGAGTCCAGCCCATGATCGCGATCATCATCTCGGCCTGCCTGATCAGCGACCCGGGAGTGTGCAAGGACTACCGCCTGCCGCTCGATCTCGACATCGACGCCGGGCAGTGCGCGATGCACGCTCCGCCGCACTTCGCGCAGTGGGCCGAGGAGCACCCGGGCTGGCAGATCCGCCGCTGGCGGTGCTCGGCTAAGAGCGCGAACGACATCTGATAAGCGGGCCGGCGCCGATGAATGGCGGCATTAATGGTGGCGCGGCGCTGGCGCCGTTCGTCTATTCGCAGCTGCGGCGCCGACCGTTACACATCAGTCCTTCGCAATATGTTGACTGTTGCCGGTTGTATTTGCCGATCATGATTGCGGATCGCCTCGCGGCTCCACGCGTCTGAATCCGGACACTCATCATGCTGCGCCTTCCGACACGGCCCCTGCTCCTCGCTGCCGTCCTGCTTGCCGCGCCGCTCGCCGTAGCTCATGCGCAGGATATGACGCAGTACCTGGACCTCAAGTCAGACGCCTTCACGAAGGCGGACATGACGCGGGCCGATATCGAGGCGGGACTGGCGGCGCTCAAGACGGGGGAGACGCTGGACCTCTCGGGCAAGCGCCTCAACCGGCTCGATCTCTCCGGCATGGACCTGCGCCGCGCCAAGCTGCAATCGGTCGGCCTCAACGGCGCCAATCTCTCGAAAGCAAACCTCGCGGGCGTCGTGCTCGATCAGGCATGGATGCTCGACAGCAATCTCACGGGAGCCAATCTGGCCGGGGCGAGCCTGTTCGGGACGCAGTTGATGGGGGCTACGATGAACGGCGCCGACCTCACCGGCGCCCGCGTGGCCGGCGATCTCTCCCGCGCCAGCCTGAAGGGTGCTCGCTTCGACGGAGCGGATCTCTCCGCGGACATGAAGAACCAGTCGATGGGCCTGATGAGGGGCGTGCTGCGATCGGCCGACCTCGACGACGCGTCATTCGCGGGGGCCAATCTCTCGCGCGTGATCCTGGAGTTCGCGACGCTGCGCAGCGCGAACTTGGCCGGCGCCCGCCTCGACGGCTCGGAGCTGGCTGGGGCCGATCTCACCGGCGCCAACGTCGCGGGCGCCAGCTTCGAGGGCGCCGACGTCGACTCGGCCCGCCTCGTCGATCTGGCCGGAGCGGCGAGTGCCAAGGGGCTCGACGGGGCGAAGAATCTCGACCGCGCGATCCGCAAGTGAGGCCCGGCGGGCGAGCGGCTCGGCGCCGCTGATCTCGACGACAAACTTCTGGCGAATGGCGCGGCCGAAATCGGAGTAGCCGTCGGCGCGCAGCACGAAGGCGCCTGGACCTCCGATGACGTGCTCTCTGTACCAGGGCTCGAGCGGGACGCCGGCCGGGTCGGCGCTGGCCGGCGGCGCGCCAATGGCCGAGGGAGCCGAAGGCTCACCCCCTTCGATGATCGGCAGTCCGTTGATGATCATGCCGGCGCCGACCAGCTCGTCGCGGACCTGATCAGTTGTCTCGCCGGCGTTGCAGTTGTCGGGGCCGTCCCCCGAGACATCCATGACGACGCGGGTGGCGCGCACCGGGATCTGCGGATGAACCTTGTCGGAGACGAAGCGCATCATGCGCGACATGCAGGTGAACTCGCCGTCGTTGCGCGGCAGCTTGCGCACCTTGGCGGCGAGGGCGAGGGCGTCCGCCTTATTGGCGATGCGTGTCCAGGGCACCGAGACCTGCGGGCGGTCGGCCCACTGGATCATCGAGAAGAGGATCGAGCCCTGGGGTCCGTTGAGGATGGAATCGAGGACACCCTTGTCCTCGAGGGCCTCGGCGATGCCCTCCATCTGCAGCCTGTAGCGCTGCTGATCGACCGAGTTGGAGACGTCGACCGAGACGATCAGCGCCACGTCGACCTCACCCGCCGGCTGGGCGGCGGCCTGTCCAGGCCCGCAGGCGAGCAGCGGCACCAGGGCTGCAAGGAGCTTGCGCATGCCGGTCACCGCCGCGCCTTGTCGAGGTTGCGGATGGTGTCGAAGCCGACCACCGTGTCGAGCCCTTTCACGCCCGCCAGAACGGCTCCATAGAAGTCGGCGTCGGTCAGGTCGGCGCCGGTGAGGTCGGCACCGGAGAGGTCGGCCATGGCAAGGACGGCGTGGCGCAACTTGGCGGAGCGCAGGCTGGCGCCTTCAAGGCGGGAGAAGTCGAGGGTCACGTAGCTCAAGTTGGCTCCCTCGAGGTCGGCGCCGCGGAAGTCGCAGAAGCGCAGCGAGTTGTGCGGCATGATCGATATGTCGCCGCGCACCTCATGGGGCGAGACGTCGGCGAAGCGCAGGTTGGCACCGCGGAAATCGGCGCCGTCGAGCCGGGCGGTGATCCGCGTGCCGGACAGGTCGGCGTTCGTAAAGCGCGGCGCCTCCGCGCGGTCGAACTTGAGGTCGGTATACACGGTCGGGCGCATGATGGTGGCGTTCTGCAGCTTGGCGCCCGAGAAGTTGGAGCGGATGACGACGGCGCGGTCGAGCCGTGCGCCGGACAGATCCGTGCCGGAGAGATCGGAGGCGGTGAGGTCGACGCCGAACAGGTCGGCGCGCTGCATGCGGGCGTGCTTGAAATCGAGACCCGAAAGATCGAGCAGGCGCAGATCCTTGGCGTCGAGATCCAGTGGGCGGGCCGCATCGGCCTTGACCAGGGCCTCCGTCATTTGCCTTGCCGTCATATCCGCGGCGGCGGCTGGCGTGGCGAGGGCGAAAAGGGAGGACACCACCGCGGCGGCCCGGCACGCATGCCGCCGCGCCGCTCCTGTCCGCCCTGCCGTCGCGCCAAGCACCACTGCCACTTTCATCCCCGCATGATCCACGGGAAGCTCCGGCGGCTCAATACGCGGGCAGCCTCCGAAGCGATCAGATCGCGCAAATGTGTCCTCGGCTCCACAGCGGCGGAACGGCCCGGCGCGGCATCGAGAAGTAACGATAGTCCCCAAAAATATCCGCGGCTGCCGACGTTTGTCCTTTGACCGGGACGGGGGGCGCCTTAACTTTGTCATAGATATTCGAGTCACGCAGGACGGAGTGCCGACCATGCTTCACCGCATCCTCGTGGCGTGCCTCCTGGCACTGGCGGTGCCCACCGCGGCGCTGGCCGACGCAGCCGACGACTGCAACCGGTTCGACCGGCCGACGATTCAGATCAAGGGCTGCACCAAGTTCATCCGCTCGGGAACGCTCGATCCCGCCGAGCTGTCGATGGCCTACACCAATCGTGGCGTCGCGCACGCGGCGCTGGCCAAGCTCGACAAGGCGATCGGCGACTTCAGCGAGGCCGTCAAGCTCAACCCCGGCAATGCGCTCGCTCTCTACAATCGCGGCAACGTCCAGTTCGACCGCAAGGACATGCGGCTGGCCATAGCCGATTACGACCTGGCGCTGGCGCAGGATCCGGAGTTCACGCTGGCCTACTTCAATCGCGGTATCGCCTATGAGAACCTCGGAGAGCGCGAGAAGTGTATCGCCGACTTTCGCAAGGCCCTGACTCTTGAGCCGACGCTCGAGGCCGCACGCGAGCGGCTGCAAAAGCTGGGCGTGCAGCCGGACGAGGACAAGACCTCGGGGGTCGGGGTCAAACCGACCACGGGTTCCTGAGGCGGCTCGAGCCGGGGACGGAGCGGTCCCTCGTTCTCGCCCCATTTGCCTTGTAGTTGCAGATGCCTGGGCGCGGGGGCGCCGCTTGGATCCTCGCAATGGCCGCTGAACGGCCGCGCGATGGATCCTCGCCAAGTCGCAGGCAGGGCATGACGTCGCGTTGTTCCGCCGACCGGTGGCTGGAAGCCGCATTTCCGGCCATAGTCTTCCTCAGGCTCGTTACCTTTACCCCCGGGGCGGCCATGGCCGCTCCCGCCAGTGACATCGTGCAGCGCGTCGAGGTCACGGGGGCCGAGCGGCTGCAGCGCGAGAGCGTCACCTCGCACCTCGAGATCCGGGTGGGCGCACCCTACGACTCCGCCGCGGCCGACCGCTCGGTCAAGGCGCTCCATGCTACCGGCCTGTTCCAGGATGTGCGCATCGAGCGCCAGGGTGACGTGGTCGTCGTTCGCGTGGCCGAGAACCCGGTCGTGGCCGCCGTATCATTCCATGGCAACAAGGAGGTCAAGGAGGCCGACCTCAAGCCGGCTGTCCAGCTGGCACCACGCGCGCCCTACACTCCAAGCAGGGCTCATGCCGACGCCATCCGCCTTCGCGACCTCTACCGCGAGAGGGGACGGCTTTCGACGACGATCGAGGCCAAGGCGACGCCTCTTGCGGAGAACCGTGTCGAGCTGACCTTCGTCATCAAGGAAGGGCCGGTAGTGAAGGTGGAGAGCATCGCCTTCACGGGCAATCATGCCTTCAGCGACCGGGTGCTCAAGGGGGCTATGCGCACGGCCGAATCGAGCTGGCTCGACATCCTCAAGGACAACGCCACCTACCGGGCCGAGGCGCTGGAGGTCGATCGCGAGCTGATCCGCCGCTACTACCAGAGGCACGGCTTTCCCGACGCCAAGGTCTCAGCGCCCGAGGCCAAGCTCAACGCGGCCGGGACGGCCTACGCCATCAGCTTCGCCATCGAAGAGGGAGAACGGGCGACGATCACCGGCGCGAAAATCGAGAGCGGTATGGCGGGAGTAATGACCGGCGGGCTCGATCGCCAGATTTCGACAGCGCCCGGCGACGTTTACGATGCCGAAAAGATCGAGAGGTCCGTCGAGAGGATCACGCTGGCGCTGGCGGACAAGGGGCATGGCGGAGCGCGCGTGACGCCCAGGCTGACACGATCCCAGGGCGGGCGGCAGGTCGAGGTGGTCTATCGTGTCGAGCCCGGACCCGACCTGACTATCGAGCGGATCGAGATCCGGGGCAATGCCAAGACGCGCGACCATGTCATCCGGCGGGAGCTGAAGCTCGTCGACGGCGCTCCCTTCAACTCCGTGCTCGTGAGCCGTGATCGCGAGCGCGTCCTGCGCCTCGGATTCTTCACGTCGGTCGAGATCAAGCCATCGCGCGGGTCCGATGCGAGGAAGGTCGTGCTGACGGTCGAGGTGGTCGAGCAGGAGACGGCCGAGATCAGCTATGGGCTCGGCTACTCGTGGAACGAGGGCCCGATCGCCGACATCGGCGTCACCGACACGAACTTCCTGGGAACGGGCGACACGGCGCACCTCAAAGTCGCAGGCAGCCTGGAGCGCCTCGAAGCCGAGGCGAGCTACTCACGGCCGCACTTCCTCGACACGGACGTCACCGCAGGATTCGGCCTGTTCTACCGGGACCAGGACCTGACCGCGCAGTCGTCTTACAGGAGCCAGCGCGCGGGCGGCAGCGTGCGTTTCGGCTACGCCATCACGGACGAGTGGTCGGCGGGCGTCAGCTACACGTTCACCCGCAATACGATCTACGACGTCGGCGCGAACGCCTCGGCGGCGATCAAGGAGGCGGTGCCCGGCTTCCCCGCCGCCACCTCGAACACCTATTACACCTCGGCGATCGGGACCACGGTCGCCTACGACACGCGCGACAAGAGGAGGCTCGCGACAACCGGCGCCTATTTCGCCACGTCGCAGGACTTCGCCGGCGTGGGCGGCGACACGCGGTACATCCGCATCGGCGGCGATGCGCGCTACTACTACTCGCTAGGCGACGTGACGCTCATCGGCCGCGCGCAGGCCGGAGCCATCGGCGGCTGGGGCGGGGAGGACGTGCGCCTGCTGGATCTCTACTACAAGGGCGGCGACATCGTGCGCGGCTTCGCGCCCGGCGGCATCGGCCCGCGCGACACGCTCTCGGCCAACCAGGACGCGCTCGGCGGCAAGTACTACGTCGCGACCACGGCGGAGGCACGGATCCCGCTGCCGCTCGTGCCGGAGGACATGGGGCTCAAGGGGGCCGTGTTCGCCGACGCGGGCTCGCTGTTCGGGGCGACGAAGACGGCATCCGCGGTGCCAGGCCTGCAAGGCGGCAACGCAGCGGTGCGGGCATCGGCGGGCGTCGGGCTCGTCTGGGACAGCCCGCTCGGGCCGCTGCGCGCGGACTACGCCATCCCGCTCGCCAAGCAGACCTTCGACAAGACGCAGCCATGGAGCATCGGACTGGCGGCGTATTGAGCCGAACGCCGCGATCAGGGCCGAGCGATGCGGTAGAGCTGGAAGCGGTCGCCGTCCTGGACCAACGTGAGCCGCGCGGGGTCAGGGTTCGGCGACTCGTCGCCCGTGAACAGCACGTACAGATAATCGAACCGGCTGGGCCAGTCGCGCCAGTAGTCCTTGGCGTCGGGATCGGGGCGCTCGGCCTCGACGACGAGTTGCGCCACAGTGGGTGGCGTGCCGTCCTCACGGTCGACCAGGTCGCGGTACTCCGAACGGACGCGAAGGATCTGCTTGCCCTGTGTGGTGAACGCCGTGGTGACCAGCGACTGGCGCTCGATCATGGCGATGCACACCGCGTGCACGAGGCCGAGGTCGGTGACGTCGTCGCCGCCGGCCGGGGTCGAATAGGCGACCAGAACCTTGGAGCCCGGCTTCAGACGCTTGGTCGATGCACGGAACTCGGTCGTCGTGGCGGAGAGATCGGACCAGGAGACATCGACCTCGATCAGCCTCACGGCCAGCAGGACGAGAAGAAGCGCGACGAAGCCACGGCGCACCATGCGGTGGTGCAGCCTGACGTCCACCATGCCGACGAGCATGAAGGCGAGGGCCACCGGCAGGCGCTGGTCGGCGGTATAGCTGGCGAACAGCACGCGCGGCATGGCGAGATAGACGACCGTGCCGATGATGAGCAGCGCCAGCCCGACGCGGTGGACGCGAAGCAGATGGTGGCGAAAGGCCCATATGGCGCCGGCGATGACGGCCGCCGTCAGGGCGAACGCGGCAATGTCGGAATAGGTCTCGATGACGTAGCGCAGGCCGTCGATCTTGCCGCGCGGCTCCCATTCCATTTCGCCGGCCAGATCCTTGGTCGGGCTCGCCAACATCAGAGGGATGACGGGCAGGAACGCGATGCCCGGCAGCATGAACTGCAGCGCCAGCTCCTTCCATGGCCGGGCGCGCTGGCGCCAGAGACGCTCGCCTTCGAAGGCGAGCAGGCCCATTCCGTAGAGCCCGACGGCGAACAGGTGACAGAAGAAGAGAGCGACCACGATCAGTGCCGAAACGGCAAGGCGCAGCGCGACCGGGCGGCGCTGCATGACGATCCATGCCGCCAGCCCCCAGCTCGCGAGACCGACGCCAAACAGATAGTTCATGTAGCCGAGCAGGAAGATGTGGTTGAAAAGCAGCGGCGCGGCGAGGAGGCCGACCACGGACCAGCGGCCGAACAGCGCCCGATGCAGGGCCAGCGTGCCCGATAGCATCAGCGCGAACATGGCAATGGTGAACACCTGCCCAGCTAGATAGATGTTCATTACCTTGCCGAGCGGCGGCACGACGAGGTCCATCATCAAATTCGGGATGATCTGCCACTCGATCGAATAGAAGCGCGCGATGTTCGGGTCCTCGGCGCCGCGCGCGATGACGAACATGCGCGCCAGATGGTTGATGTAGTCGGAGAGCGGCGGCAGCCGATGTGTCCACACCGGCATCGACGTGAGCAGCAAGACGACGGCCAGCATGACGCCGACCTGCGCCGGCGAGAAGTCGTGGACGCGCTGGCTCATTCGCCCGCTCGGCAGCGCGGGCGTCAGCATGCCAAGGCGTCCCTGGGGGACCCGGGGGTCGTTGCCTCGCGGCTTGCTCGTGGTCATGCCGGTCTCGGCGCCTTCTGGCTGTGGCACGCGGCCTCAGACGTGCACGGCCGCATCGGCCGCCCGGTCCCGTTCCGGTGAGATAGTGCACGTCCGGCTGCCCTGGGCAGCCGCATGCGCCTCGCATTATCCGAGTTCCCAAGCACTTGCAATGCGTCCAATGTAATCGACGATGCTCAGCCTCCTGCCGGTGACATGACCGCCAATACGCCTGCTCCACGCCGCGACATGGACGCCACAGCGTTCGGCGGCCATCCCGCCGGGCTCGCGCCCCTGTTCATGACCGAGCTGTGGGAACGCTTTTCCTATTACGGCATGCGCGCGCTGCTCACGCTGTTCATGGTGACACCTGTCGCCGCTGGCGGCCTCGGCTTCACGGTCGCGGAGGCGGCCGCCGTCTACGGCAACTACACCATGGCGGTGTACATGCTGGCGCTGCCGGGCGGCTTCATCGCCGACAACCACCTCGGCGCACGCCGCGCCGTACTGATCGGCGGGAGCATGATCGCGCTCGGTCATTACACACTGGCGGTGCCGGCCGCGTGGACCTTTTACGCCGGGCTGCTGCTGGTGGCGCTCGGCACGGGGCTGTTCAAGCCCAGCATCAGCGCGCTGGTGGGCGGCCTCTATGGCCAGGGCGACACGCGCAGGGACGCCGGCTTCTCCATTTTCTACATGGGCATCAATATCGGCGCCCTGGCGGCGCCGCTGGTCACGGGCTATCTGGCGCAGGGCGACTCCTTCCGCGGTTTCCTCGCTGGTCTCGGGCTATCGCCGCAGTCGAGCTGGCACTGGGGCTTCGGGGCGGCCGGAGCCGGCATGACGCTGGCGCTGATCTCGTTCGTTCGCCACAAGGGGCGGCTCGACGGCGCCGGAGAGGCTCCGCCGCGCCGCGCGGCTCCGTCGAGTGCTGCCGGCCGGCTGGGGCTCGTCATCGCGGGCACGCTGCTCCTGCTTGGACTGACGGTTGCATCCGACCGGCCGGGGCTCGAGTGGCTGCGCGGCCTGATGATCGTGCTTCCCGCCGGTGCTGCGGTCGTTCTCGGCCTGTCATCGGATGCGGAGAAGCGGCGGCTGGCGGCGGTCGCCGTGCTGCTCATCGCGTCCATGGTGTTCTGGGCCATCTTCGAGCAAGCGGGACTTTCGATCGCGCTGTTCTCCGATCAGCTGACGCGGACGAACGCATTCGGCTTCGCATTCCCGTCGGCGTGGTTCCAGTCGCTCAACGCGCTGTTCGTCATTCTCCTGGCGCCACTATTCGCCTGGGGCTGGGTACGGCTCGGCTCGCGGCAGCCCTCGGCGCCGATGAAATTCGTGCTCGGGCTGGTGCTGCTGTCGGCCTCGTTCGTGCTCATGGTGCCGGCGGCGGCGCTGACGGCCTCGGGCAAGGTGAGCCCGCTGTGGCTCGTCGCGCTGTTCTTCGTGCAGACGCTCGGGGAGCTGTGCCTAAGCCCTGTCGGGCTGTCGACGATGACCAAGCTGGCGCCGCCTCGGCTGACGGGCGTTGCGCTCGGCGTGTGGTTTCTCGGGGCGGCCTGGGGCAACAAGCTCGCGGGCGTGATCGGTGCCACCTACACACCCGACGCGGACGGGCTGCAACGGTTCTTCCTTACTCAAGCGGGCCTGCTCGCCGCGGCGGCGCTTACCCTTCTGGCACTCGTACCCTGGCTCAAGCGGCTCATGGCTGGTACGGAGTGAGCCGATTCCCTCTCCCGGCGGACATGCAGGGCGGACGGGAGCGGAGATCCCGATGAAGATCGTCGTTACAGGAAATGCCGGCCAGGTCGTCACGTCGCTGCTGGAGATCGGAGCCCAGCGCGGAGTGGAGATCGCGGCGCTCGGCCGGCCCGCGCTCGACCTCGCCAACGGGGCCGGCGTGGGCTCCGTCATCGCAGCCGCTGCTCCCGATGTCGTCGTCAACGCCGCCGCCTACACAGCGGTCGACAAGGCCGAGAGCGAGCCCGACCTCGCCATGGCGGTCAACGGCAGTGGAGCGGGCGCCGTGGCTGAAGCCTGCTCCAGGCTTGGCGTGCCGCTGATCCAGCTCTCGACCGACTACGTCTACGACGGCTCGAAGAGCACGCCCTACATCGAGACGGACCCGGTGGCGCCCGTCAGCTCCTATGGGCGCAGCAAGCTCGAAGGCGAGCGACAGGTGGCCGTGCGCTGCCCGCGTCGTGTCATATTGCGGACGGCGTGGGTGTTCAGCCCGTTCGGGGCCAATTTCGCCAAGACGATGCTGCGCGTCGCGGGTACCCGCCCCGAGCTCGGGGTGGTCGACGACCAGCAGGGGTGCCCGACCTACGCGCCCGACCTAGCGGAAGCGATCATCGCCATCGCCAAGCAAGTCGCGGGAGCGCAAGAGAGCGACTCCCGCTGGGGGATCTATCACGCGGCTGGGAGTGGGGAGACGACGTGGTGCGGGTTCGCGCGCGAGATTTTCGCCTGCTCGGGCCAGCTCGGCGGGCCAGTCGCCAAGGTCAACGCGATCACCACCGACCATTACCCCACACCGGCCAGGCGCCCGGCCAACTCACGTCTCGACTGCCGCAAGCTCGAGCAGGCCTTCGGCATCCGCCTGCCGGATTGGCGCGACGCGACGGCCCGCTGCCTCGCCCGGCTGGTGAAGGCGGCAGGGTGAAGTTCCGGAAAGTTCCGACAAGTCCTCCAAAGCCGCCGGCGACGTCAGGCGTCAGAACAGCGTAGGCATCCGGATCAAGGCGGTTCTGAAGGTCTCGGCCAATATGATCGGATGCCGCCTTGTGAAGGAGGCCGTATGGCTTTCGACCTGCGCGACCCGAGATATTTCCAGATCGTGACGCTCGGCGCGCTGCTGAGCTACGGCCTCGTGGTGCTCGATTTCGACCAGCCGCTCGAATGCGTGGCGCTGACGGTCGCGGCGGGGCTCGGGACGCAGCTCGCCTTCACGTGGTGGCTCAAGCTCGATCGCTTCGATCCCCTGAGCCCGCTCATCACCTCGCTGTCACTGTGCATCCTGCTGCGGACGTCGGGCCCGTGGCTGATGGCGATGGCCGCGGTCCTGGCAATGTCGAGCAAGTTCCTCATCCGCGTCGGCGGCAAGCACGTCTTCAATCCGTCGAACGGGGCGATCGCGGTGATGATCCTCCTCTCGGGTGAAGCCTGGATCTCGCCGGCGCAGTGGGGCAGCCAGGCGTTGGGCGCCTTCCTCATCGCGTGCCTCGCCGGACTCGTGCTGTCCCGGGCCCGGCGCGCCGACATCGCGATCGCGTTCCTCGGCACCTTTGCCGCTCTCCTACTCGCGCGCGCCGCCTATCTGGGCGACCCCTGGAGCATTCCGATGAAGCAACTCCAGTCCGGCGCGCTGCTGCTGTTCGCGTTCTTCATGATCTCCGACCCGAAGGCAGTGCCCGACCGGCGGCTCGAACGCGTCCTGTTCGCGGTGCTCGTCGCAGTGGCCGGCTTCACGCTGCAGCTCGGCTTCTACAAGCCGCACGGGCTGATGATCGCGCTGTTCGCGCTGTCGCCGCTCGTGCCCCTCCTCGACCGCTGGCGTCCCATCGCGCCCGCGGCCCGCTTCCAATGGTCCAACCCCACCGCCTAGGAGATCCCCGTGAAAAGAGCCCTCCTCGCCGGCACCGCCGCGCTCGGCCTCTGGGGCCTTGCCGCGCCGGCGCAGGCCTTCTGCGGCTTCTACGTCGCCAAGGCCGACGCGAAGCTGTTCAACAAGGCCTCCAAGGTCGTCGTCGCCCGCTCGGGCGAGCGGACGGTCGTGACGATGGCCAGCGACTACCAGGGCGACCCGAAGGAGTTCGCCGTGGTCGTGCCGGTGCCGTCGGTGATCAAGAAGCAGCAGGTGCACATCACCGACAACGCGCTCGTCGACCACGTCGACGCCTATTCGGCGCCGCGGCTGGTCGAGTATCATGACCCCGATCCGTGCAATTCCTTTGTTTCCACCGGAATGATCGGCTTCGGTGGCGTCCCGCCGGCGTCGCGGCTCCGATTGGCAGGCGGCGCCGTTGCCAAATCTCTCGGCGTCACCATCGAGGCCGAATACTCGGTCGGCGAGTACGACATCCAGATCCTCTCGGCCCAGCAGTCGGACGGGCTCGAGACGTTCCTCGTCGAGGGCGGCTACAAGCTGCCGCCCGGCGCCGCGGCGGTGCTCGGCAGCTACCTCAAGCAGGACATGAAGTTCTTCGTCGCCAAGGTGAACCTCGAGGCGAAGGAGAAGCTCGGCACCACCTACCTGCGGCCGATCCAGGTGGCCTACGAGACGCACAAGTTCATGCTGCCCATCCGCCTCGGGACGGTCAACGCCGACGGGCCGCAGGAGCTGTTCGTGTTCATGCTGACCGAGAAGGGGCGCGTCGAGACGACGAACTACCGGACCGTCCGCATCCCGTCCGACGTCGACGTGCCGCTCTATACCAGGGCCGAGTTCCCCACCTTCTATCGCGCCATGTTCGACACCCAGGTCACCAGGGACGACATGCGCGCCGTCTATCTCGAGTACGCCTGGAACATGGGCTGGTGCGATCCGTGCGCCGCCGATCCGATCCCCAACGACAAACTCGTCGAGCTGGGTGCATTCTGGCTGCAGCCCCCGACCGAGCTAATACCGCCCGAGCAGCCGCCACAGCCTGCTCCCGACACAGGACAGGGCCCCGATCCCTGGGCCAACACGCCCTGGGCCAGAAACGGGTCCAAGCCGAAGATGCCGCCTCCCCGGCCGCCGGTTTTAGGGCGCCCGATGCCGATGGCGCAGCAGGTCTTCATCACTCGGCTCCACGTGCGCTACGACGCATCGCGCTTCCCCGAGGACCTGATGTTCCAGGAGACGGCGGACATCTCGAATTTCCAGGGCCGCTACGTGCTGAACCACCCATACACGGGGCCGTCGAAGTGCGAGGCCATGGTGGGCTATCGCAAGAGCCTGCGTGATCGCTTCGAGAGCGAGGCCGGCAACCTCGCCAGGCTCACCGGCTGGGACATCGCCGCAATCCGCGCAAGGATGGAGAAGAGCGGCCAGAGCTTCGCTGCGGTGAGGGACGAGGATTGGAAGCCGGCCGTCAATGATGGCGGCAAGGCCTGGTACGAGGAGATGTGGCAGGGGAGGAAGTAGCAGAAAGGGACGGAGCAGCCCGACTCGCAATGGTTTCGGCCCGCCGCCGTCTCAAGCACGTCGGCATTCTCATGAAGCGCTTTCAATCACCGTCCAGGAGATCCCCCGTGAAGAGAACAGTCCTTGCCGCCACCGCCGCGCTCGGCCTCTGGGGCCTTGCCGCGCCGGCGCAGGCCTTCTGCGGCTTCTACGTCGCCAAGGCCGACGCGAAGCTGTTCAACAAGGCCTCCAAGGTCGTCGTCGCCCGCTCGGGCGAGCGGACGGTCGTGACGATGGCCAGCGACTACCAGGGCGACCCAAAGGAGTTCGCCGTCGTCGTGCCGGTGCCGTCGGTGATCAAGAAGCAGCAGGTGCACATCACGGAGAACGCGCTCGTCGACCACGTCGATGCCTACTCCGCGCCGCGGCTCGTCGAATATTTCGATCCCGATCCGTGCCACCCGATCTTCCCGATGTCGGCCGTCGGCGGAGCGCGGGACGGAGCGCGCGTGGCCAAGGCCGCCGCGCCGGCCACGCGCGCCAAGGCGCTCGGCGTCACCATCGAGGCCGAGTACTCCGTCGGCGAGTACGACATACAGATCCTTTCGGCCAAGCAATCGGACGGGCTCGAGACCTTCCTCGTCGAGAGCGGCTACAAGCTGCCGCCTGGTGCCTCGTCTGTGCTCGGCAGCTACCTCAAGCAGGACATGAAGTTCTTCGTCGCCAAGGTGAACCTCAAGGCGAAGGAGAAGCTCGGCACGACCTATCTGCGGCCGATCCAAGTCGCCTACGAGACGCACAAATTCATGCTGCCGATCCGCCTCGGCACCGTCAACGCGGACGGACCTCAGGAGCTGTTCGTTTTCATGCTGACCGAGAAGGGCCGCGTCGAGACGACGAACTACCGGACGATCAAGATCCCCTCCAACATGGATGTGCCGCTCTACACGAAAAAGGAGTTCGCGCCTTTTTACCGCGCCATGTTCGACACGCAGGTGACCAAGGACGACATGCGGGCCGTGTATCTGGAATACGCGTGGAACATGGGCTGGTGCGACCCGTGCGCGGCCGACCCCATCCCGAATGCAAAGCTGGTCGAGCTCGGTGCGTTCTGGCTCGCGAGCGAGGCTACTCAGCAGCCGGCGCCGGTGCCCCGGTCCGGCAGCTCATCCCGCCGGCCGCCCGGCATCATGCCGCGGCCAGTTCCGCCGATGGGCCAGAAGGCATTCATCACGCGACTGCACGTCCGCTACGACGCGGCGCATTTCCCCGAGGACCTGATGTTCCAGGAGACGGCGGACAGCTCGAACTTCCAGGGCCGCTACGTGCTGCGCCATCCCTACACCGGGCCATCCAAGTGCGAGGCGCTGAAGGGCTACAGGCAGAGTCTCAGGACCCGCTTCGAGACGGAGGCCGGAAACTTGGCCAAGCTCACGGGCTGGGACATCGCCGAGATCCGCACGAAGATGGAGAAGAACGGCCAGAGCTTCGCCGAGCCGAAGGACGACGATCTCGTCAAGCCGGCCGATAAGGACGGCGAGAAACCCTGGTACGAGAAGATGTGGCAGGAGAAGGCGGAGAAGAAGCGGAAGATGTAGGCTTGCATCGGAAGCCACGCGCGCAGAGCCCCGGAGCCGCCTCCGGGGCTCACTTTCATCCCCGGAGCACGTAAAGGTGATTGGACACCATGATGAAACCCGGTGCCGGCGCCGGGCGTTTCGCAGCCCAAAAGCATCTTGGAGCATGCGTCATGGGCACCATCGTAGCGATCTACTTCGCGGTCACGGCCGCTAGTCTCGCCGTCATCGGATATTTGATTTACGACGGCATGGAGCGGCGCCGGACCCCCTGCCCTTCCAATGGACGCGACGACCATAAGCGGCGGCGGCCGCACTGACGTCAGCGGCTACCGGCGCAGTTTGACGCCAACCCGCACCTCGTCATTGTTCCAGTCGGCGTTGGCGACGGTCGTATCGTATTTCGAGTGCTGGTACTTGCCGTAGAGGATCACGTCGCGGTTGACGAAGTATTCGACACCGAGCCGCAGAGCCAGCTCACGCTCCTCGACAGGGATGCCGGCGTAGTCCTGCATCGTGTAGAAGAGGCCGGCAGAGGCCACGAGATACTCGCGAAAAGCGTGTCGCGCCTCGAGCCCGACCTGCCGGGACAGGGCACCCGCCGATCCGGCGACGTTGGTTTCGCCGAAAGACGAGTTGGCGCTGAGCAGGAGCGACGTGAGCGCAGAGACGCGCCAGGCGAGGCTGGCGTCGGCGATAAGGCCGGACACGTTCGAGAGCCGGCGATCGTCCGGCCGCTGCACGCCGTAGCCGAGACTCGCCTCACCACGTAGAACCTTGCCGGTCTGTCCAAACGACACACCCAACCGGTAGCGCTCACCGGTCGAATCGCGCCGAATGCCGTCAGCCGCGGCGGCGGCGTGCTCGCGCTGGTCAAGCTCGACCTCCGAAAACACGGAGAACGTCGGCTTCAACTCGTAGGTGGCGCGGACCGCCTCGGTGCCCTCGCGGTAGTTGCGGTCCGCATTGGAGACCAAAGCGGTGCCGGTGGTGACGGCGGAGTAGTCGACCTCGCTCAACGAGCCGCGAAGCTGCAGCGAGACGCGGTTGAAGCGCTGATTGTACGTGGCGGCCACGCGATCGGTGGTGACGTCGGCACGGCCGCCCGCGGCGACGGCCTCGAGCGCGGAGCGGCTCTCCTGGGTGACGTCGCGGCTCACCTCGGTCTGCAGATTGGCGCGGCGCGTGATATCGAGACGGCCGCGGGCCTCGAGATGATAGGCGCGGTCGTTCTCGGTCGCGTAATCGCTGAACCAGCTCAGGCCTCCGCGTCCGATCAGCTCGAGCGCATGCGTGCCCCAGTCGGACACAAAGCGCACGGACGGCTTGGTCTCGAAGGCCGCGTCTCCGCGCGGCGAGGGCGAGCGAAAGACGTTGCCGACGTAGGCGGTGGCGAGATCGAGCTCCGGGAACATGACAAAGCTGCCGATACGGATGCCGACCGGATCGTAGGGCTCCAAGCGCGCCAGGCGCTCGATGCGGCGGTCCCGAACGGGATCGATGTCCTCGATCTGGAACAGCAGCGGATCGTGGCCTGCGGGCGGGTTCTCGAAGGCGGCGATATCGTCGGGGGCCCGGGTATCGAATTTCGTCTGGTCGACGCCGTCCGGCATGGCCGGAGGCTCCTCGGGATTGATAATGCCGTCCATGTTGGAAACCGGCTCGGGCGAAACGGAGACGTCGCCGTCGCGAACGGCCGGGCGCATGCCGACGGGGAGCGGGCGCGAGCCTTCAGTCTCGTCCTCGGGGAGCGGCTCCTCGCCCGGATTGAGCGCCGAGGCATCGCCGTCGCGCACCTGCTCGCCAGGCATCGTCTCCCCAGCCTGAGGCAACGGATCGCTCGCCGGGCCGGCCGGACGCATCGCGGGGCTCCGCGCGCCCTGCCGGCTCTGCGCATGCGCCGCCGTCGGCTCGAACAGCGCGGCGAGCACGGTCGCCACGGCAAAGCCGGCAAGGAACCAGAGAAGCGGACGATTGCGCGACAACTGTGCGCTCCCTTCATGGGATGAGGCGGATTGGGACGCACACGCGGTCAAACTCACACTAGGCATCGCGGGTTAACGGAGGGTTGACCATTGTCCCCAGGGCCATCGCCCTGATTGGAAACCCGGACCTTCTCTGCTACCGGTTGCAGATCGTCGTCGGGCGAGCGGGGGCGATTCGGCTGCATTCGGGGGATCGACAGCATGGCTGCGGCAAGCGCATCGAAAGTCATCGACGCGGTGACCGGCACGGACGGCAAGCCGGCTCCGGAGCAGGCGCTCGCGGCGGCCCAGCGTACGCTGGAGCTCGAGGTGGCCGGCCTCGGGCAGGTGAGCGAGGCTCTGCGCGGCGGGCTCGGCGATGAGTTCGTGCGCGCGGTGGAGCTGATGACCTCGGCGCGCGGCCGGGTCATCGTCACGGGGCTCGGAAAGAGCGGTCACGTCGGGCGAAAAATCGCGGCGACCTTCGCCTCGACCGGAACGCCATCGTTCTTCGTGCACCCCAGCGAGGCCTCGCACGGGGATCTCGGCATGATCACCGCGGATGACTGCATCCTGGCACTGTCATGGTCCGGCGAGACGGTCGAGCTCGCCGCCATCATCACTTATTCGCGGCGCTTCACGGTGCCGATGATCTCGATCACATCGCGGCGCGAATCCGCGCTGGCCAAGCAATCCGACGTCGTGCTCGAGCTCCCGCGCGCAAAGGAGGCGTGTCCGCTCGGCCTGGCACCCACCACGTCGACCACCATGCAGCTCGCGATGGGGGACTGCCTGGCCGTGGCGCTGCTCGAGGCGAAGGGCTTCAGCGCCAGCGACTTCAAGGTGTTCCACCCCGGCGGCTCGCTCGGCGCCAACCTTCGCTACGTCACCGACGTCATGCACCAGGGGGACCGGCTACCCTTGGCGCGCGAGACCGAGCCGATGCAGTCAGCGCTCGTCACCATGACGGCGAAGAGCTTCGGCTGCCTCGGAATCGTCAATGGGGCCGGCGACCTGATCGGCGTGGTCACGGACGGCGACCTGCGGCGGCACATGGGCGAGAAGCTGCTCGGCCAGACCACGGCGGACGTGATGACGCGCAATCCCAAGACGATCGCGCCCACGATGCTGGCGTCGGCGGCGCTCGAGATGCTCAACTCGCGGCGCATCACGGCGCTGTTCGTGGTCGAGGGCGGAAAGCCTGTCGGCATCGTGCACGTGCACGATCTGCTGCGGCTCGGTGTGGCCTGACGAGGGACGCGATTACGTTCCCTCGACGACCAGCACGGTGCCGTTGACACTCTTGACGCGGACGTGACTGCCCTTGGCCGCGTCCGGGCCTTCAGCCGACCAGAGCGTATCGCCGACGCGGACCTTGCCGCGGCCGCCACTGATCGCATCCTCCACGACGAGCACGCGGCCGACGTACTGATGGCCACGCACGTTGAGGTCCGGCTGATCGCTCTTGGAGAGATCCGGCTCGGCGAAGCGGCGAACCGTCAAGACGGCCACGATCGAGATGGCGACGAAGGCCAGGATCTGGATCGGCCAAGCCATGCCGGTCAGCATCGTCAGGCCGCCAACGATGGCCGCCGAGAATCCGAACCAGATGAAGTGCACGCCCGGCACCACGAGCTCGAGCATGAAGAGGATCGCGGCGACGACGAACCACGACCATATGCCAAGCCAGGCGAAGAGATCCGATAGAGCGCTCATGAACGACCTCGATTTGACTTGCTACCGCCCGGCCTGACGACCGGGCAGCGAGCATCAGGATTGTACGCCCGGAACGCTGCCGCGACCGGCGGGCTTGGACGGCGGCGTGCCTTTCGGAGCCGCACCGCCACCGGCGCCACCGCCGTTGCCGAATACGTCGCCCGCGATCTGGGCAATACCGGCGAGAGAGCCGATGACCGACGACGCTTCGAGCGGCATCAGGATGACCTTCTGATTGGGCGCCTTGGCCAGCCCCTCCAGCACCTTCATGTAGTTGTTGGCGACGAAGTAGTTGATCGCCTGCACATTGCCGCCGGCGATGGCCTGCGACACCATCTCGGTGGCCTTGGCCTCGGCCTGCGCGGATCGCTCGCGCGCCTCGGCATCGCGGAAGGCGGCCTCCTTGCGGCCCTCGGCGGCGAGCATCACCGCCTGCTTCTCACCCTCGGCCTTGAGGATCGCGGCCTGGCGCATGCCTTCCGATTCGAGGATCTGGGCGCGCTTCTCGCGCTCGGCCTTCATCTGGCGGGCCATGCTGTCGACGAGATCGCGGGGGGGCGCGATGTCCTTGATCTCGATGCGGGTCACCTTGACGCCCCAGGCCTCGGTCGCCGCGTCCACCACCTGGAGCAGTCGGGCGTTGATCTGGTCGCGATTGGAGAGCAACTCGTCGAGGTCCATCGAGCCCATGACGGTGCGGATGTTGGTCATGGTCAGGTTGATGACGGCGCCCTCGAGGTTGTCCACCTCGTAGGCCGACTTGGCCGCGCTCAGAACCTGGTAGAAGGCGACGCCGTCGACGCGCACCATGGCATTGTCTCTCGTGATGACATCCTGGCTCGGGATGTCCATCACCTGTTCCTTCATATTTACACGATGACCGACATGCTCCATCACCGGCACCAGCAGGTGCAGGCCGGGCGACAGGGTTCGCGTGTAGCGGCCGAAGTTCTCGACGGTGTAGGTGTAGCCCTGGGGCACGACCTTCACGGTCGACCACAGGCCGGCCACGACCAGCACGACCAGCAGCAGAAGTACGACCTCGAGGCCGCCGATGGGGAGGGAATTCATCTCGCTCAATCCTCTCGGGTTAGGACCCTTCAGAGCCGGGAATCTGGCAACGGATCGCCTATTCTTCTAGGGGACAATTTAGAAGAAACGGTGAATTTCCAGCATTTCCCGAGGCATTTCCTTTACGAATTCACAGGAGTTGCATTAGCGGGCCACTCCGCTTGCCGAGGCTCCGCACCCGGATCTGGGCACGATATCCTGGCTCCGGGTACCTGAGACCCCAACAAGCCGCTGTTACGCCGGGAACATCGCGACCGCCCTGTCAGCTCTGCGCTATGAGATAAGTTATCTGGTCGTTGAAGTGGATGGCCGCGAGGCTGTCCGGAGGACGCACGACCGGCGGGCCCTCAAGGATCACTGGAACGATATCCGGAATCTCGCCGTCGTGCTGACGCGCGAGCGCGTACTCGGCCTCGCGGATCACCCATTCGGACTCCCGCGCCGACTTCGACCAGAAGAGCAGAAAGAGATCACAGCCGTCGATGTGCTTGTAGATTTCCTTCTCCCAGCGCGCGCCGGGATCAAGCGAGAGAATATCCTGGAAGAAGCTCACGCCGGCGGCCTTCAAGACCTGGGCACGCTTCAGCACCTCCTTGCGATCGGCCGAGGCGTAGGAAAGGAAGGCATGGTTGTAGCGCCGCGCCGTCTCGCCGGCGGCAACCGAGCGGGGCATCGCAGCCTTGGCGTCGGCGCGAATGGCGAAGGCGATGCGGCCGACGAGGCCACCGTCCACCGCGATGCGCACAACCGAGTGGAACGTGGCTGCATCACATCCCTCCGGCAGCGTGACGAGGAACTGCGCAAAGACCGGCTCGCCGCGCCAGACGATGATCTGCTGCGGCTCGTCGATGTCGAGCCCCTTCGCCGCAAGTGTCACCGTCACGCGCGCGCCGCGACGGATCTCCGTTTGCAGCGTCTGCACACCCTTGAGCGCGGCGGCGGTGTCCATGACCGTGGCCATGAACTGAGCCCGCTCGGCCTGCTTCGCGGTGTGCAGGAACACCTGGACCATTATCGTCTCGCCGGGTGGCGCGGCGGGGGGAGCGAACACCGAGCAGTCGACGAGATCGGCCTCGGGCTCGACGGGTTTCCTCTCACGGCCGAAGAGGCCGAAGAACGTAAAGGCATTGAGCTTCATCTTGAGTGTCGCCAGCAGCTTGCCGGCGAGCTCCTGGCCGCCGAGAAGGCCGATACCGAGGGCGCCGAGCACGGCGAGCATCCCGACCAGCAGCGCGAAGCTCGAGCCGCGGCTGCTCGATTGCGGCGGCGGCGCGCTCGCAGGCGCTGCAGGAGCCGGGAGCGGTCCGCGCGATCTCTCCGCCGCGTGGGGCATCGGAGCGGGCGGGGCCGTGGGGTGCGGTGCTTCCCGTTCGAGAGAGTTGGAGGCGCGGCCAGGAGGCGTCTCCAGAGACGTCTCGCGCAGCTGTACTCCTTCCTCACGGCGGGAAGTCGATTGCGACTGCATTCGGGACCGAACGGCCTCCTTGCGCCCTGCCGTCATCGACAGCAGCGTGCCGGTGCTCAGGAGGTCGTTGAGGGCATGGGCCGAGCGGTGCGTGTCGCCGGAAGCAGGGCGCGCGCCAACTGTCGACGGCACCTCCTCGCGCGAGTTGCCCGATGCCGACGCCGCCGTGACCGGCACCGCCTCCTCAGCCATGCGGCGAGTGTACTCGGCGTCGGCTGCCGCCTGCTCCGCCACTGGCGCCGCTGCCGTCGTCGGCATGTCGTCGGCTGAAACTCTCTTGGCGAACTCGTTGTCGCGCTCGCGTTGCTCCAATTCCGCCAGACGTGCTCGTGCCTCGCCGGACCTCTTGCCGTCCGGCCATTCGGATAGATACCCGCGAAGCCGACCATCGCTGACCCCATCCAGCGGCGCCGGCAATCGGCTCAGCGCCGGCTCGGGCGGCTGAGGTGTTGCCGGTGCCTGGCGGCCAGCGAGCCGCGCGATCGCCTCGGCAAGCCGGCTGGCTTCCTCGACAGGGCGCAACTCGAAAACGCGATCCGCCGCCGGCAGGTGATGGCTTGGAACGCCGGGCCCGAGCAGAACGGCGATCCGCTTGCCCAGCTGGTGCGCGATGTCGAGGTCGCGGCGGACCCATTCCGACGGGGAGGAGTGCCGGGTGAGGAGCACAACGACCCAGGTCGCGTTCTCCATCGCGTGCCGGGTCGCTCCGGTATCGTACTCTCCCCCGGCAAGACGCGGCGGACCAATCCAGGACAGACCGCGGCGCTCCAGCTCAGCCCCGAACCCATTCGCCTGCTCGCGATCCTGGTCCGCAAAGCTCAAATAGACGTCCGTCATGCCGCCCTCCGCCTGAAGGACGCCATGCTAGCAGGAAGAAAACGGCGTGCGGAAGGTGGGAGGCCGAACGCTATTTCTCGACTAGAGCTTGTGCGCCATGCGCACGCGCTTGGTCTCGAGATAACGCTTGTTGTGGTTGCTGGCCGGCACCACCAGAGGCAGCTGCTCCTCGACCTCGATGCCGGCGTCGCGCAACGCGGCGACCTTGGCGGGATTGTTGGTCAACAACCGGATTTTCGGGAACGCCAGATCGGCGAGGATATCGGCCGCCAACCCGTAATCCCGCGCGTCGACCGGCGCGCCGATCTCGACGTTGGCGTCGACCGTGTCGAGGCCCTGATCCTGAAGCGCGTAGGCCTTGATCTTGTTGAGAAGACCGATGCCGCGACCCTCGTGGTAGGGGAGGTAGATCAAGACCCCGAGCGGCTCGTCGAGAATGCGCGCCATCGCGGCTTGGAGTTGCGGATAGCAATCGCAGCGCAGCGAATGGAAGATGTCGCCGGTCACGCAACCACTGTGCACGCGGACGACGGGGATGCTGGCCTTGTCGTCCTTGCGATGGATCAGGGCCATGGCCTGGGTCGATGGATCCTTGCCCTGATAGGCTCGCGCCTCGAGCTGGACCTCACGACCGCGGAAGTCTATCGGCAAAATCGTCTGTGCCGACCAATCGATGTCCATCTCGACGACCCTGAGCGCATTGGACTTCATGAGAGCCTACCCTGACAAGCCGAGCCGCATATGTGCCTAAAATTTAGGTCGCGTAAAGGCACATGCCACGGGGGAGGCCGGTAAATTGCTCCCCGGCCGCCCACGTGCCGCACTCTAACGCTCGCTGCCGCCGCCATGGATCATGATGTAGAGACGGGGGGCCGCCACCGTAACGAGCAGCGGCCAAGCCGCGAACGAGCTTTCATGGATCTGACGCTTCCGCAAACGTCGACGCGTCCCACGCCTGATGGGCCTGGTGACCCTGGTGCGGCTCGGGGGCGATCCGAGATGGCCGTCACCCGGCTTCTCGTGGCCGCGGCTTGCATTCTCGCCGTTCTGACGGCGCAAGCAGCCTGGGACGTCGAGCTCGAGCACCTCGACCACTACGTGCCGCTGATGCTCGTGCATGGCGCCATCTACGCAGCGTGCGTGGCCCTGGTACTGAAACGCCCGGGTGGCAGCCGCAGTCTGTGGCTGATCCTCGGCGTCGCCGTGCTGCTGCGCGGCCTCGCCATGACCGCGCCCGAGAACCTCTCGACGGACGTCTACCGATACATCTGGGACGGCAACCTGCAGCTCGAGGGCGTCAGCCCCTATGCCCATGTGCCGGCCGACCCGGCGCTCGAACGCTTCCGCGACTACGGCAACTACGAGGACATCAACCAGAAGGAGACCGCCTACACGATCTACCCGCCCGTCGCGCAGATGGCATTTCTCGCGACGGCTTGGCTCGGCAACGAGATCGAGAGCGCCAAGCTGGTGATGGTGGCGTTCGAGGCGGTCACGATCTGGGCTCTCATCGGATGGCTCAAGTCGGCTGGGCTGCCGCGGGAGCGCGTGATCATTTATGCTTGGCATCCGCTGCCGATCTGGGAGCTCGCGTCGCAGGCCCATGTCGATGCCGTGCTTGCCGCTTTCGTGACGCTGGCCGTTCTGGCGGCGACGAGGGGCCGGCAAGGGCTCGCCGGCATGGCCCTCGCCGCGGCGGCGCTGGTCAAATACTTCCCCCTGGTGTTGGCTCCGGCGCTGTGGCGGCGCTGGGGGTGGCGGATGCCGGTCGCGCTCGCCGCAACGGTGACGGCGCTCTACGTCCCGTACGGCTGGGGTGGAGGGATGGGCAGTGGGCGGCAACTCATCGGTAACCTGCCCGGCCACCTGACCGCCGAGGGCTACGCCGAGGGCCACGGCTTCCACCTGATCTGGCTGCTGCAAACCCTCGGGCTGCCGAGCCCGGGCGGGACTTGGTACGCGGCCGTGGCCTTTTCAGTGCTCGCCGCGGCCGGCCTCCGGGTGCTGTTTCGCGAGAAGCCGGGGGCTGTCGAACCAAGCCACCTGTTGGGCTTGGCCGCGGCGCTGGTGTTCCTCGCATCGCCGCACTACCCCTGGTACTTCGCCTGGCTGGTGCCTCTGCTCGTCTTGTCGCCGAGTCCCGCGGTGCTGGCGATGACGATCCTCGCACCCACTCTCCAACTGGACAGGCCTGAGGCCGGCTCATGGCCGCGGACGGTGTGCTTCCTTCTCACCTACTGGCTGCCGGCGGCTCTCGGACTCCTGCTCGCGTTCCGCAAGTTGCGTTCGCATCGTGCCAGAACAAGTGCTGGACAACCCAATCAACGTATGATTACGTAGGGGTGTCCCTCCGACCTTCCCCCTTGGCGAGCAGTTTCGCCTCGCAGGGACATCTCTGGTTCTCTTCTTCCTGGTGGCCCCGCTTCGGCGGGGTCCTTTCTTTTCAGCGCTTGCCTGGAATGACGTGGCTCTGAACCCCATGAGCGGCGAGCTTAGGCTTGATGCTCGAGATGGAGCCCGTGTTGACGCCTGCCCAGCCGATCTCACCCGAGAGCCGGCCGTACTCGATTTTCGGGCAGCGGTTCATGACCACCCGCAGCCCCGCCGCCTCCGCCTCGGCGGCTGCCTCGTCGTTGCGAACACCAAGCTGCATCCAGATGACCTTGGGCGCGAGTTTCTCCTTGAGTGCCAAGGCCTCGCGCGTGATGGCGAGGGCCGCCTCCGCGTTGCGGAAGATGTCGATGACGTCGACCTGGCGCTCGATGTCGGCGAGGCGGCCAAAGACCGTCTGGCCGAGTATCTGCTGCCCGGCGAGGCCCGGGTTCACCGGAACGACCTCGTAGCCTTTGGCGAGCATGTACTTCATGGCGAAGTAGCTCGGGCGATTGGTATTGGCGCTGGCGCCGACGAAGGCGAAGGAGCGAACCTCGCCCAGGATGCCGGCGATGTAATCGTCGTCGTAACGGTCGTGGTTCATGTCGCCGCCTTCGGAAGCTCGATGAGGCCGTTCGCGCCGAGCGGCCAGAACGGGTTGTACGCCACCTCCCATACATGACCGTCGGGATCGGCGAAATATCCCGTGGTGCCGCCCCAGAATACCTTCTGACCCGGCCGCGTGATCGTGGCCCCGCAAGCGAGGGCGTGCGCCATGACGGTCTCGACCTCGGCCTCGGCGGCGACGTTCCAGGCGAGCGAGACACCGGAGAAGCCCGGTACCGGGTCGGCCATGCCCGCGTCCTCGGCCAGCGCCACGCGGCTCCACAGCGCGAGAACCGTACCGCCCGCATCGTAGAAGACGACGGTTTCCTTGCTATCCGGCGAGGCCTGGAAGCCGAGCCGGTCGTAGAACGCCCGCGCTCGGGCGACGTCGGCGACGCCGAGCGTGACGAGGGTCAGACGGGGCGGCGGAACGGGCGGCGGTGGCACTGGTCCTCACTTGGACGGCGGCACGATGCTCATGCGGCACGCATCGTAGCAGAGCGGGCCTGGGCGAAATAGCAAATGCGCTCGGCCCGGGGCCAGCCGTCCTCTGGCCGCGACAGCCCTTTCAGCGCCTGATGGCCATCGCCACCATGGCGCGCTTGCGCTTCGCAGGAGCCGCGGGGCCAGGTTGGGCACCGTCGCCATCGGCGAAGTGACCGCAGGCGAGCGGAACCCACTTGCTCTTGTCGCCGATGCGGAGAAACGCATGGCGAGCGTTGCGGCGGCGATCAATGCCGCGCCCGGCATAACGCTGGCCGCGCTCGAGACGTACCGGTTCGGCACGGGACTTGAGCGTGCGAACGGCTTCACACGACATGTCGAGCACGAAGTCGCGCGGCTTGGCGTAGAACTCGACGGCGGCAGCGGGCACCACGGTGGCGAAAAGGACCGTCAGGCCCAGCACAGCAGTTCTGATCATCAGTATCTCCCCCCGGAGTGAGCGCGGCGATATGGGACGCCGTCTCGAGTCCAGAGATTGATCCCAAAGCCGGTACGGAGCAATCCCGCAGCGCGATAAATCCGCGGGCAATCTTCAACACCCTTTCCACCGCGGAGGCCGCTTATCAATGAAGGCATCGATCCCCTCCTCGGCGTCCGCCAGCATCATGTTATGGACCATGACCCCCGCGGCGTAGTCGTAGGCCTCGGCGAGCGGCTGCTCGATCTGCTCATAAAAGGCACGCTTGCCGATAGCGACCGTGGCCGGCGATCTGGCCGCAATACGCCGCGCCATGTCGAGCGCGGCGTCCAACACCTCGCTGGCGGGCACAACCTTATTGACGAGCCCGTATTGCGCCGCGTCGGCGGCCGAGATCATTTCGCCGAGAAGCAGCATTTCCATGGCGCGCTTTCTCGGCACATTGCGCGCGAGCGCAACCATCGGGGTCGAGCAGAATAGTCCGATGCTCACTCCCGGCGTGCAGAAGCGGGCGGTATCCGCGCTGACCGCGAGATCGCACGTGGCGACGAGTTGGCATCCGGCCGCGGTGGCCGTCGCCTGCACGGCCGCGATGACCGGCTTCGGGCACGCGACGATGTCCTGCATGAGACGGGAGCAGGTGCGCATCGTGAGGCCGTAGAAGCCGCGCCCGCCATCGGCATCGGCGCGGTGGGCCCGCATCTCCTTGAGATCATGACCTGCAGAGAACGCCGCACCCTCGGCCGCCAGGACGATGGCCTTGATGCCGGTGTCGGTGGACAGCTCCGCGAATGCCGCGATCAGGCCCTCCATCATTCCGAGGGAGAGGCTGTTACGCGCGGCGGGCCGGCTCATCATGACGACGGCAACGCCCGGCTCCGGGCGTGTCACGACGATGGCCGACTCCAGAGCGGCGCTCGCGGGCGGCACGGCGCTGGTCGACGACGTCATGGCTGCTCTCCTCGGCTGGCGAGGGGCACATTAGACGGACGCCAGTAGAGGTCAATCCGGCGTCCCTTACCGCGTTGCCGGGGCAGCGGCGCCGCGATCGGCGGTGTCGTCGAGCTTGAAGAAGACGTCGACGCGCATGCCGGTGAGCAGTGGCGGCTGGCCATCGAGCGTGGCTTGCACCTCGAGAACCTCGACATCGTTGGGGCGGCGCGGACCGCGGCTCGCAATGCGCGGCGTGCCGAGCGACTGGGCGACGGTGGTCACCAACCCCTCGAAATCCTTGCCTGGGAACGCGTCGGCGCGCACGACGACGCGCTGGCCGACGCGCACCTTGGTCGCGTCGCGCTCCTCGACCTCTGCACGGACCTTCAGCGTCGAAAGATCGCCGATCGTGACGAGTGCCATCTCGAGAGACGGCGCGGCGACCTCGCCGACCTTGGCCTGCAGGTTGAGGATGGTCCCTTCCGAGGGCGCCCGAATGTGCATCTTCTCGACCGCGGACTCGGCAGCCGAAAGATCGGAGCGGGCGATCGTCACAGCGGACTCGAGACGGGTGGGCAGCGGCATCCCGCCGCTGTCATTCAAGCGGGCGAGCGAGGCGCGCTCAGTGGCGAGCCGGGTCTCGGCCTGAGCGACGCGAGCATGGGCGCGGTCCATCTCCTCGAACGAGGCGCGATTGACGCGGTCGAGCTTCATGCGGGCCTGGAACAGCGCGCGCTCGGCATCCGACAGGGTATCCTCCGCCTTGCGGCGATCGGCGGCGAGTCCGGTGGCCGGCTCCTCGTCACGCTCGCGCTTGCGCACGTCCGCCTCGGCGCTCGCAGCCACGACCTTCAACATGGCGTCGTCATCATCGAGGCGGACCAGGAGGTCACCCTTGCGAACCTTGTCGTTGAGCTTGACCGCCACCTCGACGACCTTGCCCGCGAGCTGCGGAACGATGCGGATCTCGCCATCCTTCGGCTCGATGCGGCCGGTGGCGGAGGCGGCCCACATGGGGCGCGGCTGAGCGGCCGACGGCTTTTCAACCGAACCGGTCGTCACGGGTGAAGCGGCAGGGGCAGCGGCGGAGGTCACAGACGGGCTGGAGGCCGGCGCGGCCGCCTCGAAAGCTGGCTTCCTGCCACTGGTTCCCCAGCTCACAAGACCGGCGATGCCGACCGCGACGAGGGTTGCGATGGCCAGGGTCGAGGCCGTCGAATCGAGCTTAGCCATGTTGCTTGCGCCTCTTCTTGGTGAGATCCGTGACTGCGGGCTGATCGAGCCCTTCGGGCCGGCGATCCTCGCCGACGATGCGCCCATCCTCGATCTTGATGACGCGGTCGGCGTAGCCGAGGGTGCGGGGGTCGTGGGTGACAGCGAGCACGCTGCGATTCTGCTCGCGGGCGATCTTGGCCAGGAGCGCCATAACGGCGTGGCCGTTCTCGCTGTCGAGAGCCGCCGTCGGCTCGTCGGCGAGCACGATCGCCGGCGACGCCGCAATGGCGCGGGCCACTGCGACACGCTGCTGCTCACCGCCCGAGAGGTTGCCTGGATAATTGCGCAGACGATGGCCGAGGCCGACCTGACGCAGGACCTCCTCGGCGCGTGCCGCGGCCGGATAGCCCTTGATGCCGCGCACGTCGAGCGCGATGCGGACGTTCTCCAGCGCGGTCAGCGTCGGGAATAGGTTGTAGGACTGGAAGATGTAGCCGAGGTTCTTGCGGCGAACCTCCGCCAGCTCCTCCGGACCGAGCTTCGAGATGTCGATGCCATCGATGACGATCGAGCCGGAGGTGGGAGTGAGGATGCAGCCGAGGATCGACAAGAGCGTGGTCTTGCCGGAGCCCGAGGGCCCCATCATCAGAGTCAGCTCGCCGGGCACGAGCGACAGGCTGACGCCTTTCAGCGCCATGACCTTGCCGGCGCCCTTGCCGAGCTCCTTGACGACGTCCTTGGCCTCGAGAACAGGTTTGAGAGTCATCGGTTGAACACCACGACTGGATCGATCTTGGTCACCTTGACGATCGCCGACACGGCGGAGATCGCGCACATGCCGAGCGTCAGCGCGAACAACGCACCCGCGAGCAGCGGCGTCATCACGATCGGCAGCGGCGAGGTCTGGCTCGCCGCGACGACCGACAGCGCGATCACCATGCCGAGGACGTAGCCGATGACCGCGCTCAGACCCGCCTGAGCGAGGATCACCTGATGGATGTAGGCCGAGGACGACCCCAGGGCACGCAAGGTGGCAAACTCGTTGATGTGGTCCTTGGTGCTCGAATAGAGCGTCTGGGCGACGATGACGGTTCCGACCAGAGTACCCAAGAGCGCGCCACCGATGAGGGCGACGCCGGCGCCGGTCCGGAAGAGCCACTGTTTGAGGCTGCGCTCGCGGAACTCAGCGGTGGTCAGCACCTCGGTGCCACCATCCAGCCGGCGTGCAATATCCCGGCGGACGATCTGAGGATCGGCGCCGTCCACCAGCTGCACGAGGTAGAACGATGTCTTGTCCTGGTCGACGCCGATCAGCTGGCGGGCACGATTGATAGGCGTGAATACGTAGGGCGCCTGCGTGAACGAGCGGATGCCGTCGGTCAGCGCGCGTACCCGCACGCGGCCCATGCCGATCTGCGCCGTGTCGCCGACGCCGCTGATCCCGAGCTCGCCGAGGTAGGTCTTGTCGACGCCGATGGACTCGGGGGACTTGATGTCGGACCAGGAGCCCTCGGCGAGCGCCCAGGGAGCGAGGCCGCCGTCCTCGGCGTCGGTGCCGACGACCACGACGCGCGTCGAGCCGCCGGACGGCTTACGCCACTCCTGGAAGGCGACGACGAGCGGAACGACTGCCTTCACGCCCGGCGTGCCAAGCGCGATATGGCGCTCGCGCGGCGTCAGCAGCAGGCCACCGTCCTCGTAGCTCTTGGCGCCGTAGGCGGTGATCCAGAGATCGGCTTTGGCGTGATCGATATTGGCCGTGATCATGCGGCTGGAGCCGAAATAGAGCCCCAGCTGAACAGCGACGAGCACGATCGAAAACAGAATTCCGATCAGCGTCACGGCCAGGCGCACGCGGTCGTGAAACAGATTGCGGAAAGCCAACGTCAGGATCATCGCTCGAACCGGTCAGAGTTTGGCGGCGCTCTTACTGCCGCTCGACTTGCATGCGCGGACGTCACCGTAATCGAAATCCGGCCGAACGCTCGTGCGTGCTGGACGTGGAAGGCTCCGCAAGACACAAGTCGAGGCTTATATAGTCTCCACGCGTCTGCGGCGCTACTTTTGTCATTAACGAGTTAAGATCATATCGCCTTGCGGCGACGGTCTTCTGGAGGTCTTCTGCGGCGACATCGTGGCTCACCACGGCAACCTTACCGTCGATTTGCCTTTTTCGCCTCGCATACCGGGCCGATCGACAAAATGTCACGGAGCAGCCCTCATGGTTTGCGTATCCAAGTCCCGTTCACTCGCGCTGCTCGCAGCCTCGGCGGCCCTCCTTCTCCCAGGCGTCGCTTCCGCGCAGACCGCCAAGGCGGCCCTGACCGGACCGCCCGAGGCGGGTATCTGGTACGACGACACCGGCCAGGGTGCCGTCGAGATCCAGCCCTGCGGGAGGGCATTGTGCGGACGCATCATCTGGCTCAAGGAGCCAAAGAATGCCTCCGGCCAGCTCCTGACCGACAAGCTCAACCCCGAACCCGGCAAGCGCAGCCGGCCGATCTGCGGCCTGCAGGTTCTGGGTGGACTGCAGCGGCAGGGCGATGGCACCTGGGACGCCGGCTGGGTCTACGACCCGAAGGAGGGCAAATCCTACGATGCCGCCCTGCAGGTCGCGGGTCCCGGCAAGCTTGCCGTGACGGGCTATCTCGGGGTCAAGCTCCTCAGCCGAACGCTGTCGTGGACGCGCGCCCCGGCGGATCTGCCGCGCTGCGCAAGCTGAAGGCCTGGAGCCGAGTGGCGGTGACGCCACTCGGCAATTTCATTCCGCCGCGGTCAGCGCGTGGGCGTGGACGCGCCGCCGCATGCGCGAAACGGCCGCCGCATCTGCGATGCGCTGGGTCAGACGCTGAGCGAAATCGACCGTCCGATCGACGACGAAGACGCGCTGCCGGTCCAGCGTGACCATGTGGTAGCTGTCGTCGAGCACGCACATCTCGACGGTGCCCGCGAGCTTGCGCTGCAGAATAACGGAGTTCGAAAGGTCGCTCTGATCATCATGACGGGGGTGGAAGATCAGCGTGTGCTGGCGGATCTCGCCAAGCCGCTTCTTCACATCCTTCACGAGACGCAGGAACTCATAGACCATGAGGCCGCCGCGTCCGAACAAGTCCTCGATCGGGCGCTCGCCGTTGGCGAAGCTCTCCATGACGAACTTGCGGATGCGCTCGTCCTTGATGCCGAAGGGCTCGTACTGCTTGAAGTGGAACAAGCGCGCCGTGAAGCGCTCGCGGACGAGGTGGAAGAGCGGGAAATACCAGGGAATGGCCCAGCCGTTGGGCTCCAGCGTCGGCGCGAACAGCATGAGGCCGTGCACCTTCTCGGGCCGCATGGCCGCGAGCCTGAGCGCGACGATCGAGCCGGCGGAAAGACCACCGACCAGAACCACCTCGCAGCGGCGCACCAGCTCTTCATGAGCCGCTTCCGCCGCCGCATACCAGTCGGTCCAGCGCGACAGACCCGAGATGTCGGTGCCGCCGGCCAGACCAGGCAGCATGGGGCAATGGACCGTGTAGCCGGCCCGGGCGAGTGACTGCGCGACGAAGCGCAACTCGGCCGGTGAGCCCCCCAGGCTATGGATCAGCAGCACGCCGATGGGGCCGCCCTCGAACCTCAAGTCGCCCAGACCATTTGTAATTTTTGCTTGGCTCGTCATCTCGTTGTGCAAACTCGCTCTTACGCCACTCGAACCGAGATAGCCCGCATGCGGGCGGTTGCCAAGACTCGTGCGTCGATTGAGCCCTGGCTTGGTCGATCCGATCTTCCGGCGGCTGTCTCTCCCGAGCCTGTCGGCGCAAAGCGCCCGGCTCACCCGAGGTGGACGATTTGACGAGGCCGGCGAGTAGCTTGGCTGCTCCCTGGCTTCGCCGCGGCTCCCGGCCCAGAGCCGGGGTTCGTTGCCACGCCAGGCCGATCGCGACCTTTTGGCGTGGTCCATGAGGGCTGATCGCACCATCCCCCAATGTTCTCTAGATGCTGGACCCTCCGCTTGAGAATGGATCACAATGCCGCAATGCAGCACGATCGAGCCATAAATGCGGCAGAGCAACACGCACCTTGGGATAAGACGGGAGGCAATTTGGCGCGGGCGTCGACACCAGCTCGTGGGATCGAGCGACGCAGCACCGGAGGCCAGCATCCAGCCCTCGCCGGGCAGCGCGAATGCTCAACCTCTTTTCGCATCTGCGCTCGGAAGTGCCCGACAAACCTCGCTCCGCGCTTTGAATGCCTGTCCTGCGAACCATACGTGATGCCGAGGAAACTGCCGACCCGGCGGGTCGAAATTTGGTTAATGCATTGAATACGCGCCGGCCTTCAGCAAACGCCGGAGGGGCAGTGAAAGCAGCTCGGGAGGGCCGCCAATCCTGGGCGGTGTCATGCTGCAATGCAGCAAGCGCGACGTTTTACACCTGGCCACGCCCGACAGTGGAGAAACCTAGGTAAAATGTGAAAGCTGCGGCCAGCGCCAGTAGGTACGGCGTGTCCAGACCCAGGGCGAAACGAGCTATCAGCCATACGCCCATGCCGCTCGCCAGGGCGGCGTAGGCGCTGGCCGGACCGCCGAGGCGGGTGAACAGAGCGAACATGGTCACCACGAAGACGCCGGCGCTGCCGAAAGCCGAGGCGGTCTCGACCAGGTCGTGGATGCGCTCGGCCGTCAGCGCCAGCGCGGTCGCGAGCACGCTCAGGGCCATCACCGTGAGCCGGACCGCCCACAGCTTCCCGCGCGGTCCGATGCCGGGAATCGCTTGCACAACAATGTTGTGCGAGACCTGCGAGGCCGGCGCGTGGAGCGCCGAGTGCACCGTCGAGAGGATGGCCGAGATGATGGCGCCGACGAACACGATGCGCAGCGACGACGGCATGTAAGCCTCGGCAAGGCGCGGCACGATCTGCTCGCTGTCGGTGATGCCGGGGAGGAGGCCCGGCCCGATCAGTCCGAGCGTCACCGGTATGATGCCGATGGCGAGGTAGACGAGGGCTCCGGCAAGGGTTCCCGAGGCCGCCACGGTGCCGGTGCGGGCGCCGAGGAAGCGCGAGATCAGCTCCACCGAGACGATGGTGCCGCAGATCGGAATGGCCAATTCCTCCAGTCTTTTCAAAACTCCGCCTTCGTCGCGCGCCAACTCGAGCCGCTCCGCGGGGATGCGGGCGAGGCCCGCCTCGAGGCCGCCGAGGGACCAGAAGATCATGCCGACGAGGATGATGAGACCGATGATCAGGGCGAGGCCCTGGATGACGTCGGTGACGGCGTCGGCGAGGAGTCCGCCGACCACGGAATAGCTGGCGACGAGCACCGCCGCGACCACGATCGCGGCCGACAGCGGGAGGCTCGAATTTGCGCTAAGCACCTGACCAAAAGCGCGAATTTGCGCCGACGCCCAGAAGATCGAGCCAGGCAGGAGCATCAGCACGACCAGCTTCTCCACGCCCGCCCCGTAGCGCTGGCGGAACAGATCCGCGAACGTCGTCAGGCCGCGTTTCCACAAGGGAAGCGCCAGAACGAGCGCCACGACGACCAGCGCGAAGCCGTATCCGAACGGGTCGACCCAGGCGCCCACGAGGCCTTTCTCGTAGACCGCTCCCGCGGCGGCGACGACGGCCTCGGCGCCGAAAAAAGACGCGAAAACAGAAAAGGTTACGAGCCCCGGACCGAGCGAGCGGCCGGCCAGGATGTAGTCCTGCTCGCTGGTCATGCGGCGCGAGACCCAGGCGCCGATGGCGAATTGCACCAGCACGTAGGCCAGCACGCTGACGAGCACGAGATTCATCCGCCCCTCCCCCGAAATCCCCGACTTCAGCTAGCAGGAAGCCGCGCGCGGTGGAACCCAAGGTCACCTTGGCGAACACGCGCGCGAACGCCGCGAACCGGCAGAAGAACGCCGCGATCATGCGCAACATGGCGAGGCTCGGCGAGCGCATGCGGCGCGGCCCCCGGACTGCGCCGCGGGAGCAAAAGCAATTCTTCCGGAGAGGGCACGCCAGCCACTGTTCCCGCGCATTCCGGCCTTATATGTTGCAGAGGTCATGTACCATGTGTCGCCGCGGCCACATCCATCTCACGCGGCCAGCGCCGAACTCAGAACGCCGAACTCCAAACTCCAAACTCGGACCACCATGGGAGCCTCGACTTGACCCGTCTCGCCCGCGCCGGTGTCTCGATCCTCACCGCGCTCGCCGTCACCGCGGCTCAAGTGGCTCCCGCCTTCGCCCGGGCGGAGCCGATGTCGCGCGGCGAGTACGAGGCTTGCCAGTCGCGGGACGAGCAGGGCTTCCGGGCGGCGATCGAGGCCATCACACTGCGCACGCTGCGCGCCGGCATCGCCGACTTCGACTATCCCGCCGCCGTCTCGGACGAGTGGCGCAAGCTCGGCCTCGACGAGGTGCTCGACAAGCGCGTCGACCTCGCCGTCGACGAGGTCCGCAACTCCTCGAGCTGGGGCAGCCTGCTGCAGTCGCTGGCCGACAGCTCGCAGGCGCAGAAGCTCGCCACCGCCGTGGCCGAGCGCGTCTACCGCTCGGACGCCATCAAGGACGCCATCGAGCGCCTCGCCTCCGGCGTCGGCCGGCAGGTCGGCGCGCGCATGGAGATCGCCAGCCAGGATGCCACCGAGCCGGCGCTCGCCTGCCTCAAGGCGTTCCTCGGTCCGCGCTACGGCGAGGCCATCGCGCGCTCGGTCGCGTCCGACGCGGGCCGGGAGATGGGCGTCGATCCGTCCAAGGGCGAGGGCGGCATCTCCGCCGGATCGGTGCTGAAGGAGACCTCGGGCGGCCTCGCCGGCGCGGCCATCATCCTGGTCCGCCGCCAGCTCGCCAACATGGCCGAGCGCATCGGCGCCCGCATCGCCGGCTCGATCCTGTCGCGGCTGGTGTCGCTGGTCGCCGGCGGCGTCGGCCTCGTCCTCATCGCCAAGGACATCTGGGACCTGCGCCACGGCGTGCTGCCCATCATCGCCACCGAGATGAAGGCCGAGACGACGAAGGAGAAGGTGCGCGAGGAGATCGCCAAGAGCATCTCGGAGCAGATCGGCGACCATGTGACGGAGATCGCCGCCAAGTCGGCGGAGCGCGTGATCGAGGTCTGGCACGACTACAAGCGCGCGCATTCCAAGGCGCTGGAGCTCGCCGAGGGCAACGACACCTTCAAGAGCTACCTCAACAATCTCAAGCCCGACCGGATCCCGCGCCTCGACGAGGTGATGTCGCTGGTGATGGCGAGCGAGGGCGAGGGCGCGATCCTGAAGCGCCTCGGCGACGGCTCGCTCGACGAGGCGGTGTCGCGGCTGCCGCAGAAGGGCATGGAGATCGCGCGCGAGACGCGGTCGCTCGAGCAGGGGCTGCGCTGGACGGCCGTCGCCGGGCCGGAGCTGGCCAAGGTGGCTGAGCTCGAGCTGCACAAGCGCGCCAAGGCCGAGGACTTCACCAGCTTCGCCCTGCAGCGCGTGCTGTCGCTCGGCGACCGTCTGGCAGTGACGCGGGTCGCGGGGCTGAAGCGCGAGACACGCGACGTGCTGTTCGAGGTCGACAGCGCGCATTTGAAGACGCTGGCGCGCACATTGAACGAAAATGAGTTCGATGCGCTCGCCCGCTATCTCACCGGCTTGCAGCCCAAGCCGCGGCAGACCGTTCTCGAGGGCGTGGCGGCCCGGCCCGCCGTGATGCAGGAGCTGTCGCGGCCGCGTGTGCGCGACGCCATCCTGGCGAGCCGCGACCAGAACGCCGCCGTGTCGATGATGCTCGAGCCCAGCGCCGTGCTGGACCTCCCCGCGGTGATCCGCGACTTCCAGGCAGCCTACGAGGGCCAGATCAGCCCCATCCTGGTGTGGGAGAAGCACCCCGCGGGTGTCGGCCTCGCGGCGTTCGCGCTGCTCATCCTGCTCCTGCTGCTGAGGCGCCTGCTGATGCCGCGCCGCGCCCGCCCGCAGCCGGCCCAGCAGACCAAGCCCGCCGTGCCCGCGCCAGCGGACGCCGCCCCGCCCCGCTCGCCTCCGCCGCCCGCCGCCGCCGCGTGAGCTATGCCTCTCCGAGCGTGCGGGGATAGGCCGAGTTGTGGGGCGACAAAGATCGAGCGTAAGGGAGTTCGTGCGGTAAGCGGTAAGCGCGCGAGCAGCCATGAGCCTCCCCACCTTCCCCTTTTCAGCTAACGAGAGAAGGCCGATGCCTGCCCCGCAGCCCGGCACGGAGTGCCGGAAGCGATCCGGGCAGAGGGACGCCCACATGCTCGCAGCCTCGCTGACGGGCCACGGTCGCTATCGAGTGGCCAGCCGACCTGTCGAAGAGGATGCGCCCGCCATCGCTGCTCGACGCGCCTGACCCTGACTGCGTGAAAAGAACGAGTCGCGTATGATTCGCTTGCGATTTGCGGGGGCGAGCGATGAAGCGGTTCATTGCCGGGGCGGATCGGAGCCAGTCGACGCTGTTGCCGGAATGCCTCGAC
>WBZX01000200.1_pt1 | contig 55771 bp, 46 predicted proteins | sample 5204211 | NCBI WGS metagenome assembly WBZX01 (sample SAMN12344362, study PRJNA552823) | activated sludge metagenome | biome: Activated sludge suspended growth; feature: Nitrification reactor; material: Wastewater; isolation source: activated sludge from nitrification reactor of wastewater...
GTGCGCCGAGGCCTCGATGGTCAGCGACACCTCGAAGGTCTTGGCGTCAAACTGCCGGTTGGCGACCTGCACGTTCAGCGTGAGCTGCGGCTGAGTCTGTTCGATCAGGCTCTGCGGCGCGCGCGGATTCTCGAAGCTGAAATCCTTGATGTACTGGCCGTGCATGGTGAGCGGCGCGGCGGGACCCTGCTGCGGCTGGCCGGCAGTCGGGTTCGACGGAGGAGGAGTGGTCGTCATGGGCGCTCTTTCCAATATTTGCTGCGGCGCGGCGGTACCATGCAGGGCTGCACTGCACAAGATGCGGGCACGATCAGGGGGCGAGCAATTGCCAAGTACCCTCCCAGCGACGATGATATTTTCCCCACTATTTGCACGTACCGGCTGGCTATGAACCGCTCGTCCTCGCGTTCCCCGACTTTGCGACCCCTGGTCGGAATTTCCGCCTGTCTCAAGGAGAATGGCCGCGGCGGCTGGCACCACACGGTCGGCGAAAAGTACGTCCAGGCTGCAGTGCGCGCCGTCGGCGCCCTGCCGGTCCTGATCCCGGCCATCGGCCCGGAATTCGACGATGGATCAGGCTTGCTGCCGGCCTTCGACCGTTTGCTCGACGCGCTCGACGGCGTGCTGCTGACCGGCAGCCCGTCGAATGTCGAACCGCACCACTATGGCAAGGAAAGCCGAGACGGCACGCTGCACGACGCGGCGCGCGACGCCACCACCCTGCCGCTGATCCGGCACACGATCGCCCGCGGCGTCCCGCTGCTTGCGATCTGCCGCGGCCTGCAGGAGGTGAACGTCGCCTTGGGCGGATCGCTGCACCAGCACGTGCACGAAGTCGAAGGCCGCCGCGACCATCGCTCGCCCAAGTCGTCGGACATGGATGTGAACTACGCGCCGGCGCACGATATCGACATCGTGGAAGGCGGCATGCTGCACCGTCTACTGGGCGAACGTCGGGTGAAGGTGAACTCGCTGCATGGCCAGGGCGTCGATACGCTGTCGCCGCGCGCAAAGATCGAGGCGATCTGCTGCGAGGACGGACAGGTCGAAGCCCTGAGCGTTCCTGACGCGCCGGCCTTTGCGCTCGCGCTGCAGTGGCACCCCGAATACAAGGCGCTGGAGAATCCGATCTCCATGAAACTGTTCGACGCTTTTGCCGCGGCCTGCCGTACGCGCATGACGGAGCGTGCGGGATCGTTGCTGCGCGCGGCGGAGTAGACCCGATGTCTGGACCGGCCATCCGAAACAATGCGCGTCGCGACTTCTACGAGCGCATCGGCGGGCTTTCGATGGCGCCGCTCTGGGAATCGCTGCACCAGCTCGTGCCGCCGCAGCCCACGCCGAAATATCAGGCTGCGCACTGGGACTACGACAAGGTCCGCCCGTTCCTGATGGAGTCGGGGGCGCTGATTACGGCCAAGGAAGCCGTGCGGCGCGTGCTGATCCTGGAGAACCCAGCGATGCCGGGCAGCGCCTGCATCACGCCGACGCTTTATGCCGGCCTGCAGCTCATCCTGCCGGGCGAAGTAGCGCCGTCGCATCGTCACACCCAGTCGGCGCTGCGCTTCATCGTCGAGGGCGAGGGTGCCTACACCGCCGTCGATGGCGAGCGCACCACCATGCACGAGGGCGACTTCGTCATCACGCCGACCTGGACCTGGCACGATCACGGCAACGAGTCGTCGAAGCCCATGGTCTGGCTCGACGGCCTCGACATCCCGATGGTCGCGATGTTCAACGCGGGCTTTGCCGAGAACGGCGCCGAGGACGAGCAGGCCATCACCGTGCCCGCCGGCACATCGGATGCGAAGTTCGCCAGCGGCCTGCTGCCGGTCGACTGGAAGCCCGCCCGTCAGACCTCGCCGATCTTCAATTACCCCTATGCCCGCACGCGCGAGGCGCTGGAGGGACTAGCCAAGGCCGGTCCGCCCGACGCCTGCCACGGCTACAAGCTGCGCTACGTCAATCCGGCGAGCGGCGGGGCACCGATCGCGACCATGGGCACCTTCATGCAGCTCCTGCCCAAGGGCTTTGCCAGTGCGCCCTATCGCAGCACCGACGGCGCGGTCTTTTCCGTGGTCGGGGGCGAAGGCGAGAGCCGGATCGGCGACGTGGTGATGCGCTGGAAGAAGCGCGACCATTTCGTGGTGCCGAGCTGGGCCACGGTCGAGCATCGTGCCGACAGCGACGCGGTGCTGTTCTCCTTCTCAGACCGGCCGGTCCAGGAGAAGCTCGACCTGTGGCGCGAGGATCGCGGCGGCAGGTAAGGGCTGCCGCTCAGGAAGCGGCCGGCGCCTTCAGGCAGTGCGGCGTTTCTGTGCGGCGACGGACCCCGCGCACTGGTCGGGCGGAGTCAACGGACGCAGCTGCATGTCGTAGGCATCGGCGAACTCGGCGCGCCAGGGCTGGCCGTCGCGCTGGTACATCGAGACGAACAAGGTGCAGCCGTCCGACTGGTAGCGCAGGACGCGCGCCGGCCCGTCCTTGCGGTCGAGCTGCGGCGCCCCCAGAAGCGCCGTCAGCTGCGCTTCGTCGAGGCCCTTGATGCGGTCCTGGGAAATCGGTGAGCCGGCGTTGCGCGAGCTGAAGACGCCCTTCTCGCCGCCGGAAAGCGAATATTGCTGATTGCCTGTCTGGCATCCCCCGAGCAAGAGGATCGATGCCAGTGCCCCCGTCGTCCATTTCATGCCCGCACTTTAGCGCGGGCTTGTCGGCAAATTAAGGGGTGGCCGCAGCATTTGCGCGATATGAACCATCGCCGCGACCCCCAAGACCGGCACGATCAGGTTCAGAATCGGGATGGTGCCGAGGAAGACGATGGCTGCGCCGGTCAGCCAGAGCGTGCCGATATTGGCCTTGCGCCAGGCGCGGACCTCGGCCGGGTCGCGGCGGCGCAGCGCCACCTGCTCGTAATATTCGCGGCCGGCCAGCCAGCCGTTGACCCCGTAAAAGAGGACGGCGCCCAGCCCGGCCACGAACAGCGCCACCAGGTAGAAGGGCAGCATCAGCAGGTTCAGGACGATCAGGGTCACCAGAAACAGGATGCCCGACCAGATGCCGGTCCAGACCGGGATGCCCCGGGCCGGCCCCAGTTTCGGATAGTGTTCGCTCTCCACGATATCGGCGATCTTCTCCATGAAGATCGAGATCACGATGCCGAAGCTCGCGGGAAAGAGCATCAGCGCCAGCACGATCACCGCGCCGCCGCCCAGCCAGCGGATGCCCTCGTTCAGCCAGCCCCACTGGAAGGTCGCGAAGGACTGCAGCGCCCACCAGGCTAGGACGCCGATACCCACCTGCAGCACTAGCGACAAGGCCAGTGACTGCCAGATGATGCTGCGCAGCCGGGGGTCGCTGAGCTGCCGGACTGCGAGTTCGAAGGCGCGGATCATGCGCCTTGATTATGCCTGCGCGCCGACGACGCCCGCGGCCTTCAGCTCGCCGATCTCCTTCGCCGAGAAGCCGCGCTCGCCCAGGATCTCGTCGGTGTGCTGGCCGCGCTTGGCGGCCGGTCCGCGGACTCCTTCCTTGGTGCGCGAGAAGCGCGGCGCTGCGGCAGGCTGCTGGAAGCCCTGGACGTCGACATAGGCGTTTCGCGCCTTGGCGTGCGGATGGCTGGGCGCCTCCTTCATGGTCAGCACCGGCGCGAAGCAGATGTCGGTACCTTCCATGATCGCGCACCATTCGTCGCGCGTCTTGGTCTTGAAGATACCTTCGAGGCGGGTCTTGAACTGGCCCCAGGCCTTGCGATCCATCTGCGCCGGCAGCGATTCGCCCTTCAGCCCGGTCTTCTCCAGCAGCAGTTCATAGAACTGCGGCTCGATCGAGCCGATGCAGACATGCTTGCCGTCCTTGGTCGCATAGGTGCCGTAGAAGTGCGCACCGCCGTCGAGCATGTTGGTCTCGCGCTCGGCATCGTTCCAGAGACCGGCGCCGGCCATGCCGTAGATGCCGCCCAGCAGAAGAGCCGCGCCGTCGACCATGGCGGCGTCGACGACCTGACCTTTGCCCGAGCGCTGCGCTTCGAGCAGGCCGCACACCATGCCGAAGGCCAGCAGCATGCCGCCGCCGCCGAAATCGCCCACCAGGTTGAGCGGCGGCGTCGGCTTGTCCTTGCCGCCGATCGCATGCAGCGCGCCGGTCAGGGCGATGTAGTTGATGTCGTGACCGGCCGCCTTGGCCAGCGGGCCTTCCTGGCCCCAGCCGGTCATGCGGCCATAGACCAGTTTCGGATTGCGCTTGAGGCAGACATCCGGCCCGAGGCCGAGCCGCTCGGCGACGCCTGGGCGGAACGGCTCGGTCAGGCCGTCTGCCTTCTCGATGAGGCGCAACACGACCTCGATGCCTTCCTTCTTCTGCAGGTCGACGGATACCGAGCGACGGCTCCTGTTGTGTACGGCAAACTTCGGGTCGGCGAGGCGGTCCATGACATGCGCCTTCGTGCGGTCGACACGGATCACGTCGGCACCCATGTCGCCCAGCATCATCGAGCACATCGGGCCCGGTCCGATGCCGGCCAGCTCGACAATCGTTAGTCCCGAAAGTGGCCCCGCCATGATTCCCTCCTGCAGAATGCGCCATTCTTGATGCGCCAATGGTAGCCGAAGGGTTCGGCGTTACAAAACCTGTCCTCCAGTCTAAAGTTCGCGCCGCGATAAGGACGGTCGGAGGAATACGGGATGGAGTTGGGCCGCATTGTCACGACGGCAGCGCTGGTATTTGGCCTGGCGGGATCGGCGCTGGCCCAGCAGGCTGCACCGTCGGCGAAGCCTGCCCCAGTGGCCAAGGAATACAATCAGCAGTTCCTGGTGCCGGGCTCGTGGTTCCATGGCGTGCATGGGCTCGCCTTCAACAAGGACGACCAGCTCTTTGCCGGCTCGGTGGTGGGCCAGACTATTTATCGTGTGCAGGTGGATTCCGGAGAAGTCGATCGCGTCATCGATCCGCCGACGGGCATGGCTGACGACATCGCCTTCGCCGACGACGGCACGATGGCCTGGACGGCCTTTCTTCTGGGCAAGGTCTACATCCGCAAGCCCAACGGCAAGACCATCGAAGTCGCGCAAGGCCTCAGCGGCCCGAACTCGCTCGCCTTCGGCAAGGACGGCCGCCTCTTCGTCACTGAAGTGTTCCTGGGCGATGCGCTCTACGAGATCGATCTCAAGAACGTCGACAAGCCCGATTTCAAGCCGTTTGCCCGCAACGAACTGCGCCGCGTCGCCGAGAAGATGGGTGGCCTGAACGGTTTCGAGATCCACAAGGACGACGGTTTCCTTTATGGGCCGATCTGGTTCAAGGGCGAGATCGTCAAGGTGAACCTTGAGACCGGCGCATCCGAGGTGATCGCGTCCGGCTTCAAGATTCCGGCCGCCGCCAACATCGATCCGCAGAACCGCGACAACCTCTATGTCGTCGACACTGGCACCGGCGGCATCTGGAGCATCAGCCTGACCAGCAAGGCCAAGAAGCTGGTTGCGTCCATGAAGCCCGGCCTCGACAACCTTGCCTTCGATTCGCGCGGCCGCCTCTTCGTCACCTCGATGACCGACAACGGCATCTATCTGGTCGACAAGCAGACCGGGTCGTGGCGCACCATCGTCGAAGGCAAGCTCGCCATCCCGGCCGATCTTGCCGTGACGACGGAGGGGGCCAAGGAGACGGTGCATGTCGCCGACGTGTTCAGCTATCGCAATGTCGACGGCACGACCGGAACGGTGACCGACATGCTGCGCGTACATGGCGAGACGCATTCCTATCCGACGGGCATTTCGGTCGGACCCAAGCATACGCTGCTGTCGAGCTGGTTCTCGAACACCGTGCAGAAGATCGACCGAAAGACCGGCAAGCTGACGGCCACGCTCGGCGAGTTCGCGGCGCCCGTCGATGCGCTGGAGGCCGCCGACGGTTCGATCTACGTCGCCGAGCTCGCCACGGGCAATCTTGTAAAGGTGAGCCCCGACGGCAAGACGCGCACCAATGTCGTGAAGGAGCTGCGCGGTCCGGTGGCGCTGGCGCAGGGAACCGGCACGCAGATCTACGTCACCGAGATCGCGGCCGGCGCCGTGACCCAGATCGACGTGGCGTCGGGTGGACGCAAGGTCGTGGCCGACAATCTCGCCGGCCCCGAAGGCATCGATGTCGGGCCGGACGGCAAGCTCTATGTCGCCGAAGTCGGCCAGAAGCGCGTCGTCGCCATCGATCCGGCCAACGGCAACAAGGTCGTGATCGCCTCCAATCTCGATATCGGCCTGGCGCCGTTCCCTGGCGGACCGCCGGCCCTGATGCCGACCGGCGTGGCGGTAAGCCGTTCCGGCGCCGTCTATGTCAGCGCCGACATCCGCAATGGCCTCTACAAACTGACACCGCCCAGCCCTTAGCGAGTACGCGATGCCCGGCATTCCCTTCATCAAGGATTTCAAGTTCGACTACGGTACGGCCATGGAGGTGACGCCGCTGATCCGCCGCGTCGTCGCCAACAACCCCAATCCGTTTACCTTCAAGGGCACGGGCACCTACATCATCGGTCATGGCAAGGTCGCCGTGGTCGATCCCGGTCCCGACCAGCAGGACCATATCGACGCCGTGCTGCGCGCGCTGCGCGGCGAGACGGTGACGCATATCTTCGTCACCCATACCCATATCGACCACGTGCCGGCGACGCCGGCGCTCGCCAAGGCGACCGGCGCCAAGGTCTATAGCTACGGTCCCCATCCCAAGCCGCCGGCCGGCGACCATGCGGAGGAACCGGGCGATCTGTCGTTCGCGCCGGACATCAAGCTGAACGACGGCGACGTGATCCAGGGCGACGGTTGGAATGTCGAAGCCGTCTACACGCCCGGTCACATCTCGAATCATCTCTGCTTCGCGGTGAAGGAAGACAAGGCGTTGCTCTCCGGCGACCATGTGATGGGCTGGTCGACGGCCGTGATCTCGCCGCCCGACGGCAACATGGCCGACTACTTCGCCAGCCTGCGCAAGCTCCTGCCGCGCGACGAGACGCTCTACATCCCGACGCACGGGGCCGAGATCCGCGATCCCAATCCGTTCGTGCAGGCCTATATCGAGCATCGGCTGGGTCGCGAGGCGCAGATCGTGGCGCGCCTCAAGGATGGCCCGCAGACCATTCCCCAGATGGTCGCCAAGAACTACGCCGACACGCCGGTACATCTGCACAAGGCGGCGGGCCGGTCGATGCTGGCCCATCTCGTGCAGATGGTGAAGGACGGCCGCGTGAAGACCGAAGACGGTCGCGCCGACATCGATTCGACCTATCGACTCTGAGAGGTAATCCATGGACATGAAGCTCGGCGGCAAGACCGTCCTAGTCACTGGCGGCAGCCGCGGTATCGGCTTTGCCTGCGCCATGGGTTTCGCCGCCGAGGGCTGTACCGTGCACATCGCTTCGCGATCGAAGGAATCGCTGGAGGCGGCACGCGACAAGATCCGGGCCCGGCACAACGTGCCGGTCGAGATTCATCCCGCCGATTTCTCCAAGGGCGATGCGGCGCGCGGCATCGTCGAGGCCGTGGGGCATGCCGACATTCTGGTGAACAATGCCGGCGCCATCCCGCGTGGCGACATTTTCGGCATGACCGAGCCCAAGTGGCGGGAAGCATGGGAACTCAAGGTATTCGGCTATGTCAACGCCACGCGTGCCATGCTGGAAAAGATGTATGCCCGCAAGAAAGGCGTAGTGGTAAACGTCATCGGCCTCGCCGGCGAGAGCTACAACTACGACTACGTTGCCGGCACGATGGGTAATGCGGGCCTCATGGCCTTCACGCGCGCCGTCGGCTCGCGCAGTGTCGACCATGGCGTCCGGGTCGTTGCGATCAATCCGCCCGCCACGCGTACGGATCGGATGCTGACCCTGCTGCGCAGTCAGGCCGAGCAGAAGTGGGGCGATCCCGAGCGCTGGCCCGAACTCACCAAGCACATGCCGTTCGGCCGCGCCGCCGAGCCCGACGAAGTGGCCGACCTCGCGGTATTCCTGGCATCCGATCGCGCGAGCTATATCAGCGGCGTGGTGATGACCCTCGACGGCGGTCAGGCGGCCCGGCACTAGGCTGCGGCGGCCTTTCCGCGCGGCGTCGTTCTTCCACATGACGGGGCTGGGGGTTGGGGCAATAGTGCCGCCAACAAAGATGAACGACCCCCTCTCTCACGCGCGCGCGCTGCTTCATTCCGTTTTCGGGTTCAACGAGTTTCGGCCCGGACAGGAAGAAATCGTGCGTGCCGTGCTGGCGGGCGAGAATGTGCTGGCGGTCATGCCGACGGGCAGCGGCAAGTCGCTCTGCTATCAGCTTCCGGCGATCGCGCGGCCCGGTCTCACCCTGGTGATCTCGCCGCTGATTGCCCTGATGCGGGACCAGGTCCGTGCGCTCACGGCAGCCGGTGTGGCGGCAGGCAGTCTCAATTCGAGTAACGAACCGGCAGAGAATGCGCGCGTCATGGATCTGTTGCGCCGCGGGGAGTTGCGTCTGCTCTACGTTGCGCCGGAGAGACTGGCGCGACCCGACACGGTGGAGATGCTGGCCGAGGCTCATGTCTCGATGATGGCCATCGACGAAGCGCATTGCGTCTCGCAATGGGGCCACGACTTCCGACCGGAGTATCTGACTCTGGGCAATCTGGCGCGCCAGATCGGCGGGCGTCTGCAGACGCTGGCTTTCACCGCCACGGCCGATGCGCCGACGCGGGGCGACATCGTCGAGAAGCTATTCGCTGCATCGCCGCGGATCTTCGTTCGGAGCTTCGACCGTCCCAACCTCAAGCTCGCTTTCAAGCCCAAGGAACGCTCGACGCGGCAGATCCTGTCGTTCGTGCAGGCTCATCAGGGCGAGAGCGGCATCGTCTACTGCGCGTCGCGCCGCAAGGTTGAGGAGCTGGCGGACGCTCTGACGGCGGCAGGCGTTCGGGCGCTGCCCTATCATGCGGGTCTCGACAAGGCGGTACGCGACGCCAACCAAGATGCCTTCCAGCAGGACGACGGTGTGGTGATGACGGCGACCGTGGCCTTCGGCATGGGCATCGACAAGCCCGACGTGCGTTTCGTCTGCCATGCCGACCTGCCGGCCAATGTCGAGGCCTACTATCAGGAGATCGGCCGCGCCGGGCGCGATGGTCTGCCCGCGGACACGCTCACTCTTTATGGACTGGGCGACATGCAGCTTCGCCGCCTGCAGATCGAGCAGGGCGAATCATCAGACGAGCGCAAGCGTATCGAGCGTCAGCGGCTAGGGGCGTTGCTGTCTCTCGCCGAAGCGCCGCGCTGCCGCCGCCAGACCCTGCTCGCCTATTTCGGCGAGCCGTCGGAAACGTGCGGCAACTGCGATCTCTGCCAGGAAGGCGTCGAGCTCTTCGACGGCACGATCGACGCGCAGAAGGCGATGTCGGCCATCGTGCGAACCGGCGAGCGATTCGGCATGGAACATCTGGTCGCCATCCTGATCGGCGACCTCACCGACAACGTGCAGAAGTTCAGCCATGAGAAGCTGCCGACCTTCGGGGTGGGCAAGGAGCGCAAGGCGGCCGAGTGGCGCTCGATCTTCCGCCAGCTTTCGGCGGTCGGCCTGATCGCGCAGGACCTGCTGGAGCATGGCCGGTGGTGGGTCACCGACGATGGCTGGCGCGTACTGAAGGGCGAGCAGAAGATCGAGCTGCGCAAGGACCTGACGTCCGGCGCGGCCGGCAAGGGCTCGCGCCGCGACCGGCGCGCCGCTGCGGCGACGATTGTCGGCGATGGCGACTCTGTCCTGCTCGATGCGCTGAAGGCGCTGCGCACCAAGCTCGCGCGTGCGCAGAACGTGCCAGCCTACGTCGTGTTCTCGGATCGGACTTTGGCGGAACTGGCGACCCATCGACCGGCCAGCCAGCGCGCGATGCGGGAGATACACGGGGTCGGCGACGCTAAACTGGAGCGCTACGGCGCCGCCTTTCTGGAGGTCATCCAGGGTACCGAGGCTTAGCGGAGGGGCCCGTCTGCGGAACTTCCGCTCCCCGCCATCGTTAAGCTAGTCGCTCTTCTCGCTGCAGCCAATTTCGCGGCTCATCGAGAGCATGGGCGAGGCGGAGAGAGACGATGGACCACCAGAAGGAAAGGCTGAAGGCCCAGACCGGGGTGCCGGGACTGGACGATATTCTCTTGGGTGGTCTTGCCGTCGGAAGGGTCTTTCTCCTCGAAGGCAGTCCGGGCACCGGCAAGACGACGATGGCCCTGCGGTTCCTGGTCGAGGGTGCCCGGCAGGGCGAGCGCGGCCTCTATGTCACGCTATCCGAGACGGAGCAGGAGCTGCGCGGTGCGGCCTCGGCCCACGGCTGGGAGCTCGGCGAGAAGATCGAAATCTTCGAGGTCGTGCCGCCGGAAAGCCTCCTCGACTCCGATCAGCAACAGAGTCTCCTCTACTCCTCTGACCTCGAACTGGGTGAAACGACCAGGCTCATTTTTCAGGCAGTCGAAAAGAGCAAAGCCCGGCGCATCGTCCTCGATTCGCTGTCGGAGATTCGCCTCCTGGCGCAGAGCTCGTTGCGCTATCGCCGGCAGATCCTGGCGCTCAAGCACTACTTCGCCCGGCATGGGGCGACGGTGCTGATGCTCGACGATCTTACGACCGACACTCTCGACAAGACGGTCCACTCGGTTGCCCATGGTGTGATCCGGTTGGAAGAGCTCACTCCGGACTACGGCGCGGAGCGTCGCCGCCTGCGCGTGGTCAAGTATCGCGCCCAGGGCTTTCGAGGCGGCTATCACGACTTCATCATCCGCCAGGGCGGCGCGCAGGTTTTTCCGCGCCTTGTCGCGAGCGAGCACCGGCTGAACTTCAAACGTGGTCGCGTCACGTGCGGTATCCAGGCCTTCGACCTGTTGCTCGGCGGCGGTATCGAGCAGGGCTCGAGCACACTCATCCTCGGTCCTTCGGGGTCCGGCAAGACGACGCTGGCCTGGCAGTTCGTAGCGGAGGCGGTACGAAAGGGCGACAAGGCCGCGATGTTCATTTTCGACGAGGAGCTTGGCCTCCTGTTCGATCGCGCCAAGCCACTCGGCTTCGACTTCGCGGCGATGATCGCCAGCGGAAAGTTGAGCATCACGCAGCTCGATGCCGCCGAGCTCTCGCCCGGTGAATTCGCCCACGCCGTCCGTTCGGCAGCAGCCGACCAGGGGGTGAAGACGGTCGTCATCGACAGTCTCAACGGGTACCAGACGTCGATGCCGCAGGAGAACTCTCTGATCCTGCATATGCACGAGCTGGTCCAGTATCTGAACCGCACCGGCGTCTCGACATTCCTGACCGTGGCGCAGCACGGTCTGGTCGGCGAGATGAAATCGCCCGTCGACATAACGTATCTGGCCGATGCGGTGGTTCTGCTGCGCTATTTCGAAGCCGAGGGCGCCGTCCGGCGCGCTCTCTCGGTCATCAAGAAGCGAGGCGGAGAGCACGAGGACACGATCCGGGAATTCTGGATCGAACGCGGTCTGCATATCGGCGAACCTCTCACGCAGTTCCATGGTGTGCTGCGTGGCACACCTATCTTGCCGAACAACGCTTCGCCGCGACGGGCCGAGAAGGGCGAGTGACTGTGCCCGCCGAGCGGTTGCTGCGTGCGTTGGTGCTGGCCCCCCGCGGTCGCGACGCAGCGGTAGCCTGTTCGCTTATCGAGCAGACGCATGTGTCATGTGTCATCTGTCCGACCCTTAACGTCCTGGTCGAGTCGCTCGACGACGACGTGGCCTTCTTCCTCATTACCGAGGAGGCAATCCGCGGCGCCGACCTGAAGCTTCTCGCGACCTGGTTCGCCAGCCAGCCGGCGTGGTCGGACCTGCCGGTGCTGCTCGTGACGGATTATGGGGGTGGCCCGGAGCGCAATCCGATTGCATCGCGCTGGCTGGATACGTTGGGCAACGTCTCGTTTCTCGAGCGACCCTTCCATCCCACCACGCTCGTCAGCGTCGCGCGTGCCGCCGTGAAAGGCCGTCGCCGGCAACACGAGACGCGGTCACTGCTCGAAGATTTGCGCGAAGGCGAGATCCGGCTGCAGCAAGCCAACGACATTCTCGAACGACGCGTCGCGGAGCGAACAGCGCAGCTTCAGCGTGCTCACGACGAACTCCTGTCGCAGATCGCCGAGCGTGAGCGCACCGAGGCGAAGCTGCGCCAGGTGCAAAAGATGGAAGCCATCGGGCAGCTGACCGGCGGCGTCGCGCATGACTTCAACAATCTGCTGACGGCAGTGATCGGCAATCTCGAACTTCTCCGCAGGCGCTTGCCGGCCAGCCCGGCAAGCGACCAGCTCATCGACGGCGCCATGCAGGGTGCCCAGCGGGGCGCTGCGTTGACGCAACGGCTCCTGGCTTTCGCGCGGCACCAGTCGCTGGAACCGATGCCCGTCGATCTGGCCGACCTGGTGCACGGAATGGGAGAATTGCTGCGGCGATCCATCGGTCCTTCGGTGGAGATACGCTTCGATCTGCCGCCGGGACTGCCGGCGGCCTATGTCGACGCCAACCAGGTCGAACTCGCGCTGCTCAATCTCGCAGTGAACAGTCGCGACGCAATGCCCGCGGGCGGAAGTCTCACGATCGTCCACGATGAGGCCGAGAGCGCGGAAACGAGAGACCTGGATGCGGGGCGGTATCTCCGTCTCACGGTATCGGACACTGGCGTCGGCATGGACGGGCAGACCCTGCAGAAGGCGATCGAGCCCTTCTTCTCCACGAAGGAGGTCGGCAAAGGCACGGGCCTCGGCCTGTCCATGATCCATGGCCTCGCCCAACAGCTCAAAGGTGCCCTGCGCCTGTTCAGTACGCCCGGCCGCGGCACGCGTGCAGAACTATGGCTGCCCGTTGCAACTGAGGCTCCGGCGGAGGCGGTTGCAAGGTCGGAAGCGGTGACGCCCGCGGCGAGGAAACGCGCGACCCTGCTCTTCGTCGACGACGACTTTCTGATCAGCCTGTCGACGACGGCGCTCCTGGAGGATCTGGGACATACGGTGGTGACGGCGTCGTCGGGCGGGGAGGCGCTCGATGTGCTGCGAACGAGCAAGCCAATCGACATGATGATCACGGACTATGCGATGCCGGGAATGACCGGCCTGCAGCTTGCCGAGGAGGCACGCTCGTTGCGCCCAGGAATGCCGATCCTGCTGGCGACCGGCTACGCGGAGCTGCCGGCGCGCGCCAACCTCGACCTGCCGCGGCTCAACAAACCCTATCAGCAGACGGAGCTGGCCGAGCAGATCGAGGCTCTGCTCGGCTAGCGCCCTGGCCTCGCCGCAGAAACGGCATGGTCCTCCGCGCCCGTTCGTTGCGCAGCCACAGGCTGGAACACGATGGCAAGGCCGCTCAGGATGCGGCCGGCACAAGGTGCTCGCCCGGAGACTGTCTCAGGTCTTTTTGATCGGTGCGCCCATCGACCACAGCACGCCGAACGGGTCGCGGAGCTGGCCGTAGCGGTCGCCCCAGAACATGTCCTGTATCGGCAGCACGACTTCGGCACCGGCCTTGATCGCGTGATCGAAGGCGGCATCGACGTCGTTGACCGCGAGATGCAGGGTAAAGCCCGCCGGCTTCTCCAGCGGATGGCCATGCTCGGGGAAGGCATCGGCCAGCATCAGCGAGCCGCCGTTGATCACGAGATGAATGTGCAGATGCCGGCCCTTGTCGTCGGGCGGCATGCGCATGACTTCCCTCGCGCCGAACGCCTTGACGTAGAAGTCGGCGGCCTTGGCCGCACCGTCGACCGACAGATAGGGGCAGGGACCGCCGAGAACCGGCGGTTGGGCGTTGGTCATGACAGTCTCCTTGGCTGTTGTCATACGCCAAGGACGAACGAGCCTGGCGCGACCCGACATCGTCAGAGGAAAAAGCTCGTTACGAGGACAGGCGGTCGAGATGTTGCCGGATATGGGCGGCCTCGGCCGGGGTATTGGCCAGGGCGATTGCGCGGCCGAAGGCTTCGCGCGCTTCGTCGGCCCGTTCGAGCTGCTGCAGCAAGGCCCCTTTGACACCGTGGAAATAGAAATAGCCCTGCAGCCGCGAGCCCAGAGGTTCGATCATCTCCAGAGCGGCTTGCGGGCCGCTGACCTTGGAGACGGCGACGGCGCGATTAAGTGTAACCACGGGCGAGGGCTGCAGGCGTTCCAGATTGGCGTAGAGCAGGTCGATCTGCTTCCAGTCGGTATCTTCGGCGCGGCGGGCCCGGGCATGGAGTGCGGCAATCGCAGCCTGGATTTGATAGGGGCCGGGTCGGCGATGGCGCATGGCCTTGTCGATCAAGGCCAGGCCTTCGGCGATGTGGTCCTGGCTCCACAGGCTGCGGTCCTGGTCTTCGAGCAGGACGATGTTGCCGTCCTTGCCGAAGCGCGCCGCCGCCCGGGACTGCTGCAACTGCATCAACGCCGTCAGACCCATGATCTCGGGTTCGGTTGGGAAGAGGCGCAGAAGAAGACGCACCAATCGGATCGCCTCTTCCGCCAGCGGCGCCCGCGCGTCGGCTTCGGTCTGGTTCGCCGAATAGCCTTCGTTGAAGGTGAGGTAGACCATGGCTGCGACGGTCGCGAGCCGTTCGGCCCGCTCCGGCGCGCCGGGCGTCTCGAAGGCTATCCTGGCGTTTCCGATACGGGCCTTGGCGCGCGTGATGCGCTGTTCCATCGCCGCTTCGCTGACCAGAAAGGCGCGCGCGATCTGCGTCACGGAGAGGCCGCAGACGATACGCAAGGCCAGCGCGATCTGCTGGGTCGACGGCAACTCGGGATGGCAGCAGATGAAAAGGAGCCGCAGGATATCGTCGCGGTAGTGATCGCCGTCGAGCCGTTCGGCCATCGAGGTTTCGGCATCGTCGAGGTCGGAGAGTTCCGCCTCGTCGGGCAGTTCCGTCTGCTTCGCGCGCTTGCGGACATCGTCCATTGCCGCGTTGCGACCGACCAGGATCAGCCAGGCGGCGGCGTTGCGCGGCGGACCGTTCTGCGGCCAGGTCTTCAGCGCCCGCAGGCAGGCTTCCTGGAAGGCTTCCTCGGCCGTATCGAGGTTGCGGAAGTAGCGCAGCAAGGCCCCCATGGCCTGGGGCCGCGCTGCGCCGACAACCGCATCGATCCAGCCGAGATCGCTCATGCCGCGGGCTTCTTCTCTACCGGCAGATGGCTCTCATACATCTCCGCCACCGGCCGGATCTCGTAGCTTCCAGTGCCCGGATTGGCCTTGGCGAGGTCCCTGGCGACGTCGATGGCGCCCTCCAGCGACTCGCAGTCGACGATGTAGAAGCCGAGGAGTTGCTCCTTGGTTTCGGCGAAGGGGCCGTCGATCACCATTTCCTCACGGCCTTTGCGCAGGGTGGTGGCGGCCGTGGTCGGTAGCAATCTGGCGACAGGGCCGATCCGGCCCTGCTTGGCGAGCTTGTCGTGAACCGTGAGCAGCCGGGCCATCGTCTGGTCGTGATACTCCTTGGACCAGGAGCCGACGGCGTCCTCGGAATTGTAGCAAAGGATGGCGTAGAGCATGCAAAAGGGCCCTTCTGTTGCCTAGGACGAAGAGATAGGGGCTCCGCCGACAGTTCGGCACAAGTAATTCACCCCTCGGAGGGGAGGGGATTCTCGAAAGGCGTGCCCGCCTTGAGAAGCCGGTAGCGGCCGTCCTGGATCTCCGCTGCCGTTACGATGCCGGTACGGGCGCTGCCGCCGTCGAGACCGAGCCGGTCGCCCTCGAACAGGTGCGGATCTTCGAGGCCACTGATCGCACGGTGCTTGTCGGGCGGGGTGTGGCCATGCACCACCAGGGTACCCCCAAACCCATCCTTCCAGTCGAGGAAGCCATGGTTGATCCAGGCCCAGCGCGCCTCCGTGAAGAGGGTCCAGGGTCGGGTCAGGAACTCGTCCGGGTCGGCATGCGGGTCGAGGCCGCCATGGACGAACAGCGTATTGCCCAGCCGGACATGGGACCGCATGCCCTGCAGGCGATGCACGACGGCATCGCCCAGCACCTCGGCCAGCAGCTCCTGGCTGGCATGCGCCGCGGGGTGGCCGGCTTTGGTGGCCATCTGATCCAGCAGGACATGGCCGCCCATGCGCTTGGACAGCCACATGGTCTCGGCCTTGCGGGCGTGCGGTCCGCCGATGACCGCGAGCATCATCATGATTTCGTGATTGCCCATCAGCCGGTCGACATGGTCGACGCCGTGCGCCTCGTCGTTCCGGGCCCATAGCTCCAGGACGCGGACGCTGTCCGGCCCGCGATTGATCATGTCGCCAAGGTAGATCAGGCGCCGCTTTCCGGTGGTGTCGCGTGCCAGCCCGGCAATTGCGTCCAGCAAGCCCGCCAGCTCGTCGGCGCAGCCATGGACGTCGCCAATGGCGAACACTGCCTCGCCTTTGACGTCGAACGGGGCGGCTTTCCAGTCGGAGATGGAAACGGGAACGGACACGTCCGGGATGCTAGCTCCATTCCCGGACCAAATCCCGTGTTATGCTGGGGGCATCCGACGGAGATCGGAAGCACAGGGAGATGACGATGACAGGCTTGAACCGCCGTCGCGTTCTGGCGTCCGTAGTGGGAGGTGCGCTTGCTGCACCAGCGTTTGTCCATGCCCAAGGATCCTGGAAGCCCGACAAACCGATTACGATCTACAACCCGCTGGCCGCCGGCGGTGTGTGCGACGTGCACTTGCGTTTCCTCGGCGAGCGGGTCAGCCGCAAATGGGGCCAGCAGATCATCGTCGATGTGAAGGCCGGTGCCGGCGCGACACTCGCGGCGGCGCAGATGGTGAACACCAAGCCGGACGGCTACACGATCGCCTGCATGACCATCAACAGCCTGCGCTACCCGCACTACCAGGCGGCAAACTGGCACCCGCTGCGGGACTTCTCCTACATCATCGGCCTGTCTGAATTCACCTTCGGTGTCGTCGTCCGCGCTGATGCACCTTGGAAGACGATCGGCGAGCTGATCGATGCCGGCAAGCGCGATCCCGAGAAGCTGAACTATGGCACCAGCGGCGTCGGTGGCACGGGCCATTTGCTGATGCTGGAAACCGAACAGGCCACCGGCGCGCGCTATACGCATATCCCTTACAAGGGCGGCGCCGAGTGGATGCCGGCGCTGCTAGGCGGCCATATCCAGTTCGTGCCCGACGGCGCGGCATGGGCGCCGTTTGTCGAAAGCGGAAAGGTGCGTGTGCTGGCGATGGCGACGGAGAAGCGCTTCGGCCTCTATCCCGACAAGCCGACGCTGATCGAAAGCGGCATCAATGCCGTGGCGGTCAGCCCTTACGGGCTGGTCGGACCCAAGGACCTGCCGCCGCAGATCGTCCAGGCCCTGCACGATGCGATCAAGGAGGCGATGGCCGATCCCGGTCATCAGCCGCTTCTGGACAAGTTCATCCAGGAACCCTGGTATCGCGATCCCGCCGGCTATCGCGCCTTCGCCGAGAAGTACTATATCGACATCAAACCGACATTGGTGAAAGCCGGCCTGGCGAAAGCGTGAAGACTGCTTGAGAGGCGAACCTCGCCTAGCGGGCGTCGTTCTCGCGGATGAAGGTGCGTACGCGCGGCATGATCTGCTCGCGCCACTTACGGCCGTTGAAGATTCCGTAGTGGCCGACCCGCGGCTGTTCCCAGTGCGCATGGCGGGCGCCGGGAATGTTGGGGGTCAGCGCATGCGCCGCCTTGGTCTGGCCGACGCCGGAGATGTCGTCGAGCTCGCCCTCGACCGTCATCAGCGCCGTCTCCATGAACGACGGATCAATCTTGCGGCCGCGGCTCACCCAGGCGCCACGCGGAAGCAGATGCTCCTTGAACACGACCTGGATGGTCTGCAGGTAGAATTCGGAGGTGAGGTCCATCACTGCGAGATATTCGTCGTAGAAGGCGCGATGGCCGGCCGATGAATCGCCGTCGCCTTTGATCAGATGCTCGAACTGACGCATATGGGCATTCACATGCCGGTCGAGGTTCATGCTGATGAAGCTGGTGAGCTGCAGGAAGCCGGGATAGACCCGACGCAGCGCGCCCGGGTAATTGAGCGGCACTGTCGAGATGACGTTCTGGCGGAACCACATCATCGAGTTGCGCATGGCGAGGTCGTTGGGGACCGTCGGGCTGATGCGCGTATCGATCGGGCCACCCATCAGGGTAATGGATCTGGGCTGACGCGGATCTTTCGCTTCGGCCATCAATGCCGCTGCGCCCATCACCGGCACCGAAGGCTGGCAGACGGCGATCACGTGAACGTCGGGGCCGAGATAGCGGCAGAACTCAATGACGTAGTCGATATAGTCGTCGAGGTCGAAATTGCCCTGGGCCAGGGGCACCTCGCGCGCATCGATCCAGTCGGTGATGTGGACGTCGTGGTCGGGCAACAGCGCTTCGACCGTGCCGCGCAGAAGGGTGGCGAAGTGGCCGCTCATGGGCGCCACGACCAGGACCTTGGGGTCGCGCCGCGTCGTATCTCGACGGAAATGCAGCAGCTGCCCGAACGGCTTGCGCAGCAGGATCTCTTCGTTGACCGCGACGGTTTCGTCGCCGACCTGCGTCGTGGTCAGCCCGAAGGCAGGCTTGGCGTAGGTCTGGGTGAGCCGGGCCACGATCTCGGCGCCGGCCGCGACAGACTTGCCGAACCATGTGTCAGCCCACGGATTGTAGGGGCTTGAATAGGCCTGCTCGAGCACGTTCGCCCAAAGGCGGACCGGTGTGGCGAGCTGCCGCTGGAATTCATAGGCTTGATAGAGCATCCAGCCGGGATTGTACGCTTGGCCGAAGGCTTGTCACTTCAATAGTGCACTGCACAATTAGGGCAGATTCAACGACTTAAGTCGAATTTACAGCAAACGGCCCACAGTATTGGCGATCTGCTCGGCTTTGGCATCGTGTGTGAAGTGAGTGACGAACCGGCCGTTGCGGTCGAGCAGATAGACGATGGACGAATGATCCATCAGGTAGGGCCCGCCATCCTTGCCGGGAACCTTCTGATAGTAGACGCGATAGGCACGCGCCACGTCGGCGACCTGCTGGGGCGTGCCGGTAAGACCGATGAAAGTCGGCCCGAAGTTGGGCACATACCCCTTGAGCAGCTCCGGCGTGTCGCGTTCCGGGTCGACGGTAATGAAGACCAGATTCACCTTCTTGGCGGCATCGGGGCCCAGCTTTTCGACGGCCGTTTCCATCAGCAGCAGCGAGGTCGGGCAGACGTCCGGGCAGAAGGTGAAGCCGAAGTAGATCAGCGTCGGCTTGCCCTTGAGGCTGTCGCTGGTGACCGTGCGGCCGTCCTGGTCGGTGAGCGTGAAGGGGCCGCCGATCGTCTGCCGCTCGTCGCCCTTGACGACATCCCAGGCAATCCAGCCGGCGGCGACGGCAAGAGCCGCGATCCACACGCCGAGCAGCGTCTTCATAGTGGCTGACATGGGCTCGAAGATGGTCCGTGTCGGGTCGCTCGACAAGCCGGACGCCTCGTCGCACAACGAGATGTGACCTCAGTCCGACGCATCCTGATCCTTGGCGGCGGTTTCGCCGGCCTCTGGAGCGCGCTTGCCGCAGCCCGCGCGCGCGAAGCCTTGAGTGCGCAGCAGATCGAAATCGTGCTGCTGAACGACACGCCCTGGCATTCGATCCGCGTGCGCAACTACGAGGCCGATCTTTCGCAGACGCGGGTGGCGCTCGACGAGGTGCTGGCACCTGTCGGCGTGCGTCGCCTCGAAGGCAAGGTGACGTCAATCGACGTCGCCGCGAAGAGCGTGACCTACGAGGCCAAGGGACCGAAGACCATCGGCTACGACCGGCTGGTATTAGCCCTGGGCAGCCAGCTCGCGCGGCCGAACCTGCCCGGATTGGCACAACACGGCCTCGACGTGGATACCTACGCTGCCGCGATGCGGCTCGATGCGCACATCGCCGGCCTGGGCCCGCGGGCCGCGTCGACCGTGCTTGTGGTGGGTGGAGGTTTGACGGGGATCGAGGCAGCCGCGGAGATGCCGGGCAGGCTGCGTGCGGCCGGTGTCGCGGTGCCGCGCGTCATCCTCGCCGACCATGCGCCGCGCATCGGTTCGGACATGGGCGAGGGGGCCGTGCCGGTGATCGAAGAGGCGCTGGCTGCGCTCGGCGTCGAGAGGCGCGGCGGCGTTTCGGTGGCATCGATCGATGCGGCAGGCGCCACTCTGGAAAGCGGCGAACGCATCGAGGCGGAGACCGTCGTCTGGTGCGCGGGCATGCGGGCTCATCCGCTGGCGGCAACGTTTCCGGTTGCGTGCGATCGTTCGGGCCGGCTGCCGGTCGATTCGTTCCTGAAGATCGAGGGGCTGGCGGCGGAGTTCGCCGCCGGCGACGTGGCTTCGTTCCTGATCGACGGCACGCATTCCTGCGTGATGTCCTGCCAGCATGGCCGGCCCATGGGCCGCTTTGCCGGCCACAATGCCGTCTGCGATCTGTTGGGCGAGCCGATGCTGCCGCTTCGGATCGACTGGTACACGACCATCCTCGATCTCGGACCGTGGGGTGCGCTCTACACCGAAGGATGGGACCGCAAGGTCGTGTCGCATGGACAGGCGGCCAAGCGCACCAAGGAGACGATCAACCGCGAGCGCATCTACCCGCCGCGGACCGGCGGCCGGCAGGCGCTCCTTGATGCAGCGGCACCGACGGTGCAGACACCACCAGTTCGTTACGAGTGAGGGGAAGGATGTTCTACGATACCGCCAAGCGCGACCATGGATTGCCGCAGGACCCGTTGAAGGCGGTGATCGTGCCGCGGCCGATCGGCTGGATCTCGACCGTCGACAAGCAGGGCCGCGTGAACCTGGCGCCCTACAGCTTCTACAACGGCGTCGGCGAATTCCCGCCGATGGTCTATTTCGCCATCACCGGCACCTACGGCGACACGCCGACCAAGCACAGCCGCATGAACGCCGAGGAGACCGGCGAGTTCGTCGTCAACATGGTGGCGGGCACGTTGAGCGAGAAGATGAACATCACCACCGCCATGGTGGCCTACGGTGTCGACGAGATGAAGCTCGCCGGCCTGACACCGGAGCCCTGCCGCTTCGTGAAGCCGCCGCGGGTCAAGGAATCGCCGGTGGCGCTGGAATGCAAGTACTGGAAGACGATCGAGCTGCCGGTCGAGAAGGGCCACGAGGAAAAGCGCGGCTCCATCGTGCTGGGCCATGTAGTCGGCGTGCACATCGACGACTCCATCCTGAAGGATGGGCGGGTCGACATCATGGCCTTCAAGCCGGTCGCGCGGCTGGGCTACAGCGAATACACCACGACCGAGAACGTCTGGCGCATGCGCCGTCCCGACGACCCTCGCTATCAGTGAGCTGAAACAACCGGCGCCACGCTGCGGGCCATTGCCAGCACGCGCCTGTCGGCCATCGTCTCGCCCATCAGCATGAAGCCGACCGGCAGTTCGCCGGCGGCATGGCAGGGCAGGCTGATGCCGCAGCGGTCGAGGAAATTGCCGACCGTGGTGTTGCGCAGCAGCAACATGTTCTTCTTCGTGAAGCCGTCGGCCGTCGAGACCTCGTCGAGGGTCGGCGCCACGACGGCGCAGGTCGGCATGATCACCGCGTCGTAGTTTGCCGTGATCGCCGCGACGCGGCGCTGCAGGTTGGCGCGCTTGCCGAGCAGCTCGATATAGTCAGCCGCGTTCATCTCCTTGCCGCGCAGGATGCGCGGGGCCACGAGCTGGTCGTAGTCGTTGTGCCGGCGGGCAATCAGCTCCCTGTGCCAGGCATAGGCTTCGGAGGCCGCAAATCCGCCCTTGGCATTGATGGCCGGCAGCTCGTTCAGCTCGACGAGATCGATCTGCTCGATCTTCACGCCCTTGGCGGAGAGCGCCTTGCAGGCCCGCTCGAAGGCGGTGGCGACGACGGGATCGAGTTCGTCCATCACGAAGTGCTTGGGGATCGCAAATCGCAGGCCCGAAAGCGGTGCTGCGGCCGGGACGGAGATCGGCTCGCCGGCGAAGACGGCGTCGACGATGGCGCAGTCCTCGACCGAGTTGGCGAGGGGGCCGATCGAATCGAGCGAGGTCGACAGCGGCACCACGCCGTCGATCGGCACGCGCCGCGCCGTCGGCTTGAAACCCGTAAGGCCGCAGACCGCGGCGGGGATGCGGACGGAGCCGCCGGTATCGGTGCCCAAAGCGACGACGGCCATGCGGTCCGCGACCGACACCGCGGCGCCGGAGGAGGAGCCGCCCGGCACGCGCGTGCGGTCGGCAGGATTGCCGGGCGTGCCGTAATGCGGGTTGAAGCCGACGCCCGAGAAGGCGAACTCGCTCATGTTGGTGCTGCCGACGATCACCGCGCCGGCGGCCCGCAAGCGTGCAACGACAGGCGCATCCGCCGCGGCCGGCTTGGCATCGTCGAGCGCTTTGGAGCCGGCCAGCGTCGTCTCGCCGGCGACGTCGCACAGGTTCTTGATCGAAACAGGAATGCCGGCGAGCGGCGTGGCGACGAGCCCCGCCTTGCGCTGGACGTCGCTGGCCTCGGCGGCAGCGAGGGCCTGCGCCCTCCAGACCTTGACGAAGGCGCGCTTGCCTTCGCCCTTGGGGTCCTCGATGCGCGCCAGCGCCTCTTCGGTGAGCCGGCGGGAAGTGATACGGCCGGCGGCCAGATCCGCGGCGAGCTGCCCTATGGTGGGATTCTGCGTCGGGTTGGCCATCGGACTCCTTACCTTCCTCGGTTCTTCACCAGATCGTCGACGACCATCGGATCGGCCAGGGTCGACGTATCGCCGAGATTGCTGAAATCGTTCTCGGCAATCTTGCGCAGGATGCGGCGCATGATCTTGCCCGAGCGTGTCTTGGGCAAGCCGGGTGCCCACTGGATCACGTCGGGTGTGGCGATCGGGCCGATCTCCTTGCGCACCCAGGCCACCAGCTCCTTGCGCAGCTCCTCGGAAGAGTGCTCGCCGGCCTTCAGCGTGACGTAGGCATAGATGCCCTGGCCCTTGATGTCGTGCGGGAAGCCGACCACGGCAGCTTCGGCCACCTTGGTGTTGCCGACCAGAGCGCTTTCGACCTCGGCCGTGCCGATGCGATGGCCCGAGACGTTGATCACGTCGTCGACGCGGCCGGTGATCCAGTAGTAGCCATCCTCGTCGCGGCGGGCGCCGTCGCCGGTGAAGTACTTGCCGGGATAGGTCTTGAAGTAGGTGTCGATGAAACGCTGATGGTCGCCGTAGACCGTGCGCATCTGGCCGGGCCAGGAATTGATCAGGCAGAGATTGCCCGTCGCCGCGCCCTGCAGCTCCTTGCCGTCGGCGTCGACCATCACCGGCTGCACGCCGAAGAACGGCTTGGTGGCGGAGCCCGGCTTGAGCGCCGTCGCGCCGGGCAATGGCGTGATCAGGATGCCGCCGGTCTCGGTCTGCCACCAGGTGTCGACGATCGGGCAGCGCTCGTCGCCGACCACGCGGTGGTACCACAGCCAGGCTTCGGGATTGATCGGCTCGCCGACCGAGCCGAGCAGGCGAAGGCTCTTGCGCGTCGCCTTCTTCACCGGCGCCTCGCCTTCGCGCATCAGGGCGCGGATCGCCGTGGGGGCGGTGTAGAAGATGTTGACCTGATGCTTGTCGATCACCTGCCAGAAGCGGCTGGAATCGGGATAGTTGGGCACGCCCTCGAACATCAGGGTCGTGGCGCCGTTGGCGAGCGGCCCGTAGACGATGTAGCTGTGGCCGGTGACCCAGCCCACGTCGGCGGTGCACCAATAGATGTCGCCGTCGTGATAATCGAACACGTACTGGTGCGTCATCGACGTGAAGACGATGTAGCCGCCGGTCGTGTGCAGCACGCCCTTGGGCTTACCCGTCGAGCCCGAGGTATAGAGGATGAAGAGCGGATCCTCGGCGTTCATCGACTCGGGGGCGCACTCGGCCGGCACCTTGGCGGCGATCTCGTGCCACCACACGTCGCGACCGGCCTCCCAGCCAATCTTGCCGCCGGTGTGCTTCACGACCAGCACCTTCTTGACGCCCGGGCACTTCTGCAGGGCTTCGTCGGTGTTGGCCTTGAGCGGCACGGGCTTGCCGCCGCGCAGGCCTTCGTCGGCGGTGACGACCACGTCGCTCTCGCAATCGATGATACGGTTGGCAAGGCTGTCGGGCGAGAAGCCTCCGAACACGACCGAATGGACGGCGCCGATACGCGTGCAGGCGAGCATGGCGTAGGCCGCTTCCGGGATCATCGGCAGGTAGATCGTGACACGATCCCCTTTCTTGACGCCGAGTTCCTTCAGCACGTTGGCCATGCGGCACACTTCGGCATGCAGCTCGCGATAGGTGATCTTCTTCGACTTCGACGGATCGTCGCCTTCCCAGATGATCGCGGTCTGGTCGGCACGCGCGGGCAGATGACGATCGATGCAGTTGGCCGACACGTTCAGCACGCCGTCATGGTACCAGCGGATACGGACATCGCCGGTATAGTCGACATCGCGCACGGCGCCGGGGCTGTACGGTTTGATCCAGTCGATACGCTTGCCGTGCTCGCCCCAGAATCCGGCAGGATCCTTGACCGACGCGTCATACATCGCCTTGTACTTCGCTTCGTCGACATAGGCGCGCTTGGCCCAATCGGAGCTGACGGCGATCACCTCATCGGCCATGGCATTCCTCCCGTATCGCTAGGCTTAAGCCGTGAATTACCTGCGTTCTAGCGCGCCATGATCGCGCTCGGCAATTCGACTTTGGCCGCGCCCGGCGGCCGCGACGTCACTCAGTGTACCACGTCGTAAAATCTTGAATGGGCGCACGCTCGGTAATCAGGCTGTTGGGGATCACATCGGGGTCGGCATGACCCAGCGCCAGGCCGCAGATAACGATCTGGTCCTCGGGAATCTTCAGTTCGCGCCGCACAACATGCTGATAGCGGCTGAACGCCGCCTGCGGACAGGTGTGCAGTCCCTTCTCGCGAGCCAGCAGCATAAGCTGATCGAGGAAGATGCCGCAGTCGATCCACTGGCCGTTGCCCATGCGCTTTTCGACGCAGAGTATCATTCCGACCGGAGCATCGAAAAATTCGTAGTTCTTGCGAAACTGCTTCATCATGCCGGCGGCGTCGCCGCGCGGCACACCGAGCAGCGTGTAGAGCTGCTTGCCGACAAGCTTGCGGCGCGTGTCGTAGACCGGCGTGAATTCCTTCGGGTAGACGTCGTATTCGCCGCCCGGTCCGTGGTCGCCTTCGTCCATCGCCTTCAGGATCGCGGCCGACAGGCGTTGCCGGGCCTTGCCCATGGTGACGTAGAGCTTCCAGGGCTGCAGGTTGCCGTTCGATGCCGCGCGGTTGGCGTTGGTGACGATCCATTCGATGTCGGCCTTGGCCACGGGCTCGGACTTGAAGACCCGCATCGAGCGGCGGGAATTGATGGCTTCGGACACACGCATGGACAGTTAGCTCCGAGTCAGGTGGCGACGCATGAAGTCGAACAAGGTGCGCAGGGCAATGCCATACTCCTTGTCGTTAAAATAGTGCGTCGCGCCGGGAATGACGAAGGCTTCGACGTCCTTTCCATGGTTACGCAATGCCTCCGCCATGGTCGTCGTCTGATCGACTGGCACGTTCTCGTCGCTGTCGCCGTGGATCAGCAGCACCGGAATGTCGATCTGCGCAACGCGGAATATCGGAGAGCGAACGGGCAGCCCTTCGGGGCCGCAGAGATCGTCGAGATAGTCGCGAATGAACGGATTTGCCGCACGCCAGCGCGCGAGATCGGTCGGCGCAAAATAGGAGGCGACCGCCTTGATCGGCGGCTTGTGGGCCGCCGTCAGCAGCGCCACCTGGCCGCCCATCGAGGCGCCGACCAGCCCGATGCGGTCGCGATCGACCGATGGCCGCTTGGCCAGCCAGTCGATGGCTGCCAGCACATCGAGCGGCTGGCGCAGCCCTTGATCGCTTTCGCCTTCCGAGCCCAGCCAGCCACGCAGCGACAGCGCGAGCGTGGCGTAGCCGTTGGCCGAAGCGCGCCGCGCCAGACCGACGAGATTGTGGGCATGACCAGCGAAGCCGTGCAGCAGGATCAGTGCCGGATAGGGCGGTTGTCCCGCCTGGGGTTTGAAGAAGTAACCGCCCAGGGTGACGCCGTGACCCGGTACACGCACCTGCTCGGCGTCGGCGAGGTCGGGCAACTCATCCCAACGATGCACGACCTCGATCGGCACGCCGTCGGGATCGCGGAAGCCCACCGAGTAGTAGCCGGGGGCGAAGTATTCGAGTTCCTTGGGCGGTTGGAGGATTTCGGCGCCGGCGTCGCGCAGCTCGGCGAACACCTGATCGACCTGGGCGCGGCTCTCGGCCGAGACGGCGAGCCACAGCGCACCCGGTCCGTAGGACACGCCGTCCTTGGCCTGGCGCATGACGAAGTGGTCGTAGCCACGCGACCACATCACACGATCGGGATGTGCCCAGACGCGGCGGAAGCCCAGCATCGGCAGCCACAGGCGATGGAAGGCCACGGAACGCCCGAGGTCGCTCACCTCGATCGCGGCTCCGGCGAAGGAGGGGCGGGGCCGCATCAGCTCGGTTCGAGTCCGAGCGCCAGCAGCTCGTCGCGGCGAAGATGCTGTTCGCCGGCGAGGAAGAATTCGTCGAGCTGCGGAGGCTTCACGGCGGTGCCGGCCAGCATGGCGTGGGCCTGCCCGCGATGGTGGGTCTGGTGCTGGAAAAGATGTTCGAGGATCGACAGCACGCTCGACGGCGGCGGCGTGCGGTTGGGCCGCGGCAACACCAGACCTTCAAGGAGGCTCGCCTCGGTCTGGCGTTCGCAGAAGGCGAGCAGCCGGCGGTCGCTTGCGATCTGGGCAGTGTGGAGTGACGCCGCGTCGGGAAAATCGGGCGGCGGATCGGTATAGCGCTTCAGCACCGTCGGATCGCGCTCGAGGGCGTCGATGTAATAGGTATCGACCCAGAGAATGTGGTTCAGCGTGGCGCGCAGCGTGGGAAAGAAGCTCGTGCGCGGGGCGGCGAACTCCGCCGGCGACAGCGCCTTGCAGGCGCTGAGCAGGCGGTGGTTCGCCCAGATGTTGTTGCGAGCCATGGCGACGGTGTGGTCACTCAGCCCCCCGCGTTGAGAAGCTGGCGCCATGGCTCCCGTTTCTCCCGGCGTCAGGCTGCTTGGGCCAGATTGCGCAGCACGTAGTGCAGCACGCCGCCGTTCTTGAAGTAGCCGACCTCTTCGGCGGTATCGATGCGGCAGGTCACCTTCACCGTCTCCTTGGCGCCGTCGGGCCGATTGATGGTGAGCGACATGTCCATGCCGGGCTTCAACTCGCCGTCGATGCCGGCGACGTCGAAGGTCTCGCGGCCGGTCAGGTTCAGCGTCTTGCGCGTCATGCCGTCCTTGAACTGCAGCGGCAGGACGCCCATGCCGACCAGGTTCGAGCGGTGGATACGCTCGAAGGTCTCGCAGACCACGGCCTTCACGCCCAGAAGGTTGACGCCCTTGGCCGCCCAGTCGCGCGAGCTGCCGGTGCCGTATTCCTTGCCGGCGATCAGGATCTGCGGCGTGTGCTCCTTCTTGTAGCGCATCGCCACGTCGTAGATCGGCTCGGGCTCGTCGGTCGTGAAGTAGTGCGTGAAGCCGCCCTCGACGCCCGGAACCATTTCGTTCTTGAGACGGATGTTGGCGAAGGTGCCGCGCATCATCACCTCGTGGTTGCCGCGGCGCGTGCCGTACTGGTTGAAGTCCTTCGGAGCCACCTTGTGCTCCATCAGGTACTTGCCGGCCGGGCTATCCTTCTTGATCGAACCGGCGGGCGAGATGTGGTCGGTCGTGATCGAGTCGCCGAACTGGCCAAGCGGGCGCGCGCCCGTGATGTTGGCGAGCGCCGGCGGCGTCTTGCCCATGCCGTCGAAATAGGGCGGGTTGCGCACGTAGGTCGACTTGTCGTCCCACGAATAGGTCAGGCTCGGCTTGGTCTTGATGCTGCGCCAGAACTTGTCGCCCTTGAAGACGTCGGCATAGCGCTTCTTGAAGGCCTTGGCCGTGACGAACTTGTCGACGGTCTTGGACACTTCCATGTTCGAGGGCCAGATGTCCCGCAGGTAGACAGGCTTGCCGCCCTTGCCGACGCCGATCGGATCCTTGGTGATGTCGATCTTCATCGAGCCGGCCAGCGCATAGACCACCACCAGCATCGGCGAGGCGAGATAATTGGCGCGGGTCAGCGGATTGACGCGGCCCTCGAAGTTGCGGTTACCCGACAGCACCGAGCTGACGACGAGGTCGCCGTCGCCGATCGCCTTGGTGACCGGATCGGGCAGCGGTCCGGAGTTGCCGATGCAGCTCGTGCAGCCATAGCCCACCAGATTGAAGCCGATCTTGTTCAGGTCCTTCGTCAGGCCCGACGCGTCGAGATATTCGGTGACGACCTGCGAGCCCGGCGCCAGCGAGGTCTTGACCCACGGCTTGACCTTGAGGCCGAGCTTCACTGCGTTGCGCGCGATCAGGCCGGCGCCCAGCATGACGTAGGGGTTCGAGGTGTTGGTGCAGGAGGTGATGGCCGCGATCACCACGTCGCCGTGCCCGAGGTCGTAGTCGGTGCCCTTGCACTTGATGCGCTTGCCGTCGTCCTTGCGGTCGAATTCCTTCTCCATGTTGGCGACGAACTGCGACGCCGCATCGGTCAGCGCGACACGGTCCTGCGGGCGCTTCGGGCCGGCGAGGCTCGGCACCACGTCGCCGAGGTCGAGCGACAGCGTGTCGGTGAAGACCGGCTCGGGCGACTTCTTGGAGCGCCACAGGCCCTGCTTCTTGGCATAGGCCTCGACGAGCTTGGCGGCCGGGCCGCGGTTGGTCGTCCGGAGATAGCCGAGCGTGATCTCGTCGACCGGGAAGAAGCCACAGGTCGCGCCATATTCCGGCGCCATGTTGGCGATGGTCGCACGGTTGGCGAGCGGCAGGTCTTCGAGGCCCTCGCCGTAGAATTCGACGAACTTGTTGACCACACCCTTCTTGCGCAGCATCTGCGTGACGGTCAGCACGAGGTCGGTCGCGGTCGCGCCTTCCTTCAGCTTGCCGGTGAGCTTGAAGCCCACGACGTCGGGGATGACCATCGGCTGCGCCTGGCCGAGCATGGCGGCTTCGGCCTCGATGCCGCCGACGCCCCAGCCCAGCACGGAGAGGCCATTCACCATGGTGGTGTGGCTGTCGGTGCCGACCAGCGTGTCGGGATAGGCGATCGTTTCCCTGCCTTCCTTCTTGGTCCACACGACCTGCGCCAGATACTCCAGGTTCACCTGGTGGCAGATGCCGGTGCCCGGCGGGACGACGCGGAAGTTGTTGAACGCCTCGGCACCCCAGCGCAGGAACTGGTAGCGCTCCAGGTTGCGTTCGTATTCCAGCTTCACATTGGCGCCGAAGGCCGAGCTGTTGCCGAAATTGTCGACGATCACCGAGTGGTCGATCACGAGATCGACCGGCACCAGCGGGTTAATCTTGGTCGGGTCGCCGCCGAGCTTGCCCATGGCATCGCGCATGGCGGCGAGATCGACCACGGCCGGCACGCCGGTGAAGTCCTGCATCAGGACGCGGGCGGGGCGGAAGTTGATCTCCTTCGTCGACTTGCCGCCATTCTTCAGCCAGCCTGCGAATGCGGCGATGTCGGCCTTCTTGACCGTCGTGCCGTCCTCGTGGCGCAGCAGATTTTCCATCAGGACGCGGAGCGAGAAAGGCAGGCGGGAGAGGTCGCCGACCTCCTTCTCGACCGCCTTGAGGCTGAAATAGGTGTAGCTCCGATTGCCGACCTTCAGCGTCTTGCGGGCCTTGAAGCTGTTGGGATGGGCGGCGGCCATATCTTACTCCTGCGAGGTCGGTTTTTGTGCGGACGGATGGCAAAATAGGGGCACGGAACGACGCAGGCAATCGGCGGATGCAGCCCGGTGGTCCTTGTGCCAGATTGGTGCCATGCAACGTCGAATGGTGCAGTTGTTCGGGTTCTTCGCCGCCGTCCTCGCCCTGTCCGGCGAGGCCGTGGCGCAGCGCAATGCGACTGAATCGTGGGATCCGTCGTCGCGGGAATTTCCTTCCAGCGGCTCTTCGGGCAGCGCGCCGGGTTCGGGCGCGGCTGTGGCAGGCCGGAATGCGACGCTTGATTCGCTGAACAAGATCCTGTCGGCCTCGCAGCTCTCGGCCCTGGATCGTTCGATGTATCTCAGCATCCGTGCCTTTCAGCTCAGCCGGCTCGGACGCGACGCGGACAGCCAGAAGGACATTGCCGAGATGGGGCGGGTCCTGCCCTCCGACTGGCAGGTCGTAATGTCGCTGGCCATGCCGAGCCTGGCAGGCGGGGGCGACCGGGCGGCAGCGCTGCGCACGCTCGACAGCGCGCTGGCGCGCAAGCCCGGCGATCCTTCGCTGATGGTCGCCCAGGCCCAGGTCTATATGCAGATCGCCGATTTTCCGCGCGCTTTGGGGCTGCTCGACTCCGCCCTGGCCAACGCGAAGACCGAGAGCGAGCGACGCGCCGCCTTGTTCTTCCGCGGTCATGCCAATTTCAATCTCGGCAACTACGCGCAGGCTGCCGACGACTTCAACGGCTCGCTGGAAGGCCGTCCGACCTTCAAATCGAAGATTTCGCCGCTTCTCTGGCGTTACGCTGCGCAGGTGCGCGCACGGCGCGACGCGCGGACGCCGCTGGCGAGGGATGTCGGTGCCGACAGCCTGAACGAATGGCCCGGCCCGATTGTCCGTTTCCTGCTGGGCAGGGGCTCGGCGGGCGAACTCGAGGTTGCCGCCGAGTCCGACGAAGCCGCCAAGCGCAGCAACGGCAAATGTCCGGCGGCCTTCTTCATCGGGATGGATGCCGTGCGCCGCGGCGACAAGCAGAGAGCCCGCGAGCAGTTCCAGCTTGCCCAGGCACGTTGTCCCACCGTGTCGGAGATCAACTGGGCCGCTTCCAGCGAGCTGAAGCGACTCTGAGGGTCAGCCCGCCAGCGCCAAAGGCGCGATGAAGCGGGCGATCTCGGAAAGAACGTAGGCGGGCTGCTGCAGGTGCGGGCTGTGGCCGCAATCGGCGATCAGCCTGGTTTCGCAGTATCCGCCGACCTTGCCGGCAATGATGCCGAGCTGCAGTTCGCTGCCATACTCGTCGTCTTCGCCCTGGATCGCCTGCAGCGGGACCAGCACGCCCGGCAGGCGGCCGTTGGCATCCATCGGCTCGAAGCCCGGCGCCACCCAGGCGTCGGACCACAGGTGGAAGGCGCGGTCGACATTGTCTCCGTGGTATCGGGAAAGCCGTTGGCGCAGGTCGCCTGCGGCAAAGGCCTCGCGCGCCTTCCGGATTGCCGCGACGCAGACCGGCTCGTTGATCGCGTGCGCGGCCAGGGTCACGACGGCGCGCAGGGGCTCGGGATCGCGGGCGGCGTAGTTCAAGGCAATCGTGCCGCCGTCGCTGTGGCCGACCAGCACGCAGTCTTCGATGGCCAGGGCCGCGAGCAGGCGCGGCAGAATGTCGTCGGCCTCGATTTCCATGTAGCGAACGCCCGGATCGGACGGCCAGGGGCTCGATCGGCCGTAGCTCGTGCGGTCGTAGACGATGCCGCGGCAACGCGTGGCGTTGCAGAGTTTCTGCGGGAAGTCGCGCCACATCTCGATGCACCCCAGGCCTTCGTGCAGAAAGACGAGGGTGGTGCGCTCCAGCCCGTCATCCTGGGCGGGCGCGAGGCGGCGCACGCGCAGGCGGCGGTCGCCGAGATCGATCAGTTGGTCGTCGAGGCTCACGCCTCAGATGTAACCGGGACGCGCCACCGAGAGAAGGCGTCTATGCAGTGTCCGCGCTATCGGCCTGCCGATGAGGCCGACGTCTGCAGGGGCGTTGCCGACGGCGGTCGGCATTTCGAGCGCTCGTTGGCGAGCGCCGCGTCGCGGTTCCACCAGCCACCGCCCAGCGACTGGAACAGGGCCGCCGTATTGGTGAGCCGTGCGGCCTGCGCCTGGATGCGCGTCAGGATGGCCTGCTGATAGGTGAGTTCGGCGATCAGCACGAAGACGTAGGTCGTGTCGCCGAGTTCCAGGCGCTTTCGGGCGATGTTGAGGCTGGTGGCGGCGGCGCGCTCGGCCTCGACGGCGGCCTTCAGAGTTATGGCGTCGTATTCGAGGGCGTTCAGCGTGTCGGCGACATTGCGAAAGGCGGCGAGCACGGTCGACTGGTATTGCGCGTCGGCCTGCTCCAGGGCGGCCTGGGCGCCCTTCTTCTTAGCGTAGAGCGCCCCGCCGTCGAGCACGGTCTGTGCAATGTTGAATCCGGCTATCGTTCCGGGGATGCCCGCACCGAACAGCGAGTCGAGGCTGACGGAGCTGGCCGTGATGCCGGCGCCCAAGGTGATCTGCGGGAGCTGATTGGCGATCGCCACGCCGACCAGCGCACTGGCGGAGTGCAGGCTGGCTTCGGCGGCGCGCACGTCGGGACGCTGCTCCACCAGTTTGGACGGCAGGCTGAGGGGCAGGTCGCCGGGCAGTTTGAGGTCGCCGAGTTCGAAGCGTTCCGCGACCGGATTGCTGGGCAGCCGGCCCGTGAGATTGGCCATCAGATTGCGCTGCTGCGCCAGCGCCTTCTGCAGCGGGGGCAGGGTCGCCTCCGATTGCGCCATGGCGGCTTGCTGCGTCGCGACGTCTGCGCCGGGAATGGCGCCGAGCCCGGATTGCTGCGTCAGGATGCCCAGCGTTTCGCGTTGGGCCGCAATGATCCGTTTGGTCGCCTCGACCTGGGCACGCAACGAGGCTTCGAGGATGGCGCCGGCAACGACATTGGAGGCGAGCGACAGATAGGCGCCTTCGAGCTGGAAGCATTGCGCTTCGGCAAGCGCGTCGAGCGATTCGGTCTGGCGACGGTTGCCGCCCCAGATATCCAGGGCGTAGGTGATCTGCAGTCCGGCCGTGAAGAGACCGAAGATGTTCAGGGCCTGGTCCGAGAGCGGCGATTGAAGGGTGGTCGCCGTCTGGTTCTGCGACCCGGTGAAACCTGCCGAGATCGTCGGGAACAATGTTGCCCGCTGGGCGCGAGCATTCAGTTGCGCAACTTTGAGAGAGGCGGCAGCAGCGCGAACATCGGGATTCGCCGCCAACGAGCGTTCGATCAGGCTGTTGAGCTGCGGCGACTGGAACACCCCCCACCACTGGCCGGGAATGTCCATGCCCTGCACGATGCGCTGCGCCTCGCCGCCCGGAATGCCGGCAGCGATCAGATTCGTCTTCTGGTCGGGAAGATAGGTTCGGGTTGCCGGACCTTCGGGTGCCGTGAAATCGGGTCCGACCGAGCAAGCGGCCAGCGCGGTCGTTACGGCCAGCACCGGAAGTGTCTTGAGAAGGAGATGTCGCATCATGATGCCTCCGCGGCCGACGCTTCGGGGGCCTTGCTGAGGGCGGACAGGTGTCGGCGCGAGAAGAGGCCGATGGCTGCCGGCAGGACAGTGAGGAAGAGCAGCGGCGCCAGCAGCGTGCCGCCGACCACGACGGTCGCCAGCGGGCGCTGGACCTGGCTGCCGATTGCCGTCGAGAAGGCGGCGGGCAGCAGGCCGACCGCCGCGGCGGCGCAGGTCATCAGTACCGGTCGGAGCTGGACGCTGCAGGTCTCGCGCAGTGCAGCTTCGCGGTCGCGGCCGGCATCGATCAGCCGGTTGAAGCAGGACAGCACCATGATGCCGTTCATGGCGGCGATGCCGAACAGGGCGACGAAGCCGATCGCGGCGGAGATGCTGAAGGGCATGCCGACCACGAACAGTCCGAGGATGCCGCCGATCAGCGCCATGGGGATCGCACTGGCCGCCAGCAGCGTGTCGCGGAACGAGCCGAAGCTCATGTAGAGCAGCAGGCCGATCAGGCCGATAGCAATCGGCACGGCGACGGCCAGGCGCTGCAGGGCGTTCTTGAGGTTGCCGAACTCGCCCACCCATTCGATGCGGTAGCCACCGGGGATCTTCACCTGCTCGGCGACCTTCTGCTGGGCCTCGATGATGGCGCTGCCAAGGTCGCGGCCGCGGACGCTGAACTTCACCGGGACGTAGCGTTCCTGCTGTTCGCGATAGATGTAGTAGGCGCCGGAAACGAGTTCGACTTTGGCGACTTCGCTGAGCGGCACCTGGGTCACGCCGTTGCCGATCTGGACGCCGATCTGGATGCTTTTGATCGCTTCGAGGTTTTCCCGGTATTTCGGCGCCAGGCGGACGACCATGGGGAAGTGCCGGTCGCTGCCGCCTTCATAGACATCGCCGGCCGCCTGGCCGCCGATGGCGGCCTGGACCGTCGCGTTGATGTCGCCGGGGGCGAGGCCATAGCGGGCGGCCCGAGTGCGGTCGATGTCGATGCGGATCGTCGGCTGGCCGAGCGAAGCCGACACGGCGAGGTCGGTGATGCCCGGCACCGTTGCCAGCACGTTCTTGATCTCGGTTCCGAGCTTGGCCAGCGTTTCGAGATCGTTGCCGGAAATCTTGACCGAGTTCTCGCCCTTCACGCCGGACGCGGCTTCCTGGACGTTGTCCTGGATGTACTGGGAGAAGGTGAACTCCACGCCGGGAAATGCCTTCTGCAGGGCATCGTTGATCTCGGCAATCAGGGCATCCTTGTCGACGCCCTTGCGCCAGCGGTCGAGGGGCTTCAGGGGGACGAAGAACTCGGCGTTGAAGAAGCCGGTCGAATCGGTGCCGTCGTCGGGACGCCCGTGCTGGGAGATGACGGTCTCCGCTTCGGGGAAGCTCTTGATCAGCTTGCGCATGCGGTTGGCGTAGTCGTTGCCGGCTTCGAGCGAGATCGACGCCGGCATGACGGCGCGGATCCACATGTTGCCTTCCTCGAGCTTGGGCAGGAATTCGAGGCCGATCGTGCTGCCGGCCAGGATCGTCAGCGCGCCGGCGCCGAGGCCGGCCGCCAGCGTGACACGGCGGCTGGCCAGAACGGCGTCGCACAGCCTGCCGTAACCGCGACTGAGCAGGCGCATGGCGTGCGTCTCGGCGTGGGCAACCTTGTCCGGCAACAGGAGGGCGGCAAGGGCGGGCGAGACCGTGAAGGTGGCGATCAGGCCGCCCAGCAGCGCGTAGGCGTAGGTCCGCGCCATCGGTCCGAAGATGTGGCCTTCGACGCCGGACAGGGTGAAGAGCGGCAGGAAGCCCGCGATGATGATCGTGGCCGAGAAGAAGATCGCCTGCGTGACTTCGCTCGACGCGTGGAAGATCGTCGCCAGCTTGCCGGTGAGGCCCTCCGGCGTGGGACGCCGGTAATTTATCGCCGGGCCGTGGCTTGCCTGGGCGAGGTGGCGGAAGATGTTCTCGACCATGATCACGGTGGCGTCGACGATGATGCCGAAGTCGATCGCGCCCATGGACAGCAGGTTGGCCGATTCGCCGCTCAGGACGAGGATGACCACGGCGAAGAGGAGGGCGAACGGAATGGTGGCCGAGACGATCAGGGCGCTGCGCAGGTCGCCGAGGAACAACCACTGGATCAGGAAGATGAGCACCACGCCCATCACCATGTTGTGCAGCACGGTATGGGTGGTGACCTCGACCAGGGCGCTGCGGTCGTAGATGCGTTCGATGCGGACGCCCGGCGGCAGGATGTTGCCGTTGTTGATCTTGGCGACCTCGTCCAGCACGCCGGTCAGCGTCGGCATCGTCTCCGCGCCGCGCCGCATCAGGACGATGCCCTGGACGACGTCGTTGTCGTCGTTCTGGCCGGCGATGCCGAGCCGCGGCTGGTTGCCCACCGTGACGTTGGCGACGTCGGAAACCAGCACGGGCGCTCCGTCGCGCACCGTCAACATGGTGTTGCGGATGTCGTCCATCGAGCGGATCTGGCCGACGCTGCGCACGATCGCCGACTGCGAGCCGATATTCACGGTGTTCGCGCCGACATTGATGTTGGCGTTGTTGAGCCCGTCGAGCACCTGCTTCAGCGTGAGTCCGTAGGCCATCAGCCGATCGAGGTCGACGGTGATGTCGTAGGTCTTGGTCTTGCCGCCCCAGCCGGTGACGTCGATGACGCCGGGGATCGCCTTGAACCGGCGCTGCAGGACCCAGTCCTGCACGGTCTTGAGATCGGCCGACGAATAGCCGGGCGGACCGACCACGCGGTAGCGGAAGACTTCGCCGATCGGGCTGGTCGGCGAGAGAACGGGCTGTGCGCCATTGGGCAATGGGCCGAGCTGCGACAGGCGGTTGATCACCATCTGCGACGCCTGCTGGTAGGTCACGTCGTAGGTGAACTGCACCTTGACGTCGCTGAGGCCGAAGAGAGAGACGGTGCGGATCGCCTGGACATAGGGGAGGCCCGCCATCTGGATCTCGATCGGGATCGTTATGTAACGCTCGATCTCCTCCGACGACTGGCCGGGGTTCTGCGTGATGATGTCCACCAGCGGCGGCACCGGGTCGGGATAGGCTTCGATGTTCAGCCGCGCATAGGCGAACAGGCCGGCGACCACGAGGACTCCGCTCAGGATGACAACCAGGATGCGTTGCCTGAGGGCGGCCGCGATGAGGGATTGCATGGAACGATCGCCGTGCTGGAGAGTGCCGGGGCCGGCGGCGCCCGGCAGGCCGTCAGTCGCGCTTGGCTGCGCGATCGATGAATAGCGTGCCGCTGGTCACCACGGTTTCGCCGGTCTGCAAGCCCTTGCGCACTTCGACGAAGCCGTTGGCGGTCGTGCCGACCTCGATGGGACGGGAGACGATGGATTTGTCCTCGGGGCGAGCGACCCAGACGTGGGCATTGGCCCCTTCGTAGACGATGGCTTCCTGTGGCACCGCCGGCATGGTCTGCGGCACGCCGGTGACGATGCGGAAGCTCGCGAACATCTCGGGCATCAGCTCGCGATCCCCATTGGCGATCTCGGCGCGCACCGGAAGGCGGCGCGTGTTGGCGTCGAGCGCCGGTGCGACGTAGCTCAGCTTCGCATTGAAGGTCCGGCCGGGATGGGCCAGCACGGAAACCTCGACCGGCGCGCCGACCTTCATCCTTGGCGCGTCGGATTCGCGGACATTGGCGATCAGCCAGACTTTCGACAGGTCGCCGATGTTGAATACCGGATCGGTCGCACCGGCATTGATGTACTGGCCGAGGCCGATCTTGCGCTGGATCACGGTGCCCTCGATCGGGGCGGACACAATGGTCTCGGCGCCGATGCGGTCGACCTTTTCGAGCTGCTCGATCTCGGCGTCGGAGCGGCCGAGGATGCGCAGGCGGTTGCGCACGGCGGCCAGCGCGATATCGGCCGACCTGAGATCGCCCTGCGCGGCGACGAGGTCGGACTGGGCCTGCTCGAGATCCTTCAGCGCGCCGCCGCGGATCGACAGGAGTTCCTTCTGGCGCTTTTCGGCCATCTGGGCGAGAGCGAGCTTCGACCGCGCCTTTTCGACGCCGGCGACGGCGGTCACGAGATCGTTCTGGCCTTGCACGAACTCGCTCGCCTCGATGGCGAACAGCGGGGCGCCGCGTTCGACATGGTCGCCGGGCTTGGCGATCAGGCGCGTGACGCGGCCCGAATAGGGCGAGAAGACCGGCGTCGTGGTATCCTCGTTGATGCCGATCTTGCCGTCGGTCGCACGCTCCTCCCGGAAGGCTACCTGCTTCACCGTCTCGAAGCGGAGGCCGGACCATTGGGTTTCGCTCGGCCGGAACGCGCCATCGGGCTCGGACACGGCGGCGGGGCGCATCAGGGCGTTGCTCGGCTGCGTATCGACGGCCCAGGCAGTGGCCAGCGCCACGCCCGCGACGCCCGCGCCGGCGAACCAGAGGCGATGGCGGCGCAGTTTAGCAATCAACGGAGGGTTGGTCGGGGAAGTCATGACGGCCAGCCTAACCAGTTCGCATTACGTGCACCTGACGGTTGCCGGCGGGGCTGGAGCGCCTCCCGAGTGCCGTCGTGCTAAGGTCAACCCGATGTATTCGCGCTCCGGGAGGGCGTTGCCGTGAGAGTCCTTCTTGTCGAGGACAATGCCGAACTGGTCGCGCTGCTGGTCAAGGGGCTGGCGCGCAACGGTTTCTCGGCCGATTCCGTGGATAATGCCGGCGATGCGGCCCATGCCCTTGCCGCCATGCGCTACGCCGCGGTCGTGCTCGACCTCGGCCTGCCGGACGAAGACGGGCTTTCTTTGTTGCGCGGCATGCGCGGCCGCGGCGATTCGACACCAGTCCTTGTGCTGACAGCCCGCGATGGCGTTTCCGACCGGGTCAATGGGCTGAGGGCCGGGGCCGACGACTATCTCGTAAAACCCTTCGCCATGGAGGAGCTTGTCGCCCGGTTGCAGGCGCTGTTGCGCCGTCCCGGCAACATGCTGGGGCGCAGGCTCACCTTCGGCAATGTCTCCCTCGACACCGAGGGGCGGCAGATTCTGGTCGACGGCACCGCGCGATCCTTTCCGGCGCGCGAGACGGCGGTGCTGGAGATCCTGCTGCGGCGGGGCGGCAACGTCGCGCCCAAGCGCCTGTTCGAGGATCAGCTCTTCGGCCTGTCGGGCGAGGTCGGTTCCAATGCCGTCGAGGTCTACGTCCACCGGCTGCGCAAGATGCTGGCGGATTGCGGCGCCAACGTGCGGGTCCATACGGTAAGAGGCGTCGGCTACCTGCTCACCGAGGACAAGACCGGGTGAATCGCTTCCGCTCGATCATCTCCCGTGTCGTCGCGCTGCATGTCGTCGCGGTCGGCCTGACCTCGATTCTGATGCCGCTGGCGCTCTACTGGCTTCTGAACCAGGCTGCCAACAACCTTCACCGCGACGCGCTGCGCAGCCAGGCGCTCACCATCGGCAGCTTCCTGCGGCCGACCCCGAGCGGCGCCACGCAGCTCGACATCCCGGCCGAGGCGATGCCGCTCTATTCCGGCGAGTATGCGCTCTATTCCTACGCGGTGCTCGATGCCGACGGAAAGGTGCTCTTCTCCTCGAGAGGCGACGACAAACCGCTGTTTTCCTCGATCGATCCGTCGTCGAGCGAATGGTTCAGCCGGCGGCGCAGCAGCGGCTCCGTGCTGTTCGGCGTCAGCGTTCCCCGCGCCGTCGGCGAACGGCTCTACTGGATCCAGGTCGGCCAGGACCTCACGCATCGCGATGTCATCATCGACGATATCGTCACCTCGTTCATTCCGCGCGTCGCCTGGATCACCTTTCCGATCCTGCTGCTGCTTCTCTTGATCGACATCCTGATTTTCCGGCGGGCGCTCGAGCCGGTGCGTCAGGCCTCGACGACGGCGGCGGCGATCGGACCGACCAGCACGGATATCCGTCTGCCCGAAGCTTCCATGCCGGCCGAGGTCGTGCCGCTGGTCCATGCCGTCAATCAGGCGCTGGAGCGGCTGGAGGCGGGCTTCCGCGCACAGCGGGAGTTCACGGCCGACATGGCGCATGAGCTCAGGACGCCGCTTGCCATCATGCGCGCCCGGGTCGACTCCATGGACGAAGGACCGCTGCGGCAGTCGCTGCAGACCGATATCGTCAACATGACGCGCACTGTGAACCAGGTTCTCGACATCGCCGAGCTCGAGAGCTTCGTCGTGCGCGCCGACTCCACGGCGGACATTCATGCCGTTTGCGCCGATGCCGTGGGCTTCATGGCACCTCTCGCGGTCGGCAGCGACAAGGCGATCGCGCTGACCGGCGCCGAGGAGCCGGTCTGGGTGCGCGGCCACGCCGAGGCGTTGTTCCGGGCCGTGCGCAACCTTGTCGAGAATGCCATCCGCCATACGCCGCGCGGCGGCTCCATCGAGGTCGATGTGGCGGCCGACGGCACGGTGCGCGTGCTGGACAACGGCCCGGGCGTGCCGCAGGCGGAGCGGCAGTCGATCTTTGCGCGTTTCTGGCGCAGGGATCGCGCCAAGGCCGACAGCCGCGGGCTGGGGCTCGCCATCGTCGCGCGCGTCGCGGCGGCCCATGACGGCAGCATCTCGGTGGAGGACCGGCCCGGCGGGGGCGCCATGTTCATTCTGAAGCTCAGGCTGGCTTGACCAGCACGAATTGCCTGTGGCTATCTGCCTGACGGAACTGCCGCATGGCGAGACGAACGGCAGGCCGTGTGGGAGTGCTGCAGGGAATGACCGTCGAAGGGGCCATTGCCCGGACCGAGCCTAGAGACACGTTCCCCAAACTGCTGGCGGAGCTTGAGCGGACGCGCGGCGACCGACCTGCCTATCGGGAAAAGGAATACGGCATCTGGCAGACCTACAACTGGGCCCATGTAGCGGCCCAGGTGCGTCTGCTGGCTGCCGGCCTCGCCGACCTGGGCTTTCGGCGGGGAGATCGGCTGATCGTGGCCGGCGACAATCGGCCGAGCCTCTACTGGTCGATGTGCGCGGCGCAGTCGCTGGGCGGCGTGCCGGTGCCGGTCTACCAGGACTCGGTGGCCGACGAGCTGGCCTATGTCGTCGAACATGCCGGTGCCCGCTACGCCCTGGCCGAGAACCAGGAGCAGGTCGACAAGCTTCTGGAGATCCAGAAGAAAGTGCCGTCGCTGCAGACCATTCTCTACAACGATCCGCGCGGCCTGCGGCACTATGACGGGCTGCTCTCCTATGCCGATGTCCAGGCGCGCGGCCAGAAGCGCCTGGCGGACGCCCCCGACACGGTGTCGGCCGAGGTCGCCCAGAGCAGGGGCAGCGACGATGCCATCATGCTCTACACCTCGGGCACCACGGGCCGGCCGAAGGGCGCGGTGCTGAGTTACGACAATCTCGTCTGGGCGGCTGAGGCGGGAGCTGCCTTCGACGGGCTCAGGGCCGGTGACGAGCTGCTCTCCTACCTGCCCATGGCCTGGGTCGGCGATCACATCTTCTCCTATGCGCAGGGCTATGTTGTCGGGCTGGTCGTGAACTGTCCCGAATCGGCCTCGACGGTGATGACCGACCTGCGCGAGATCGGACCGACCTATTACTTTGCGCCGCCCCGCGTGCTGGAGAACCTGATCACCCAGGTGACGATCCGCATGGAGGATGCGGGGCTGCTCAAACGGCGCCTGTTCCAGTTCTTCATGGGCGTGGCGCGCCGCGTCGGTCCTGCGCTGCTCGACGGCCGATCGGTCTCTGTCGGCGACCGGCTGCTCTATGGCCTCGGCAATCTGCTGATCTACGGTCCGCTCAAGAACACGCTGGGCATGAGCCGCGTGCGCGTGGCCTACACGGCCGGCGAAGCCGTGGGACCGGAGATCTTCAACTTCTATCGCGCCCTGGGCGTGAACATGAAGCAGCTCTACGGCCAGACCGAAGCCTCGGTGTTCGTCACCATCCATCCCAACGGCGAGGTCTTCCCGGAAACGGTCGGCAAGCCGGTTTCCAAAGTGGAGCTCAAGATCGCCGAGTCGGGCGAGGTGCTCTACCGCAGCCCCGGCGTATTCAAGGAATATTTCAAGAATCCCGAGGCGACCAACGACACCAAGACCGCCGACGGCTGGGTCCATACCGGCGATGCCGGCTACCTCGACGAGCGTGGCCATCTGCGCATCATCGATCGCGCCAAGGATGTCGGGAAGCTCAACGACGGCACGCTGTTCGCGCCGAAATATATCGAGAACAAGCTGAAGTTCTTCGCGCACATCAACGAGGCGGTGGCGTTCGGCGACGGCCGCGATTTTGTCGCCGCCTTCGTCAATATCGACATGATCGCCGTCGGCGACTGGGCGGAGCGGCGCAACATCGCCTATGCGAGCTACCAGGAACTGGCGGCCCGGCCCGAAGTCTACGACCTGATCCAGGGCGAAATCGAACAGGTGAACCGCGACCTCGCCGCCGATCCGCGGATGGCCGGCGCGCAAATCCGCCGCTTCCTGATCCTTCACAAAGCGCTCGACGCCGACGACGGGGAGCTGACGCGCACCAACAAGGTGCGGCGCGGCTTCATCGGCGAACGCTACAGGACGCTGGTCGATGCCCTCTACGGCACGGCCAGCTCCGCCCATATCGGCGTCGAGGTCACCTTCGAGGACGGCCGCAAGGGCAGGATCGAGGGCGATGTCGCGATCCGCGATCTCGCCCCGCATCCGGCGCTCAGGAAGGCGGGCTGACGGCGATGGCCGAGCGGATGCGTTCCTTCACCGAGGTGCTGCTGTCGGTCGAGAATATCAGCCTGTCGTTCGGCGGCGTGAAGGCGCTGACCGACATCAGCTTCGACATCAGGAAAGGCGAGATACGCGCCATCATCGGCCCCAACGGTGCCGGCAAGTCGTCGATGCTGAACTGCATCAACGGCTTCTATCATCCGCAGCAGGGCGCCATCACCTACAAGGGCGTGCGGCGCAGCCGGATGCGGCCGCACGAGGCGGCAGAGCAGGGCATCGCCCGTACCTTCCAGAACATCGCCCTGTTCAAGGGCATGTCGACGCTCGACAACATCATGACCGGCCGCAACCTGCGCATGAAGACGGGCCTCTTCTGGCAGGCGCTCCATTTTGGTCCGGCGCGACGCGAGGAGATCGTGCACCGCAAGGCCGTCGAGGAGATCATCGACTTCCTCGAGATCCAGCATATCCGCAAGGTGCCGGTCGGCCGGTTGCCCTACGGCCTGCAGAAGCGGGTCGAGCTGGGTCGGGCACTGGCGGCGCAGCCCGAACTGCTGCTGCTCGACGAGCCGATGGCCGGCATGAACATCGAGGAAAAGCAGGACATGTGCCGCTTCATCCTCGACGTGAACGACGAGTTCGGCACGACGATCTGCCTGATCGAACACGACATGGGCGTGGTCATGGATATTTCCGACCGCGTCGTGGTGCTCGATTACGGCAAGAAGATCGGCGACGGCGTGCCCGACGCCGTCAAGAGCGACCAGGCCGTCATCGACGCCTATCTCGGCGTCAGCCACTGAGCGGAGCGACCATGCTGGGCCCCTTCCTCGAAACCCTGATCGGCGGCCTTCTGACCGGCGTGCTCTATTCGCTGGTGGCGCTGGGCTTCGTGCTGATCTTCAAGGCCTCCGGCGTCTTCAATTTCGCGCAGGGCGCCATGGTGCTGTTCGCGGCGCTCACGATCGCGCGGCTGGCCGGCGCCATCGACAACAAGGAGGTCTTCCTCGGTCAGTTCGTGGTCGCCGCAGCCGTACTGGGTGTCGCGCTGGCTCTGATCGGCTGGTGGACGTGGCGTGAGTATGTCGCGCGGGGCAGCGGACCGACGGAGCGACGCAAGCTGCAGCTTCTGGCCCTGCTGGGGGCGCTGGTCGGCGGAGGCGCGGCCTATGTCTATGGCAAGGGTGCCTGGCCGCTGTGGCTGGCGATTGCCGCGACGGCGGCGATCATGGGCCTGCTGGCCTATGCCATCGAGCGGTTGGTGCTGCGCCATCTCGTGAATCAGGAAGGCATCATCCTGTTCATGGCGACGCTCGGCATTACCTACTTCCTGGATGGCTTCGGCCAGACGCTCTGGGGCAGCGACGTCTATTCCATTCATCTCGGCCTGCCGAGAGATCCCATCTTCCTGTTCGAAGGCATCTTCGAGGGCGGCCTGCTGATCGATCCCGGCGACCTCGTGGCGGCGGGCATCGCTGCGGCACTGGTCGTCGTGCTGGCGATCTTCTTTCAGAAGACGCGCGTCGGCCGCGCCTTGCGCGCCGTTGCCGACGACCATGCGGCGGCCCAGTCGGTCGGCATTCCGCTCAACACGATCTGGCTGATCGTCTGGACGGTGTCGGGTCTCGTGGCGCTGACCGCCGGTCTGATCTGGGGCGCCAAGCTCGGCGTGCAGTTCTCGATCTCGCTGATCGCGCTCAAGGCGCTGCCCGTGCTGATCCTGGGCGGCTTCACCTCGGTGCCGGGCGCGATCGTCGGCGGGCTGATTATCGGGGCCGGTGAGAAACTCTCGGAAGTCTTCCTGGCGCCGATCCTGGTCAGGACCTTCGATCTTGCCGGCGGCGGCATCGAGAACTGGTTTGCATACGTGCTCGCCCTGGTCTTCCTGCTGTTCCGGCCGCAGGGCCTGTTCGGCGAGCGCATCATCGAGCGCGTTTGAGGGGGCGGGTCCGAAATGCTCTACCGCGAGGCCGGCCAGTTCAAGACCAGCTACGATGCCGACCAGCAGATCTTCCCGATCGTGCAGGACAGGGTCTTCGTGCTCGCCGTCGTGCTGGCGGCCTTCCTCGTCGTGCCGCTGTTCGCGAGCCCGTACCTCTATACCGAAATCCTGATCCCGTTCCTGATCCTGTCGCTGGCGGCGGTCGGCCTGAACATCCTGGTCGGCTATTGCGGGCAGGTGTCCCTGGGGACGGGCGGCTTCATGGCCGTCGGCGCCTATGCCGCCTACAACCTCTGGCTCCGCGTGCCGGAGGCCAACAATCTCATCGTCGTCTTCCTGTTCGGCGGCTTGATGTCGGCTGCCGTCGGCATCCTGTTCGGCATCCCGTCGCTTCGCATCAAGGGCTTCTATCTCGCAGTCGCCACGCTCGCTTCGCAGTTCTTCCTCGACTGGCTGTTCGCGCGCGTGAAATGGCTGACCAATTACACGCCGTCCGGCTCGGTGGCGGTGGGCGAGACCAGCGTCTTCGGCTGGAAGATCGACACCCCCGTCGAACGCTATCTCTTCGTCCTGGCCTTCGTGGTCGTGGCGACCCTGGTCGCCAAGAACCTGGTGCGTGGCCATATCGGCCGGTCGTGGATGGCGATCCGCGACATGGATATCGCGGCCGAAATCATCGGCTTCAGACCCTTGCGCACCAAGCTCTCGGCCTTCGCCGTCAGTTCGTTCTTCATCGGTATCGCCGGCGCGATGTGGGCCTTCCTGCGGCTCGGCGCCTGGGAGCCTCTGGCCTTCGATATCAACCGCTCCTTCCAGCTCCTGTTCATGGTCATCATCGGCGGACTGGGCTCGCTGCTCGGCAGCTTCCTTGGGGCGGCGTTCATCATTCTGGTGCCGATCCTGCTCAACCAGCTCCCGGGCTGGCTCGGCATCAAGATGTCGGTCGCTCTGATCGGCCATCTGGAGTTCATGGTGTTCGGCGCGATGATCGTTTTCTTCCTGATCGTCGAGCCGCATGGCCTGGCCCGGCTCTGGGCCGTTGCCAAGGAAAAGCTGCGGCTCTGGCCGTTCCCGCACTGATCAACTAGGCTTTAAACCAAGGGTTGCCCAAAGAAGGATAGACCCACAATCAAAGGAGGAATCGATGAGGCTAGGAAAGGCAGCGCTTCTGGGTGTGGCCGCGGTTGCGGCAGGTTTCGCCGCAACGACATCCGTGCCCAACGCCGCATGGGCGCAGAACGAACAGTATCTCGCGGGATTGATCTACCGCACGGGCGCCTATGCGCCCAACGGCATTCCGTTCGCGAACGGCATCGCCGACTACTACGCGCTGATCAATGCCCGCGATGGCGGCATCAACGGCGTCAAGCTGAACTACGAGGAGTGCGATACCGCCTACGCCACCGATCGCGGCGTGGAGTGCTACGAGCGTCTGAAGAACAAGGGCCCGACCGGAACGGCCTACGTCGCACCGCTCAGCACCGGCATCACCTTCGCGCTCACCGAGAAGGCGCCGATCGACAAGATCCCGATCATCTCGATGGGTTACGGCCGTTCCGAAAGCCGCGACGGCAGCGTGTTCCAGTGGAACTTCCCGCTGCTCGGCACCTACTGGTCGGCCGCCGACATCATCATGCAGCACATCGCCAAGAAGGAAGGCGGCTTCGACAAGCTCAAGGGCAAGAAGATCGTGCTGGTCTATCACGACTCGCCCTACGGCAAGGAGCCGATCGCCTTGCTGGAGGAGCGCGCCAAGATGCACGGCTTCTCCTTCACGCCGATGCCGGTCACGCATCCCGGCGTCGAACAAAAGGCGACATGGCTGCAGATCCGCCAGAATCGGCCGGACTATGTCCTGCTGTGGGGCTGGGGCGTCATGAACTCGACGGCGATCAAGGAAGCGGCTGCCGTCGGCTTCCCGCGCGACAAGATGTACGGTGTGTGGTGGTCGGGTGCCGAACCCGATGTGCGTCCGGCCGAGGGCGGCGCCAAGGGCTACAACGCCGCCATGCTTCAGCACGGCGCCGGCCAGTTCGCCGTGCACAACGACCTCAAGAAGTACCTCTACGACAAGGGCCTCGGCTCGGCGAAGTGGGACGAGACCGGCGAGGTGCTCTACATCCGCGGTCTCGTGAACGGCATGCTGGGCGTCGAGTCGATCCGTAAGGCGCAGACCAAGTTCGGCAACAAGCCGCTCACCGGCGAGCAGGTCCGCTGGGGCATCGAGAATCTCGAAATCTCGGCCGAGCGTGTCAAGGAACTGGGCTTCGAGGGCGTGATGAAGCCCATAAAGGTGAGCTGCGCGGATCACGAAGGCACGCGCGCGGGCCGTATCCAGCAATGGGACGGCACCAAGTGGAATGTGGTCAGCGAATGGTACGAGTCCGACGACAAGGTCATCAAGCCGATGGTCGAGGCGGCGGCGAAGAAGTACGCGGAAGAAAAGAAGCTGCCGATCCGCGACTGCTCCAAGGAGAACTGAGCTGTCGACGTCGACCTCTTCCGGTACATCGAACCCCCTCCCCCGCGCCGCGGGGGAGGAAGGGGCGATGGCCGCGCCGGCCAACGTCATCGACGTGGCCAATATCGAGGTCATCTACAGTCACGTCATTCTGGTGCTGAAGGGCGTGTCGCTGTCGGTGCCGGAAGGCGGCATCGTGGCGCTGCTCGGCGGCAATGGCGCCGGCAAGTCGACGACGCTCAAGGCGATCTCGAACCTTCTGCTGACCGAGCGCGGCGAGGTCACGAAGGGACAGGTTCGGTGCCGCGGCGAGCGGGTCGACGGGCTCTCGCCCAACGACCTGGTGCGCCGCGGTGTCATTCAGGTGATGGAGGGCCGCCACTGCTTCGGCCATCTCACCGTCGAGGAGAACCTGCTGACCGGCGCGTTCATCCACGGCAGCAAACGGCGCCAGATCGCCGACGACCTCGAGAAGGTCTACCACTACTTTCCCCGCCTGAAAGTGCGGCGCGCGAGCCTGGCCGGCTACACGTCGGGTGGCGAACAGCAGATGACGGCCATCGGCCGTGCCCTGATGAGCCGGCCCAACACCATCCTGCTCGACGAGCCGTCGATGGGGCTGGCGCCGCAGCTCGTTGAGGAGATCTTCGAGATCGTGAAGAACCTCAACGAGAAGGAAAAGGTCTCGATCCTGCTGGCCGAGCAGAACACCAATGTGGCGCTGCGCTTCGCCCATTATGGCTACATCCTGGAGAACGGCCGGGTCGTGCTCGACGGCGACGCCGCGTCCTTGCGCGAGAACGAGGACGTTAAGGAGTTCTATCTCGGCATCGGCGGCGAGGGGCGCCGCTCCTTCCGCGACGTCAAACACTATCGTCGCCGCAAGCGCTGGCTTTAGGTGCGCGAGAGGGTCTTCCACGCGGCGTAGACGAGCGGCGGGATCGCCACGAGATCCGCAATGGCGATGGTGCGCAAGGCGCCGGACGGCGCTCCATAGAGAGCATAGAAGCCCAGGAAACCTGCAACATTGATCGCGGCGGCCAGGAGCGCTGCCGGCCGTACCGACGGCGACCAGCTCGCCCAGAGGCAGAGGATGCCCACCAGCGCCAGCAGAAGCGCGCGATGGCGCATCAGGACCAGCAGCGTGGTGTCGGTCGGGGCGACGCCGTAGAGCCGCGACAGCGTCTCGGGGGCGAAGACCGGCGCGACCGGCAGCAGGTGGATGATGCCGACGACGGCAAAAGCCAGGGGAAGGGCGATGGTGGTCCACATGCTTCGACCATCGCCGCTTCCCGTTGCGGCCGGCAATTACCTCTGCGGTAAGCAGGCCGCCTTGTCGGCGGTCTTGCCTATGGTGAGCAGGGCGGCCTGGGCCGATGGCACGGTCTTCTGGAAGGTTCCGTAGGCAAGGCGGGCATGTGCGGTGGAGCGGACGACATGGCGGCGACTCCATAATATTCGAGCTCTGATGCGGGGCCGCAGCGTTGCAAGGCTGAAAGGGGGGCTCTACCGTCCGTTCAAAGACAGCATGAGCAACGGGAGAAACGCATGTCGCCGCACTACGACACGTTGGAGACCAGGACCCCCGAAGCGCGTGAGAAGGCGTTGATGCAGGCCCTGCCGCAGCAGATTGCCCATGCCAAGGCCAATGCCCCGTTCTTCGCCGAGTGGCTGAAGGACGTCGATCCGCAATCGGTGACCTCCCGCGCCGCGCTTGCGAGGCTGCCCGTACTGCGCAAGTCGATGCTGGGCGAAGTGCAGAAGAAGAACCCGCCGATGGGCGGGTTGATCACCGTGCCGATGAGCAAGGTGCGCCATGTCTTCATGTCTCCGGGTCCGATCTTCGAGATCGACACCGACGAGCCCGACTATTTCCGTGGCGCCCGCGCCATGTATGCCTGCGGCTTCCGGCCAGGCGACATCGTCTACAATACCTTCGCCTATCACCTGACGCCGGCCGGCATGATGATGGAGTCGGCGGCGCGGGCGCTGGGCTGCGCCGTCGTGCCGGGCGGCGTCGGCAATACCGAGCTGCAGCTCGACGCCATCGCCGCAATCCGGCCGGCCGGCTATGTCGGGACGCCGTCGTTCCTCAAGATCCTGATCGAGAAGGCCGCTGAACTGGGCAAGGACATCTCCTCCCTGAAGCACGCCTTCGTCGGGGCCGAAGCGCTGCCGCCGTCCCTGCGCCAGATGTTCCGGACCGCGGGCATGAGCTGCCTGCAGAGCTACGGCACGGCCGATCTCGGCACCATCGCCTACGAGTCCGCAGGCCCCGACGGTGCGGTCGAAGGCATGGTCGTCGACGAAGGCGTGATCGTGGAAATCGTACGCCCCGGCACCGGCGATCCCGTGCCCGAGGGCGATGTCGGCGAGGTCGTAGTGACCTCGTTCAACCGCGCCTATCCGCTGATCCGCTTCGGCACCGGCGACATGTCGGCCGTGCTGGCGGGCGCCAGCCCGTGCGGGCGCACCAACATGCGGATCAAAGGCTGGATGGGCCGTGCCGACCAGCGCACCAAAGTGCGCGGCATGTTCGTCGACCCCGAGCAGATCGCCGAGATCGCCAAGAAGCATCCCGGCCTCGGCCGCCTGCGGCTGGTGATCGATTGGGTCAATCAGGCCGATACAATGACGCTCAAGGTCGAAACCGCGCAGTCGTCGGCCGATCTCGAGAAGGCGCTGGAAGGCACCATTCGCACCGTCTGCAAGGTCGGCGGCAAGGTCGAGTTCGCCAGGCCGGGCAGCCTGCCGAACGACGGCAAGGTGATCGACGACGTCAGAAAGTACACCTGACGCCGCCGCCCGGCTTCGTGCATGCGCGTGAGCTGGTGGCCGAAGGAGCCGGTGTGGTGATCGACGGCCACGTCCATGGCCAAGGGCGATGACGGCATCGTCAGCTGGATCAGGTCGCCCGACCACCCCGAATTCTTCCTTGTGATTTCAGGCAGTTGGCCGTTCGCCGGTGTGGCTGCGCTGGCAAATCCGCCACAATTCCCGTATCTAGTCGGCTGTGCGGCTGCCCCCGATTCGCCGGGCTCTTCCGGCGGTTCGTCCCCCTCACGCCTGGGGTCCGTGCCAAGGAGGATATCTTGAAGAGGCGCACTTTTGTGTCCGGTTCGGTGGCCGTTGCCGCCGCCAGTGTGCTGGCCGCCCCGGCCATTGCTGCAACCATCAAGCCCTATAGCTGGGATCTCAACCCGCCGACCGATACCCGCGACAACTTCATCGCCTGGGGCAAGGCCCGCGGCGAAGATCCGGTGTTTCTCGGCCAGCGCTGGGACCGCTTCCAGGCCCTCCTGCGGAACAAGGACATCTGGGACGCCAAGACCAGCCGCGCCTTCCTGCTCACGCCGCGTGAAGAATTCGCCTCGATAAATCCGGCGATCCACAAGCGGGCCTACGAGCATAACTTCCTCGACATCGGCTATGGCGTCACCATGTCCGGCCCGCACATCCAGGGCCGCATGACCAACGTCATCGACGTGAATCGCGGTGAGAAGGTGCTGGAGATCGGCACCGGCTCGGGTGTGCAGTCCGCCTACATCGCCAACCTGACCGAGAACGCCTACACGATCGAGATTATCGCGCCGCTCGCCCAGCGCACGCGTGCCCTCTACGACAAGCTGATCGACAAGGGCTACACCGAGTTCAAGCACATCAAGACCAAGCACGCGGACGGCTACTACGGCTGGGAAGAGGCCGCGCCGTTCGACAAGATCATCGTGACCACCGGCATCGACCATGTGCCGCCGCCGTTGCTGAAGCAGCTCAAGTCGGGCGGCGTGATGGTCATTCCGGTCGGTCCGCCGGGCGCGCAGCGCGTGCTCAAGGTGACCAAGACCCAGGGTGCCGACGGTTCGATCACCACGAGCCGCGAGGACATCTACGGCGGCAAGATCGTGCCCTTCGTGCCCTTCACCAAGCTCGAAGGCGACAAGATCGTCGGCACGCACAACCGCTAGCAGGCAATATTGTCATCCGGACGGAGCGAGGGACCCGAAGGTTCCTCGCTCCGGTCCATACCGGGTGACACGGACTTCGGGCCCCAAAGAGCCCCCTCTGAAGATCGCATAAAGCGATCCAACAACAACGGAGAGCCCCCTTGACCGTCGCGGTCGATCTCGACCATCGCCCCTCGCTTGCCTTCTATCTGTCTGTAGGCCTGGTCGCCGGCAGCATCATCGCGCTGCAGATCGGCATCATGCGCGTCTTCTCGGTGGGAAGCTGGGCGCATTTCGGCTCACTGGTGGTGAGCCTCGCCATGTTCGGCTTCGGCCTCACCAGCGCGGTCATGTGCGTCGGCAAGAGCTGGTTCGAGCGCCACTGGGTCGGTGCGATCAAGGGCGCGCTGCTGGCCTTCGGTCCGCTGATGGTGGTGTGCAACCTCGCCGCCCAGCAGGTGCCGTTCAACGCCATCTTCCTGATCTCCGACCCGATGCAGAAGTGGCGGCTGTTCGCTAACTTCGTGCTCTACTTCCTGCCGTTCCTGGCGGGCGCGCTCTATCTCGGCGTGGTCTTCCTGAAGGCGCAGAAGACCTTCAACCGCGTCTACTTCGCCGACCTCGTGGGCTCGGGCCTGTGCGGCCTCGCGGTATTGCTCGCCATGTACGCCTGGCGGCCAAGCGACCTCATCATGGCGCCGCTGCTGCTCTGGCTGGCCGGCGGCATTCTGTGGTTCGTGGCCATGGGCGATCGTCGCGGCATCGCCGCCATCGTCGGCGTGGCGATCCTGGCGGCTGCCGCACACTACGTCGCGCCGCAGGTACTCGGCATCCCGAAGCTTGCCGTGTCGGACTACAAGGGCGTCTCCTACGTCCGCAAGTTTCCCGACAACAAGCGCACCTACGAGCGGACCTCGCCGTTCGGCTACCTCGAAGTCTATTCGAGCTCCTACCTGCATTTTGCGCCGGGCCTGTCGGACAACGCCGCGTTCAACCTGCCCAAGATGCCGTCGAACGCCTATCTCGGCCTCTATATCGATTCGGAAGGCCCCTCCGGCATCATCAAGGACCTGCCGGCAGACGAGACGGCCTACTTCAAGTATCTGCCGATGTACTATCCGTACCTGCTGAAGAAGGACCCCACGACCTTCGTGGTCCAGTTCGGCGGCGGCATCTCGACGGCAGTGGCGTTGAAGTCGGGGTCGGAGAAGGTGACGGTCGCCGAGGGCAATCCCGCGGTGCTGACGGCGTTCCGCGAGGACAAGCACCTGCGCGATTTCACCGGCGACATCCTGAACAATCCCAAGATCAACGTCATCGACTATGACGGCCGGCTCTACGTCGCGCACACCAAGAACCGCTACGACGTGGTCGACCTGTCGCTCGCCGACTCGGCTGGCCTGTCGAGCCCCGGTGGCTTCTCGATCGTCGAGAAATACTCCTACACCCGCGAGGCGATGAGCGCCTACATGCGCGCGCTGAAGCCCGACGGCATCCTGTCGGTCACTTTGTGGAACAAGGAAGAGCCGCCCAAGTCGGTGCTGAAGCTCTACGCCACGATGGTGGCGGCGGCACGCGATGTCGATGGCGGCAAGGACATCGCCAACGAATTCTACGTCGTCTCGGCCTATCTCTCGACCACGACCGTGCTCTACAAGCGCAACGGTTTCACGCCCGAGGAGATCGCCAAGCTCAACGCCCACACCAAGGCGATGTCCTTCGACGCGATCTACTATCCCGGCATCAAGGTCGATACGGCCGCGCTGCCGCAGATTCTCGCCGACTATCGCAACCAGTTCTTCTTCACCGGCCAGCCGCCCGATCCGACCGCGCCGTCGGAGAGCGAGCCGAACGACAAGCCGCCGCCTGGGGTGACGGGGACCGCTCCGGGCACCACGGAAACACAGGCCGACGGCGCACCGCCGGTTCCCAAGATTCCCGCCACGGTGCTCGGCCGGTTGGCCTGGCACTACCTGATCGACGGCGGCTGGCAGAAGGTCGCCGACGAATACGTCTTCGACACCCGCGTGCTCACCAATCACCAGCCTTACTTCGCGGCCTACATCAAGGTGCCGGACCTGCTGAAGTTCTCCGACCGGCTCGAGCTGGTGCAGGACGAATGGGGCTACCTGCTGGTCTGGGCGACGCTCGGCATCGCGACCGTCTTTGCGCTCACCCTGGTGCTGTTCCCGGTGATCTTCGGCTGGCGCACCATCTTCAGCCGCTATCCCGGCAAGTTCGGCACGATGATCTATTTCCTCTGCCTGGGGCTGGGCTACATCATCGTCGAGGTGGGCATGATCTCCCACTTCATCCTGGCGCTCTCCAATGCGACCGTGTCGGCGTCGGTGCTGATTACCGGCATGCTGGTTTTCTCCGGCATCGGCAGCTTCTACGCCGAGCGCTTTCTCGACCGGACGCGCACCTTCATGCCGAAGGTCTTTCTGGCGATCTTCGTGATCCTGGCGGGCTATGCCTTCACGATCGACTACGCGCTCGACTGGATCGGCACGCTGCCCTACGCGCTGCGTATCGTGCTCTGCCTTGCGATCATCTTCCCGCCGGCATTCCTCATGGGCTTCCCCATGCCGACGGCGATGACGATGCTCGGCCGCCTGGGCAAGGACCACATGTTCCTGTGGGCCTGGGGCATCAACGGCTGCTTCTCGGTGATCGGCGCCGCCCTGGTGCCGATCGTGGCGACCAGCTTCGGCCTGCCGGCCGTCGTGCTGGTGGGCGCGGTTGCCTATCTGATCGCGCTGCCGACGTTCTTCTCCGTGCTGATGCCGCTCCAAAGCGGGCGGCCCGCCGCGGCGTGAAGCGGCGGGCGCTGCTGGTACTGGGGGCACTGCTGATGCCAACCGCCGCGCACGCCCAGAAGAAGAAGCCTGTCAAGAAGCAGGCGGCGAAGCCGGCCGTCACCAAGGTCGCCGTCCCCAAGGCGGCGCCCAAGGCGCCGCCGCCATCGCCCACGCCGTCGCTCAAGGATGCGAAGCTCGAGCTCGTCGCCTTCAACGCCTCGGCCTTTCCCTATCGCGGCTTCATGCCGGGATCGACCAAGCCCTTTCTCGATGCGCGCGACGGCAAACGGCGCGGCCATACGACCGGCCGCGGCGACGTCTATTGGGAGGAGACGGTCTACAGCGACCGGCGCTCGCTGCTCTACCTGCCGCAAGGTTTCGATCCGGCGCGGCCGGTGATGATCGTTCTCTATCTCCACGGCAACGGCGCCACGCTCGAGCGCGATGTCATTGCCCGGCAGGGCGTGCCACGACAGGTCGCCGAGTCAGGCCAGAACATCGCGCTGGTAGCGCCGCAGTTCGCTGTCGATGCGGCCGATTCGAGCGCCGGCAATTTCTGGCGTGGCGGGCATTTTGCGACCTATCTCGACGAGGCGGCGGAGCGGCTGATGCGGCTCTACGGCAAGCGCCTCGCCGGCCGCGCGTTCAACACGGCGCCGGTGACGATCGTCGCCTATAGCGGCGGCTACCTGCCGGCCGCCTATGCGCTGGAACGCGGCGGCGCCAATCATCGCGTGCATGGCGTATTGCTGATGGACGCACTCTACGGCGACGAGGACAAGTTCGCCGCCTGGTTCGCTGCCCGCCGCCGCCAGGCCTTCCTGCTCAGCGCCTATACGGAATCCACCCGGGCCGAGAATGCCGCCCTGGAGGGATTGCTGGCCAAGCGCCGCATTCAGGTCTCGCGCGGCCTGCCCCGGACCCTGTCGGCGGGGACCGTGGCCTTCGTGGCCACGGGTGGCCTCGACATGCATGGCGATTTTGTTACACGCGCCTGGCAGGCCGACCCGTTGAAGCAGGCTCTCTCCCTGATTCCCGGCTATGGCCCGGTTCGTGATAGAAGAGGCGTATGAGCGATCCTCTGCGTCAGGAACTTCTCGAAATCTTCGTCGGTCGGGCGACCCGCCGTTATGGCCTGAGCGAGATCAACCAGCTCCAGCATGCGCTGCAGTCGGCGGCACTTGCCGAAGCAGATGGCGCCCCGCCTGCGACGGTGCTGGCCGCTCTGCTGCACGATGTCGGCCACATGATCCACGACCTGGGGGAAGACCCTGCGTCGCGCGGCGTCGACGATGTGCACGAAGCACTCGGCGCCGATTGGCTGGCCGAGCGGTTCGGCCCCGAGGTCAGCGAGCCGGTCCGCCTGCATGTTACGGCCAAGCGTTATCTCTGCACCGTCGAAGCCGATTACTTCGGCAAGCTCGCCCCCGATTCGGTGCGTAGTCTGAAACTGCAGGGCGGCCTGATGTCGGTCGACGAAGTCGAGGCGTTCCGCGCCAATCCTCATCATGCCGAGGCGGTGCGGTTGCGCCGCTACGACGAGGAAGCGAAGGATCCGCACGCCCGTACGCCGGACTTCGACCATTATCTGCGCCACGTGCCGGCTCTTCGGCGCATCTGAGGCGTCGCGCCTGAGGTTCCCATGATTTCCCGTAAAGAGGTCGAGGCCGCCTGGAGCCTCATCCGGCCGCATGTCCGCCGCACGCCCGTCCTGGAGCTTGGACCCGGTTCGTTCGGCATCGCCGCGCCGCTGGCGCTGAAGCTCGAAGCGCTGCAGGTCAGCGGTTCCTTCAAGGGACGGGGGGCGTTCCACAAGCTGCTCGCCTCGACGGTGCCGGCTGCCGGCATCGTCGCGGCTTCGGGTGGCAATCACGGTGCCGCGGCGGCCTATGCGGCGCGGGCGCTGGGCCACAAGGCCGAGATTTTCGTGCCCACCATCGCCGCCCCGGCCAAGGTGGCGCGGCTGCAAAGCTATGGCGCGATCGTCCACCAGGTCGGTGCTGTCTATGCCGAAGCGCGCGCCGCATCGGAAAAGCGTGCGGCGGAAACGGGGGCGCTGATCGCGCCGGCCTATGAAGATCCGGTGGTCTTCGCCGGCGCCGGCAGCGTGGCATTGGAGTTTGCCGAACAGGCGAAGTTCGACACCTTGCTGGTCGCGGTCGGTGGCGGGGGTCTGATCGCGGGCTGCGCGGCGGCGCTCGGCGACCGGATCAAGATCGTAGCCGTCGAAACGGAAGGCACGCCGACGCTGCACGAGGCGCTGAAAGCCGGCAGGCCGGTCGATGTCGCCATCTCCGGAATTGCGGCCGATGCGCTGGGCGCCAGCCGCATCGGAACGCCCAACTTCGAAATTGCGCAGAAGCTCGTACGCGAGTCGGTCCTGATCAGCGACGACGCCGTGCGCACGACTCAGCGAGCCTTGTGGGAAGCGCTGCGCGTCGTGGCGGAGCCTGCCGGCGCGACGGGCCTCGCGGCGCTGATGTCGGGCGCCTATCGGCCGGCGGCGGGGGAGCGTGTGGCGACCCTGATCTGCGGCGCCAACACCGATCCGGGGTCGGTCGGCTAGAGCCTTTCACGTTTTGACGTGAGCCTATCCGGCACTCTGGATGTAGCTGGAGCATTCGGATTGTCGGATGGTCTTGAGGAGGTTGGCGATGTAGCGCGAGAGGCCT